>FWPV01017071.1_pt1 | contig 10117 bp, 9 predicted proteins | sample 2228371 | NCBI WGS metagenome assembly FWPV01 (sample SAMEA103939776, study PRJEB20133) | metagenome
CGGTAATATGTTGCTCGTCATTTTGAATATAGCATTTTTTTGACTCAAAATCAGCTCTTTTTATCGCACATTTAAACATAGGGACTGTTGGATATGTAACGCAATTTGCCAAATTGCGCTACATCAAATCGCAATCCTGCTATGGCTCTTGTTCTTCGTCACAGGCGGCTCGAAAATCGTCTGCAGCGCCAGCGCCACAGCACCCTTGATCCCCGCCTGATCCCCCATCTTGCTCACGATAATCGTGCTGGGCTGGAACGGCATGTTCATCATGCTCTGCTTCACCAATTGCCGCACTTTTTCCAGCAGGTAATTGGAATGCTCGATCACCCGCCCGCTCAAAATGATCGAGCTGGGATTAATAGTTTTGATGTAATTCATGCATACAATCGCCAGCGGAAAGGCATATTCATCGAGGATCTCCTGCACCATGGGGTTACCCTGATCGCCCTCGGCCAGCATCGCCTCCAGGCTATGGTTTCCATCATTTTCTACCCCATGATTTGATCCCCACTGCAGTTTCATTTTCAATGCTTCAAATAAATTCACTTCGGACAGCAGCTCACCGAAATAGCGCTGGCTGGTGTAAAGATTTTTCATGCGATTCAAATTGGTCACATAATGGCCCAGCTCCAGGTAGCCGATCTCGCCTGCATTGCCCGTCTCTCCACGCACCAGATGCTCGTCCACTATGATGCCTGATCCAATCCCCTCGCCGATCCAGATGCAGACCAGATTGGAGGTGCCGACGCCCGCTCCCGACAGCGCCTCGCCCAGGGCAATGATATTGACATCGTTCTCCAGAATGGTGGGCACGCCATAGCGCTCCCTGAAGCGGATGGCCAATGGCTGATTGGCCCAGCCACGCAAGGTATCAGCAAACAGCAACTCGCCCTTCGAATAGTCCACAAAACCAGGGATGCCGATGGCAATGCTCACCAGCTTGCAGCGTTCGATGCGATGTTTCTCCAGCAGCGCATCTACCTTTTCAAAAATTTTCTCCATCCCTTCGTCAATGGAAGTTCCAACTTCATAGCTCACCAGCTCGATCCCTTGAATTTCGGAAACGATATTCGCCAGGGCAATCCGAGCGAATCGGCGTTTGATCTCGATCCCGATCACATAGCCATAATCGGGATTCAGTTTCAACATGGTCGGCCGCTTGCCGCCTTTGCTGGTTGATTTGCCCTTGCCGATCTCAAGAATATATCCCGCCTCCAGCAGCCGCCCGATGATTTCGGATACCGCTACTTTCGAAATCCTGGAGCGTCTCGCCAATTCATTTCTTGAGATTGGTTCCGAGGTCCGAATAAGATTTAACAGGCGAACCTCATTGAGTCGTTTGATTAATTTTGAATCTGCTTTGTCATTCATTGTTTAACATTCTCCAACGGATTGAAACAACCCAACGGATGAAAGCTTTTAGAAATATCAGTTGGGTTATTTCTATCCGTTATAGAAAAATCGCTAATAGAATCCCAAGTATCATCTTATTTGAATTACGAATTTAATTAATATTACTTTTGTCTGATTAACTCCAACATCCCCCTAATTCTCCCCACCAACTGGCGGGCGGACTTGCTATCAACCCACCTTTGAAGGGGTGCCAACGGGAATGTTAGTCAACTTGAAAATGCAAAATAAATATTGTTCATTGCAATCTTACCAAATAGTATTAATTGAGCATCTTTCTGGGCCTAACTGAGAATTGAATCCATCGGATATAAGACCTTTGAATAAAATCCGTTGGGTTGTTTCTATCCGTTGGAGAAAAATCTTTGATGCTATCTCATGAGTACCATCTTCTTTGTTTTAACATCATTACCTGCAAAAATCTGATACATATAAACTCCACTCGCCAAATCCCCTCCCTCAAATCGAATCGAATAGTCCCCAGCATTCAAATATTGATCCACCAGATTAGCAATCTCTCTCCCCAAAATATCATAAATTTTCAACGACACCTGCTCTGTCTCAAACAGCGCAAATCGAATCGTAGTATCCGAATTGAACGGATTGGGATAATTCTGGTACAATTCAAATTTCTTCGGAACGATGGGCAGGGCTTTTTTCGCCTCGATTTTGGTGATCAACTCCGCAGGCCGATTGGTCTTCAGCACCATGATCGCATCGGCAAATACCAGTTGATCGCCGATACCCGAATTCGACAGCCGAACAATTTTTTTGTCATCGCCCTGGTTGAAATAGAAGTCGCCCAATTTGCACCAGCGAGCCAGCCCCGTCCTGGTCTGATCGACTGCCACAGTATCGACACCAGTAGCATGATAGATTTCGAACGGCGCCTTTTTGGTGGCGCTCCATTGCACGATGTTAAAGCAATACACCTCGTACCAGCCATTTGCAGGGATGTTCGCCCGATATTCGATCCAGCGAGGCTCCGTAGTTTTGGCATAAATACAGCCGCCTTTGAAGCCAGCAATCCCTGAGTAATTGGCCCAGCCTGCTGATTTTTGCACCTGGGGATCATCCTCATTGATGATGATGGCGGGCAGACGCCAATCCCCCGTCCGATAGGGAATCTGGGCAGGCTGTTGATAGACTTTCGCTTTCAAATTATCGAAATGACTGTACAAATTATTGTGATACCAGATGACATGCCCCTGCAAGCCTCGATCCCGAGTCGTCTGGATCATCGCCACCAGATCGGCCTGCGAGGTATAAACGCCATTGGCCACTGTGGAAATGCCTGGGAAAAATTTGCTCTTATCGTTTATCTTTGGCAACTGTTGATCCAGTTGATAAACATACGCCGAATTGGTGGCGAAATACAATTGCAGCGCCATCGCATCCAGATAGCCACCATTGATCCATGACGGCCAGTCCTGGCAAAACTGCTCGTAGCCATAGAACAGCGGGGCATTGCTCACCGTAATTTTGGGATTCACACTTTTCAGTGAATCGTACAACGCCTTCATAAAATCGTTTAGCTTATCCGCTCGCCAGCGAAGCCAATTGCGATCCCAATAACTGCTGGGCGGCGCCTGACCGTTATGCTCGGATTGGTACAGCGCCACCGTCGCCGAATCATAGCCGCAATCCAGATCAGGATAACGCACCCGATCGAACTCGATACCGTCCAGATCGTATTTCTGCACCGCCTCCTGGCATAGGTCGATGAGGAACTGCTGGGCTTCTCGATTACAATGGCTGAGCCAGCGATACCGAATGCCACCATCAGCAAAAAAATCCAGCGAGCCATTGCTCTTTTTGGCGAACCACTGGGGGCGGGCGTTGAATAGATCGAGATTATTTCCAGAGCAGACCGCAAATCCCGCCTCGAACCAGGCTTCCACCTCCAGCCCGACCCGATGCGCCTCGGCGATCATCTCGGCCAGCACGTCTCTGCCTTCATCGAGATTCGGATCGGTCCACAGTCCCGTGATGTCATGAAAAACTTTGCTGCGGAAATATGGATAGCCAAATCGCCAGCAATCCACATACACGATGTTCATATTTGCCGCGGCCACATCGTCCATGATTTTGGCGATGCGCTCTTTCGACGGAATATCCGATCCCGCCCAGGCGACCCAGGTGCCCCTTAGTTCCTGGGCGATTGGGTGATTGGGTAATTGGGTAATCAGGATTATGATGAGTATGGCCAACAACTCTTTTTTCATTCTATCTCACTTTTTGAATTGTTGAAACGTGAGAGGGCAGAGGTCAGACGTGAGATGGCAGATGCTTCAAGTGCCCTGTTTGTGGTCTCACATTTCACGTCTGCCGTCTCACGTCTCACGTTTCACGTCTTTTACTTCGCATTTTTCGACTTCCTGAGTCGCACGAACATTACTGTGGTAACCAACAGCAGCCAGATTGGCATGAGTGCATAAAGCATATAAGTGAATGCCCCGCCTGGTACCAGGAGGGCAGATTCTGATACCATGCCGAATACCATGATGATGTTTAAAAGAGAACAAACCAATGAGAGCCAAGCAATCCAGCCAGGCAGTATGTCAGTTCGAAATGAAACCACAGCGACTGTCAACAATACGATCGCCATCGGGACATAAGCTATGACCGATAGTGCATACATCAAATCGCTAAAGATCCCAACGAACGCAGGGTCGATATCAGAACTTACTCCTATGGCTAAGGCGACTTGCAAGCTCTGCAATATCATTTGCAAGCCTGCCCAAACCACGCCTGCGCCGAATGTCACTGTGGCAAGCCTGCCAGAATCCCCTTCGCCTTTCATCAAATAACTTCGCAGGCTGCCGAAAAACCAGAAATAGACACCAGCACTGAGCACAAATAATAAACTTTGCATCAACAGCTCGCTGCGATACTTGAGCATAAAGGATAAAATTTCTTCGGCAGGAGCGCTGGCGGTCGGCGCTCCCCGCTCGAATGCTGCTCCTGCAATGCCAAGAGCGACAACCACGTAGCCAGTGGCAACTCCCCAGCGTTCCCAATTTATCTTTGTCATATCATCTCTCCTCTCAATTGCGATGATTCCCGATCCATGCGAAGGTTCTCAACTTTCGCATGGATTGTCCAATTCACATCTGTCGTCTCACATTTCACGTCTGCCGTCTCACGTCTCACGTCTTTACTTCAAAACAATCATCTTTTTCGTCGCCAATACATTCTGATCTGCCGTCAACCGATAGAAATAAACCCCACTGCTCAGTCGTTCGGCCGAAAATTTTATGGCATGTTTTCCAGCCGATTGCTTCCCATTCACCACCGTTTCCACCAATCGCCCTGTGATGTCATAAATCTCAATCGAAACCAGCGCTGATCTTGGTAGCTCATAAGAAATCGTGGTTTCGGGATTGAACGGATTGGGGTAATTTTGATGCAACACAAATTTTTCGGGTACAGCGGCTGGTTTATTATTTTCCTGAACCGCCGCGGAAAATCCCCGCAGCTTCACATACATCGTGTCGGCGGGAAACATGCCGCTGCCCAGTTCATTGATGAAATAATAACGACCGAACGCCACGCCATTGCCAATGGGATTGTCTGTCGGGAAGGCGCAGAGCACCTTGCCTGAGGCTTCCTTTTCTGCCACGTAGACCATGATCCCTACGCTGGTGAATTTGTCGCCAATACCAGCATCGTTTTTGACAGCAGCGAACTCGGCCAGCTTGCGCTCCCCCTCATCAGCATAGGCCAGCGCCCCCTGGGAGGCGAAATTGCCATCGAACTGCGTCATCACCCAGCTCGAGCCGTTCCATTTGTAAATGTTGCCCAGCATGTAATCGGCGTTCTTGTACGACTCGACCATGAACACCACATCCGCTTTGAACGGCAGCGAAGCAACGCCCCCCGCAGGCTCAGGCGGAACCGTTGCGCCATTTGCTCCATCTGGATCGAGGTCGAACGCCACGTACATGCGATTGGTCTCGGTGGGATCGATCAGGGTGTGCCCTGTCACCCCTACAAACACTTTTCCCTCGGACCAGGTGAGGTACATGTCCCTGCCATTGCTGCTGCCCACGAAATCAGTCGGGAAGAAATCCAGCTTGCCATTGACGCTGATTTCCAGCGCATCTTTGCGTGGCGTGCTGGCTTTCAGCAGCGAATCCAGGCTCAGCGAGGTGATGCTATTGAAACCGAACAGCGTAAAAATAGCATGTCGCTTGGGATCATAGTCCAGCGACGTCGTTCCATTGACGTTATTGATGAAGGTAGTGCCATTATAAAGAATAGGAATCGAGTCACAATTTGAGCCAAAATAGCCGAATGTGACCGTCCCCAATTCATCTTCAAAAAATCGCACCGATCGGATAGAAAGCCCCCAGGCATTGGTGACCGTAATTAAATTATATTCGCCCAAAACCAGATGTTTGATGCACGAGGTTCCACCTGGCGATGCCAGCGTATCAGGGACAATGGCAATGACGCTGCCGTCGCTGTTGATCAAAGTCGGCGGAGGGAAGCCCGTATCAGCGCCATTGATCCAGATTTTGCCGCCAGGTGAGACGGGCGAAATCCCATGCCGTGCCGCACCAGGCTGAGGCAACGTGATATAACTTTCCACGGTCAAAGTCGCTCCCCCATCGTCCTTCAGCACCACCATTTTTGGATTGCCCATGCCTGAGGAATAGATGTACTTGTTATTGCCCGAACCGATGGCTGCAAACGAATCACCGTAGCGACCGCCATCCAGAGCGCTATCCAGAACCAGCTCTGGCGCAGCGGTTTCATTGGCGTAGCGATAGACTTTAAATGTCGAACCAGGGGTGTATTGTAGCGCATGCAAATTGCTGACGTAAATCGTCCCATCATCGGCCACGGCGACCATGTTGACGAAATAGGTTCCGCCCGAGATGATTCCCGTATCCAGCTTGCCAATGGAATCACCCGTGACAGCGCTCAAAATGATCACGTCCACCCCATACCGACGAGTAGCCACCAGCAGATGATCCGTGGTTTTATTGTAGGACAGGCTGCGGGTGACATCGCTGCCTGGATTCATCAATTTGTAATTCGCCCATCGAACAGGATATTGGCCCCAAATGGGGGTGATGATGATAATAATCAGGATAATTGGTAACAAAATTTTTCGCATGCTTTCCTCCTCATAATTATTTTACCGCTGAGACGCAAAGGCACAAAGTTTTTTTTGATTAAAAAATATTTTCTTTGCGTCTCTGCGCCTCTGCGGTGAATGAGATTTTAAAAATAATACCTAACTGCCATAGCCAGATTTAATGTCTGAAACCCAGATACTCCTTCCAATTCAATATTCGGCTGCAGCGTCGGCCAGAGATCGCCCACAATGAAGCGGTAATAAGCCAATAAATCCATCGATAAATTGGATAACAATCGAACTTCCATGCCCACTCCCGATCGAAAGCCCCAGTTGGTCTCCTGCAATTTCTTCTCGGCAATATAGGGCACATTCGGGATCACGGACGCATCCGCCTGAATCTCGCCCCGAACGCCCTTCCATTGAAAAAGCCCCGCTGCGATATTGAAATAGGGTTTGAGCCAACCCGTTCGCAGCAACTCATATCTGCCGCTCACCATCAGGCTGTAATGCTCCAGCAACAGATCCAATTTCCCCTTGGGATAACCCGACAGATTTTCTTTATCGAACCGACTGAATTCCAGCAGGCCTTCGATAAACCATTTCTGATTGTATTGTTGCCCGAATGATAATCCGAAATTGGGCGAAGCTTTGAACCAGTTTGATAGTCCGCTGACGGGCTGGGAATATGTGCCGTTGATTGATATGCCGAATTGACCTGGTTCTTGGGCTTGAACAAGAGTTGAGTGAGTTAAGTTGTTAAGTAAGTTAAGTAGGGATAGGATGAAAACAATTTTTATGAATCGATAGTTCATTTGAGAACTCCCAAAGAAAATTTCCAACGGATTGAAACAACCCAACGGATAAAAGCCCAAAGATAAAATCCGTTGGGTTGTTTCTATCAGTTGGAGATAAATTAATATTTAAATGTTAGTCCTATCAAAATCTGAGTTTTTGATTTAATCGGAAACCACCGTCTTCCAATCTCCGAAAGCTTTATTCCGAGTAATTTCTCTCGATGAAAATAATGCGTGTAATTGACACCGAAATTCAAATCGAGCGACGAGCTTAAATTATATTTTGCTCCAAGAGAGGGCGAGGCAAATAGCATCTTGCCTTTCTTCGTTGGCGCAAAATGCAGCAGCTTGTATTTGAATTCATAATCGAATTTTTCGGGGGAATCGGGATTCAGCTTGTAGCGCTTAGTCCAATCCTCGTGCATTTCCAACTCCCGATAGAACAAGCTCACGCCGCCATCCAAGCCCAGCACCAGGCCAAATTTTTGGGAGATGGGCAAATTGTACTCGAACCCTGTGAACAGCCGCAGCTCCTTCAGGCTCTGCTTCGGATGAAACACCGCCGAATAAATGCTATCCGTGCTGGTATACTCCAGCGTCTTGTTCACGATCGAAGCATTGGTGCCTGGCAGAAAGTCGATGTACGTTTTCTCCCAATAATCCCACTTCCATTCATCCAGCACGTTCATCTGCTCCAGCCCCGCATGGTCGTAATAGACCTTGAGGCAGTAGTCCAGATTTTTCATGATCGAAAAATTCATCTGCGCCCCCAGGCCATAGCCCTTTGCCTCGCTGGCTTTATAAGCGGAGTTCTGGGATTGCAGCGAGGTCAGGATTTTGATTTTGAGGGGATAGTCCTGCCCCAAAACAGAAAAGCATAGAGTTAACATAAATCCGATAATCAAGAGCAGCTTGTTTGTATTTATTTTTTTCATTTAGCCAATGTGTCTTTAAATGATCAGATTAGTTTTTTTATTTATCAAACGGAGTAATGGAGTGATGGAGTATTGGGGCTTGAAGTGAATCCAGTACTCCATAACTTCAGAACTCCACCACTCCATATCAAAACTCCACCACCAGCGTATATCTCAAGCTCGTATCCAAAAACTCGTGATTCATATAACCAACATCCACCCCAAATCGCTTTCCTGCCATCGCAAACCGTAAGCCCCCACCCAAGCAAAGGTTCTCATCATCGTAGCCGAACTTATATCCCCCTCGCAGGACAATGACATTGGAGATCATCGCTTCCATCCCCAGATGAATTCGCTCATTCGCATCGTTGGGATGGACGGCTTCGGCTAACAGCGTGATGCGATTCGGTGATGCCATGCTGCCCCAGACTTCGCCTGAGATGCCCAGCCGCAACTGCTGGGGCATTTTGAATTTCTCCTGGGCGTATTTGGCTTCCAGGCCAAAGTTCTGCAGAAACGCCCCGATGCGCAGGCTGTTGAATCCTGTCTGGTAGAGGAAGCCAATATCCGCCACCACGTTTTCGGCATGATATACATCGATGCTCTCCCTGACATATTTCAACGATGAGCCGAACGAAAATTTATCGGTCAGCGAGCGGGCGTAGGAGATGCCAATGGCGTAAGCACCTGCCGAATACGTCCCCAGCGAAATGTACGTGCCCGTCTGCTCCCTGCTGGGATTGATGGTCTTCTCCATCTCGCCGAAATCGAAATGGATGGCTTGAAAACCGATGGTGCCGAACTGCGGGATGGCATAGATGAACCCCAACGCCTGATGCGTGGTCTCCACATACCAGTCGGCGTAGGAGACAGTGGCGCTCATCCGCTGCGGCGCCAGGGAAATGAGCGCAGGATTGGTGAACAGCCCCTCGGCAGCAGCATTGGTCATGGTGATGCCTGTCTCACCCATGGCAACGGAGCGAGCTGTGACTGGCAGTTCCAAAAAGACAAAGCCTGTGGTGGCGATTTTTTGGAAGTCTTGGGCGTAAACTTTAAATATTAAAATATTGAAGAAGAGTATTAAAAAGCATACAAAAAAAGTTGGATATTTTTTCATGATAACAATCTCTATTAATATCTCAATCTTTATTTTTTTAGCATTGTCGATTTAATTGATCTAAATTTTGCAGCTATAATATTTACCCACCTGTGACAAGTTGATATATTCTAAATAAAGGTCTATATTGGCATTTTAGAAACTTATGTGTAAATTCTGAGAAAGTTGTCAAAACACCTTTTCTATCTCTTTTCAATTTCAAATAAAGCAATTTCCAAAGTTCAGGAGTATTACCAAAACTTTTGCAATTCTCTAGATGCTTCAACAACAAGTTCCTATTAGCTATCGATAGCTCGCCTTTTGTTTTACTGAGCATATCTCTGAACAAACCCGATTGGGCTATTTGATAGCCTAGCTGATCATATCCAAATTTAGGTGGTGGCGCTTCATAATGCTCTTGATCAGCTAAAATCCTTGGATCGATATCTAATCTATCAGCCCACCATCTTATTTGCTGGAATTCAAACCAATTTCCCATTTGTATGCAAATTCTTGAAGCAATTCTTAAGTCACGTTCGCATTTCTCTCTTATTTTTGTTTTTATCTTTTTAAAGTATTTACTCATTTGATAAAAATGTCTATAAATTAGAACCCTTTTTACAAGAAATTTTGCAATTAATTTTTTTCTAATTTTCTTTTCTGCAACAAAGCTAAGTGCATAAAAAGCAAATTTTAAGCATTTAAAAGATCTGATAAATGGGTGATGTATTATATTTCCTGTAAAATATCTCTTGAAAATGGCTCAGATTTTTTCTATTATGAAGCAATAATTTTAACAACCAAATCAATA
>FWPV01017072.1_pt1 | contig 10116 bp, 7 predicted proteins | sample 2228371 | NCBI WGS metagenome assembly FWPV01 (sample SAMEA103939776, study PRJEB20133) | metagenome
CCCGCGAAAGGCGAATCCGCCGTGGGATTCAAGCCGCGCTCAGCCAGCCATTCCTGGAGCTGGCGCTTGACCTCGGCGGCCCAGCCGTCCACGGCAGCGGCAAGGTCTGCGGAAACGTTGGGACCGCCCAGCAGGTCGGTCGAGCGTTTGAGGGTTTCGGCGGCGGAATGGGAGCCTTGTTGGGAGCGGAGAAGCGAGCGGGTAAAAAACTCCCCGCCCATTTGGAAGCTGGTGGCGTAAGCGCCCTGGCCGGCGAGGAGGGCGACCAGCACGGTGGTCTGGGCGCCCAAGTGGATCAGGAGCGCGTTTTCCACCCCCGGCCGGGCCGCGCGGTAGGCCTCCAGCAGCGCGTTGGCGGTGGAAGTCACCTCACAGATGTCCTCATGTTGAACGCCAAGCTGCAGGATGCGCTCGCGGATTTCGCCTTCCTGGCAGAGGGTGACCCAAAACCGGTGCCGGCCTTTGGGCGCCTGCCCGACCTGGACAAAATCGTAAACGATGCGCGAGTCCGAGACACCGCTGAGTTTGACGGTTTCGTCAGCGATGGCGCGGGCGGGGTCCTGATCCGCGGCGAGGGCCAGGTCCACGGTTTGCGAGATGGTGACATGCTGCGGAATGGCCAGGGCGATGGGGGGCCGGCCCGCGGCGTCGAGCACGCCCTGAATGTGGGCCTGGATTTCCTCGGGCGAAAGCAGCCCTTCGGCCTGGAGGTCCAGCAACTCGTGTTTCAGAATGCGAACGCGGCCGAAGTTATTCTGAACCAGAAGCAGCTTGAGACGCTGCGAACCGGCATCAATGGCCAGCACGCGGCGAAACGGGGGGGATTTCCAAGTGGGGAGCCTGGCGGTCATTGGGCCTGGGGGGCCGGACTGGCCGCGGAGGCCGGGGCGGCTGCCGGAGCCGTGGCGCCGCCGGCCTCATCGTCATAAACCAGGAATTCGCCGGTGTCGCGCACGATGGTGGCGGTGACGAAGACCAGGAGGTAACGGGGGTTGTCCACTTCCGTGCGGCGGCGGAACAGCGCGCCAATCACGGGTATCGAGCCCAGCACCGGCACCGATTCAACCATGGTCGAGCGCTGGCGTTCCAGAACGCCGCCCATCACGACGGTCTCCCCGGATTTGACGACCACGCGCGTGGCCAGTTCCTGGGTGCGGTATTGCGGGAGGTTGATGTCAAACGTGTTGATCGGCTGGCCCTGGCTGTTGAAGTCGGTGAGCGTGGCGAAGCGCACCAGTTGCACGTCGGTATTCACGCGGGGATTGAGGGCCAGCAGAATGCTCTTGCCGTCTCCCGAAATCGAGGCCAGGACGTTCAGCTCGGCGCCGGAGGTGATTTTAGTGGGCTTGCCGCTGGGGACGAAGGAGGAGGACTGGTAGTATTGCTGGGCGACGGTCTTGACCTGGTATTCCTCGTAATAGTACTGCACCTTGCCGTCCGCGATTTTGGCCGGGCGGTTGTTCAGAACCGTCAGCCGCGGAGCGCTGAGGGTCTGGCTTTCGCCACTTTGTTCGAGGGCCGTGATGGTGGCAGTCAAGGTGTCCCGCCCGAATACGTTCGTGATGGTCTCCTGGATGCCGATGCCGAGACCCGTCACGCTGTCGCTGGAAACCAGGCCGGTGTAGTCGCGCGGACGGCGCGCGGGCGCGTTGGTGCCCATCGAGCGGCCGGTTTCCCACAAAACGCCCAATTGCATGAAAGCCGGCTTGGACACGGTAACGAAGCGGGCTTCGATGAGGACCTGTTGCACGGGCCGGTCGAATTCCTCGATAATCTTCTCCATGACCTGGAGTTGTTCCTCAGTGCCGCGGGCGACGACGAGGTTGCGCTCGTAATCAATGAGGAATTTCGAGCCGGTAAAAAGCTCCTTGATCACCTGTTCGAGGGCGGGGGTGGTCGGGGCCAGGTCATTGACGAACTTTTGGAACTTCTCCGTTTCAGTCCTGGTGGTCACGTTGTTCACCGTCACTGCGGTCCGGGTGACTTCCTCCGACCCGAATTCCGCCGGCAGAATGAACCCTTTGCGCAGGCGGTAAAAACGCGTTTCCTCCATCAGCTTCTTCGGATCCTTGGCGTCCACGACCCACACCAGTTCATCGCCCACCTGAAACTGGAGTTCGTAGTTGCGTCCAATGTAACGCAGAAATTCGCCCAGTTTGACTTTCTCGAGATTGGCGCTGAGCACCTGCTTGAGGGCGGGGAGGGATTTGTCAGTGACGATGTTGATGCCGGCGGTCTGGCCGAGCTGGATGATGATGGTCTCCAGCGGAACGTTGTCGAAGTGGACGGAGATTTCCTTGTCCAGCACCTTGGCCATCCGGCCTTTGGTGCTCTCGAGGTCGAACAGCGGCCCTTTTTCCGTAATGGTTTTGCCGTAGGTCTCAGGAATGTAAGGGGCGTTTTCGATGCGGCTGATGGCATCGCGCACGTCCTTGGACGCGGGCAAGCCGCGGTCTTTGTTCTCGACCAGCAGGCTGCCGATGGTGGGATTGAAAACCGAGTTTTTCGCGTCAATGTTCCGGATGCGGTCTTCGAGTTGCTTTTCGCGGTGTTTCTGGGTGCTCTGGGTGACCCAGGTGTAAACCCGCTCGACGGCAGGGTCTTTGGGCGCCTGTTGATGGAGCGCCTGGGCTTTGGCCAGGGCCTCCTCCCATTTGTTGTCCCGAGAATCTCGTTGATTTGGCGGTCGTAGGATTCGAAAGCGGCAGCGGCAGGGGGAGTCGCAGCCGGGCTGGGGCTCGTGGCGGGCTGCTGACTGGTTTTGCAGGCGGTGACAGCAACACAGACCAGCAGCAGAGCCGTGGCGGTCGCCGCTTTCAACGAAGAGGTGAGCCTGGGTTGAGTGTCCATGAGACAAAGTCTGACGAAGAACTAGCTGATTAAATTCAAGGTGGCGAGAACTTTGCAATGGTTTTTTTGAAGACGGGCCGGAGCTCGGCCGGGCGCCGGGCTGGCCTCGGGCCAGCCGGCGGGGCTTCGGAGCGGCAAAGCACCGCATGGGCAGGGCCGGGCTGAAGGAAGCCAGCGGTTCCACAGCCCCCACCCTGTGGGCGGGGGGGACAATCCGGCCGAGGCAGAGTAACGGATTCGCATGCCGTCTCTCCGTGCAACGGATCGCGGCTCGGGCAGGAGGAGCGAGGGTGGTTTTCTTAGCCGTACCAGGGGCGGGTGCGTTTTGAGTCGGCCGCGTTGGCCGTAATGGTAACGACGCGGCGGGCGAGTCTGGCGTTTTCCGCGATCTGCCAGTCGAACATCCCAACCAGAATAAAATCCGCCCCGCTATTGAAGGCGTACGGGAAGGCCGCTCGCGGAGGAATCGCGCCCGCCGCCAGGATTTTGAACGCAATCCAGGGTCGCTTCACCCGCGCCATCACCTCGATCACCGCCTGCGGGTCCTGACACCACGAATTGTCGTTGGGGCCCACAGGGTCGGTTTCACCCGGTTTCGGGGCGGTGAAATAATCATGCGAATGGAAAGTCTTGAGGTAGAAGTCCGGCGCCAGACCGGCTGCCTCGGACGCCGTGATCACTTTCAAGTCGTGACCCGCCAGCCCCGCGACGCGCTTGCGGCTCCGGATGAACTCCAGCGACTCACCCAACCTGGCGACTTTCCCCTCCTTCACCAGGTTTTCGCAGGTGTCCCCCGTCAGGTGGACTGCCACCGCGCCCTCATCAATGGCGCGCTGGATTTGGCTGAACCCGCCGCTGGGGTCAAGACGGGCCTGGGCGATCCATTTGATTCGACCGCCGGCTTTCCAATGGGCGAAGAGCGCCGAGTTGTCGTCCTGCACCCACGTGTTGATGGCGGTGATGCCGTTGGCTTCGCCCAGCTCGAGGGTTTCGCGGATTTTGGCCGGCGTGTTGTACCGACGCATGAGCGTTGAGACATACTGCAGCTCGCGGGAGTGCGCGTAGCCGCCAATGAGGTTGCCACCCATGATCAGACGGCTGATCACCTGGTCGCCGATCTTGCCTGAGGGCATGGGCTGAGCCGGCCCGCCCTCCGATTGCGGCTCGGCGGCGGGACTGAGCGGGGCGGACAAACCAAGGGGGAGGGCAGCCGAGGCCAGCAACGAGGACTTGACGAAGCCGCGGCGATTCATTCTGGCAGTCATGGCGCCATGATGGTTGTTGGAAGGGGACTTGTCAATCCTTACCCGCGTCCTGCCTCCGTCTTCGCCCCTCCCTTCGGGGACCGGCGTTCCCGGTCGAGGTTCAAGCTTCCGAGCGGCTTCCGCCCTCGCGGCTCCCGCCTCCAAGCTCCAGCTCGGCCCCCTCCCGCGCGGCCTCGACTCGCAGGCTCCCGCCCCGCTCGTTCACCAGCTTTTGCGCGTGCGCCAGCATCTCATCAATCTTGTCATCATCATGGTCGGGGTCGTGATGGAACAAGTACAGGCGCTGGATGCGCGCCTCGAGCGCCAGCGCCACCACGTCGTCCAGGCAGCCGTGGCCCCACCCCCGATGCTCCAGGTACTCCTCCCGGTCATACTGCGTATCCATCACCAACACATCCGTTCCCCCCAGAAATGACACCAGTTTCTGATGCTCCGCCCGCGCATGTTCCAGCGCATGGCCCCCGGCCTGCGGCCAGCGCTCCCGCGACAAGTGCGGCTCGTTGTCGGGGAAAAACGCGATGGAACCGCCCGCTGTCGCCAGCCGGTAACCCACGCAGACCCCCGGGTGGTTGGCGGGCGCTGCCGTCACCTGAATTGCCCCCACCTGAAAGCTGAAATCCCGCAACTCCTCAATGCGCACGTGCGTATCCAGCTCCCGCATGCCGACCGGGAAGAACGGGCTCTCCATCTGCGCCCGCAACAGCGTGTCCAGACCGTGCCGCGCTCCCTCGTAACCCAGAATCCGAATCTGAACCTGCGGCCGCAGCAACGGCAGGAAAAACGGAAGTCCCTGGATATGATCCCAATGCGTATGGGTCAGCAGCAAAGTCAGTTCCAGGGGTTGATGCGCGAACTCGGCCAGCAATTCCCGCCCCAATAACCGCAGCCCCGTCCCCGCGTCCAAAATCACAATCTGCCCGCCCGCTCGAACCTCCATACAACTGGTGTTTCCCCCGTATCGCACCGTGCCGGCGCCCGGGGCGGGGATCGAGCCGCGCACGCCCCAGAACTTGAGGCGGGTGACGCCGGCGTCAGGCGTGCTCGAGCTGTTCTTCATCGCCGTAACATGATAACCGCTGCCAACCTAAATCCCCCATCCCAAAATGAAAACTAAAATCCCTGACCCGATAAAAAAGCGCGAGCCAGCCGGCATGCTCAACTTACGGATCAGCGCGTCGCGGCACGATTTCCGTGGCGGCCCGGTTCTTGACCATCCGGCCGGCCGGCAGCACGCCCCGCCAGTTCACGTTGGGATACACCACGCAATGACGTCCCAGAATGGTTCCGGGATTCAGCACCGCGTTGCAACCCACGTCCACGTAGTCGCCGAGCAGGGCGCCAAACTTGCGCAGGCCGGTGTCCAGGCGGACGCCGTCAATCTCGACCACAATGTTCCCGGGCGTGAGCTTGACGTTGGAAACTTTCGCCCCCGCCCCCAGGTGCGCCTTGAAGCCGAGAATCGAATCGCCCACATAATTGAAATGGGGCACCATCACGCCATTGAACAGCAACGCATTCTTGATCTCACACGAGTTGCCCACCACGCAGCCATCGCCAATGATGACGTGCTCGCGCAGGTAGGCATTGTGCCGAATCTGGCAGTTGCGTCCGATGATGGCCGGTCCTTTGATCATCACGCCATCTTCAACCACCGTCCCTTCCCCGATGAACACCCGCTCGCCGATGTAGGCCACCCCGTCGCAGCGGTTATGGAGGGCCGGCTGCACGTGCGTTTCCAGATAGGGCGCAATCCGGTCCAGCGCCTCCCACGCCGCCGCGCAGCCGTCGAAGAGCGCGGCGTGTTCGCACTGGCTCAAATCAAATAAATCCGCAGGCTTGATCATGGCACGGGCCTGATTCTGTCAGTCGTTTTCCCGGTGTCAACGTTCATGCCGGTTTGCCCCGCTTCTTGCGCTCCCAACCGCCCACGCTCGCTCCGGATCACTGCCGTCTCGGCCCCATCCAAGCCTGGCGCGATTGGATTTCCCCCCGTTCGAAATTCCAAAACGGCCGGCCCAATCAAAAAGCACGGCATGAGGAGGGCAAAGAGCAGATCAGGGACCGCGCGGCGCGCCGGCGGGGGTCCCCCGGCTTGGAACGGCGATTTCCCCCGTGATGAACTTCAGCCCGGGTTCTGGCGGGTGGCCTCCTGAAACACGAGAGCCGCCTGCGTGCGGGTGTGCACCTCGAGTTTGCGATAGACTTGGACGAGGTAGTTCCGCACGGTCTTGGATTGCAGATTGAGGGCTTGGGCAATCTCCTTGTCGGTTTTGCCCTTGGCCACTTCCGCCAGCACCCGACGCTCCTGGTCGGAAAGCCGTTCCAGGATGCCGGGGGGACCGGCGGCGGGCTGGCGGGCGCGCGAAACCGTGGCGCGCGCGATGGCCGGGTCAATGACCATCCCTCCCCCGTAAACAGTGTGCACCGCATCCACAATCTTTCGGGCATCGTTTTCTTTGAGCAGATAACCGTCGCCGCCGGCATCCAGCGCCGCAATGGTGGAGGATTCCAGCGCGTAGGAGGAGAGAAACAAAACCCGAACGGCCGGCAGCTCGGCTTTCAGGCGGCGGCAAACTTCATGGCCCGGAATGTCGGGGAGGCGGTAGTCGAGCAGCACCACGTCCGGCGCGAGCTTTTTGGACTGGGCGATGGCGTCGGCCCCCGAGGCGGCTTCGGCCACCACTTCGATGGCGTCGTCGAGGTCCTCGACCTGGCGCAGGCCCATGCGCACGACCGGATGGTCATCCACAATGAGAAGGCGAATTCTGCGGCTTTTTGGCATGCGATTCGGAGGGTTGAGTTTGCAGCGGGATTTCCAGGGTGACACGAGTGCCGGCGCCGGGCTCGGACTCGACCGCAAGGAAGCCGCCAAGCTGGGCCGCGCGGGCGTGCATGTTGGCCAGGCCGCGGCCGGCCGCGTGGCTGCGCGAAGCATCGAACCCCGAGCCGTCATCGGCCACGCAGAGCTGGAGATGATGATTGCGGGCCGCAAGCCGGATGCGGATGTGGCGCGGCCGGGCATGGCGCAGGCTGTTCGCCAGCGCCTCCTGAGCGATCTGCCGCAGATGGAGCTGCTGGCCCTGGTCGAGATCCGTCGAATCCTCCACCTCGCAGGACAGCTCGATGGGAATGGTGGACGCCGCCCGGAAACGCTGCACCAGGTGCTGCAGCGTCTCGACGGGATTCGCCGGCGTCAGCGGTTCACCCTCCACCGGCGCCTGCTGCACGATAAACTGGCGGAGTTCGGCGATCAGGGTGTCAATGCCCGCGCGGCTGCGCGCGAGAATGCCCGCGGCTTTTTCAGGGTCCCGCGTTCGCATTCGATCGTAATGACCGAGGCTGAGCTGGAGGCCGTACAAGGACTGGATGGCGCCGTCGTGGATATCCCGGCCGATTCGCTCGCGCTCGTTTTGGACTCGCTGGAGATCCTCGCAGGCCGACCGGAGCTCGGCGGCGATCCTTTCCTGTTGGAGGCGGGCATGAATCTGCGAGAAAAGGAGTGCGGCGACCAGCAGGCTCAGCAACCAGCCGGTGGCGAGGGTCGAGTAAGGCCGCAAGCGTGAGGATTCCTGTTCAAACAAGGGCGTGGTATGAAAAGCCAGCACCCATTGCTGGCTGTGGATGGGAACAACGACGTTGGTGCGCAGATAGGCCTTGAAGTCCGGACTCAGGCTGGCTGGCGAGGTCCCGCGTGGATTAAGCCAGGTCTCTTCCGAAAGCGGGGGGCCGGAGAAAAGGTCGAATTCGACTTCACGGCGGGCGGTGCCAAAGAGGTTTTCCAGGAGCAGATTGGGCTCGAGCGAGCCAAAAACAACGCCGCGAGCGTGCGCCTCGCGAAGAGCTTGGGCTTCCTCCTCGGCGCCCGGGACCAGCCGCGCAAGCGCCTGGGCGAGTCCGGCATCGAAGATCGGCGTGAAAATGGTTAGTCCACGAGCCGGCGTGCCGGCGATTTCGGTGGACAATTCCTGGCGGTAGGAGTAGGAGGGCGCCCCTGTGCGCAGGGCTTGGCGAGCCGCCTCCAGGTTCTGAGGATCACCAAAAAAATGCGGATTGACGCCGTCAAACGCCGACGGCGGGGCCACCCAACTGAACACCGGGATCAGGGCATTGGTCTCCGCGACCAGCGAAGCCGCGGCCAGCGCCTCGGTGTCGTGCGGCCTTTGCAGGCTCCGATACCACGAGGTCTCGGCAAACCCCAGCTCGAGCAATCCCGGGTAGTTCTTCTCCGGCCACAGCAGGCGCACGCGAAATCCCCATTCGGCAGGCGAAATCGGGGCGCGGCTCGAAATAAAGTCGGCGAGGTTGAGCAGGGCCTGTTCATACCGGTCGAGCCGGTCGCGGAGGGCATCACTGGCCTGTTTGACCAGGCGGTTGAACCGCGCCGCATCCAGCTCGCGAGCCTGCCGGTAGGAGCGCCAGCCAACCCAGGCCGTGACGATCACGCCGAGCAGCAGCACGGACCACGCCAGCAGATAGGTCCGCGTCAGGCGCCGAGATATGGACTGGATCAGCATGCCGACACCGGATATTAACAGGTTACCAAGCCGCGGCCCACAGAGTCAAATGTCCCGGAGCGCGGGACAAAAAGAGTGCTGCAACCCCTGGCGGGACGTAGTAAGAATGACGCTGGCCCAAAACATGGACTGGGGCGCATGAAATCAATCCGATCAGTTCGAACGCTTGGCATCCTCCTCTTCCTGGGAGCAGTCGGCGCCTGCCGCGGCGAAGTGGTCGAAATCCGCGACCGGGGGGTTGGCAACGAATACATGTCGGGCAAGCCGATCACCCTGCCGGCGGCGAGTCTCGCCACGAACTTGTTTCGCAGCGGCACCCAACTGATCAGCAACCGCCTGCATACGGCCCGGGCGGCGCGCTTCGATTCGTCCGGCCGCCTGGCCTACATGACCGGCGAGCCTGCCCCTCTCACGCTCCCAGCCGGCGGGTCAACGCCGGGCTCCAATGGGCCTGCCTCTTCCGCTCTCAAAACGGCGGTCCAAGGCGGCGGTCTCATGCCGGCGGCGGGGGAGAGCGCCGACACGGATGGATTTCCTCCCTACCTCATTGGCCAGCAATATGTCTGGTTCCTCCAAAACGTCCGCCATTACACAAACTACGAGTGCACCGTCACGGTGGATCGGCCTTCGACCTTCTACCTCCTGGTTGACAACCGCGTCAATGATTACGGCCCCGAATCCTCCTACGACGACCCCCGTTTCGGTTTGCCCGACACCCAGTGGATTCTGGACGATGGCTGGCAGCGGGTGGACACCGGCCTGACCCCGCTGCGGACGGAAACCAACCGGGGCGATTATCTCGGCATAGACGAGGGCAATAACGGCACCATTAACCAGGTGTATGCCATCTTCTCCAAACAGTTGCGACAGCCCGGCTCCGTCACGCTGCGAACCGAATTGGATGGCAACATCTATTGCCTGGTCGTCTCAACCAACGTCAATGGGCCGGCCCATACCACGGCCGCGGCCAAGTAGGACGCAAGGGACACTGTCGCCAACCGATCCCCCTGCGCCGCGGAGCTCTCGGACCGGGAAAAACCCTGCCGCATCCGCCATCACGGGGCACCGGCATCCCCCGCCCAAAAACAGCCCGGCCTCCACCGGGACATTTGCCCCTGAACTTGGCGGGTCAAATTGCATTCGGAACATGGCCTTTGACCGCTAGGCACGGCCGATGGAAAGCTGATTAAATGGAGGGTGAAGCCGGAAAAACGTGGTGTGTGCCGGCGCTCGGACCAAACCGAACAATGAAACAGTGAACGTGACGTCGTAAAAACCAAGTCCTCCTTATGAAAACCCTCAAACCATGCATCGTCGGCGGCATTGCTCTCCTCACGGCCGGCAGCCTCTGGGCGGCCACCGCCACCTGGACCGGCAGCGCCGACAGTTTGTTCAGCAACAGCGCCAATTGGTCTCCTGCGGCCCCCGCCGCGGGCGATGCCCTCGAATTCGGCCCGGCCACCAGTTATACCGTGGACCTCACGGGA
>FWPV01017074.1_pt1 | contig 10115 bp, 9 predicted proteins | sample 2228371 | NCBI WGS metagenome assembly FWPV01 (sample SAMEA103939776, study PRJEB20133) | metagenome
ACGAACCGTGCCACCACCACCGGTGCCGCCCCCACACCGTTGGACGGCGCGCCATGCCACAACCAGGCCACGGCACCGGCGTGGGCCAGCGCAACCGCTACCCAGGGCAGGGCACGCCGCATCGGTGCAGGCCAGTGGTTCATGGCGGCCAATGCTAACGGAGGTCGGTCGCGCGTGGAGGATGCGCGCTCGTCCACAATCACGGCCGTGGCCGAATGGCCCCTGTTTGCCCTCCCGACCTTTCTGCCCTATGAAACTCGCCACCTACCGTGATGGCAGCCGCGACGGCCAGCTGGTCGTCGTTTCGCGCGACGGCACACGCGCCCACTACGCCAGCGGCATCGCCAATACCCTGCAGCAGGCGCTCGACGACTGGAATTTCATCGGCCCGCAGTTGCGTGATCTGGCCGCGCAGCTGGAGCATGGCCACGCGCGGCACGCGTTTCCCTTCGATCCCCAGCAGTGCGCCGCGCCGCTGCCGCGCGCCTATGGCTGCTGGGTGGCGCGGACGTCGGCTGGGGTGGCCCCGTGGCCCAGCGATGCCCTGTGGGCACCGCACCGCGCGCTGCCGCCCGTGGACGGCGTGGCCGACGTGGTGCCCACCGTGGCCGTGATCTGCGGTGACGTGGCGGCCGCGGCCACGGCCGCCCAGGCGATGGAGGGGGTGCGGCTGGTGGTGTTGGCGGCGCTGTGGCGCTGGCACCCCGGGCACGAGGAGGCCGAGCCCGATCGTCCGTGGGGCGTGACGCTGGCGCCGTGCGCGGTGACGCCCGACGCCTTGGGGGCGGCCTGGCGCGACGGCCGCCTGCACGCGACCCTGACCACCACCTGTGACGGCCGCAAGCTCGGGCTGATCGACACGGGCGATGCGGACGCCGACTTCGGCCCCCGCATCGCCGAGGCGGCCAGCGGCCGCGGCCTGCGCGCCGGTGTGCTGGTGGTGGCGGGCGAGTTGCCCACCCCGCGCGTCGCCGGCGACCCGCCGCAGTGGCCACGTGGCTTTGCCACGCTGGCGCAGCGCCGTGCCGCCGAGCGGGAGACGCTCGGGGCGTCGAGCACGCCGTGGCTGACGCCCGGCAGTCGTGTCCAGATCGACGCGCGCCTGGCGGACGGCGAGTCGCCGTTTGGCATGATCGACGTGGCGTGGTCGGCGGTGAGCGCGAACTGAGCGCTTACCCCGCGGGCGCGCCGTCGCTCATCGCGTCGCGCGCAATCACGCACTCCACATCCGCTTCATCCAGCAAGCGGGCGAAGGGGGCGGGTGGGGGTCGATCGGTGTAAACACGCGTCAGGTCGCCGATGTGTCCCACTTCCACCATGGCCGGTCGGCCGAACTTGCTGTGGTCGGCGCACAGCCACACCTGGCGGGCGTGCTCGATGATGGTGCGTGCCGCACGCACTTCCCGCACATCGTAGTCGCGCAGGGTGCCATCGCTCTCGATGCCCGAGATGCCGATCACCGCGATATCGACCCGGAACTGGCGCAAAAAATCGATCGTCGCTTCACCGACGATGCCGCGGTCGCGCGAGCGCACCACCCCGCCCGTGACGATGACCTCGCAGTCTGGGTTGTCGGACAAGATGGCGGCCACATTGAGGTTGTTGGTGATGACGCGCAGCCCTCGATGACGCCGCAACGCGCGCGCCACCGCTTCGGTGGTGGTGCCAATGTTGAGAATCAACGAGCAGCCCGCCGGGATGTCGCGTGCGACGGCGCGCGCAATCAGCTCTTTGGCCTCCGCGTTGAGCGCCTTGCGCTGCGTGTAGGCCAGGTTCTCGACCGTGGATACGGGGGTGCGGACCCCGCCATGAAAGCGCGCCAGCAACCCCAGCTGTTCGAGTTGCCGCACGTCGCGGCGTACCGTCTGTAGCGTTACGCCAAACCGCCGGGCCAGCGCCTCGATGCTCAGAGCCCCCGCTTGCTGGACTGCCGACAGCAACTCGCTTTGTCGCGGGTTCAGCGTGCGCCGGGGGGGAGGGGGAGACACGAGCATGTTCCGAATTGTGCCCCAGCCGCCCCCACGGGGATAGGGGTGGTCGCTGGACCACGGTTGCCGCCAGGTTGTCTTCAAAAAACGAATACAAACGAACAGTAACGGTAAAATAATAATCAGGAGCGCGCACGGGATCGTTGCGTCAACGTCCACCCGCCATCTCGCTGTACCGGAACGAATCGCCCCCCTTCATGCCCCCCATCCCTGCCCCTCGTTTGGCTACCGAGTCAGCCGATGTGCTCATCATCGGCGGCGGCATCAACGGCTGCGGTATCGCCCGCGATTTGGCGGGGCGGGGTGTGCGCGTCGTCCTGTGCGAGCAGCACGACCTGGCCGCCCACACCTCGTCCGCGTCCACCAAGCTGATTCACGGGGGGCTGCGCTACCTGGAGTACGGAGAGCTTGGCTTGGTGCGCAAGGCGCTGGCGGAGCGCGAAGTGCTGTTGCACATGGCTCCTCACCTGGTCCGGCCGCTGCGCTTCGTCATGCCGCACGACCCCAGCATGCGCCCGGCGTGGATGATTCGCGCTGGCTTGTGGCTGTACGACCATCTGGCGCGCCGGCGCTGGCTGCAGGCCTCGGGCCGTCTCGATCTGCGCCGCCACCCAGCGGGGCAGCCGCTGCAAGCCCACTGCCAGCGCGCCTTTCACTACGCCGACGCTTGGGCGGACGACGCACGGCTGGTGGTGCTGAATGCCTACGACGCCGCCCTGCGTGGCGCCGCCATCCACACCCGCACGCGTTGCACGGCCTTGCACCGCGAGGCCGAGGGTTGGCAGGCGACCTTGCAACCGCAACATGGTCCGGCGTGGCACGTGCGCGCGCGTGCCGTGGTCAATGCGGCTGGGCCCTGGGCCGAAGCGGTGTTGCGCGAGCTGGCCGGGCGCACCCCGCAGCGCCACCTGCGTCTGGTGCGCGGCAGCCACATCGTGGTGCGGCGCTGGTTCGCTCACGACGACGCCTACCTGCTGCAGGCCAGCGACCGGCGGGTGGTGTTCGTCATTCCCTACCTGGACCGCTTCACGCTCATCGGCACCACCGACGTCGAGCACCACGCCGATCCGGCCGAGGCGCGCATCGATGAGGCCGAAATCGACTACCTGTGCCGCGAGGCCAGCCGCTACTTCCGCGAGCCCGTGCGGCCCAGCGACGTGGTGTGGCACTACAGCGGCGTGCGTCCGCTGCTGGAAGACGCCAGTGACGACCCCTCCGCCGTGACGCGCGACTACGTGCTCGACCTGGACACTGAAGCCGGTGCGCCGTTGCTGACGGTGTGGGGCGGCAAAATCACCACGTTTCGCACGCTGGCCCAGGAAGCGGCGCACCGTTTGCGTCCGGTGCTGGGTCTTGCCGGTGCCGACTGGACGGCGCACAGCCCGTTGCCCGGGGGTGACCTGGAGGCCGTCGTGGGGCAATGCGACAGCCCGATGCAGGCGCTGCAGCGCTACGAGGCGCACCTGCGGCGACACTGGCCTTGGCTGGCCGACGGTCTGATCCAGCGCTGGAGCCGGGCCTATGGGACGCTGGCGCTGCATTGGCTGCGGGCGGCGCGTCATCCCGGCGACTTGGGGGCAGAGGTGGCCCCCGGCATGTGGGAGGCCGAGCTGCGTTACTTGGTCGAGCGCGAGTGGGCGCGCAGCGCCGACGATGTGGCGTGGCGTCGCACCAAGCTGGGGCTCGCGTGGAACGCGGCGGACATGGCGCGCACGGACGCGTGGGTGCGCACTCACGTGGGCGACTTTTGAAGCAAGGCGCAGGCTGCGCGCCGGGGGCCAAGGCGTCGCGTGCGTGACAGTGGGGCGGCTGCCCGTCTGCGGATAAACCCTAGGCGGTGAAGGCCCGGCTGGGCAACGGCCCGATTTGTCACTAAACTGTCATGGCCAGTTCGGACAATGCCGGACCGATTCGTTTGTTTTCGGTGTCGCGACGGTTGTTCACCCCTCAAGGAGTCGAGATGAAACACACCCTGAAACGGTGGCTGGCGGCCACCCTGGTTGCCACGGGCGCCGTCAGTGCACAGGCGCAGACCGAGATCGTCTGGTGGCACTCGATGGGCGGCGCGTTGGGCGAATGGGTCAACGACCTGGCCAACGAGTTCAATGCCAGCCAGAAAGACTATAAGGTGGTGCCGGTCTTCAAGGGCAGCTACGACGAATCGATGACGGCCGCCATCGCCGCCTTCCGCGCCGGCAACGCGCCGCACATCCTGCAGGTGTTCGAGGTGGGCACCGCCACCATGATGGCCAGTCGCAACGCCATCGTTCCTGTGGCCGAGGTGATGAAAAGGGCGGGGGTATCGTTCGATTCCAACGCCTACGTCGATGCGGTCAAGGGCTACTACACCGCACCCAACGGGCAGATGCTGAGTTTCCCCTTCAACAGCTCCACGGCGGTGCTGCACTACAACAAGGATGCCTTCAAGGCTGCAGGACTGGACCCCAACAAGCCGCCCAAGACGTGGTCGGACCTGGCATTGGCGGCGGCCAAGCTGAAGGCCGCCGGCCACAAGTGCCCCTTTACCACCAGCTGGCAGGGCTGGACCCAGCTGGAAAACTTCTCCGCCTGGCACAACGTGGAGTTCGCCAGCCGCAACAACGGCTTCGGGGGGCTGGATGCGCGCCTGACCTTCAACTCGCCGCTGCACGTGCGCCACATCGAGAACCTGGCCAACATGGCCAAGCAGGGCCTGTTCGTTTACAAGGGGCGTGGCAACGCGGCCGACGCCACCTACGTCTCGGGCGAGTGCGCGATGCTGACGGGCAGCTCGGCTCTGTATGGCAACGTCAAGCGCAACGCCAAGTTCGACTTTGGCATCGCCACGCTGCCCTACTACGCCGACGTGCCGGGCGCACCGCAAAACACCATCATCGGCGGGGCCAGCCTGTGGGTGATGGCGGGCAAGAAAGATAGCGACTACAAGGGCGTGGCGCAATTCTTTGCCCACCTGTCCAAGCCGGATGTGGCGGCGCGCAGCCACCAGCGCACGGGTTACCTGCCGGTGACCCGGGCGGCCTACGAACTGACCGAAAAATCGGGCTTCTACAAGGAAAACCCGGGTACCGACGTGTCGGTGGAGCAGATGATTCGCAAGACCACCGACAAGTCGCGCGGGATACGCTTGGGCAACTTCGTGCAGATCCGCACCATCGTGGACGAGGAGCTGGAGCAGGTGTGGGCGGGCCGCAAGACTGCCAAACAAGGCTTGGATGACGCGGTGCGGCGCGGCAACGAACAGCTCGAGCGCTTCCAGCGTGCCAACCAGGGGCGCATGTAACACGGCAAGGCGAGCCAAAGGGGCACACCCTGGGCGCAGGCCGCGCGCCGCGGCGGTGCTCACCCGCAGCCTGCGCCTGGCCCATGCCGCCAACCGGCCACCGTGCCGGTTGGCGCATTGCGGTGCCCGACGCTTACCCGCTGATGCTCGTGTCCGACAATTCCTTCCCTCCGTCTGTCCTTCCGTGTCCCCGTCGCGGTCGGGCCGGCGTTTTGCGTAGGCCGCGCACGGCCTGGGCGTGGGGCGAGGTACGAGGGCCTTTGATATGGAAAAACGCGTTCGCTTTGCCTCGCGCTGGCTGCCGTGGGTGCTGGTGGCACCGCAGCTGGCCATCGTGGGGATATTTTTCTTTTGGCCAGCAGCGCAAGCCCTGCTGCAAAGCGTCATGGAGCAAGACGTTTTTGGGGGCGACCTGCACTTCATCGGGGCCGAGAATTTCCGCCGCCTGTTCAATGACGAAACTTACCTGCAGTCGTTTTGGGTGACGGCGGTGTTTTCCGCGCTGGTGGCGGTCATCGGGCTGGCGGTGTCGCTGTTGCTGGCGGTGATGGCCGACCGCGTGGTGCGCGGTGCCCAGTGGTACAAGACGCTGTTGATTTGGCCCTACGCGGTGGCCCCGGCCGTGGCGGGCGTGCTGTGGATGTTCATGTTCGCCTCGCCGATGGGGGTGGTGGCGTGGGCGCTGCAACACCTGGGTGTCGACTGGAACCACCGGCTCAACAGCCAGCATGCGCTCACTCTGGTGGTGATGGCTGCCGTGTGGAAGCAGATTTCGTACAACTTCCTGTTCTTTCTGGCCGGGTTGCAGGCCATCCCGCGCTCGCTGATCGAGGCCGCCACCATCGACGGTGCCAGCCCCTGGCGGCGTTTCTGGACCATCGTCTTTCCGCTGCTGTCGCCGACCACCTTTTTCCTGCTGGTCATCAACGTCGTGTACGCCTTTTTCGACACCTTTGCCATCATCGATGCCACCACCCAGGGCGGCCCGGGCAAGGATACGGCCATTCTGGTTTACAAGGTGTACTACGACGGCTTCAAGGCCTTGGACATGGGTGGCTCGGCCGCGCAGTCGGTGATTTTGATGGCGATCGTCATTGCGCTGACGGTGGTGCAGTTCCGCTACATCGAGCGCAAGGTGCAGTACTGACCATGGAGTGGCCCGATGGTTGAACGACGTCCTTGGCTCGATGTCTTGGCGCACGCCATCCTGATACTGGGGGTGGCGGTGGTGGCATTTCCGGTGTACCTCACCTTCGTGGCCTCCACCCAAAGCGCGCAAGAGATTGCCAGCCGTGTGCCGCTGTCGCTGCTGCCGGGCAGCCACGGCTGGGAAAACTACCGCCTGGCGCTGCTGGGGGGAGAAACCAGCGCCGGCAGCCGCTTTGCGCCGGGTCTGCCGATGCTGGGCGTGAGCCTCGTGATGGCGCTGACGATTGCCATCGGCAAGATCGTCATTTCGCTGCTGTCGGCGTTTGCCATCGTCTATTTCCGTTTTCCGCTGCGCCAGGGGGTGTTCTGGGCCATCTTCGTGACCCTGATGCTGCCGGTGGAGGTGCGCATCGGTCCCACCTACGAGGTGATCGCCAATCTGGGCATGCTCAATACCTACGCTGGGCTGACGGTACCGCTGATCGCCTCGGCCACGGCGACGTTTTTGTTTCGCCAGTTTTTCCTGACGGTGCCCGACGAGCTGGTGGAAGCCGCGCGCGTGGACGGTGCCGGCCCCATGCGCTTTTTCTGGGACGTGCTGCTGCCGATGTCGCGCACCAGCATCGCCGCCTTGTTCGTGATCCAGTTCATCTACGGCTGGAACCAGTACCTGTGGCCCCTGCTGGTCACCACCGACGAGTCGATGTACCCGATCGTGCTGGGCATCAAGCGCCTGATTGCGGGTGAGGCCTACACCGAGTGGAACATCGTCATGGCCACCGCGATGCTGGCCATGTTGCCGCCCGCGATCGTCGTGTTGGCGATGCAGCGGTGGTTCGTCAAAGGGCTGGTGGACAGCGAGAAATAACCCATCATGGCAGCACTGCATTTCGATCACGTCGTCAAACGCTACGAGCATGGGAGGCAACATGTCACCGCCATTCACGGCCTCAGCGCCGCTGTCCACGACGGCGAATTCGTGGTCATCGTGGGCCCATCCGGCTGCGGCAAAAGTACGCTGTTGCGCATGGTGGCCGGTCTGGAGACCATCAGCGATGGCGCTATCCGCATTGGCCAGCGCGTCGTCAACCAGCTCGAACCCGCCGAGCGAGACATCGCCATGGTGTTCCAAAACTACGCGCTGTACCCGCATATGACGGTGTACGACAACATGGCGTACGGGCTGAAGCTGCGCGGGGTACCGAAAGCCGAGATTCAGCGCCGCGTCGAGCAGGCGGCCAGCATTCTGGAGTTGAGTGCGCTGCTGCAGCGCAAGCCGCGGCAGCTGTCCGGGGGGCAGCGTCAGCGGGTGGCCATGGGGCGCGCCATCGTGCGCCAGCCGCAGGTGTTCCTGTTCGACGAGCCGCTGTCGAATCTGGACGCCAAGCTGCGCGTGCAAACACGCCTGGAGATCCAGAAGCTGCACCGGGAGCTGGGCATCACGAGTCTGTTCGTCACGCACGACCAGGTCGAGGCCATGACGCTGGCGCAGCGCGTGATGGTGATGAACGCCGGGCGCATGGAGCAGTTCGGCACGCCGGAGGAGGTCTATCACCGCCCGGCGACCACGTTCGTCGCCACCTTCATCGGCTCGCCGGCCATGAACCTACTGCGCGATGTGCCGGGGGCGCGCGCGGGCACGCTGCTGGGCATTCGCCCAGAGCATCTGCGCGTGGTGCCGGCGGGCGAGGGCTGGCCAGTGACGGTAGAGGCGGTGGAGCTGCTGGGGGCGGAGCGCCTCATTCATGGCCGCACGCACGAGCAGCCGATCACGGTGCGCGTGGCCGAGTCCGACGACTGCCATCCGGCGGTGGGGACGACGCTGCACGTGCGCCCCTTGTCTGACCGGTTGCACACGTTCGATCCGCACAGCGGTCGGCGCATCGGTGACTGACGGGGGGCGGCCGTGGCGATGTTGGATCACGTTCCCACCTGGATCGCCCACCGTGGCGCGGGCAAGTTGGCCCCGGAAAACACCCTGGCCGCGTTCGAGCGGGGCTGGCAGCACGGCTGGCGCGCGTTCGAGTGCGACGTCAAATTGTCGCGCGACGGCGTGCCGTTCCTGCTGCATGACGCCACGCTGGAGCGCACCACCAACGGGCGCGGCCGCGCCGGTGAAAGGACCTGGGCGGAGCTGCAGATGCTGGATGCCGGCGGCTGGCACAGCCCGGCCTACGCGGGCGAGCCGCTGCTGAGCCTGGAGCGGCTGGCGCGTTGGGCGCTGCCGCGCGGGGCGTGGCTGAACCTGGAGATCAAGCCCACGCCGGGGACGGAAACGGAAACCGGCCGCGCGGTGGCCCAGGCGGCCGACGCGCTGTGGCGCGAGCACGGGGCGGGCACCGCAGGCGGACCGGCGTGGCCGTTGCTGACCTCGTTTCAGCCGCAGGCGCTGCAAGCCGCCCAACAGGCGTGTCCGCACGTGCCCCGGGGCTTACTGCTGGAGAGCCTATGGCCCGACTGCTGGGAGGTGGCGCAGCAGTTGGGGTGTGTGGCCGTGGTGCTCGACCACACCTTGTGGACGGCGCACCGGGTGGCCGAGTGCCGCGCCGAGACGCTGCTCGTGTGGGGACTGGACGGCATCATCACCGACCGCGTGGACGCACTGGGCCCCGCTACAGCCCCGCGCTGATGCCGGTGCCCTTACAGCGTGGGCATGGCGCTGGGGTGCTCGCGCTCGTAGCGCGTCTGGCACGCGATACAGCGCAACGTGGTGGGTGCCGCGTGCAGCCGAGCCGACGGAATTTCGGCGCCGCAATCCACGCACACGCCAAACGTGCCATTGGCAATGCGGGTCAGCGCGTCGTCGATGGCGCGCAGCTCGGCGGTCTCGCGCTCGCCCAGGGCTTGCTCCAGGTCGCGTTCGCTGTAGGCCTGGTTCAAATCCCCGCTTTGCAGCGCATGGAGGTCTTCCGCGGTTTCCGCGCGGCCCACGCGTCCGCCCCGCTGGGCGCGAATCTGCGCCAGCAGGTCGCTGCGCATTTGTTGCAGTTGCAGGGCAAAAGTGTCGGAGATGGCGTGGCTCATGGCGAATTAGCGATTGTGTGCCCATGACCATTGTGAAGCCAAACGTCCCGATTCGCCAAGCGCGCGCGCCGCCTCGGAGACCGAGATTTGACCTCGATCAAGCACACACGGGCGATCGGGCCCGGCTTATGGCATGCTTTGCGGTGGGTGCCACGCCGCGCCCGGAAAGGATCCGTGCCATGACCTCCCCCGACCCCAACGCTTGGCAGTCTGCCCTGGGCCCGTATGCCCGTTACCTGCCGGGCTTTGCTTTCCTGCAGGGCCTGGGCGCGGGCGTTGCGCCGCCGGCGTCTGCGGCGCAGTGGGTGGTGCCGGTTTTCGACGTCGAGGAACTGGAGCGCCGCATTCGCGACCTGAAGGCGGTGCATTTCTGGCTGGAGCAAAACGCGCGTGCCGTGCAAGCCACCATCCAGGCGCTGGAGGTGCAAAAACTCACGCTCGCCACGCTGCGGGGCATGAACGTGAGCCTGGGGCAGGTGGCGCAAAGCCTGGCGGACGCGGTGGCCGGACTGGGGGCCGAGCCTGCGGCCGAGGCGTCCTCACCCTCCAGCAGTGGCGGCTCGCCGCGTCCGGCGTCCACGGGCCTATCGGCGGCGTCCGTAGCGCCGGGAGGTAGCCACGGCTTGGGGGCTGCAGCGGCCGCTGAATCGGCCTCGCCGGCCAGTGCCGGGGAG
>FWPV01017075.1_pt1 | contig 10114 bp, 9 predicted proteins | sample 2228371 | NCBI WGS metagenome assembly FWPV01 (sample SAMEA103939776, study PRJEB20133) | metagenome
TGGAGGGTCGAGTACACGAGGCCGACCAGCCATCGCGGGCTGTCCGAGGCCGGCGTGACGATCTCCGGGGTGTCGTACTCCACGTTCGGCGGCGACCCTTACCGCGACAACGTTCAGGTTTCCACCTCGGCGACGTGGCAGGACGGTCTGGATTTGGACCTCGCGTACACGAGAGGCACCTATTTCGAGTTCGACGACGAGACGTTCCGAGTCAGCATCGAGAAGCCCCGGAGGGATCCTTACCGCCGGTGGCAGATCGACTACGTCGGCGGGCGCCTCGGCGGCTCCGACTACCGGACGGTCGTCGCGAGCTTCCTGTATCGGCCTTGGCAGCGCCTTCAGCTCAGCTTTCGCCACCAGTGGGTCGAGCAGGATGGCGTGAGGGAACAGACGATCTTCAGCGCCACCTGGGACCTCGGGAACGACCAGTCGCTCAGCGGCCGATTGGTGCGGGCTGACGACGACACCTACGCGTACCTGGCGTTCCGGCAAAGCGGGAAACGGGGCAGGGAGTACTTCGTCGTTCTCGGAGATCCGAACGCGTCAACGTTCCAGAGCCGTCTCATCCTCAAGGTCGCCGTCCCCGTCGACTGGTACCTGTGAGCGTTCGAGGGCGGCCTTCAGGCGCTCGATGGACCGCTTGGCCGATTCGCGCATCGACTCCGCCAAGGCTGCGAAGGAACGCGGGTCGCACGTGCTCAGGCAGCGAACCTCGACCAGCGTGCGTTCCTGCGGCAGAGGAGAAAGGTAGATCGCGCTCCAGACGCCCTTGGCCGCGCGGCGGTTCGGCATCGTGCTCGGAAGATGATGCGCCTTGAGCAGCAGGAGCCTGTGGGGGTCCATGCAGACCACCTTGCTGATGAGGTTCCGGTCCTTGGGCGTGCTGCTCGGGTCGCTCCAGTAGAGCCGACCTCCGATGCCACCCTCGATCAAGGCGGTCTCCGAGTACCAAAGGCGCAGGCCCTCGGTGGTGGAAATGGCGTGCCACACCCTCTCGATCGGCGCATCGACCGTGATCTGGTGATCCAGGCACACGTGCACCGGCTTGCCTTCTGAGTCTCGGGGCCCCCGGGTGGACATAGGATACGAGAGTACCTCGTATCCGTTCCAGGCACCCCGGATGATGGACCATCGGTCCGTCGCTCCCGGTATAACCTCCCAAAGGAGGTGAAGGCGATGAGGATCGCGATCGTTCTGTCTGGATGCGGCGTGTTCGACGGATCCGAAATCCACGAGGCAGTGGCCTGCATGCTGGCGGTGTCCCGGCGAGGCGGCGAGTGCCGCTTCTTCGCGCCCGACGTGGAGCTCGAGACGATCGACCATCGAACCAAGAAGCCCGACGGAACGCGGCGCAGCGTGCTCTCGGAGGCGGCCCGGTTGGCTCGGGGCGAGATCCGGCCTTTGTCCGACTACAAGGCCGAGGAGCACGACGGCCTGCTGTTTCCGGGAGGCTTCGGCGCGGCGAAGAACCTGTGCAGCTTCGCCACCGACGGCGCCGCCATGCGCGTTCTGCCCGAAGTGGAGCGGGCGATCCGCGACACGCACCGACTCGGCAAGCCGATCGGCGCGCTCTGCATCGCCCCCGTGCTCGTCGCCAAGGTGCTGGGGGCGAAGGTGACGGTCGGCCACGACGCGGACACGGCCGAAGCCATCGAGAAGATGGGCGGCCGGCACGAGCCCAGCGATCATGGACGCGCCGTGGCGGACGAGCCGAACCGCGTGTTCACCGCTCCGTGCTACATGCTGCCCTCGACGGTGGCCGAGATCGCCGACGACGCTCAGGCCGTGGTCAACGCCATGCTGGCCTGCCTCGGGTGACCCGGCGGGATCAGGCGAAGCCCGAGTCGAGAATCCCCTCGAGGACGAAGATCGGGGCGTTGCAGCGCAGGCCGACCGCGATGGCGTCGGAGGGGCGCACGTCGACCTCGATCTCGCCCTTGGCGGTGCCCAAGACGAGCTTGGCGTAGAACACGTCGCTCCAGAGGTCGTCGATGAGCACCCGGTCGACGGTGGCCCCGAGCCTCTCCAGCAGGTTCTTGATGAAGTCGTGGGTGATCGGCCGGTCCGGCCGCTCGCCCTCCAGCGCCATCGCGATGGACTGGGCTTCGAAGGGGCCGATCGCGATCGGCAGCTTGCGCGCGCCGTCCGTGAGCACCACGAACTGCGCGACCTTGTTGCCGGTTTCGGCCTGGTAGACGCCCTCGACGGTCACCTCCACGGGATCGCCGTAGGACACCTCCTCCCGCTCCGGCTCCTCTCCGTCGAACCGGAAGAACGACGGCGGCTGGTCGAGGTTCTCGGGCTCTTCGCGATCTTCAGGATCGTCCGGCATGGCCGTAAGATACCACCGCTACACGGTGGCCCGGGTTCGTTGGATCACGCTCTCCAGGAACGATGCGTTGTCGGGAGTGCGCTTGAGGAGACGGATGAGCGACTCGGTCGCCTCGATGGAGTCCTTCTGGTTGGCCAGGAGCCGATGCAGTTGCACGATGGCCTCCATCTCGCCGGGGCGGAACAGCTTCTCCTCGTGGCGCGTCGAGCTGCGCTTGACGTCGATGGCGGGCCAGATGCGCCGCTCGGCGAGGTCCCGGTCCAGCACGATCTCCATGTTGCCGGTGCCCTTGAACTCCTCGAAGATCGCGTCGTCCATGCGGCTTCCGGTATCCACCAGGGCCGTGGCGATCACCGTGAGCGACCCGCCCTCCTCGATGTTGCGGGCGGCGCCGAAGAACCTGCGCGGACGATAGAGGGCAGAGGGGTCCAGACCGCCGGACAGCGTGCGTCCGGAGGGGTTGATCGTGAGGTTGCTGGCGCGGGAGAGCCTCGTCAGCGAGTCCAGCAGGATCACGACGTCGTTCCCGGCCTCCACCAGCCGCTTGGCCTGCTCCAGGCACAAATCGGCGACCCTCATGTGGTTCTCCGGCGGCTCGTCGAACGTGGAGCTGACCACTTGACCCCGCACCGACCGGCGGAAGTCGGTGACCTCCTCCGGCCGCTCGTCCACCAGCAGCACCATCAGATACGCGTCGGGGTGGTTCTTGGTGATCGAGTTGGCGATCGTCTTCAGGATCGTGGTCTTGCCGGCCTTCGGCGGAGAGACGATCAGCCCGCGCTGCCCCTTCCCGATCGGCGAGATCAGGTCGATGACGCGGGCGATGATGTTGTCCGACGAGGTCTCCATGACGTAGCGCTCGTCCGGGTGGAGAGGCGTCAGGGAGTCGAACGACTTGCGGTGCTGCATCTCGGGCGAGGTCGCGCCGATGCCGTTGGCGGACTCGACGCGCAGCATCCCCGGATACTTCTCGCCCTCTTTCGGGGGCCGGATCAGGCCGAACACCATGTCTCCGGGCCGAAGCCCGAACCGCTTGATCTGGGACTGGGAGACGTAGATGTCGTTCGGCGTCGGAACGTAGTTCGGCTGACGCAGGAACCCCCAGCCCTCGTTGACCATCTCCAGCACGCCCGAACCGTAGATCGCGCCGGCCTCCGCGTTGGCCTTCATGAGCAGCTGGTGGATCACCTCGTGCCGGGGCAGGTTGGTGGGCACGTCGGCCGCCTTGGCGGCCTTCAGCAGCTCGGTGGGCGACATCCGGTCGAAGTAGGCGTAATCGATCTCCGGCAGCTGCTCGAGATCGGACGGGTTGTCGGTCTTGGGCAGGCCCTCCCGACTACGACCGCGTCGGCGGGAGGACTGGCCATCCTGCGACTTGCGTGGACGGAACTGATGGCTCATATCGGACCTGTGTTCCAGAGCGGAGCTGGGGCGGACTTCAACGGAGCAGGCCCTCAGGGGGCCGAGGAAGGTTCTTCTTCGCTCAGAACGGCGATGTCCCGCAGGTTGCGGAATCGCTCGGCGAAGTCTAGACCATATCCTACCACAAATGCGTCGGGAATCTCGAAGCCGACGTAGTCCAGCGGGACGTGCATCACCCTCGCGGTGGGCTTCGAGAGGAGCGTGAAGACCTTGAGCGAGTTGGGGTTGCGGGTCCGCAGGAGCTGCAGCAGGTGGTCCAGCGTCTGACCAGAGTCCACGATGTCCTCGACGATCAGCACGTCCAGGCCCTCGATGTTGATGTCGAGGTCCTTGCGGATCTGGACGTTGCCGCTTGACTTGCGTCCGTTCCCGTAGCTGCTCACCTGGACGAAATCCACGGTGACGTTGTCGCCGAGGCGCCGGCACAGATCGGAGACGACGAGGAAGCTGCCCTTCAGCACGGCCACCAGAAGGAGGGGGCGGCCCTCGTAGTCGGCACGGATCTGGTCGGCGACCTCGTCGAGCCTCGCCTGGATCTGCGCCTCGGAGATCAGAGTGGACTGGATCATCGCTTTGCGCCGGTCTCCGCAACGACGACCGAGTGGATGCCGCCCCTGGTGTTGAACCGGCCGGTCACGCGCATCCACCTCGGGCGGCAGGCCTCCGCCAGCTCGTCGAGCAGCCGGTTCACCACGGCCTCGTAGAAGATGCCCTGGTTCCGGAACGAGAAGTAGTACAGCTTGAGCGACTTGAGCTCGATGCACAGCTGGTCCGGAATGTATTCGAGCTCGATCGTCGCGAAGTCCGGCTGGCCGGTCTTGGGGCACACGCTGGTGAACTCGGGACAAACGTGCGTGATCACATAGTCCCGATGGGGCGCCGGATTGGGGAAGGTGTCGATCAAGGCCATGGGTGCGGTTGGGGAGCTGGCGCGAGGCGCCGGAACCAGACGGTATAGTGCCGCGCGATGCTGTGGACTGCGTGGATCGCCTGTGGGCTGCCCTTGGCGGCCGCTCCTTGGAACATCATACCCAAGCCCGAGTCTGCCGAGCCCGCCGCGGGTACCTTCGAGCTGAACCGCCAGACCCCTTGGTTCGCGGATTCCCGCGAGGCGAGCGGCGTTGCGTCCGTTGCCGTCCGCATGTTGGAACCCGCGATGGGCGGGCGCATGCCCGTCCTTCGCGGCAAGCCGCGCGCCGGGGACCCGCCCTCGGTCTGGCTGAGCACCAAGACCGCCGATCCCTCGCTGGGGGAGGAGGGCTACGAGCTCGTCGTGGAGCCGCGAGGAGTCTCCATCCGCGCCCCACGCCCCGCGGGACTCTTCTACGGGGTCCAGACGCTCCGTCAGATGTTGCCGCCGGAGGCCTTCGGCGACCGGCCCGTGGCCGACGGGTTTCTGGTCCGTTGCGGACGCGTGGTCGATCGCCCGCGCTTCCGATGGAGGGGCTACCTGTTGGACGTCGGTCGGCACTTCCGAACCGTGGAGTACGTGAAGCGGACCATCGACCGCCTCGCGTCGCTCAAGATGAACGTCCTCCACTGGCACCTGACCGAGGACCAGGGCTGGAGGATCGAGATCAAGAAATACCCCAAACTCACTGCAATCGGCGCCTGGCGCACGGACGGCGGCCTCCGATACGGCGGGTTCTACACCCAGCGAGAGGTCCGCGAGGTGGTTCGGTACGCCGCGGAACGCCACGTGACCGTCGTTCCCGAGATCGAGATGCCGGGGCACTGCGTCGCCGCGCTCGCCGCCTACCCGGAGCTCTCCTGCACCGGCGGGCCGTTTCAGGTGGCCAACCGGTGGGGAGTGTTCGAGGACGTGTACTGCGCGGGCAACGATGAGACGCTGGAGTTCCTCAAGAGGGTCCTGGACGAGGTCCTGGGGCTGTTCCCGAGCACGTTCATCCACATCGGCGGGGACGAGGTGCCCAAGACGCGCTGGCGCGCCTGCGCGAAGTGCCAGGAGAGGATGCGTCGGGAGGGCCTGAGGGACGAGCACGAGCTGCAGAGCTGGTTCATCCGGCAGATCGACCGCTACCTGGCCTCCAAGGGGAGGCGCCTGGTCGGCTGGGACGAGATTCTGGAAGGCGGGTTGGCGGAAGGAGCGACGGTGCAGTCTTGGCGCGGGATGGGAGGGGCGATCCAAGCCGCCAAGGCGGGCCACGACGTGATCGCGTCGCCGACCTCCCACTGCTATTTGGACTACCCCCTTTCCGCGATCAGCCTCGAGAAGGCGTACTCCTTCGAGCCGGTGCCGGCCGAACTGACGGCCGAAGAGGCGCGGCACATCCTTGGCCTGGAAGGCAACATGTGGGGCGAGCGGACGCCCGAGGAGGAGGATGTCGACCGCCAGACCTTCCCAAGGCTTGTCGCTCTGGCGGAGGTCGGCTGGACGAAGAAGGAAGCCCGCGATTGGTCCGACTTCCAGCGCCGGCTCTCGGCGCATCGGCGAAGGATGGAGCTGCAGGGCATCGCGCTGGCGTCGGCCGCCGGAGTGCGCTTGGGCGACTGGACGCCCGAGACGGTGTCCGAGACGGCCCGCGACGCGTCCTGGCCCGTGCCGCGCAGGCTTCTTCAGGAAGGAAGGGACTTAGTGGTTGAGTTCCAGTACGAGAGCGGTCTGCACGGTCTGGAGGTGACGGGCGTGTGGCTCGAGGTCGGCGGCAGGACCGTCGCGGAAGACCGGCACGTGGGGTTCGCCGGGGCTTCGAACAGGGCCAATCGGTACGCGCTCCGCCTTCCGCGCGAGCTGCCCCAGGGCACGGTTGTGCTGAGGGCGACGATCCGAAGCGACGGCGGAACGGACTCCCGCGGCGCCGTGTGGCTTCTGCCCAGCCGGCCGGCGAAGCAGAGGTAACCTGCTTCCGTGCCGAAGAGAGCGATCACCCCCGAAGACCTCCTGCGCTTCCAATGGGTGGCGGATCCATGGATTCACCCCCGCGGCGAGCGGGTGCTGTTCACCCTCAAGCGCGTCGAGAGCAAGTACAGGGTCGTGTCCCAGCTCTGGGTGGCGAGCCAGGGAGAGCCCCCTCGCCAGCTGACGTTCCACGAGGGCGGGGCGAGCCACGGCCGATGGTCGCCGGACGGCGAACGGATCGCCTTCCTTTCGAGGCGAGGCGAGCCGGGGTCGCAGGTCCACCTTCTTCCGATGGACGGCGGCGAGGCTCGGCGGCTGACGGATTTCCCCGAGGGGAGCCTCTCCGAGTTCCAGTGGTCTCCGGACGGCCGCTGGCTGGCCGTGCGGTTCCGAGAGGCGCATCCGGACTGGACCGAGTCCGCCAAGAAGCGGCGCCAGGAGATGGGTCTCTCCGACGCCCCTTGGGTCATCGAGACGGTGTTCTATCGCTTGGATGGCGACGGCATCTTCGGCGACCGCAGGCACGCCCTGTACCTGGTGGACGCGGAGACGGGGGAGCACAGGCTTCTGTACGATCAGGATCCGACCGGGATGGGTGCCTTCTGCTGGGCCGCGGACTCTCGGAGCCTGTTCGTCGTTCGGCCTCGGCTGGACGATCCGTGGAGCTCGCCGGAGGACGAAATCGTTCAGCAGGTGTCCTTGGACGGCTCGGTGCGAACGCTCGACCGGCTCCCGCCCGGCCCCAAGGGCTCCCTTGCAGCCTCACCGGACGGCCGCTGGCTCGCCTTCCTCGGGGACGACCGCGTGCAGGAGTCGTGGGGAGCCCGCAACACGAGGCTGTTCGCGCACGCGCTGGACACCGGCGAGACCCGGTGCCTGTCGTCCGACACCGACGTCTGCCTCGCCGCGGCGACGCTCTCCGACTCGAAGGAGGGCGCGGCGGGATCGGTGGTCTGGTCGCCGGACAGCCGCGCTCTGTACGTGAACCTGCCGGCGCACGGAACCAACCACATCGGCTGCGCGACGCTCGACGGGTCGCGGGTGGAGCCGCTGACGTCCGGGCCGATGCTGGTCGCTTTCGGCAATTTGAGCGACGACGGCACCCGCTTCGGCGTCCTGTTCGGCGGGGCGACTCGCCTCCAGGAGGTGGGGTTGTTCGACCTGGACCGCCACAGCCAGGGGCCGATCCGGCTCACGGGGTTCAACGACGCCCTGTTCGAGGAGATCGAGGTGGCGGAGCCGCGCGAGCACTGGGTCGATACGCCCGACGGAACCAAGGTCCACACGTGGACGATCCTCCCGGTCGGCTATCGCGAGGGAGACCGCCTGCCCGCGGTGCTGGAGATCCATGGCGGGCCCCACTGCCAGTACGGCTGGACCTTCTTCCACGAATTCCAGGTGCTGGCCGCCGAGGGCTACGCCGTCGTGTACTCCAACCCGCGCGGCTCCAAGGGCTACGGTGAGGCGCACTGCCGAGCGATCGAGGGCGACTGGGGCAACAAGGACTGGGTGGACATCCAGGCCGTGAGGGACTGGATCAAGGCTCAACCGTGGGCCGATTCTGCGCGGTTGGGGGTCATGGGCGGCAGCTACGGCGGGTACATGACCAACTGGGTCGTCAGCCACTGCGACGACTTCGTCGCGGCGATCACGGACCGGTGCGTCAGTAACTTGGTGTCGTTCGGGGGGAACTCGGATTTCCCGCATCAGGAGAACGGCTATTGGAAGGGCGCTCCTTGGTCGGACATCCGCGAGCTGTGGCGGCAATCGCCGATCGCGCACTTCGCGAGGGTCCGCACGCCCATGCTCATCATCCACAGCGAGGGCGACCTTCGGTGCAACATCGAGCAGTCGGAGCAGGTGTTCGTCGCGCTGAAGCAGAGGGGGATTCCGGCGCGGTTCGTGCGCTATCCGCGGAACACCTCGCACGGGATGTCGCGCAACGGTCCGCCGGACCTGCGGATCCACCGGCTCAACGAGATCGTTCGGTGGTGGGCGTCGCACCTCCGGCCGAAGCCCACGACCTGAGCTCTCGGATCAGCCTCCGGGAAAGCCGCGCGTTGCCGATCAGGGTCGCCCGTTCCCGCGGCTCGATCAGCAGCCGGGCGCGCTTTCCGTCGACCTCCGCCTCGACGCACACCCAGCCGCCCAAGAGGGCCCAGGTGTGGGGGTTGGGTCGAAAGCCGACCCGGCGCACTCCCGACCTGGGCAGCACCACCTGGGCTCGCTCCCCCGCGAACACGATCCGGTCCTCGGTCCAGTAGAGGAACCCCACATCCTCGTGGGCGTCCAGCAGACCCCAGTGGCCGGGGCTCGCGAAGCCGACGAACAGCGCCGCGCGGGGGTGGGGAACCCGTTGGGCCACCTCCCGGCGCAGAGCGCCATTGCCGACGAGGCCGAACAGGTTGGCGGCCAGCCAACCGACGATCGGCGAGGCCGCGACCCAGGCGAGGGCCGGCCCCAGCGTGTCGCCAGTGCGGATCGCGAGCCGGATTCCGATTAGCAGGGGGATCGCCGCCAAGGCGACGGGCAGGAGGTTTCCCGCCATCTGTCGCCTCCAGGTCCATGCGCGGGCTCGCGGCCTCCGAGGGTCTTCGCGGCTCACACGGGGCATGATACACTCGGGACGCCCGATGGCTCGGAACCTGCTGGAAGTGGTGGCCGCGGCGCCAGGTTTGGATCGGTACCAGGACTGGCTGGTGAAGGCGTGTGCGAAGGAAGGCACGTTGCTGGTCGCGTTCTCGGCCGGTCGGTTGCGGGCCGCGAGCGGCGTCTTGGGCGAGGGTTCCGATGCGACGGCCGTAGCCTTCCACGAGTGGGTGGGTCAGACGCTGGAGTTCTGCGGGGGCTTCGCCCAGCGTCTGGCCTCGGAGGAGCTGCAGCTGGCCGCCATGGCCGAGGTCTGCGCCGGCCAGCCTTCCGATTCGCCCTTCTACGAGTCCCGCCGCTTCGGCGGCCTTCACCGCGCGCTGTGCCGGACGCTCAGCGAGCTGCGGGAGTGGGGCGTCGACCCGCCGCTTCTGGGACAGGCGCGCCGGCAGGCTGGGAAGGACCTCGGCCGGAAGCTGGAGGCGCTCCTCCAGATCGAGGAGGAGTTTCGGGAGCTGCTGAGGAAGATCGGGTACGCCGTCCTGTCCGACACCCTGGACGATGTGGAGTCCTCCGAGCCGGAACCCGGGCAGTCGCTTCCGCCGGCCGTCCTCCTGGCCGATGCGGAATACACGCCCCGACGGGCGAGGTTCGTCGAGTGGCTGGTCCGCCACGACTGCGACGTTCGGATGCTCGTCCACCGCCACCCCGGCGGCGAGATCGGCTTCGACGGGGCAGCCCGGTGGGTGGCTTCGCTCGGTGGCGAAGCCCGCGCCGTCGGCGATCCGGCGGGTTGGGTCGGCGGGCTGTTCGGCGGACGACCGACGGAGGGGGGAGCCGAGGCCAGAGTTTGGAGCACCCCGGATCCGTTCTTCGAGGCGGAGTGGGTCGTGCGTGGGTGCCTCGCCGAC
>FWPV01017076.1_pt1 | contig 10114 bp, 6 predicted proteins | sample 2228371 | NCBI WGS metagenome assembly FWPV01 (sample SAMEA103939776, study PRJEB20133) | metagenome
CATTCTGATTGCAGGCTTGGTCTTCTTGGTGGCACTGGGGCTTTCGCGCCCCGAAAAGCAAGCTGAAGTGGTGGTGGCAGCGGTTGACCTGCCCGCCCGTCACACCATCCAGCAAGGCGATGTCATCTTGAAAAGCCTGCCCTTCTCCAGCGTCCCGCAGGGGGCGTTCAAGAACCCTGAAGCCCTCTACGGGCAGACCTTGAAATTCGACCGCATGGCAGGCGACCTCATCCTTGCCTCCCATCTCGGCGGACAGACCATCGAACTGGCGCCCAATGAGCGCGCCGTGGCGATCCGCGTCAACGACTCGGCAGGGCTTTCAGGGTTGATCAACCCTGGCGACTTGGTTGGCGTGACCGCCGTACTGCGCAGCGTCAACGGGACGTTTTCCAAGTACGTGGGGGGTGGCTTGCGCGTGCTGTTCATCACCCCTGAGTTTCGCCTCAACCAGCCTGCCAACACCACCCCGCAGGAAACCCCGCAAGCGGGGGTGATCGCCAGCCCGATGATGGACAGCGGACGCAACCGTGAAGGGGTGGTGGTCTTAGCCGTACCCATCGAGACCCAAGTGCTGATGTATGACTTCCCCCTGCCCGATGGGACGCTGCTCAGCGAACAACGCTACGTCAACCTGATCGACCTGCTTCCCGCACTGGATCAGGCACAGGATGTCGAACTGTCGCTGGTGCTGGAAAGCCCCGCCGCGGCGGACTTCAACAGCCCTGGCATTTTCCTGCCCGAACTGGCTTTGACCCCGCAGCCGACCCCAACGCCTGACCTGACCGCAACGGCGATGTGGACGCCGGGCGCAGAGGAAGGGGGAGCAGAGCAAACCAAGTCAACCGAAACGTCTCAGGTGGTGGAAACCCCTGTCCCACCCCCTGTCATTCCAACCCCAACCCCGTTTGGGAGGTGAGTATGAGCGACATGATGATGAGTGGCGGATGGGGGATGTCTCCCTCACCCTCTCCTGACCAAGTGACCGTGATCCTTGCGGGTCCGACCCCGCGCTTGCAAAGCTGGTACATGGCGTTGGTCTCCGATGCGCGCTTTCGGGTGACCATGCAGGCGACCGATGCAGCCGACTTGACCAGCAAGCTGGTCACCAACCCCGATGTCCTGCTCTTGGACGCAGCCATCCTGAACGGCTTGCAGCCTACCGTCAACGTGCTGACGAGTTTCAGCGGATCGGCTTACGTGGTGCTGCCCCTCGAAGCCGATCAACACGCCCTCGATACCGTCAAGCAAGTGCCGTGCGTCAAAGGGGTGTGGAAGGGCGACCTGAACTTGCCCGAACTGACGGGCAAGATGTACGGCGATGTGCAAGCCCTTCGCCAATCCGCTCGCGCCATTGCCGCGCCCGCGTGGAACATGCCAACGTCCTCACTCAGCGCACAAACGGCGGTAGGACTGCGCATCGTTGCCGTGTGGAATCAAGCAGGCGGGGTCGGGAAAACGACCGTTGCCAGCAACCTTGCCTATGACGCCGCGCGACGGGGATTGCCGACCCTGCTCATCGGTCTCGGCGCCCCTGATGACTTACCCTTGATCTTGGGCTTGAAGCCTGCCCCCAACATCACCTTGTGGCGTGCCAACCCCACCCCTGACGGACTCAAAGCAGCCATGCAGAAGGTGGACACGCTGGACGTGTTGGCAGGCTTCCCCGATGTGCTATCCGAAGCACAGGCGATTGCGACCCCGCTGGACGCCGAAAACTCGATCCCCAAGCTGGCGATCACCGCAGCCTATCTCGGCTACGCGGTCATCGTGCTGGACGCCCCGCCGACCGCGTTGGCTTCAGCAGCCATCACCGCAGCCAATACGCTGGTGCTGGTGGCGCGACCCTCGCTGGAAGGGATCATGCGCACGGTGGAAGCCTACCGCACGGTGGTGGAACGCCTCGCGGGTGAACACCGCATCACCGCCAACGGCGTGTTTGTCGTCCTCAACCGTGTGGGTGGGCGGATGACCGCCGATGAGTGGCATAAAGGCGCCAGCTCGCTCTTGGGACGCTCCTTCCCGCCCATTGTGGCGCAAATCCCCGATGATCCGCAGGTGGGGGAGACGCAGGACGCCAGACGCTTGCCCCTGCACGCTTGCGATGGCTTTGCACGCGGTCTCAAACCGCTTGGAGACGCTCTGTTCGGTGGGCTGAACCTTGCCGCCAACAAGAACGGCAGAGCGCATGAACGTGTGGTCAATCTCTTTGGGGTACGGGTGAAGCTATGAGCTGGATCAGCATGGCGCAAACGATCACCCCCCAGCAGCAAGATGAACTGCTGGAACGGGCTGCGTTGGAACTGCAGACCCTACCGCTGGAAGTCTTACGCGACCGCAAGCGTTTATCCGCCCAAGCCTTGACTGCCTTGCAGGACACCGCTTCGCGCATGGGGGTTGTCGTCCCCCATGCCCTGACCCTCTCGCTTGCCCAGCAACTGGTGTCAAGGGTGGGTGGCTTGGGGGTGTTCGATGAACTCCTGCCCCCCAACCGCAACGACCTGTCAGAAATCGTCATGAACCCCGATGGTGGGGTGTGGGTGCTGCGCAAAGGGGAGCAATTCTTTGAACCCTACCCGCGCACTCCCTCGATTGACGAAACCTGGCGCAGTGTCGAAGCCTTGCTTGCCCCCATCGGACGCTCCATCTCCGAAGCCCAGCCTTCGGTGGACGCCAAGCTGCCCCGCATGGAAGGGATGGGTGGCGCACGGGTGAAGATCATTCATCCCGTGTTGGCGCCGGGCAATGGATACCCCAGTATCAACATCCGCCTGTTCGAGCCACGACCCGTTCCGCCTGAACAGATCGTGGCTTGGGGTGCTTGCCCCGAACCCGTGATGCGCGCCTTGCTGGACTGGGTCGGGCGCAAATACCGCCTGATGGTCATCGGCGGTACGGCAACGGGGAAAACGACCTTCCTATCGGCGATGGCACACGGCATTCCCCAAGTCGCCCGCGTGGTCAAGATCGAAGACCCCGAGGAAATCTGGCTGCCCCATCCCAACGTGGTCACGCTGGAAGCCAGACCGCAGGTGGTTGGCAGTGATGTGCCAGGCTACTCGCTCTCCAACGGCGTGGATGATGCGATGCGCATGGCGCCCAACTGGTTGATCGTGGGGGAAGTGCGCACGGGACAAGCTGCCCTGTCGCTCTTTCGGGCGCAGATGTCCGACCATCCAGGGCTTTCGACCCTGCACGCCGAAAGCCCGCAGACCGCCGTACACCGCTTGGGCGTGCTGATGTTCGCCGATGCACAGGTGCGCATCGAAGCTGCAAAGGAGATGTTCATCATGGCGGTTGACCTTGTGGCGCAGGTGGGTTGGCGAGACGATAAACGGCGGTTGCTGGGGGTGTGGGAAGTGGACAAGGAACTCAAAGGCGGAAACGTGGTCTTTCGCCAACTGTATCAGTACGGCACACAAGCCATTGAGCAACCCGAACTGCAACGGGAGGTGTGAGATGAAACACTATCTTGATTTGCTATTGAGAAGTATCTTTGTGGTGGTGTTGACGCTTGTTGTGGTGCGTCAACAAAGTCCTTTTCCTGTGCGCGCAGCAACGGTGCGCTATGCTACGCCAACAAACGGCTTGACCTCGGGTACTTGTACGAGCTGGGCAACCGCTTGTACGCTGCTGCGCGCCATCAGCGTAGCCGTGAGTGGGGATGAGGTTTGGGCCAAGAAGGGGGTGTATTATCCAACTACTGTACCGTCCACCTTTCGGAGTGCAGCCTTTACCCCCAAAAGCGGTGTGGCGGTCTACGGAGGCTTTCTTGGGACGGAGACCAGCCGAGAGCAGCGCGACTGGCAAAACAACCTGACTGTGTTGAGCGGGGACATCGATCTCAATGACAACGTGGATGCAAACGGGATCGCGCAGTCCCCAGATGATCTTGTCGGTCAGAACGTTTATACGGTGATCTATGCCGTCAACTTGACGGCCAATGCTATTCCAGCTAAGCTCGATGGCTTTGTGGTTACAGGCGGGCAAACTGGGTATAACAACAATGGAGGTGGGGCGTATGTATATAACGCCAGTGCTAGCTATGGCAGTCTGGTACTGGAAAACGTCACTTTCGTTGGAAATGCCTCGCTCCAGTACGGGGGTGGCGTATATATCCAAACTAACGCTGCTACGTTATCCAACGTTGTTTTCAAGAACAATCGCGCCGCTCAAAATGGGGGCGGAGCGTATCTCTCCGGCAGCAGTACGATCACGTTGAATAACGTAACGTTCGAGGGGAACTCAGCGAACTATGGCGGAGGGCTGTACAATGCCACTTCCCTTACCCAATTGAGCAACGTCACCTTTTCTGACAACACCGCAGCCTACGATGGGGGCGGAATATACGCCGATGTGAAGTTTGACTTGGTGAATGGGGTTTTCCGAAATAACGCAGCCAACGGCTCGAACGGTAAGGGCGGAGGAATTTACGCTAAGGATCAGGCGACAAGTGTCACCAATGCCGTCTTTGTCGGCAATACGGCAAAACACGGTGGCGCCATCGCAAACGATTTGCTCAGTAAATCCATGTCTGCCTACTATACCAACCTGACCGTCTATAACAATACGGCTCTAACAGGGTATGGCGGGGGAATATATAACAACATGGGAACGGCATACATTCGCAATAGTATCTTGTGGGGAAATTACAGCGCAAGTGGCGGGAACGCAAACGTCTATACGGCTGCTTTTGACGCCACTACGCAGGTGGCTTCTAGCGACATCGGCGGTTGTGGCGGATCGGGAAATTGGGATACCGCTTGTGGGACGAATCAGGGCGGAAACATTGACACTGCTCCGCTCTTTATGGACGCCACCAGTGGAAACCTGCGCCTTGATACAGGCTCTCCCGCGATCAATGCGGGAGATAACAGCTTGATCCCTAGCGGTGTCACCACCGACTTGGACGGCGAGGCGCGCATACAAGGCGGTATCGTGGACATGGGGGCGTATGAATATTCTGCGCCTTATGTGGTCTCTATCACTCGCGACGACCCTGATCCAACCAACGCCGACAGCGTGCGCTTCACGGTGACGTTTTCGGAGGTAGTTACAGGGGTGGATGGGGGAGACTTCACCCTGACCGTTACGGGGATCACGGATGCCAGCATCACGAGTCTATCGGGCAGTGGGGCGACCTACACCGTGACGGTGGATACAGGTACGGGAGATGGGACGCTGCGTCTCGACCTGAAGGAGGCGGGAACGGGGATTGTCGATCTTCAAGGCTATCCCATCTCAGGCGGTTTTACCAATGGGGAAGTTTACACCATCGACAGAACGCCCCCGGCGGTGATTGAAATCGGTCTCAACGAGAATCGGCGCCTCAACGCCAACACGGTGAGTTTTACGCTGGTCTTCTCCGAACCCGTTGTCGGGTTAGAGATTGATGACTTGGAAGTCATCACCACAGGCACATTGAGCGGGGTGCAGATCATCTCGGTGACAGGCTCAGGGGATACGTGGATGGTAACCATCGACACAGGCACAGGCAGCGGGACGATCCGCTTGAAAGTGAAATAGAAAGGAGTACCAACCATGAAACGACTTTTGACCATTGCTATCTTGACAGCGATCATCTTCTTGATCCCCCAGTGGGTGGCTTTGGCAGCCATCACCGACCCAGCGGGGAATACGCTCAGCCAATCGTATCTCTCAGGGGAGGAGTACGAGATCGACCGCGATCCGCCAACGGTAGTCGAAATCAACCTGCTCACAGGGACGCCGACCAACGCCAACACCGTTGTTTTCGAGGTGGTGTTCTCTGAACCCGTAACAGGGGTTGAAGCAAACGACTTCCAGCTCAGCGCAACTGGACTCACAGGGTCGAGCATCCAGTCTGTTACAGGCAGTGGCACAACCTACACCGTCACAACCAACACAGGCACAGGCAGCGGGACACTTGGGCTAACCATCCCCACAGGCGCAACGATAACAGACGATGTCGGTAACCCGCTTGCGGGGTTGCCGATTTTCTCTGCGGACTACACCATCGACCGCATTGCCCCTGAAACAACCATCACGGGCAACCCGCCGTTGCACTCCAACAGCACCAGTGCGACCTTCTACTTCACCGCGACCGATGACGGTGGCGCAGGGGTGGCGTTCTTCGAGTGTATGCTGGATAACGATGGTTGGGAAAGTTGCGCCAGCCCGTATGAGATCAGCGGGTTGAGCGCAGGAGAGCATACCTTCTCGGTGCGCGCAACGGATGCTGCGGGCAATGTCAGTACGGCTACTTTCACGTGGACGGTTGACCTGACCGCCCCAGAAGTGGTCAGCATAACCCGTTTGGGCGAGGAACTCACCAATGCCGCGACGGTGCAATTCCTAGTGACCTTCTCCGAACCCGTCAACGGCGTCGACTCCGCCGACTTCGAGATCACCGTATCGGGGAGTATCACGGGTGCGTCCATCACGGGGATTACAGGCACAGGGGCAACCCGCACCGTGACCGTCAACACAGGCTCAGGGGACGGGACGCTGCGCTTGGACATCCCCGACAGCGCGACCATCACCGACCTAGCGGGTACAGGTTTGAGCAATAAACCCTTCACGTCTGGCGAGAGCTACACCATCGACAAGACGCCCCCGCAGGTGGTGAGCATCGTCAGGGGTGGCCCCAGCCCGACCAACGCCCAGCAGATCACCTTCATCGTGACCTTCTCCGAACCCGTTGTCGGGGTGGATGCGGACGCCTTCACCTTGACCACTTCAGGCACGATCCAAGACGCCTACATCGTCAGCGTGACGGGCAGTGGCACGACCTACACCGTGACGGTGGATACAGGAATCGGCAACGGGACGATCCGCTTGGATGTCGTCCCGTGAGGCAGCAAAAAAAGGGGGTAGAGATCGCCTCTACCCCCTTTTGAAAGGGTTTTGACCATGCGCAAAGGCTTCATCGGTTTATTGGTTTTGTGCTTGCTCTTGACGACCGCCTATCCTGCCCGTGCGGATGGTGGAGGGATCCGCGACCTTGCAGGAAACGCGCTCGTTGACCCTTACAGGGACGGGGAAAGTTACGAGGTGATCAAGGCTACGCCGACCCCTTCCCCAACCCCTGTCGTCCTGACGCGCATTTACGTCAACGCCGCAGCGACTGGCGCCAACAACGGCTCATCGTGGCAGGATGCCTTTACCGACTTGCAATCCGCTCTGGCGGTGGCGACACCCGACAAGGCGATCTGGGTGGCAAAAGGGGTTTACTTGCCTGGCACGACCCGCACGGCGACCTTCGCGCTCCAAGAAGGTGTGCAGCTCTACGGTGGCTTTGCAGGGAACGAAACCGAACTCTCCCAGCGTAACCCTACGCTGAACCCGACCGTGTTGAGCGGGGACATTGACCGCAACGACCGCAAGGACGGGAACGGGATCACGTGGAGCGGTGACATCGTGGGCGGGAATGCCTACCATGTCGTCACGGCAGGCAGCGGAATCACCCCTGCAACGGTGCTGGACGGCTTCGTCATCAGCGCAGGGCAAGCGACAGGCAGTGAGGACCAGTACGGCGGTGGAATGCTGATCGCAGGCAGCCCGACCGTGCGGGCTGTGCGCTTCATCGGCAACACCGCACAGGAAAAAGGCGGTGGGGTGTACATCACAGGCAGCGGCGCGCCCCAGCTCCTGCGCGTGGAACTGCGCGCCAACAATGCCCCCTTCGGCGGTGGGTTGGCGGTTTCGAGCGGTGCAGGCGCGACCATCATCGACAGCACCTTTGCCGAAAATACGGCGCAATTTGGCGCAGGGCTGTTCAGCGAGTTTATTCAATCTAGCTTGACGATACTTGGCTCGACCTTTGTTGCCAATGCAGCCCAGTACAACGGCGGTGGGGTGAATCACTACGGCGCAGGATTGACCATCGTCAACAGCACCTTTTCGGGCAATACCGCCTTCTTGGGTGGCGGGTTGTACAACACGGGCAGCGGTACGCCTTCCCTGACCAACGTGACCTTTGCCCAGAACGGCGCCATCTACGGCGGGGGAATTTACAACGATCAAGGCACGATCCGCTTGATCAACAGCCTGCTTGCCGACAGCACCAACGGCGGGGATTGTGTCAACAGCATGACAGGATCCATCCATAGCCAGTCGGCAAACAACCTGATGCAAAGCACAGGAGCGCAAGCCTGCGGGCTGGTGGATGGCGTCAACGGCAACAAAATCGGCGTGAACGCCAAGCTAGGCCCCTTGGCGGATAACGGCGGAAACACCTTGACCCATGCCTTGCTCATCGGCTCGCCTGCGGAAGGAGCGGGTCGAGCCAGCTCCTGTCCCGAAGTGGATCAGCGCGGCACGGTGCGACCGCGACCTGCGAACACCGCTTGCGACATCGGAGCTTACGAGAGCGATCAGCCAATACCGCCAACCGAAACGCCTACACCGACCTGGACGTTTACTTGGACTGCGACATGGACGTTTACACCCACACCGACTTGGACATTTACGCCCACGCCACCTTGGACTTGGACACCGACCCCAACTCAAAGCGGTGGTGGCGGAAATAGCACACCAACCCCGACACCTTCAGGCGGTGGTGGTACACCAATTCCTACAACCCCTTCAGGCGGTGGTGGTACGCCCGTTCCTACGACACCAAACCCAACCCCAAGCGGTTATCAGCTCTTCTTACCGCTGGTGGTGAGATAAGGAGTGTATGATGCCGATACCAGCAGCTATCCGTGATACCTTCCAAGTCTTTGCCCCTTACCTGATGGCTTTGACCGCTTCTTACGTGGTGTACTCCCTGTTTTCGGGGATCAACTTCTCTGCACGGAAGCAAGCCGTCAAGAGCTTATCGGATTACTACCGACCGCTTGAAAACCCTGCAACGAGTACGGTCAAAACGGGCTCGTTCGAACACAAAGTGCGCTTGGCAGCCCTCAGCTACGGCGTCAAGGTGGACGGCAAGGAAAACCTTGCCTTCTACGGCGTCATCGCAGCTCTCAGCTTCGCCGTGCTGATCGCCGTGCAAACCTTCAACCTGCCCATCGTCTTGCTCCCCGCAGGGGCAGCCATCGCCTACGTGTTCGTCAAGGGGATGATCGAGGGACGCTGGAATAAGATGCGAGTTGCGATGGAAAAAGAACTGCCCGCTTTCCTGCTGCGCCTTGCAGCTACGTTGCAGGCAACCCCAAACGTCATCGAAGCCATTGCGGACGTGATCGACACCCTCGATCCGCAGGGACCCCTGAAGGCTTGGCTTCAGCGCATGGTGGCAGCCATGCAGAGCAGCGGTCAAAAAGGGCTGGAAGACATGCGCCAAGAAGCAGGTGACCTCTCGCCGTCTCTGATGATGGTGGTGATGGAAATCTCCCGTTTGTGGGAGACGGGCGGATCGGGGTACATCCAGTCCTTTCAGCTCGCCGCGCAAGGGCTATCCAACCTGCTGGCAGCACGGGCAAATGCACAAGCCAAAGCGGACGGCGCATGGGGGACGATCCGCGTCATCCTGCTTGCCCTCGGCGGTGCAATCCTGATGGCGATGGCGAACCCTGGCAGTGGCTATCTCTTTCACACCCCGCTGGGGCAGATCGGCTTGCTGGTCTTGCTGGCGTGGGGTGCAGTGGGATGGAGCGTGATCGGTGATGCAATACGGGAGGTGACCGAATGATCCAAACGCTGAGCGGTTTCCTGATGGCAGGCGTGCTGGCATGGCTCAGCTACGCCTTGACTTCGCAGCTATCGTTTACGGTGCGCAAATCGGCGCACAAATCGCTGGTGGACTACTACGAACAAAAAAAGGTCTCCACAGGCGAAGCGGTCGGGGAAGCCATCGCCAAGAAGCTCCCCCTGTCGCTGGAGACATGGCAAGACCACCTGCGCTGGGCGCAGCGTGGCGGAAAGTACCAAGACTACACCATCGGGCGGTTGGTCTTCACCAGCTTGCTCTACGGCGCAGTGGGGATGCTCATCCCGCTGGTCAACCCTGCGATTGTGTCCTTCTTGGTGCCGATTGGCGCAGCCGTGTATCCGTTTATCGCCCTGCGTGCCAAAGCCAACACGGTGCGCAAACGCGTCTTGTGCTTGCTTCCCGAAACGGCAGCCTTGATCTCGGCAGAACTGGCAGCGGGAAACTCGCCCGAAAAAGCGGTCGAGCGCGCCGCGCAGCTCC
>FWPV01010060.1_pt1 | contig 10113 bp, 9 predicted proteins | sample 2228371 | NCBI WGS metagenome assembly FWPV01 (sample SAMEA103939776, study PRJEB20133) | metagenome
CTTAATTAGCGAGTAAAACGTTGCGGAACATAACCGATAAAAAATTCACTAAAAAATATGGTTAAGCAACTAAAGTTTATGCCTGGGATGTAAGTTATTCTTCTTGACTTTTGTTTAGACCATTTGCTAAGATTACTGGTAATAAAGTCAGCATATAAATTAAATTGGTTAATATACTTTACATTTTATAAAAGGAGTTTTTATGAGGATTTTTGTAAACCTATCTTCATTGTTAATAATGACAAATACAGGTTCAGCTCAGAATATGTTTCTAGAAGGCATGGATTGGTTAAAAATAGATGAGAATGAAAATTCCATAAAAATAGAAACAGATAAACTAGAAGCTGTAATTCCTAAAAAGAACCCCAAGCATTGGATGACAGGCATAGAAAAAGGGTCATTCCTTGATAAAACTACAGGTTTCCGAGAAATAGGAGATGGTCTTATGGTCATCGATTGGCTTATGGAAGCAGGTAGTGACTCTGCTTATGGTGACCTGGTTATTGCACCGGATGGACATGGTGTTGGCAGATATACATGGTATGAAAATGAGAGCAATCCAGATAGCCGATATTATGCCCTTATGGCTCATGGCAGTAGCCATCGTAAGCGAGTTGTCGAAGGTCCTCAGCTCTGTCATCGAATGAAACCTGTTCAACCAGAACTTATCTATGGAAAAGATTTCATCGCAGTAAAGACAACTTATAAATATGAATATGCCGCACCTGGTCGTAAGGCAGGATCGAAATGGACACAGTTGATAGTATTTCCCAAAGGTGAGCGATTCTTTTTCTTGATGGATAGGATTGATAGTGTAAACGATTCAGATGAAATGTTCTTACGTGGTGATGTGCCGGGTTGTGTCCGTCATGAAAATGGCGATACATTCAGTGAAATCTATCTTAGTTACTTAAGCGGACCAAATGGTATCCGAATCCCATCAAGTGAGTTTTTCACACCTTTCCCGCCGGACTTAAAGTTCAACTATCGTCGCGATACGCATAGAATACCAGAGCATTTCATTCGTGCATATCATCTACGGGATAAAGAGTCAGGCAAAGATGGACCATGGCTAGCAGGAATGACACTCGAGCCTTCTGTAGTATATGAAGCCTGGTGCAGTCAGCGTCCCGGAAATATTATCGTCATGATCGAAGAGATTCATGGCAAACCTGTAAAAGCAGGTGAATCTTTTAGCGCTGCTCATATTGTTGGCTACTTTGACAGTATTGAGGAAATGCATAAAGTCTATAATTGTTATAAAGGTCACACAAAGCTAGTAGCCGATGTATCAGGATGGCGATTAGAAAAGTAATTATACCATTAAAAAAATTATTATTGTTATAAAATCCCTCTAAATCTCCCTTTGGAAAAGGGAGACTTTACTGATTTCGCCTTTTTCAAATTGGGTTAGGGGATTGAGTAAATAATTTTTTAAAACGGTATTAATTATCTGTGCCAAAAGCCCCAACGATGGCGATGTCGTCTGGGGCTAGGAAAAGCTTCTATTTCGTTATTTCTTTTGCTATTCTCCAATCTTACATATATAGCATTAGCAATATTCCTATCAACTGCATATTGTGTGTTGCCAACCCTGAAAACATAAGAAGGATATCGCTGTATTAGATATATAGGCGTCCCTGGTAATATCCCGATGGCTACTAGTTTCTGAACTTCTTGAGATTGGTTTGATAATAGATAAGCTATCCTTCCATGTTGACCTGGACTTAAATCAGCTAAAGCAGAAACAATCGGTTCTCCTAATTCCTTACCTTTCCGACAGCATTCACCTGGAGGAATTGGTCTTCCATGTGGACACACCTTCGGATGACCCAACAAAATGCATATATTTTCCTCTATTCCTTCATGTATAAGATGCTCAAATTTGCACGCATTTTCTTCAAGTATGTTGTGCTTTGTTTCCAAAACATCATTTAGTAATCTTTCTGCCAAGCGATGTCTACGGATTGCACTTTCAGCCTCTGCATGCCCGTATGAAGTGAGTTCAAGAAGATCACCAGAAGTTGAAACAAGCTTAAGATCAATCAATTCACGCAGTTCAGATGATTGCTCGTTTAATTCTAAATCATTTATATTTATAACGTCTTTTTTCCCTTCATTCGTTAGAGTCCAAAGCTTTTCTAAAATTTCCTGAGATGATTCACTAAGCTTCATTTTCAACTTTCCTTCCTAGCTTTTTTAAAAACTTTATTAATTTAGGTTCTAATGGAGTTTCATAGCCACAATTTGGACATCTTTGAAACTTACACTTTCCACGAGACATAGGGCATCCTGCACATGCCTTTATCGCTTCTTCTTCATTATATTCAAAACCACACAAAGCACATTTCATTTTTAATCCGACCTTTAATCTTTCATGACTTAACAAGCTGGACAGCTTGTTTTCTTATGTATATGCGAAGCATATAAAATTAAATTATCTTGTATTTGAATATAAGGGAACAAGCTAGACAGCATGTTTTACTCAAAAATAGCATCGAGCCTACCTTTAAATAGTACCTACTCCAAAATAGCATTCTTTCAAAGCAATATGCGATAGTTTATTTTATTATCATATACTTAATTGAATTGAAAAAATATTCAAAGCCTTATTCAATAAAAATCCAGTGCCAAAGGCTAAAACCAATATGATTACGATCATTGCTAAAGAAGTTTTTAATCCACGTTCCTTTATCATTACGAGAAATTGAGCTATGCATGGTAGAAACAAGGTCAGAACAACTGCTGCTATCAAGAACTGGTTTCCTGTAAGTCCAACACTTCCGGTGACCTCATCATATAGGGCTGCTGCTGCATAATCACGCCTGAAAAAGCCATAAAGTATTGGCTCTGCGACATCATTGGGCAATCCAATAAACCTGACTATTGGCTGAAGGGCTTTTATAGTGAAATCAAAAATTTTCGTGAGCTTGCCTATCCATATAAGGACACTAGCAATTATAAATAATGGCACGATCTCAAGAAAATACCATTGCATCCTGCTATAAGTTTTTGTCAGAATATTTGTAAACTTTGGCAATCTTAGAGGTGGCAATTCCATATAAAAACTTGGCTTGTCACCGGGAAGTATCCTTGATGCAACATATCCTGCCAATAGAAGCTCAAATAAAATTACTCCAGCCCAAATGATCAACGCCGGAATATTTTTCGATAATATACCGATAAAAACAGCTTGTTGAGCTGCACATGGAACTCCAAGAGCTAATAAAAATGTGGCAATAATTCTTTCCCTCGTTGTTTCAAGTGTTCTGGTAACCATTGTTGCCATTGTATCACAACCAAGACCTAATACCATTGGAATAACAGCTCTTCCATTGAGTCCTATCCCCTTAAAGACACGGTCAATTAGCATTGCCAGACGGGGCATATAGCCTGTATCCTCAATTATTGAAAAAACAATAAAGAATATTCCAACTATAGGAAGTATAATGGCAATGGCATATCTAATACCGAGTGTAATTATACCGTAGTCATGAACGAAAAGATCTTGTAAAAATTTCCATGGAATAATTTTTTCAAAAAACTTTGTAATGGTAGGAACAATCCAACCGCTCTCAGCATCACCAAAGAATGTTCCTTCCAGCCAATCAACCAAAAATCCTGCCCCAAAAACACCGACTGAGTAATACATAGCGATCAAAACCAATATCAATATAGGGATCCCTGAAAATGGGTTCATCATAAGTCCGCTTAGTCTTTCAGTAAATTTTACTTTCTGGCTTTCTGATATGCTAATAATATCTTTTAATAGCTCATGTGTATAGGCTTGTCTTATCATGGTGATAATATAGCTCATCGAATGGCTATATTTTGATTTAGTGTCTTCTACAATTGATTTTATTAACTGATATCTTTCACCTTCTTTGTTTTTTACTAGCTCGTGAATCTCTGCATCATTTTGTAATAACATCAAGCCTATAGTTCGTTTTGATATCTGATAATCATTTTGAAGGTATTCTTCCATACGATCTAGAGCGGATTCTATATCAGTTTCATATTCAACTGTTAATATTTTAGAACTCATTTTCCATACTCCACTTTATAAGAATTCTGAGACTCTATTCTTTAGTATATCCATTCCTCTTTTTGTAGTTCCGACTGTTGGCACAACAGGAATTCCAAGTTTTTCTTCTAATTTATTAATATCAATTTTCATTCCTATCTTTTCGGCTTCATCCATTATGTTTAAGACAAGTATGACAGGCAATCCCGCTTCAATTAATTGCAAAGTTAATGACAGCATACGCTCCAGGTTTTTGGCATCTACTATATGAAGGATCACATCAGGACGTTCTGTTAATAATATAGAACGTCCAATGCGTTCTTCTTCAGTTATTGGAATTAGAGAATACATTCCCGGTGTATCTATCACTTCAACAGTTTTTCCATTTAACTTTGTATGACCTCTTGATATGCCGACAGTGGTTCCTGGATAATTGGATACAGTAACATAGGTTCCTGTAATATTATTGAAGATAACACTTTTGCCAACATTTGGGTTTCCTACGAGCGCAATCTTTTTATCTAAATTTAGACATTCGGGTTCATCTTCATGGCAACGTCTTAATAACTTTTTCCAAAAATTCATTTCTATAAGCCTTTATTAATATGTTTAGTCATACCTAACTTTTTATTTACAATTAAACCATCAAAAGTAAAATTGTAAATTATAGATCAGTATCAAAATTAAAACATCCTGGATTACTTTTAGAATAAGAATTTACACATTCGACTAGCTTCACTAAACGATCAACTGTAATGGGACTTACAGAATGCTCAATTTTGCAGGCATCCTTTTCTGCTATTTCTGGATCTATTTTCAAAACATTTGTAAGAAATCCTGATATTAGATCATGGCGACGTTTGATCTCTTCTGCTATCTTGAGTCCTTCTTCAGTTAATTCAACGTATTCATATTTTTCATGCCTTACCAGATTTTTATCAATCAATACTTTAAGGGCACCAGTCACGCTAGGCATTTTTACTTTCATTTCTTTGGCTATATCTCTTACCCGAACATATTCTTTCTTTTGTTTGAGTTTTGATATGGCTTCAAGATAATCTTCCATACTATTGGTTAATATTAATTCTTCTTGCATTTGAAAGTCCTTTTCTTGTTGTTAGGTTCACCTAACTTTATTATATATGATAAACTATATTTTGTCAAGCAAATTTTCTTTTTACCAGACATAAACTTTAGTTGCTTAGCCATATTTTTTAGTGAATTTTTTATTGGTTATGTTCTGCAATGGTTTTCTCGCAAAGTAAGTTGTTTTTTTGTCGTAAGGTTTTCTTGCAAACATTTTAACGATTATGTAGGGCGACGTTTTTTTCTGTAAATGTAGGGTGTTCAAATGTTTAATCGTTTTCTAGCAGACAAGCAAGGAGAGACACGGAGGCACGGAGAAAAAATTAATCACAAAGAACACGAATAAAATATCACGAATTAGACTAATAAAACGAATAGCACGAATATGAAAAGAATATTAATATCATTAGTGTCCTTCGTCTTATTCGTTCCATTCGTGATTAAAAGAATATTATCATCTTTTTGCCTCCCTTAATCCCTTCGTAAACGGAGGGAAATTTTCTCTCCCCGTTTACGGGGAGAGCTAGAGAGGGGTTTCACCATTCGTATAATTCGTGCTATTCGTGATTAAAAATGTAATTAAATATCTCCGTGTTTTGCATTTATTATGTTCTGTATGAGTTGTTGTTTAGAGTTCGTGGACGTAAAATTTATGTCTCTTTTTAATATCTCTTTCCTGATAGGATCATTTTGTCTGAGTAACTAAACTTTATGCTTGGCGATTTTAATAATTTGATGATCAGACATGAGTTCGGACATAAATAGGTTTGCATAAAGAATTTTACTTCCTTTTAATTAAAAAGGCAGGCAAGGATGCCTCCATACTGTCTAACTTTTACCAGGTAGGATAAATGGACTTGCTTAATCATTATATGATTTGTCCGAACTAATGTCCGAAGCTCAATGATAATACCTTGACAAGGCAGATATAGATTGATATGATAGTGTAAGTCTTCAGGAAGATTTCAATTATATCTTTGATACAAAAATTTCAACATCTACAAGGAGGTATAATGGGCTTTGTTCTAGAGTATAATATTGAGAGATGGTAATGATTATTTGCAAACATATAAACGTATGATCATCTCTCAAATGATAAATATAAGGGGGAGAAAAATGAGTAATTTTAGTGATCTTTTTAAGGATCTTGTAAAACGTTACGCAGAAATGGACATAAAATATCCACATCTCAAAGCAATAACTATAGCCCAATGGGCTTTAGAATCTGGACGAGGATCATCAAAATTGGCTACCGAGCATTTTAATTTCGGCGGATTGAAATGGCGAAAAGAGATGCAAGGCTATGCAGAAAAAGTTTGGTATTCTGCTCATGATGGTGGCGATTTTTATTGCAAATTTGGCAAGCTTGATGACTTTATTAAGGGATATTGGAAATTTATTGAGCGACCACCTTATGCTGGATGGGAAAATCATACTGCTGATGAAGAGGATTATATTGAGTTTATAGGTCCGATATATTCTGCAAGCCCAAGTTATGTGGAAAAAGTATTAAATTTACTACCAGAATCAAGAAAACTCCTGGAAGAAAGTATAACATTAGTCGTCCCCACAGGACCAGAACCAGGCACCAGTGAACCAGTAAAGAAGCCAAAGATAAAAGAATTTATAGAAAGCCCGAACTACTCAAGCCGAAATGGAGTTCCTATTCGCAGGATAATAATGCACTATACAACAAGTAATAAAGTGGATAGCTCTATAAGCTGGTTTAAAAATCCCGATGACCAGGTTTCCGCACATTATATCGTCGATAAGAACGGTGATATATATCAGATGGTAAGGGATTCCGATAAGGCATGGCATGCAAAATATGAAAATTCGGATTCTATTGGAATAGAGTTCGTTGCTTTACCCGGTGATAGGTTAACACCTGATCAGGAAAAAGCAGGAGTGAATCTAATAAAATGGCTTATGACAGAGTATAAAATACCAAAAGAACAGGTGACAGGTCATAGATTTACACCGCATAACAAAACAAGAACAGACTGCCCACATTCGCTTTTCGGTGAAAGGACAGAAGCAGCACTAAGAGCATGGGTTGATAAAAATCTTAGCTAGTTTATAATATTTAACAAGACATGCAGGATTCATATTTAAATTTGTTATCAGGAGGAGAACCATGTTGGAAATTATAGTATGGACAATCTTTGAGGCTCATTTTATTGCATCTAGGGAATATGAAAATCCTATTAAGGATGTTTCATTTCAAGCTACATTCATATCACCGAAAGGTAAAGCTCAAGTAATAGATGGTTTTTGGGATGGTGAAAGAAACTGGAGAATACGTTTTTCTCCTGATGAAGTCGGAAAATGGACGTTCCAGACAAAAAGCTCTGATAAAGGATTAGATAATAAAAGGGGAGAATTTAAGTGTATACCTTATACAGGAAATAATCCTTTATATAAACATGGCGCAATAAAAGTATCAGATAATGGGCGATATTTGATACATAATGATGGCGAGCCATTTTTCTGGTTGAGCGATACTGCCTGGAACGGTGTTCTATTGGCTGATGAAGATAGCTGGCAGAAATATCTGCAGGATAGAGTTAGTAAGGGATTTACTGCTATACAGTTCGTTGCAACACAATGGCGCGCTGCAACAACAGATGCTGAAGGTAATGTCGCTTTTACCGGAACCGATAAGATTCAGATAAATCCCAAATTCTTCCAAAGAATGGATAGAATGATACGTTTGATAAATGAAAATACTCTGGTATCTGCACCTGTAATGATCTGGGCATGCACAGGAAAAGACCCCGGACAAACTGTTGCTGAGGATCAGCTGATATTGCTGGCAAAATATATGGTAGCAAGATACTCCGCTTATCAAGTTATATGGTTCCTTGGCGGTGATGGCAATTACATGGGCGATAATGCAGAGAAATGGAAGCGCATAGGTCGTGCTGTCTTTGGTGATAATTATAACAGGCTCGTAACAATGCATCCGGGAGGCATGAATTGGGTTGATGATGAATTCAGACATGAGAAATGGTTCAGTTTCAATGGTTATCAAAGCGGTCATGGCGATGATGAACCTACTCTAAGATGGCTTTGTGAAGGACCTCCTGCTAAGGATTGGAAAAAGGAACCTCATCATCCTTATATAAACCTTGAACCAAACTATGAAGGACATGTTAGCTATCAATTACGAAAAGTATTTACGGATAGAGATGTAAGGCGAGCAGTGTATTGGAGCCTTTTGGTATCACCAACAGCAGGCGTCACTTATGGGGCACATGGAATATGGAGCTGGCAACTCGAAGAGGGAGTTCCTTTAGATCATGCAGGCTCAGGCGTAGCAAGTCCCTGGTATGAAGCAATGAAAATGCCCGGAAGTATGCAAATGAAGCATGTAAGAAACTTTTTCTCTCTTGCCAAATGGTGGAAGCTTATGCCTGCACCAGAATTATTGGTGGAACAACCCGGAGCTGAAAATCCCAGAAAGTTTGTTGCTTCTGCAAGATCAGAAGATTGCGCTGTCTTATATCTAACAGAAGGTATGGAAATCAAGGTTAATACAAAATTGATCGAAGGAAACAAAATTGCCAGATGGTTCGATCCGAGAACAGGTATTATGTCAGAAGCTATTAATGTTATTAATGATATCGAAATATTCAAAGCACCTGATAATGAAGATTGGGTTCTATTGATAAGTAAAGCAGATTAGATAATGGAGATGAATATGAAGGTTTTAATTATTGGTGGAACAGGATTGATAAGCACAGCAATAACTCATAATCTCGTTGAACGCGGATACAATGTAACCGTATATAATAGAGGTATGCAAAATGCAGAAATACCTGAATGTGTTAAAAAGATAATTGGTGACCGAAAGGATTATAAAAGCTTTGAGGCACAAATGAAGGACCTAGGGCATTTCGATTGCGTAATTGAAATGATCGGCTTTGTTACTGAAGAAATTGAGAGCGACATAAGAGCCTTTAGTGGACGTGTTGATCAATTTATATTCTGTAGTACTGTTGATGTTTATACAAAACCTTCCAAATTTTACCCGATCACAGAAGATGCAGAACGTCAACCTTCAACTACATTTCCTTATGCTTATGAAAAGGCAAAATGTGAAAGGTTGCTCGAAAATGCCTTGGAAAATAGTGCTTTTAAACTGACGATCATTAGACCTGCATATACTTATGGAGAAGGAAGAGGCTTATTGCATCCATTTGCAGGTGGAAATCATTTCCTTGATAGGATACGAAAGAATAAACCAATTATTATTCATGGTGATGGAAGTTCTCTCTGGGTTGCATGTCATAGGAATGATGTTGCAAAGGCTTTTGCTAATGCAGTTGGAAATGCGAATGCTTACGGAAAGGCATATCATGTTACCGGTGAGGAATGGATGACATGGGATCAGTATCATCAGAGGATCGCTGAAGCTATGAATGCTGATGCCCCAAAAATAGTCCATATACCAACTGATCTGCTTCGCAAGGTTTTCCCTAAAACTGCTGAATGGACTGCTGAAAACTTTCAATTCAATAATATATTTGATAATACATCCGCAAAGCTTGACCTTGATTTCCAATACTCTATTCGATGGATTGATGGTGTCAAGCTTGTCGTAAAATGGCTCGATGAGTATAATCAAATTGAAAATAGCGATAATCATCCTTTTTATGATAGGGTAATTTCTGCCTGGGAACGACTCGGAGAAAATATGGGTAAGGAATTATCTGATTTAAAATAAAGCATAAGTATAATACAGTTTTAAAAATTGTTTATACAATTCCCTAATTCCCTTTGAAAAAGGCGAAAACATGAAAGTCTCCCTTTTCCAAAGGGAGATTTAGAGGGATTTTGTAATAAATGAAAATCGTAATGAATAATTATTTTTTAAAATGGCATAAGCTAAGAAATTTTGACAATGAACCATTAAAAAAATTAATAAGGGAGTTAACCCCGTCAGGGGTGATATGTTTGTAGAAATTTGGTCATAAATATTATGAACTATCATTTCAATA
>FWPV01017050.1_pt1 | contig 10113 bp, 5 predicted proteins | sample 2228371 | NCBI WGS metagenome assembly FWPV01 (sample SAMEA103939776, study PRJEB20133) | metagenome
TCACGTCACCGTTACCCGCCTGGGCACTCAACGCGAGCTCATCGACGACGCGCCCTGTCGCCCCTTGCCCCACGTACACCTTCGCCGTCGGCCGACCGGCGTCGCTTCCCTGCGCCATGCTGAGCGTGGGCGTGGCCGGCGTGTAGTCGACGACGACGTACAGGTGCGTGACGCGGATCTCGCCCGTCCACTGGGCTCCATTTCGAGCCGTTCGGACGACTCCCTGGAGGTTCTGGATGTCCGACCACGTCCACGCACTCCCCGTGACGTTCGTCGTCCGGGTGTATGAGTACGTCGTGTACGTCGTCGGGATGTTGAGGACCGTGGTACCCAAGACGTCCGTGGTCCCGTTGGACATCCCGAGCTGGATACCCTCATCGCCCGTGGTGTTCCGGACGACCGCATAGATGGTGACGGAGTTGATGGTCCCCGACGACGTCGCCGGATCATCAAGGTCCATGTACAGGTTGACGTTACGGTTGTTGGCCGTTGCGTACGATGTATCACCATCGTTCGTGTCGAGCGCCGTCGCCCACCCACCGCTCGGCACGACCGTCCAGGTGCCACTGCTCCTGCCACTCCACCCGCTCGGTGTGAGTACCTCCTGGTCAGCGCTCGCAGGCAGCACGAACAACCCGAGGACGAGCGACAGAGCGATCGCAGCCACAAGCGCTCCAGCGGCTGCCGGGTGCCGGTGCCACCACCTCCGGACCGCCGCTACCATGGCACGACCTCACCCGCGTCGATCATCCGTCGTCCTCGATAGCCTCGAGCCGAGTCTTGAGACTCTCATCGTTCGGTGCGAGCTCGACCGCCTTCCGTAGCATCTCACGAGCGCGCTCGTAGTCGCGCAGACCCTCGTATGCTGAAGCCATCGCAGCGTACGTCTGCGCCCTCTGAGCCTCGTTGAGCGTCGTACTCTCCAGCACGACCCTCCAGCGCGCGATCGCATCCGCATACCGACCGACCTGCGCATAGGTTCTGGCCAGCTCATCGGCATAGACGGGGTCTTCCTTGATGCCGAGCGCCCGCTCGAAGTGCTCGATGGCAGCATCGATCCGCCCGATGAGACGCTCGAGGACAGCCATGCGGTAGTAGGACTCATGGTCCGACGGGTAGGCCTCGACCACAGCGCCGAACGCGTCGATCGCCGCTTCGTTCTTGCCCTGCGCAGCTAGACTCATCGCGAGCAGGCGTCGGGCATCGATGGCTGTGGCATCACGCGCGAGAACCGCTTGAGCCGCGGCCTCTGCGTCGGCGAACCGCGCCTCGGCGTACGCTTCCCGGGCAACAGCGAGGCTGTCGTCCCTGACCCCCTCGCGCTCGCCACGGGTGAGCAGGAGACCGACGACGGCACCAGACGCGACTAGCACGAGCACAGCGACGACGATGATGGCCGTGGGGCGCACTGCTCGTCGCCGCACTCGTCCGGTCGCAACTGGTTGCATGGTCACTCCTCGTCGGATGCGCGCGCAAGCTTCATATTCGCTCATATCCTAGCAGGGACCCGACATCGAGGATAGTGGCTCTCGGAGCTGCTCTGCACCTCTCGCGACCACTCATGCCCTCGGGAAGAAGGGATTCAGGCGACGCTCCCGCCCGATGGTCGTGTCCGGTCCGTGACCAGGGTGCACGAGCGTCTCGTCGGGCAGCAGCGCGATGCGCGCTATCGAGGCGCGCATGGCCCGCGGGTCGCCACCAGGGAAGTCCGTCCGTCCGACACTGCCTGCGAACAAGGTGTCGCCCGTGAACACGTGCCCCAAACACACGAGCGATATCGAACCAGGCGTATGGCCGGGTGTGTGGAGGACCTGCAACCCCAGAGCACCCGCCTCTATGCGGTCACCATCCTCGAGGAGCCTGTGCGGAGCAGGAGCGCTCACATCGAAACCGAAGAGTGTGGCTCCGCTCCGTTCGGGACTCGTGACCGCGTCCGCGTCAGCCGCATGCACGAGCACCGGGGCGCCCGTCGTCTCCACGAGCCCTCGGACCCCGCCGATGTGATCGAAGTGGCCGTGCGTCAGGACGATGGCTGCGACCCGTCGGTCGCCCACGGTGGCGAGCACAGCATCCGCGTCATCCGCGGGATCGATGATGACGATAGGACCGCCAGCCCCGTCCGATACGATCCAGCAGTTCGTATCGAGCGGACCGAGTATGAGGCGATCGACCATCACGACGACGTTCCCCTCATCCGACCGACCTCGGGTAGGCTCCTGCGCGCCTCGAAGACGCCGCTGACGGCCTTGACCTGGTTCAAGACGCGACCGAGCTGGCCCATGTCGCCCAGTTCGAGCAGGAAGCGCATGGTCGCGATGCCCTGGCGGTTCGTCGCAACGGAGGCGGAGACGACGTTGACACCAGCGTCCGCGAGCGCGATGGAGACGTCCTGCAGGAGCCGCGTCCGGTCGACCGCCTCGATGGTGATCTCCACCTGGTAGACCCCCCCGGTCCCCGCATCCCACTCGACATCGATGATGCGCTCGGGCTGCGAGAGGAGCTCGCGCGCGTTGGGGCAGTCCCTGCGGTGCACCGAGACGCCGCGCCCCCGCGTCACGAACCCGATGATGTCGTCGCCCGGCACGGGGTTGCAGCAGCGAGCGAGGCGGACGAGGACGTCATCGAGGCCAACGACGCGAACGCCGGCGCCGGCGCGCCGTTTGGAACGGGGAGGCTTCATGGGTTGCGATGGGAGCAGCCCACGAGGCGGCTCCTCGACCTTGGATGGCTCGGCGCCGGTGATCCTCGAGAGCTGCTTGATCAGCTTCGTGACGACCTGCTTCGCGCTCACCTTGCCAGCACCGATCGCAGCGAGCAGGTCATCGGCACTCTGGAGGTTCATCTCGTGGGCCACCGCTTCGAGTGCCTTGCTCATGCCATGCGTACCGAGCCCCATGCCTTGCTTGCGGAGCGCCTTGAGCACCTCTTCGCGCCCCGCGTGGAGGTCGTCCGTGCGACTCACCTTCGCGAAGTACGCGCGGATCTTGCTCCGGGCTGACGAGGTGCGCACGATGCTCAACCAGTCACGCGATGGCGTCGCCGTCTTCGAGGTGAGGATCTCGACCCGATCACCCATCTGCAGCTCGTAGCTGAGCGGCACGATGCTCCCGTTCACCTTCGCGCCCACACAGTGGTGCCCGACCTCCGTGTGGATCGCGTACGCGAAGTCGATCGGCGTCGAGCCCTTACGGAGCGATATCACGTCACCTTTGGGCGTGAAGACGAAGACCTCGTCCTCGAACAGGTCGATCTTGAGCGCCTCCATGAACTCGCGCGGATCCTTGAGTTCGGTCTGCCACTCGAGCATCTGGCGGAGCCACGCGAGCCGCTCGTCGAACGACTCATCCGCGCGACCGCCCTCCTTGTAGCGCCAGTGCGCGGCGATGCCGTACTCGGCTGTCCGATGCATCTCCTCGGTACGTATCTGGATCTCGAGCGGCCGCCCAGCCGGCCCGATTACCGTGGTGTGGAGCGACTGGTACATGTTGAACTTGGGCATCGCCACGTAGTCCTTGAACCGGCCAGGAACAGGTTTCCAGATGCTGTGCACCGTCCCGAGCGCGCCGTAGCAGTCCTTGACGGACTTCACGATGATGCGCAAGGCGATGAGGTCGTAGATCTCCGAGAAGTCCTTCCCTCGCTGCGTCATCTTCTGGTAGATGCTGTACAGGTGCTTCGGGCGGCCTGCGATTTCCGACTCGATCCCCACCGCGGCGAGCTCGGCCTGGAGCTGACCGATGACCTCGTGCAGGTAAGCCTCGCGCGCCTGGCGGCTCTCCGCCACCATGCGTTGTATCTGGTTGAACTTCTTCGGTTCCAGGTAGAAGAAGGCCAGGTCCTCGAGCTCCCACTTGATCTGTGAGATCCCGAGTCGGTGCGCGAGCGGCGCGTAGATCTCCATCGTCTCGATCGCCTTCTCACGCTGCTTCTCAGGCGGAAGCGCCGCGAGCGTGCGCATGTTGTGCAACCGGTCAGCCAGCTTGATGAGGATGACGCGGATGTCCTTCGCCATCGCGATGAGCATCTTGCGGAGGTTCTGGGACTGCGCCTCCGCGACCGTGGAGAACTTGATGCGACCGAGCTTGGTCACCCCGTCGACGAGCGAGGCGACCTCCGGCCCGAAGCGCTCCTTGACCTCCTTGAGCGTGACACCGCTGTCCTCGACCACGTCATGCAGGAGTGCCGCCTGGAGCGTCACGGTGTCCAGGTGCAGTCCCGCGAGGATCATCGCCACCTCGAGGGGGTGCGTGATGAACGGCTCGCCTGACCGTCGGACCTGACCCGCGTGCTTGTCGAGCGCGAAGGCATACGCCTCCTGTAGGCCGGCGAGGTCAACGCTCGGGCTGTACGAGCGGACCTGAGCTTCGATGCCTTCGATGGTCGCCGTCATCGCACGTCGTCACCGATCGAGTCGAGGAGCACGGGTCGTGCTGGCAGGATAGGACGATTGAAGGCGTGCAGCAACTCACTCGCGCTCGTCTGAAGCGCGTATGAGCAGAACGTCTCGAACGAGGAGCGCTCCTCGTGCCCTTCCTCGTAGCGGACCGAGGAGGTCAGCTCGAGCTTGCCGTCCGGCGCAGGCAGGAGGCGGAGGGTGCGGTGAGCGCCGGCGCCCTCGCTCGCGATGAGGGAGAGCTCCCGCAGTATGCCGAGCGCGACCGAGACGCCCTCCTGATCGAGCGCAGTCGTCGGGCGCCGTCGCCGCACCGCCGCAGCGAGCTCGGCGTTCGAGCACGCGATCGCCCCCTCCTGGTCCGCCATGCCCCTCAGCACGACGTAGAGCGCTGCGAGATCGTCGCGTTCGGGCGCGAGTGAGGCCAGGATGGCACGGTTGATGCGAGCATCCTTCTCGGAGTACAGGAGGTGCACGTGCGCGAGCTGCCCATCTCGTCCGCAGCGACCACATAGCTGGTTGAACTCGATCGCAGAGAACGGCAGATGATACAGCACGACGTGACGCACATCAGGGATGTTCACGCCCTCACCGAACGCACTCGTGGCAACCACGGTTCGGATGGAGCCGTCGCGGAAGGCTGCTTCGATAGCGTGCCGCATGGCTCGACCCACGCCACCGTGATAGAACGCCACCGCGTGCCTGAGTGACGGCACTCGCTGCCGCAGCATACGTGCGAGCCGGACCGTGGCATCCCTGCTGTTCACGTACACGACGGTCTTCTCGCCGCGGGCAGCGAGAGAGGCCAGGAAGGTGTCCCTGTCGGTGACGCCACGCCGATCATCGATGCGCAGGTTGTCGCGGACGCTCGGATCGAGAACGAGCCGCTCGATGCCAAGCGTGCCGATCACCCGCTCACAGACCTCATCGCTCGCGGTGGCGCTCGTCGCTAGCACGTGCGGTCCTCCGAGCGCGACGATCGCTTCCCCGAGTCGTGCGTAGGCCGATCGTCCTCGCGCGCCCTTCGATGCGATGTGGTGTGCCTCGTCGATCGCGACGAAGCCGATGCGGCCCGTCCCAGCGAACCGCTGCGCGTGCCACACGAGGAACTCTGGCGTCGTCAGGACGACGTCGGCATCCTGGCGCGCGATCGCCTCGAACAGGAGGTCGCGCTCCCCTGCAGCCGTCTCGCCGGTGAGCACGACGACGCGCACCCCGAGCTGAGCGAAGGTCTCATGCAGGTGGAATGCCTGGTCAGTCACGAGCGCGCGCAACGGGTAGACGAACACCGATGCGCGTCCGTCTCGGATGGCACGCCTGAGCGCATGAAGCTGGAAGATGAGCGACTTCCCGCGCCCGGTGGCCATGACCGCGAAGGTGGCGAGTCCCTCGGCAAGGTTCGCGAGTGCCTGCGCTTGGGCATGATGCAGAGGCCGATCCCCGATGAGCGCGTGGCGCAGCCGCTCGTCGAGCCGCACACCATCGAGCGACTCGAGCTCCTCCCTCACCGCGCGCGCGACGACCGGATCGACGCCGCCCTCACGGTCGCCGGTCCGCTTCACGAGGCGCACGTTGACCCCGAGTGCCCCCTCGCCGTCGCGCCCCGTCACCTCCGTCACCTCCACGTCGTAGGTGAGCCCGGCGTCCAGGTGCGGAGCGAGGACAGCGGCGAGGCGGCGATTGAGGTATCCGAGGTGCGCGCCCCTCGCATCGTCGACGGCGATGGCGTTCGCGTCGTGCGGATTGTCAGGCTCACGCCTGAGTGTGAGGGGCGCCCCGGCCTCGAGCCGAGCGACCGCGCCCTGCCGTCCGTCGAAGGTGACCCCCACGAGCTTCGTGTGGAAGAGGTCAGCCTCCGCGATCCCGGCGTACTCCTCCCGAGCGAGCGAGTCCTCGGCGTGCGCGAACAGCTCCTCCACGAGCTCATCGGCGAGCGCAGAGGGCTCACGATCTCGGATGGCGACGTCGCGAGCCACGATGCGGAGCCTGCGCTCACCGCGGAAGACCTCGTCGTTCACCTCGAAAGCGAGGTCGACGACGTGGTCACACGACAGTAGGCGCTCGAGATCCGGCGCGCGGAACAGTACACCCGAGCGCGACGTCACGCCGTCGTACGCCGTGAACGCGAGATGCTCGTTGCTCCGCCCGACGACGCGCTGCCCGGTGAGGAAGACGCCGCGCGTCGCCAGGACGGGTCTCGGATTCGCGAAGCCGTGCGGCTCGAGCGACGCGAGCGCATTGGCCAGATCGAACGTGACGTCCTCCAGTGAGACGAACGCATCGACGCGCAGGCGACGACCGAACAGCTCGCCGGGTAGCTCGCGGAACCATGACTCGAGGGCCGCCCTGAGATCATCGAGCCGCTGCGCATCGAGTGCGAGTCCGACGGCTCCCGCGTGGCCGCCATACCGGTCGAGCAGCTCGCTCGCCGCCTCCAGCGCCGCGTGCAGGTCCACGCCGGGGATCGAACGTCCCGAGCCTTCCGCCGTACTGTCCGCAACCGAGAAGACGAGCGCCGGGACACCGAAGCGCGCGACGAGTCGCGATGCGACGATGCCTCGGACCCCCTCGTGCCACCCCTCGCCGGCCACGAGCACCATCCGGTCCCCCGGGGCGTACGCAGCGAGGGATTGCTCGAGTGCGCGCTCGAGGAGTTCGGACTCGACCGACTGCCGCGAACGGTTGTGCTCATCGAGCGATGCCGCCAGCGCGAGGGCTCGGTCCTCGTCTTCGGTGAGGAGGATCTCGAGCGCGATGGCAGGATCATCCATACGGCCGGCAGCGTTCAACCGTGGCGCGATCGCGTACGACACCTGCTCGGACCCAATCGTCTTGAGCGTGACGCCGGCTACGCTCGCGAGTGCCGCGATTCCCGCGCGCGGGTATGCTCGCATCCGCTCGAGCCCCGCGACGACGAGCGCACGGTTCGCTCCGAGCATCGGGACGATGTCAGCGATGGTCCCGAGCGTGGCGAGATCCACGAGGTCCCGCCAGAGGTCGGGTCGTCCGCGTCGCATCCCACACGCGCGCACGAGAGCGAGCGCGACACCAGCACCAGCGAGCTCCGGACCGTCCGGGATGAGCTTCGGGTCTGCGACCGGCACCTCGCGAGGGACGCCATCCCCTGGCTCGTGGTGGTCCGTCACCACGACGTCGATGCCGCGCGCACGGAGGGTCTCGACCTCTTGAACTGACGAGATGCCGCAGTCCACGGTGACGACGAGGTCGGGGGAGCGCTCGATGATGCGCCCGATCGACGCTGCCGTGAGCCCGTACCCCTCACGGAAGCGGTGCGGCACGATCGCCTCGACGTGCGCCCCGAGCTGCTGGAGACCCCGCACGGTGAGCGCAGCAGCCGAGATCCCATCGAGGTCGAAATCACCGAAGACGCAGATGCGCTCACACCGCTCGATCGCTGCGGCGACCCGGTCTGCTGCGGCAGTCAGGCCAGGGATGTCCGACTCGTCGGGCCAGTCCCTCTCGAGTGACGGCGCCAGGAAGGCGGCAGCCCCCTCTGGATCGACGATCCCGCGAGCAGCCAGGATCGTGGCGACCGTCGGATGTAGGCTGGACGCCTCGATGAGTGTGCGGACGACCGCGGGGTCGACCGCCGTCACGTCCCATACCGGGGCTCTCGTCTCCATGGTCCCATCCTAGCAACCGGGGCCGACGCGCATCGCTGCGCGCCGGCCCGCGGTGACCGTCATCTCGTGCGCCGTCCGAGCGCGGCTAGGGTGTCGCCGCCTTCTTGCCTTGCTTCTCCAGTCTGCTCCTGAGCGCCTGGTAGCGCGGTTCGCGCTCCTTCCACGACGCGTAGATGCTGGCAGCGACGCCGACCGAGGAGTACGCGCCTGAAAGCATCCCGACGAGCAGGGCGAACGCGAAGTCCCTGAGGGTCGGTCCGCCCAGGACGAACAGCGCCGTCACAGGGATGACCGAGGTCAGGCTCGTGTTGACCCAGCGCATGAGGACCTGGTTGATCGACGCGTTCGCCATCTGTTCGAACGTCTGCTTCTGCACATGGCGCGCGTTCTCGCGGATGCGATGGAACACCACGATCGTGTCGTACAGCGAGTAGCCGAGGATCGTCAGCAGCGCCGCCATCGTGTTCGGCGTCACCTCACGCCCTGCCAATGAGTAGATGCCGAGCACGATGAGCGCGTCGTGGACGAGCGCGAGGATCGCCGTCACGGACATCTTGTACTCGAAGCGCAGCGAGACGTACACGAGGATGGCGAGCAGCGAGATCGTGAGCGCGATGATCGCGGACCTCGTCACGCTGCGACCCCAACCGGGCCCGATCGTGGTGACGGTGACCTCCTGCTCGGGCAGGCCGAGTGCGGCGACCACCGCCTTGAAGGCCTCACCCGCCTCCTCCGGGTCGGACTCGGCCGTCCGCACGAGGAATGAGCCTTCCTCGGTCGTCTGGATGGTCGCGTTGTTCGCCTCGGGCACGCCTGCCCTCTGGAGAGCGCCACGGACATCCTCGACGGTGACGCCCGCCTTACCCTTCAGCGTCATGACCGTGCCACCCTGGAACTCGATACCGAACACCAGGCCGCGCGTCCCGAGGGATATCAGGCCGGCCAGGATGATGATCGCGGACAGCGCGAAGAAGTACCGCTTCTTGCCCATGAAGTCGATGTTGGTCCGCACGCCGCTACGCATCCTGACCACCCCCCTTCACGCCGAAGAGGGCAGGCGCCTTCGGGATCACGCTCTCGGCGAGCAGCACGACCACCGTGCGCGTGAACAGGATGGCGACCGTCAGGTCGCACGCGATGCCGAGCATGAGGGTGAGCGCGAAGCCCTTCACCGGTCCGATCGCGACGATGAACAGCACGAGGGCGCTCACGAACGTCACGAGGTCGGCATCGACACTCGTCCCGATCGCGTGCCGGGTGCCCGACTTCGCAGCGCTGCGGAAGGTCTTGCCCAAGCGCACCTCCTCCTTGAAGCGCTCGAAGATGAGGATCGACGAGTCCGCCGCGAGTCCGACCGTGAGCACGAGACCCGCGACACCCGGCAGCGTGAGGGCGTAGGCGCCCAGGCGCGAGAGCACCGCGACGACGCCGAACAGCAGCGAGAGGTACATCCCGAGCGACAGCCACGACAGCAGTCCGAAGCCGCGGTAGTACACGAGCATGAACAGAGCGACGAGGGCCAGACCGATGAGCCCCGCGGCGAGACCCTGCTTGAGCGACTCCTGACCGAGCGTCGGCCCGACGACCTGCGTCGAGGATGGCGTCAGCTTGACGGGCAGCGCACCGGCCTGCAGCACCGCCGCGAGCCGCTTGGCCTCATCAGCGGTGAACGACCCCGAGATCATCGTGTTGCCATCGGTGATCGGTTCGCGGATGGTCGCGACCGACTGCACGACGCCATCGAGGGTGATGACGACCGTCTGCCCGACGTTCGCACTCGTGTAGGAGGCCCATGCCTGCGTCCCGGCCTGGTCGAACGTGAGCGAGACGGCAGGCTTGTTGTACTGGTCCACCGTCACGCCCGCGCGGGTCACGTTCGCGCCGGTGACGATGGTCGCCGTCGTCGGGTAGCTCCCCTCAGGCAGGTGCACGCCGTACTCGAGCTGAACGGTCGTCTCGATGCTGCGGGCGTCCACGAAGTCGAGTCGACCGGTGGAACCGAGCGCTTCGAGCGCCTCTCTGGAATCCTTGATGCCCGGGATCTGCACGAGCAGCGCATCGGCGCCGGAGCGCTGG
>FWPV01017086.1_pt1 | contig 10110 bp, 7 predicted proteins | sample 2228371 | NCBI WGS metagenome assembly FWPV01 (sample SAMEA103939776, study PRJEB20133) | metagenome
CGTAGATGAAGTGCGCTTTGCGGTGGATTACAACCTCTCGGCCGAAAACCTCATCAGGTATCGCAAAGCCACAGGGGGGCGTTTGCCCGTTTCTAACCTGGTTGTACCTATTCAGACCAGCGAACACATTTTGGGCGTGCTGGTGCTTGATAATTTCAATACATCCCGCGCGTTCAAGCCCGAAGATGAAGCCATCATGCTCTCTCTGACGCAGCAGGTGGCGCTTTCGCTGGAGAATGTGCGCCTGGTGCAAACCACACAGCAGCGCGCCTCACAATTGCAGGCGCTTAACGATGTGGCTTCTACTATTGCCTCCAGCATCAAACGCGATGAACTGATAGCCTCTCTGCTTGATCAGTTCAAAACCATTGTGCCATACGACACAGGTATTTTGTGGCTGCGTGAAGACGATAAGATGATTGTGGCCGTGGCGCGCGGCTTCGAAGACTCGGACGAACGTGTTGGGCTGAGCGTAGATATTGCTGACAGTGTTTTACTCAACCAGATGATTACCCAACGTCGCTGCATCACTGTGCCCAATGTGCGCGAAGACCCGCGTTTTTCGGCAGTGATTGAGCCGCGTTACCTGTCCTGGATGGGCATACCGCTCATTGCCAAAGGCAAAACAATAGGGGTTGTGGCGCTAGAAAAAGCCGAAGACCACTTTTACACCCCCGACCTGGTGCAACTGGCTACCACCTTTGCCGGGCAAGCGGCTGTTGCGCTCGAAAATGCCAGCCTGTATGAAGACAGCGTGCGGCGCGCTGCAGAATTGGATGAACGCTCGAAGCGCCTGGCGTTGCTCAATCGCTTCTCTGCTGCGCTTGCAGGTTCTTTGAATGCCGACCAGGTCTTGCGCCTGACCGCCGAGCAACTCCTGCAGGCGCTTGATGCTTCCCGCGCCTGGATTGTGGTCCTGGACAAAGAAAACCGCGCCTTTGTGCAAAACACCGTGCCTGATGATCCGCGCATGTTTATGGCGCGCGCCTTGCCCGAAGCCCCCTTCTTTGCCCAGTTTAGTGAGGCAATGGGTGTTTTCACCACCGATAATGTCCAGTCCGAAACGGTTTTGGGCGGCTTGCGCGACCTGCTAGATCGGAAAAACACCCTGATGGTGTTGCCAGTAGGGCAGCCGCCGCATTTGCATGCCATCTTTGTTCAGAGCGACCGCAAGCAACATTTCACCTCCACCGAAATCGAACTGGCGCGCACCCTCAGCAATCAGGCGTCTATTGCCCTGCAAAATGCCGACCTGTACCAGTCTACCCTGGCTACTGCCCAGCGGTTGGCTACCCTCAACGAAGTGAGCGCCCAAATTGGGGCCACACTCAACCCCGAAGACATCTACAAAGCCGTTCATGCGGCTGTGGCGCGCCTGATGCCAGTAGATGCGTTTGTGATTGCCCTGCTGGACGAAGAACAAGGCGATATTGACGGCGCCTATATTTTCGATAGCGGGCAGCGCATTGTGGGCGTTCGCCTGGCCCTGGGGCAAGGCCTTTCGGGGCACGTCATTGCCACTGGCGAGACCATCTTCTCTTCCAGACCAGCCGACCTGGCAGACCGCCAATCGGTGCTGGTAGGCGCAGACGAAGCCGAGCCCAATTCCATTATAGCCGTGCCAATGATTGTTTCGGGCGGCAAAGTGATTGGCGCAATGTCGGCCCAAAGTTACGCCTTTAACGCTTACACACCCGATGACCTGCAAGTGCTAAACACCCTGGCTAACCAGGCTGCTGTGGCAATTCAAAATGGACGTTTGTTTGCCCAAACACAAAGTTTTGCCGCCACGCTGGAACAACGTGTCATTGAACGTACCGCCGAGTTACAGCGCGAGCAGCGCAACACCGAAACCTTGCTCAGCATTCTTACCGAGGTATCGGCCAGCCTGGACCTCGACCGGGCACTTAACCGTACCCTGGCCCTCCTGAACGAAGCCATCGGCGCCGAACAAGGCACCATCATGCTGTTGCACCCCGAAGACAATCTGTTGCATTACCGTGCTGGCTATGGTTATGCTTCTGGCACAGAAGTTGGTAGCGCCCCCTCTGGTCGCGGCACAACGCTCAAAGTGGGTGAAGGCCTGGCAGGGTGGGTGGTTAAGCATCGCAAACCCGCCCTGGTTGGCGACCTGACGCTTGACCCACGCTGGAAAGTGAACCCCAATGCTTCGCTGCAACACCGCAGCGCCATTGTAGCCCCGCTTATGGTATCAGAAGATGTGATTGGCGCCATTATGGTCTTTAGCCGTCAGGTCAACTTCTTTGGTGAAGAAAACCTGGACATGGTGCAGGCCATTGGCAACCAGGTAGCCATCTCCATCAACAACGCCCGCCTCTACGAATTGATTCGTGACCAGGCCGAGCGCCTGGGCGCCATGTTGCGCGCTCAACAAGTTCAGGCCAGTCAGTCTCAGGCCATTCTCGAATCAGTTGCTGATGGCGTTCTGGTTACCGATGCGTCTAACCAGATTAATTTTGTCAACAAATCGGTTGAAAATATTCTGGAATTAACGGCCAACCAGCTTTTGGGCAAACCGCTAGAGGCTTTTTCTGGCTTCTTTGGGCGCACCACACAAACCTGGATTCAGACCATCCGCAGTTGGTCCGAAAACCCCGGCCAACACCAGCCCGGTGAAACATATGCCGAACAATTTACGCTGGAAAACGGAAAAGTGGTGCTGGTTAACCTTGCCCCCGTCATCTGGCGCAGCGAATTTCTAGGAACGGTATCCATTTTCCGCGACATTACCCGCGAGGTGGAAGTAGACCGCCTGAAGTCGGAGTTTGTGGCCACGGTAAGTCATGAGCTGCGTACGCCCATGACATCCATTCGCGGCTATGTGGATATTTTGCTAATGGGCGCGGCCGGCGCTATTAATGAAAACCAGCGCCATTTCCTTGAAATTGTCAAAAGCAATACCGAGCGCCTTAACATTCTCGTCAATGACCTGCTTGATATTTCGCGCATTGAGGCCGGGCGGGTTACCCTCTCGCTGCAACCGGTAGATTTACGCGAGATTGCCGAAGACGTTATCGAAAGCGTCGTGCGCCGCTCGCAAGAAGAGGCCAGACCCATTTCCATAGCGCTCGATGCCCCAGCCGACGTGCCGCGCGTTTTGGGCGATGCAGACCGCGTCCGCCAGATGCTTGACAACCTGGTAGATAACGCCTACCACTACACCCCGCCCAACGGGCGCATTCTGGTAAGCCTGCGCCCCAATGGCAACGTGGTTCAGGTAGATGTAGCAGATACGGGCATCGGTATTCCACTTGAAGACCAGGATCGCGTTTTTGAACGCTTCTTTAGAGGCGAAGACCCCCTGGTTTTGGCCACACCCGGCACCGGGTTGGGTTTGCCCATCGTCAAACAGCTGGTAGAGATGCACGGTGGGCGTATCTGGATGAAAAGTTCTGGTATCCCTGGTGAGGGAAGTACATTCTCGTTTACCCTGCCGGTGTATGGCGCAGAGGAGTGATAGTTGATGACTAAAATTGTGATTGCTGAAGACGAGCCCGATATTCGTGACCTGATTACTTTTACCTTGCGTTTTGCCGGTTTTGAAGTGATTGCAGGCTCAAACGGCGAAGAGGGTTACGAACTCACCAAGCGCGAAAAGCCAGACCTGGTAATGATGGATGTACGCATGCCAAAAATGACCGGCTATGAGGCTTGCCGCAAAATAAAAGCCGACCCCGAAATAGCCCACATTCCGGTCATCTTCCTCTCTGCCAAAGGACAGGAGTCTGAAATTCAAACCGGGCTGGAAGCAGGCGCAGAAGAATACCTGCTTAAGCCCTTTGCCCCAGGTGACCTGGCAGACCGTATTCGTGCGGTTTTAGCCCGACACAACAAAGGATAGTCGAAAACCCATGAGTGCGATTATTCTGGAAGGTGGAATCGTTCACTACGAAGTGATTGGGCGCGGACGCCCGGTCATCTTCCTGCACGGCTGGGTAGGCTCGTGGCGTTATTGGATTCCCGCGTTGCAGACGGCATCCACCAACTTCCGCGCCTATGCGCTAGATATGTGGGGTTTTGGCGATACCTCGCACGAGAAAACCCGCTATGGGCTGCAAGAGCAAATTGCTTTGCTGGAGCGCTTTCTCAACGAAATGGGCATTGGGCGCGTTGCCCTGGTAGGACATGGATTAGGCGGGCTAATTGGCTTACTGTACAGCATTCGTGCCCCGCAAATTGTGGATCGCATCATGACCATTGGCTGCCCGCTGGATGCCAACGGCATAAACAACCGCCTGAAAACCGCTGCCATCCCCGACCTGGTGGATTGGCTGCTGGAAAAAGACCCCGCCAGCGAACCAGCCCGCACCGACGCGCTCAAAGCCGACCCGCTGGCCCTGGCAACCAGTTTCAATGACCTGATCTCGTACAACCTGACCATTCGCATCGAGCGAATCACCACCCCCTGCCTGATGGTGCACGGACAAAACGACCCGGCCGTACCTGTGCCAAACATCGAAGCCAGCGCGCCCGAAAGCATGCACCAGATCGTGCTGGAGCAATCGCGGCACTTCCCCATGCTCGAAGAGACCATCCGCTTCAACCGCTTGCTTACCGATTGGCTGGCGCTTGAATCGGGCGAAAGCCCGCGCGACCTGCAACTAAAAGAGGAGTGGCGCCGCCGCGTGCGCTAGAGTATAATCTGCTTACAACTGAACGGGGAGCCTGAGTGCAGGCTGAGAGGAGGGCGTGCGCCCTCGACCCGCAAAACCTGATCCGGATAATGCCGGCGGAGGGATTCGAATCAGACCATCAACCATCCTCCGCCGCGAGGATGGTTTTTTATGTCACCAAACCGTGCTGTGATTTTTTCTAACGGCGTCATTCCCGATTACACGCGCGCCACCCGCCTGTTGAGACCAGACGATTACTTCATCGCTGCCGATGGCGGCAGCCTGCACGCCCTGGCAATGCAGATACGCCCGCACGTGGTCATTGGCGACCTGGACTCGCTGCCCGAAGCGCAGATCCATCACCTTACCATGCAAGGCACAATTTTTTGGCGCTTTCCCGCCGAAAAAGACGAAACCGACCTGGAACTGGCCCTGCGCTATGCCCTGGAATCGGGCTATCGGCGTGTATTGATTATGGGCGCTTTGGGCGGCCGTCCCGACCAGATGTTGGGCAACCTGGCTTTGCTCACCAGCCCTGCCATGCACGCAGCCGATGTGCGCTGCGACGATGGCCACACCGAAGTTTTTTTTATCCGCGACACAGCCGAAATCAGCGGGCAGCCGGGAGATGTGCTTTCTCTGCTGCCCTGGGGCGGCCCCGTGACGGGAATCGTCACACACGGTTTGCGCTATCCCCTGCAATCCGAAACCCTTGAGCCACACCGCACGCGCGGCATAAGTAACGAAATGCTATCCACAACCGCCCTGGTGACCATTGCCAGCGGTTTATTGTTATGTATCCACACACATAGCGAGGTATAACATGAAAAAAACAATCCTGTCCCTTCTCGTTTTTGTCTTGCTGCTTGGCGCATGCGCCCCAGCCGGACCGCGCACCCTGACGGTGATGACGCACGACTCTTTTGCCGTGAGTGAAGACCTGGTGCGCCAGTTTGAAGCGCAGCACAATGTCAAGGTGGTTTTTTTGAAAGCAGGCGATACCGGCGCAACGCTTAACAAAGCCATCCTCAGCAAAGAAGCGCCTCTGGCCGATGTACTTTACGGCGTAGATAACACCTTCCTTTCCCGCGCGTTAGATGCTGACCTGTTCGAGCCCTATAACGCCCCGGCGCTCGCGTCTATCCCGTCCCAGTTCAAACTCGACCCGCAAAACCGCGCCCTGCCGGTGGATTTTGGCGATGTATGCATCAACTATGATGTGCGCTGGTTTGAGCAGCAGGGGCTGCCCTTACCGCAATCGCTGAATGACCTGACCCGCCCCGAATATAAAGGTCTGCTGGTGGTCGAAAACCCGGCCACATCTTCGCCGGGGCTGGCGTTCATGCTGGCAACCGTAGCCGCTTTTGGCGAAACAGGCTTTGTGGATTACTGGGCCGCCCTGCGCGCCAATGACGTGAAGGTGGTAGATGGCTGGGAAACCGCCTACTACACCGAGTTTTCTGGGTCCAGCGGGGCCGGCCCGCGCCCGCTGGTTGTTTCCTATGCCTCCAGCCCGGCTGCCGAAATGATTTTTGCCGACCCGCGCCCGGCCGCGCCGCCTACGGGTTCGCTCACTGCGCCGGGCATGTGCTTCAGGCAAATTGAGTTTGTGGGCATTTTGCGCGGCGCACCCAACCGCGACCTGGCCCAAAAGTGGGTAGATTTTATGCTGGATATCCCTTTCCAGCAGGATGTCCCCTTGCAGATGTTCGTTTACCCGGTCAACCCGGCCGCAACGCTGCCAGAAGACTTTGTGAACTACGCCCCGGTGGTGAACCAACCGGCCACGCTCGACCCATCGGTCATTGCGTCCAACCGCGACGCCTGGATTAACCTGTGGACAGAGACCGTCTTGCGCTAAGGCGGCTGCTCACCTGGCTGGCGCCAGGTCTGTTTTTGGGGTTGTTCTTTTTCTACCCCCTGGCGCGCATTCTATCCTACGGGCTAAGCGAATCACTGCTTTTTGGTGCGCGTACCTTCTCCCGCCTGGTAGATGTGCTTGGCTTTACCTTCTACCAGGCGGGGGGCTCTACCCTGCTCACGTTGGCTTTGGGGCTGCCGGCGGCTTACCTGTTTGCGCGCTTTGAATTTCCTGGGCGCGTGCTGCTGCGCACGCTGACGTCTATCCCATTTATGCTGCCTGCGCTGGTGGTGGCGGCCGCTTTTAGCGCGCTGGTGGGTCCGCGCGGCTGGGTCAATGTGCTGTCTATGCGTCTGCTGGGGCTGGATTCGCCGCCGCTGGTACTCACTGGCGCGTTGAGCGGTATTTTTCTGGCCCATGTTTTTTACAATACCACTATTATCATCCGCGTCGTGGGCAACGCCCTTGCCAGCCTCGATCCCCGCCTGGAGGCCGCAGCGCGCATGTTGGGGGCGTCTGCGTGGCAGGCGTTTTGGCGGGTGACTGCGCCCGTGTTGCGCCTGCCGCTGCTGGCAGCCGCGCTGCTGGTGTTTTTGTTCAACTTTACCAGTTTTGGGGTCATTTTGTTGTTAGGTGGGCCGCAGTTTGCCACCCTGGAGGTGGAAATTTACCTGCAAGCGCTCTCGTTTTTCAATTTGCCCCTGGCGGCGTTACTCTCGCTGGTGCAATTGATGTGTACGCTGGCTGTCTCGGTGCTGTATAGCCGGTTGGCGGCGCGCGCGCTTACGCCGCTTAATCCGCGTGCAGCGCAAGAGAATCGGCGCCCGGCGCGCACCTGGCGCGAACGTCTCTTTGTGACAGCGATGGCAAGCCTGCTGTTGCTGTTTTTTGCGCTGCCGTTACTCTCGCTGCCGTTGCGCTCTATCACCCGCCTGGAAGCCGACCGCGCCCAACGCAGCGCAGTGACCTATGGCCTGACGGGCGACTATTACCAGGCGCTTTTTGCCAACCCGCGCGGCGCTCTGTTTTATGTGCCGCCTGCGCAGGCAATGGCCAATTCGCTGGGGTATGCGGGCATGACGGTGATCCTTTCGCTTATGATTGGTTTCCCGGCGGCGGCTGCCCTGGCGCGCCCCGGCCGCCTGGAGCGCCTGCTCGATCCGCTGTTGATGCTGCCGCTGGGGGCTTCGGCGGTGACGCTGGGGCTGGGGTTTATTCTAACGTTTAGCCGCCCGCCGCTAAACGTTATCAGCGCTCCCTGGTTTGTGCCTGTGGCCCATACGCTGGTGGCCTTGCCGTTTGTGATTCGCGCTTTGCAACCGGCGCTGGCGTCTATCCCGCTGCGTTTGCGTGAGGCCGCGGCCACGCTGGGGGCGTCTCCGCTTCAGGTTTGGCAGCGGGTAGATGCCCCCATTGCGGCGCGGGCGGTGGCTTCGGCGGCAGTGTTTGCGTTTACGGTGTCGCTGGGCGAGTTTGGCGCAACGCTGCTGATTGCCCGACCAGAATACCCTACCCTTACAACGGCCATTTTTCGTTTTCTCTCGCAGCCGGGTGGGCTGAATTATGGCCAGGCAATGGCGATGTCCACTTTGCTGATGTTGCTTACTTTGTTAGGCATTTTGCTCATCGAGCGTTTGCGCGTGCCTGGCACTGGAGATTTTTGAGGCAAACTTATGCTGACGCTGGACTCAGTTTACAAGACGTACAACAATCAGCCCTTGCTTTCTGGCATTTCGTTAACCGTACACCCTGGCGAAACGGTTTGCTTACTGGGGGCTTCGGGCAGCGGCAAGAGCACCCTGCTGCGCATTATTGCCGGGCTGGAAATGCCCGAACGTGGACAGGTACGCTGGCAGGGGCAAGACCTGGCGCGCGTTCCGGCGCACCGCCGCAATTTTGGGTTGGTGTTTCAAGATTATGCGCTCTTCCCACACCTGAACGTTTTTGAAAATGTCGCTTTTGCGCTGCGTTTACAAGGCTTACCCGATGCCGAAGTGAACGCGCGTGTAATGGATGTGCTGGGGCGCGTGCACATGGCTGCTTTCGCCCGCCGCCGTGTAACCGATCTTTCAGGCGGCGAGCAGCAGCGCGTGGCCCTGGCGCGCGCCCTGGCGCCTAACCCGCGCCTGCTGATGTTCGATGAGCCGCTGGGCGCGCTCGACCGCGCCCTGCGCGAGCGCCTGCTGGGGGAAATCCGTGCTTTGCTGCGCCAGACGGGCGTGCCCGCCCTGTATGTGACCCACGACCAGGAAGAAGCCTTTGCCATTGCCGATACGGTCATTTTGCTGCACGATGGCCGCCTGGCCCAGGCGGGTGCGCCAGAGCAGGTTTTTGCGCACCCGGCTTCGGCATGGGTAGCCGAATTTTTGGGACTTGGCGCGGTCGTTCAGGCGCGGCTGAGATCCGATGGGGAGTTGGAGACCGCCTGGGGACGTTTGCACCCGGCCCAGGGGTGCACGGCAGCCGCAGATGCGACCATCCCCGTGTTGGTGCGCCCCAATGGGTCCAGGCTGGCGGCTGGGGCGGGGCCCAATGTGCTGAGCGGGCGCGTTTCTGATGTTGTTTTTCGCAATCAGGCGTTTCGTGTGACCTTATCGGGCGGCATCTTTTTTGATTTGCCGCACAAACCAGAAATTGGCGCGCAAATTTTTGTTGCCGTGCCGCCCGATGCGGTACAATGCCTGCCATGACCAACGACCCCATTATCGTAATCAAACGCAATTTGCAGGGCGAAGAAACCTGGCGCTACAACGGGCAGACCCTGGCCCGCGCCAGCGACCATGTGTTGCTGGAGGCGCGCTTCAACCGTGATGACATGCCCTTTATGGGTGTAATTCTTAAGCGCGGCGACCGATTTTTAGAGTGGTTTTACACCGACCGCTGGTATAACATTTTTGAGATTCATGACCGTGATGACGACTCAATTAAAGGCTGGTATTGCAACCTGGGCTGCCCGGCTGTGCTGGAAGCGCCCGACCGCCTTTCGTATGTAGATTTAGCCCTCGATTTGTGGGTGGCGGCTGACGGCGCGCAAACCGTGCTGGATGAAGATGAGTTTGCTGCCTTGCCACTGGATGCCGCAACCCGTCAACACACCCTGGCGGCGCTAAACGAACTGCAAACCCTGTTTAGAAGCAACAAACCCCCGTTTTAGGGGGCTGTTGTTTTCGAGCGCCAGGGTGCGCCCGCTGCAGCCGCATAGATGCGGCAGGTAAAACCATATTCAGTTGTATGCGGAAATATCCCCGGTATCTTCTTTGTGGCGTCAGTGTCGCTTCTGTTCTTAATCTAGCAAAGTTTTTGGTGTTGTTCAAGTTACAAATGTCACACATACCAAAGTGACAGTCACACTCGCGGGTGACTGTCACTTTGTGTTCTTTCTGAGTATGGTCGAATTGTGTTGCCAGGTTAGAGCAGCGCCAGAAGTGCCGGGGCGGTGTTGCGGCTAAACTCTTCCACAATCATATCGCCAAACTGCCAAAGCAAAACACCGGTCACCAGGCAGCAGCAACACAGCAACAAGACGACCACCACGCCAACAATCAGCCAGATGTTGGTTTTCTTTTTGGGCGGCTCGGCTGGGGGTGGGGTGTAAGCCGGTTCGTAATCTGCAGG
>FWPV01017093.1_pt1 | contig 10109 bp, 10 predicted proteins | sample 2228371 | NCBI WGS metagenome assembly FWPV01 (sample SAMEA103939776, study PRJEB20133) | metagenome
GGTCAGCCTCATCGCCGTGCTCGACGCCGACAAAGAGGGGTTCTTGCGTTCGGAACGTTCGCTCATCCAGGTGGCAGGAAGGGCGGCGCGGAACGTCGCCGGCAAGGTCATCTTCTACGCCGACCACATGACCGACTCCATGAAGCGGGCCCTGGCCGAGATGAACCGCAGAAGACAGGTCCAAATCGAATATAATAAGAAGCACGGCATCACCCCGCAGTCCATCGTCAAGTCCATCGAGCAGGTGATGCTGGCCACCTCGGTGGCCGACTCCAAAGCCGAAGTCGCCAAAGAGGAGCTGGCGGCCTACGAGGTCTCGGGGCTCTCCCAGGAGGAGATCATGGCCCAGCTGGAGAGGGCAATGTTCGAAGCGGCCGCGGCCATGGACTACGAGCGGGCAGCGATACTGAGGGACGAGATCAGGCGGATGAAAGGGGAGAAGGTCGAAGATAAAAACGAATTTAAAAACGGAATACGAAGGTCAGGCAAACCGAAGGCCTCTTATCGGAAGCCGGACCTGGGGGGGAGAGGGTAAGGGTGCGAAAAAATCGAATATAAATCTGGAAAACAAATAGAAATAAAAGCCTTGATAAACACACACCGCATTGTAAAAGAACTTGATTTCGAGCGGCTGACCGGCACTGTGGGCGAGCGGAGGGCCGCCGGGATCATCTGCCGGCACCTGAGGGCGCTGGGGCTCAGGCCCCACCTGGAGCCGTTCCCGGTCAACACCTTCGAGACAGGCACGGCCACGGTCGAGGCCGGGGGCCGCAGGTTCAAGGCCCACCCCTTCGGCCTGACCCGCAGCCTGGACATCTCCGGCGAACTGGTCTTCGTCGAGGACCCGGAGGTCATCCTGCGCAACCAGGGCGCCTACCGGGGCAAGGTCCTGCTCATCTACAACTACACCCGCAAGATAAGCCCGGCACTGCGCGAGCAGGGGGTCAGGGCCTGCCTGGCCATCGGCGCGCCGCTCAAGCAGGCGCCCAGCTGGTCCTACCGCCAGAAGGACTTCGCCCAGGGCTACGTGCCCTCGGCCACGGTGGACTACCGAGACGGACTGGCCCTGGCAGATCTCTCGGGCAGGCGAGTCCGATTTAAAGTGACGCAGAAGGTAAAACGCGGCACCGGCCGCAACATCATTGTGGACATCAAGGGCCGGGGGCTGGACGAGAACCTGACCCTGGCCTGCGGCCACTACGACAGCGTGGCCCGCTCGCCCGGGGCCACCGACAACGCCGGCGGGGTAGCCGTGCTTCTTAAGGTCGCCGAACACTTCTCCCATAGCCGACCCCAACGCGATCTCAGAATAATCTTCTTCTCCGGAGAGGAACTGGGCCTGCGCGGCAGTTTCGCCTATGTGGAGAGGCATCGCCGCGAGATCAAAAAACGTTTGGGCCTGGTGGTCAATGTCGATGTGGCTGGAGACGAATTGGGCCGCAACCAATTGATTGTCCTGGGCACCGCCAGACTCCAGGGCTACGCCGAAGGTCTCACCCGGGAGACAGGGCATTTCTTCCAATCCAGCCTGGATATCTACAGCAGCGATAGCATGCCCTTCGCCGCGCTGGAGATCCCCTCGGTGAACCTGGCCCGAAGCGGTGGACGGTCCTCTTTTCTGGGCCACACGCCCGGGGATAGGGCCGAGGGGACTTCGGCCCGGGGCCTGGCGCCCTCGGCCGAGGCCGCGGTGGCCATACTGGAGCGGGTGCTCAACTCGGCCATCTACCCGGTGGACCGGGAGATAGACCGGTCGCTCAAGGACAGGATCGAAAAATATCTGTGGGGCTCTCGTCGGGAGGAGCCGAAACTAGAATGGACACCAGAGTATCGACGATGATAGAATATTAAGCAGGGCTCTGCCATGCCGCGAGTCGCATTATCCAAAGAATCCTATATGTCTCTAATACGCCAAGCCCTGGAGGAGGACCTGGGGCCGGGCGATATTACCAGCCAGTTCACGGTTCCAGAGAACGCCGGCGGCCTGGCCTTGATCATGGCCAAGCAGGAGGGAGTGCTGGCCGGCCTGGAGGTGTGCCGGGAGGTGTTTTGGGCCCAGGACGACGGACTCAAGGTGGAGCTGCAGAAGGAGGACGGGGACCGGGTGGAATTGGGCCAGGTGGTAATGACGGTCCAGGGCAGGTCCCGCTCCATATTGGCGGCCGAGCGGACGGCCCTCAACTTCCTGCAGCACCTCTCCGGCATCGCCACCCTCACCGCCAAGTACGTGGAGGCGGTCGTAGGCACCCGGGCCCGGATACTCGACACCCGCAAGACCACGCCGGGGCTCAGACAGTTGGAGAAATACGCCGTGGCCTGCGGCGGCGGCCAGAACCACCGTCTGGGGCTGTGGGATATGGTGCTCATCAAGGACAACCATATCGAGGCGGCCGGCGGTGTGGCCAACGCCATCCGCAAAGTGAGGGATGCCGATCACGGCCAGGTGAAGATCGAGGTGGAGGTGCAGAATCTTTCACAACTCCAGGAGGCCCTGTCCTGCGAGCCCGACATCGTCATGCTGGATAATATGCGGCCGGAGCAGATGGCCGAGGCCTGTCGCCTGGTATTCTCCCATCCGGCCCGGGACCAGAATAAACTGAGACTGGAGGCCTCGGGCAAGGTCAGCCTGGAGAACGTACGGGAGATAGCCCAGTGCGGGGTGGACTTCATCTCGGTGGGGGCCCTCACCCACTCGGCCCCGGCCCTGGACTTCTCGCTGCAGCTGAGGCCGGTGGGGTAGGGCGCCTTTAACCGCAGAGGACGCGGAGAAGCACAGAGAACGCAGGGTGATTTTGATAAATGTACCGGGATAGGGAAAAACTCATAAATGCATGAGAACGAGCTGTCAGGCTTGATAATTGGGGCGGCCATAGAAGTCCACAAGGCACTGGGGCCGGGACTGCTGGAATCATCATATGAAATCGCGTTGAAGAAGGAATTGGCTCTCAGAAATCTTTCGGTTCATAATCAGGTTGTTCTTCCGGTTGTATATAAAGGTGAGAGATGCGATGCTGGATATCGTATAGACCTTCTGGTGGAAGAGAAAGCTATTGTCGAGATCAAGTCGGTTGAATCCCTGAATGATGTCCATTTGGCGCAGGTCCTAACCTATCTCAAGTTAAGTGGATGTAGGCTGGGCCTGTTGATAAATTTCAACGTAACCAAATTAACCAAAGGCATAAAACGCATCGTTAACCGTCTAGGGACGTAAGAACTCTGGATCCTCTTTGCGTTCTCTGCGGTTAAGGGAGGTAAGTGTGGAAAAGCACTATCCGGTCATCATCCTGGTGGCCCGGCCGGCCGCAGGCAAGAGCGAAGTCATCGACTATCTCAAGAAAACACCGCTGGTGGAGCGGATGGAGCGCTTCAACATAGCCGAGCTGGCCGAGTTCGACGACTTCCTCTACATCTGGGAGTGGTTCGAGGAGGACGACTTCCTGAGCCAGCACGGCAGGGAGCGCTTGCACTCCAGGCCCGACTACTACTTCAAGGACGAGTTCGCCTGGCATGTCTGCATCCAGAAGATCAACAATGCCTTCGCCAAGAGGCTGGCCGACCCTGATTTCCTCAAAAACCACACCGCCCTCATCGAGTTCGCTCGGGGTGGGGAGAATGGGTTCCGCGATGCCTTCAACTTTCTATCGGACGACATCCTGAGGCTGGCCCGCATCATCTACATCCATGTCACCTATGAGGAATCGGTGCGCAAGAACCGCAGGCGGGCGCGTAAGGGCCAGGAGCACAGCATCCTCTACCATTCCCTGCCCGACGACAAGATGGAATATTATTACAAGATCAACGATTGGGAGAAACTTTCCGGCGGCCGGGACAGCGGCCTCATAGAGATCAAAGGCCACCGGGTGCCCTTCGCCGTCTTCGACAACATGCCGGAGAAGACCGACGACCCGGCCAAACTGGGGCCGGCCCTGGACGAGGTCTTCGCCCGGCTGGCCAAGGTCAAAGCCTGATAACATTATCATCGCAGAGGGCCCAGAGGTTAACTCGGCCAGGGTATTACGTCTCATATACTATTGAGATCTCGGAGCGCTCCGCCGTTAAATCACGGATACTGTACCACAATTAGACGGGACGACAGAGATGTTCTTAAGAAGCAAGGAGGGCAGCACCGCCCGGCTGGTGGAACTCTGCCTGGCCTACCTGTTCACCTATACCATCTACAGCGTGGCCACCAAGTACTATACCGGGCCGGCGGCCCGCGGCCTGCCCGGGGTGGACAACTGGGAGTTTCTGGTCTACAGCACCCTGGGTGGCAGCCTGGTGTGCCTGGCCGTGGTCTCGGTCTTCCGCTGGGCCAGGATGGAGTCGGCCAACATGATAACCTGGGGCCGGCTGCGCTTCCCGGCCGAGTACCTCTATATCATCCCCTCGGGGGTCTGCACTGCGGTGGTCATCCCCACCACCACCCTGCTCTATGTGCTGCTGCGCTCGGTGATGGTGGCCATGCTCATCATGCGGGGATCGGTGATCATCTTCTCCCGGATCATCGACGCCATCCAGATCAAACAGGGCATTCTGCACAAAAAGGTCTACTGGGAGGAGGAGGTGGCGGTGCTGTTCGCCATCGCCGCCGTCGGCCTGCAGTTGTTCTTCGTCAAGGAGGCGGGGGGCAGTGATCTCGTCAGGAACGTCCTGGCCATGGTGGTGCTGGGCAGCTATCTGCTGGCCTACTTCATCCGCCTCTACATCATGAACTACTACAAGAACACCCGGGGCAAGGGGTGCCGGCAGGACAACAAGGCCTTCTTCGCCATCGAGCAGGTCTCGGCCTCGGTGACCATCCTGGTGGTGCTGGCGGTACTGATGCTGATGTCTCCGCAGAGCGGGGCCATTCTGGCGGCAGTGCATCGGGGATACAAACAGGCCACCGGCTACTGGCCCATGGAGGTGGTGGCCGGCGGGATCTTCGGCGTGGTGGCCTTCTTCTCGGTGTTCATCTTCATGTTCAAGGGGCGCACCGCCACCTTCGCCGGCCTGGCCAACCGGCTGACCTCGCTGGTGGCCGGCACCCTGGCCACGTTGCTCTTCGCCCTGTTCTTCGGCGGCAAATACCCCAAGACCGGAGACTGGGTGGCTTTGGTCTTCATCTTCATCGCTGTGGGCTTCATGACCCGGGCCGAGATGAAGCGGGCGGCCGAGCTCAAGAGGGAGACAGAGAACTGCCAGACGCCTCCATCGGTAAAATGAATACGAGGTCAGCGAACAGGATAACAGGGCAAATGTTTTCGCGTAAGTTCGCCTATTGAGCCGGGGAATAAGGAGAGATCGATCATGCGCCTAAACGTCATCGACACCGACCGCTGCGTGGGCTGCCAGGTGTGTATGTTCGCTTGTTCCCGGACCCACGGCCTGCCGGGCCTGGGCCGGGAGCGCATCAGCGTGAGGTCGGCCGGCGGCATGGAGCGGGGCTTCGTGGTGGTAGTCTGTCGGGCCTGTCAGGACCCGCCCTGCGCCGCCGTCTGTCCCAACGACGCCCTGACTAAAAGAAAGGGCGGCGGGGTGCTGCTGAAATCCGAGAGATGCACCGGCTGCGGCCATTGCCGGGCTGCCTGTCCCCTGGGAGCCGTGCACTGGGACGATGAGGCCCAGAAGCCGATGATCTGCATCCACTGCGGACAGTGCGCCAGCCATTGCCCGCACGAGGTGCTGGCCATAGAGGAGAACTAGGATGTTGACTTCAGACTCTCTGGCCGATGTGCTCTTCGTCGATCTAACAAGACGTCGGCACTGGGTGGAACGGCGGGAGGACTTGTTCTCCAAATATCTGGGGGGCGCCGGCGTGGCTATAAAATTGCTGGAGGAGAACTGTCCCCCAGAGACCGATCCGCTGTCCCCGGACAATCCCATCGTCCTGACCACCGGGCCTTTGGGCGGATTGTTCCCCCTGGCCTCCAAGAGCGTGGCGATGTTCAAATCGCCCCTTACCGGAAACCTGGGGGAGAGCCATGCCGGAGGCCGGAGCGCCGTGGCCCTGCGGCTGGCCGGCTACGGGGCCATGGTCATAAAGGGCGCCAACGACCATCCCGGCTATTTGGCCATCCACGACAAAAGAATCTACTTCAGGGACGCCCGGGCCCTGTGGGGCATGGGCAGCTGCTTCACCGTGGGGCGCATCATCCGAGAGAACGAGCCCGGCCCCGGGCTGCGCAGCATCATGCGCATCGGCCGGGCCGGAGAGAATCTGATAAATTATGCCGCGGTGACCACCGAGTCCTACCGCCATTTCGGCAGGCTGGGCCTGGGCGCGGTCTTCGGTGCCAAAAAACTTAAAGCCCTGGTCATCTCCGGCCGGCGGGGCCTGCCGGTGGCCGACCTCAGAGAGTATCGCCAACTCTACCAGGAGATACACCAGGCGGCGGTGGAGTCGCCGGCCATGAAGAAATATCACGATCTGGGCACGCCGGAGAACATCAGGCCCCTGAACAAATTGGGCGCCCTGCCGGTGCGCAACCTGACGGCCGCCGGCGACGAGGAGGCCGAGGAGATCTCCGGAGAGAAAATGGCCGAGGGCTATCTGGGCCGACGCCTGGCCTGCTCCCATTGCCCGGTGGGCTGCATCCACATCGCCGCCCTCAGGGAGCCTTATGAACGTGAGCCCTATTTCTACAAGACCTCGATGATCTCCTACGATTACGAGCCGACCTATGCTCTGGGCACCATGTTGGGGGTGTTTCAGCCCCGGGGTCTGCTTCGACTTCTGGACGCGGTGGAGAGGGTGGGGCTGGACTCCATGAGCACCGGCGTAGTGCTGGCCTGGGCCACCGAGGCCTTCGAGAGGAAACTGATCGGTGAGAGGGAGACGGGCGGAGTGAAGCTGGCCTGGGGCGAGACAGAGGCCTATCTACTGGCCATACATCATATCGTCGCCCGGAGCAATGAATTCTATACGATCCTGGGCCGGGGGGTGGCCGCGGCTTCGGAGAGATACGGCGGACGGGAGTTCGCCCTGCACTTCGGCAAGAACGAGATGCCGGGCTACCATACCGGGCCGGCCGCCCCCCTGGGCTTCCTCTTCGGCGCCCGCCACAGCCATCTGGACAATGCCGGCTACAGCCTGGATCAGAAGAATCTGGGACAGAAGCCCATGCCGCCCGAAAAACTGGCGGCCTGTCTGATAAAGGAAGAACAATGGCGCCAGGTGCTCTCCAGCCTGGTGATCTGCTTCTTCGCCCGCAACCTGTACTCGGCCGAGGTGGTGGGCCGCGCCCTGAAGTGCTGCGGTTTCGACCTGGACGAGTCGGACCTGAAAGATCTGGGACAGAGGATACTGGCGGAGAAATACGCCTTCAAAGTGCGCCAGGGATTCGACCCCAAGGCCGAGGAGCTGCCGGAACGGATCTACCGAACCCCGGCGCCGGGCGGCCCCATCGATCGCAACTACTTGGCGGCCGCCGCGGCCGAGTATCGGAAACAATTGGGTTCATAACATGCGTCTTGTCGCTCTATTGCTGTTTTGCTTGTTCTCCACCATACGGGGAGAGTCTTCCGAAATGACCGGACAGATAAAACTTTCTTCGCCTTCGGCCAAAGGCCAGATGTCTCTGGAGGAGGCCATCGCCCGCAGGCGCTCGGTGAGAAGATATGCTGATAGACCTCTTTCCCTGTCCCAGATCTCCCAGATCCTGTGGTCGGCCCAGGGCGTCACCGATTCCGCCCGGGGCCTGCGGGCGGCGCCCTCGGCCGGGGCCTGCTATCCGGTGATCGTCTATCTTCTGGCCTCCAGGGTCGAGGGTTTGGCGCCGGGGCTGTATCGCTATGGGCCGGAGGGGCACAGCCTGATCGCGATTAGCCGGGTAGATCTGAGGGAGGATCTGTCCAAGTCCTGCTGGGGTCAGTCCCCGGTCGGCCGGGCGCCGGCCTGCGTCGTGCTGGCTGCGGACTACCAACGCATCCGGCCGCGCTACGGACAGAGGTCGGTGCGCTACACTGATATGGAGGTGGGGCATATCGGCCAGAACATATCGCTGCAGGCCGTGGCCCTGGGCCTGGGGACGGTGATGGTGGGCGCCTTCGAGGACGATGGGGTGAAGCGGGTGTTGGGGCTGCCCAAAGACGAGGCTCCCCTCTACATCATTCCCCTGGGCCATCCCGAATAGGGACGGCCGGAGAGCGAAGATGGCGCCACGGGCATTTGTTAGAACACAGACATCGGGCCAGGCCTTGATTTTATATCCCGGTTTCGTGTATCCTTGCCTCGGCCCGGGGTCCGAAACCCCAAGAGGCTGAAGAGATATGGATCAGAAGGTTACCACTAAGACCTTGCTCCGGATGAAGCAGAGAGGCGAGAGGATCGCCTGCCTTACAGCCTACGACTATCTGACGGCCAGGATGCTGGACCAGGCCGGCATCGATGTCATCCTGGTGGGCGATTCCGTGGCCATGGTCTTCGCCGGCTACGAGAACACCCTGCCCATCAGGATGGAGGACATGCTCTACCACACGGCCGCGGTCAAGCGGGGGGTGAAGCGGGCCATGGTGGTGGCCGATATGCCGTTTCTGTCGTACCAGACCTCCATCGCCGACGCCACCTACAACGCCGGCCGGCTGCTAAAGGAGTCCGGGGCTGAGGCGGTCAAACTGGAGGGCGGACGGGTGGCGGCGCCCATCGTCAAGAACCTGGTGGAGAGGGGCATCCCGGTGATGGGCCATCTGGGGCTGACGCCGCAGTCCATCCACAAGTTCGGAGGCTATCAATTGCAGGCCAGGGACCCGGAGTCGGCCGAGAGGCTGATGGCGGCCGCCAAGGCCCTGGAGGCGGCCGGGTGTTTCGCCGTGGTCTTGGAGAAGATACCCTACCAGGTGGCCCAGAGGGTGACCGAGGCCCTGAAGATACCCACCATCGGCATCGGGGCCGGTCCCTATTGCGACGGCCAGATCCTGGTGGTGGACGATGTCGAGGGGAGGTTCGAGGATTTCAAGCCCAAGTTCGTGCGGCGATATGCCAATGTGGCCGAGGAGATGAAGAAGGCCTATCGGGAGTACATCGAGGATGTCCGCCGGGGGAGATTTCCTTCGTTGGAGGAGAGCTTTTCGGAGGAACAGTGAGACCCGAACCGCGGAGTGCGCAGAGGAACCTAGGCTAAAAAACAGTGTCAGCGGATGAGAATCGTTAGAACGATCAAGAACCTACGTTCAGAAGTCTCCCGAAAACGTCGCCGGGGCCGCCGTATCGGCCTGGTGCCGACCATGGGAGCGCTGCACGAAGGCCATCTGTCGCTGATCCGTCTGGCCAGGAGACATTCGGACTTCGTGGTCGTCTCCATCTTCGTCAATCCGGCCCAGTTTGGCCCCAGGGAGGACTTCAACAGATATCCCCGGGACCTGAAGGGCGACGCTGAGAAATGCCGAAGGGCCGGGGCGGATCTGGTATTCTGTCCCGAAGTCAGCCAGGTGTATCCCCAGGGTTTTTCCACCTACATCAATGTCGAGGGCCTCACCCAGGGCCTGTGCGGGGCCTTCCGGCCCGGACACTTTCGGGGGGTGGCCACCGTGGTCTGCAAACTATTCAACATGGTGCAGCCGGACGTGGCCGTATTCGGCCAGAAGGATGCGCAACAGGCGGCGGTCATCAAGCGGATGGTAAGAGACCTCGATCTACCGGTCAGGATCATAGTCGGCCCCATAGTCCGCGAGCCGGACGGGCTGGCCATGAGCTCCCGCAACGCCTACCTGACGCCGGAGGAGCGGGCCCAGGCGACGGCGCTCTATCACTCCCTGGAACTGGCACGGAGGATGGTCCGTCAGGGGACAAGGGAGACGGGAGAGGTGAGAAGGAAGATGAGGACGTTGCTTAAGCGGGAGGCGCCGCTGGGCAAGGTGGAGTATATCGAGGTAGTGGATGGAACCGATCTGCGTCCGGTCCGCACCATTGTTCCGGGCACCATGGTGGCTCTGGCAATCAGGTTTCCCAGCGCCAGGCTGATAGACAATCTAATGTTCCCCCATACTTCTTAATCTGTGGGATCGTTAAAAAAGATATACTCTCTGTGTCTACTTCTCCTGTTAATGCTTTGGAACATGGCTTGGGGAGAAGACTATCGATATTGGTTCAACTGGAGCAGCCATTTGGCTCCGTTGCCCGCTACCAGGGA
>FWPV01017094.1_pt1 | contig 10109 bp, 6 predicted proteins | sample 2228371 | NCBI WGS metagenome assembly FWPV01 (sample SAMEA103939776, study PRJEB20133) | metagenome
ACCGCCACTCCGTGGCGTCCTGCGCTGGCGCTTGTCTCGGTCGCTGCGCTCCGTGCGCCTTGCGCTGCATCCCGCTCGCGGCTTTCTTCAGTGTTTCCTTAACTCTAATCTCTAATCTCTAATCTCTAATTCCTAATGTTCGTAGCGACTCGGGCCTCAGTCTGGGAAGGAGGAGGGGTGGTCCTTGTCGGCCATCAGGAAATAGACCCCGGCACCCGCCAGGATCATCCACAACGCCATGGCCCAGACCCCCAGCCACTCCCACAGGCGGCCCAGGAAGAACATACTCACCAGGGCAAGGAGGAGCAGAAGGTTGCCCAGCCAGAAGTTCACGCCGTGTTTGCCCTGCTCCATCTTTCCTCTCCGGGACCCCGCGTCAGGCGCAGCCCATCAAGGCCGGGGACTGGGTGCGGGGATGGCCGGCATGGGGGATGGCAGGGGGGGCGGTGCGTAGGGGGCCTGCATCCAGCCGCCCAGGGTCGGTCCGTAGCTGCCCGGATGGGTCATTGCGTGCCACCAGCCGGCATACCAGTTGGGATTGAGTCCGGCGCTGAGCAGGCTCCACAGGCGCGGATCGAAGCCCACGGTGCCCCAGCGCAGATAGACGTTGGGGTTGAGCAGATTCATGGCCACGCCCATCACCTTGGGGTCCAGGGGGGACATGAGCCAGCGGGCGAGTTTATTGGGGTCAGCGAAGACGTAGGTGAGGGCATTGTAGAACCGGGGGTCCATGAGCGCCTGGGTCCAGTCCGCCAAGGTCCGGGGGTCCATGACGCGGGCGTAGTTGGCATAGGCACGGGGATCCATGAGGGTGGCCACCGACTGCATGTACAGGTTGGGGTCCATCATGGCGGCCAGGGCGGCCACCGCGAAGCGCGGCTCCGTGACGGCGCTCATGGCGGCGAGGAATTTCTTCGGGTCCGCCAGCATGTCCGCGTTGCGGGTGAAGTCGGAAAGGGCCTGCACCCAATCCTCGGGGGTCTTGGGCATGTCGCCGCCGCCGGTCTGGGGGGTCTGGGCCAGCGCCGCGGGCGTGCCCATGGCAAGGGACAGGGCGATGAGGGCAGCGGCGATGGGGGGCTTGCGGGTTTTCATGGGGCTCACCTCCTTGTCTCGGTCGCTGCGCTCCGTGCGCCTTGCGCTGCATCCCGCTCGCGGCTTTCTTCAGCGTTTCCCTAGGGTGACACAGAATGCAGCGAAGGGGAACTGCCGGCCATGCCATCGGTGGAGCGCTGCATGCGAGTGCACTCAAGGGTCGACGCGCACCCGGCGGTTGGGGGCGAGACAGGCGATGAGGGCGGGCCTGGCCCCACCCTTGCAATGCACGACGGGTTCCCGCTCACCTTTCGCCACGATGCGAATGCGGCGGGCATCGAGGCCCTTGGCGACCAGGTAGTCCCGCACCGCCTCGGCGCGACGCCGGGAGAGGTCGAGGTTGTAGGCGACCGGCCCCAGGCGGTCGGCATGCCCCGTCACCAGGATCGGTCTATCGCCCTTGTCCTGGGCCAGCCAGGTGTCCAGGGCAGCGCGGCCAGCCGCGGTGAGGCGGGCGCTGTCGAATTCGAAGTAGGCCACCGCTTCCAGCGGCTTAGCGGCTGTGCCGCCTTCCACATGGGTGGTGGCGGGGGCCGGCCCGGTAGGCTGTGCCGTTTCCGGTTTTGGGGTGGCCGCAGCGCTGGAGGCGCCGGTGTCCGACGGGGGAGGGGCGCCCTGGGGTGACTGTTCTCGAGCCGGTTCTGGAGTCGTATCCATTGCCTTGTGCTCCGTGGGGGCGGTCTGCGGGACGGGAACCGCCAGGGCCGGAGTAGGGGAGACGGCCGCGGTCTGCGCCGGGGCCGCCTGCGCCGGGGAGGTGGGCTGCGCCCAGGGTGGCATGGGCGGCGTGGTCTGAGGCGGGAGGCCCTGCGGCAGGTAGGGGTTGATCGTCAGCGGCGGCAGGGCATAGGGCATGGGGGTGGGCATTTGCACCGACGGCGGGGCCAAGGGGACCGGCACCAGGGGCTGATAGGCGGCAGCCGGGGAGGCGGGCGCCGGGCCCACCAGGCCCACGGGCTGACAGATGCGCAGCCCATTGGCCAGGACCTGGCAGTAGGGGGTGACCGCATAGACCCACACCTGTGCCCATTGGTTAAGCCAGTCCTGGGCAGGGCCGGACGGCGCATCGGCTGCCACGGCCGGGACGGAAAGGACGATGCCGGCGCTCAGGAGCGCCCGGCGCAGGGCATGGGGGCGGGGAGGGGACATGGGCATGGCCTAGAGACGGGTAGCGAAAGTCGGGTGCAAGGTCGTTCTGTCGCGGAGGGGGGCACCTCCTTGGTACATTTTACCCGGAAAGCGGGCTCCGGTATGCCCCGCCTGCCGTTGACCGCGACGCTTAGCAAAACCCGATGTGGGCACGGCTGCCCCCTGTCGGCGAGGCGGGAACGGCTAGGGACCCGACCATGACAGGGCGTATTTCGCGTCAATGTCGTGGCGTCTGGGAATTGTCCAGGACCAAATCCCGGAACACCCGCCAGCGATCTTCCAGGATGCGGCCTTGACGCACCGCCTCCAGGACGGCGCAGCCCGGCTCCTGCAGGTGACGGCAGTTGTGGAAGCGGCAGCTGCCCAGGCGCACGCGGATCTCCGGGAAGGCGGCCTGGATGTCCTTCAGGGTGAGGTGTCTGAGACCGAATTCCTGCATGCCGGGAGAGTCGATCAACGCCCCGCCCTGGGGCAGATGGTGGAGCCTGGTGTGGGTGGTGGTGTGCCGACCGGCATCCAGGGCACGGGAGACCTCACCGGTGGCGGCGTGCGCTTCGGGCACGAGGGCATTGGTGAGGGTGCTCTTGCCCACACCCGAGGCTCCCACCAGGACCGAGGTCCTGCCCTTTAGCCAGGGCAGAAGCGCCGTCACGTCCCGCAGGGCCGACAGGCTCAGGATGGGATAGCCCAGCGCGCCGTAGGGGGCCAGACGTTCCAGGAAGGCCCGGGTCTCGTCCAGATCGGCCTTATTCACCACGATCAGAGCCTCGATCCCGGCGGCCTCGGCGGCCACCAGGCAGCGGTCGAGCAGGCTCATGCGGGGGCTGGGGACCGCCGCCGTGACCACCAGCACCCGGTCCACATTGGCGGCCAGGAGCTTCGCCCGCTGCCCATCCGAACGCCACAGCAGGTTGCGCCGGGGCAGGATGCGCTCGATGACCCCGCCGGCCGCCCCCGCCGGGCGGACCTCCACCTGATCGTTGCAGGCCACGCCCCCCTTTTTGCCGCGGGTGACGCACTCCAAAATCCTGTCCGCGGTTTCCACGCGATAGTACCTGCCGTGGACCGCAACCACCCGGCCTGGCGTCAGCGGGCCGCGCGTATGGCCCCCTATCCCGACCCCGCGGGCCATGGCCTAGGCGATCGCATGTAGCAGTTCCTCGAGCAGTGCCAGCCGTTCCTCTAGCGTGGCGCCGCCCCGTTCGATGCGCAGCCGGTCCTGACCGGCCAGCCGGTATTCCCGCCGGGTCTGGATGAGGCGCAGGATCCTGGCCGGGTCGATGGGGGGATTGGGGGCGAACTGCACGCTGGCATGCTCGGGCCCCACCTCCAGCCGGGTGATGCCCAGGGGCTGGATACGGATGCGCAGCCGATGGACGGCGAGCAGGGTGCGCGCCGGCTCCGGCAGCAGCCCGAAGCGGTCCACGAGCTCCTCCTCCATGGCCGTGAGCTCGTCCTCGCGCATGCAGTTGGCCAGGCGTTTGTAGAGGACCAGCCGCTCGTGGACATCGGGGCAGTAGTCTTCGGGCAGCAGGGCGGGGGCGTGCAGGTTGATCTCGGAGGTGACGGCGAGCGGCGCCGTCAGGTCGGGCTCACGCCCCTCCCGCAGAGACTTCACGGCCGCGGCCAGCATGTCGTTGTAGAGGCTGAACCCCACCTCCTGCATCTCGCCGCTTTGCTCCTCGCCCAGCACCTCACCCGCGCCTCGGATCTCCAGGTCGTGCATGGCCAGATAGAAGCCCGAGCCCAGCTCTTCCATGGCCTGGATGGCCTCCAGGCGCTTGGCCGCCGCCGGGGTGACCTTGGCGCCGGGCGGCAGGAGCAGGTAGGCATAGGCCTGATGGTGGGAGCGGCCCACCCGCCCCCGCAGCTGGTGCAGCTGCGCGAGTCCAAACTTGTCCGCCCGGTTGATGAGGATGGTATTGGCGGTGGGGACGTTGATGCCGGTCTCGATGATGGTGGTGCACAGCAGTAGGTTGAAGCGCTGATGATAGAAATCCCGCATCACGTGCTCCAGCTCCCGCTCCGGCATCTGCCCGTGGGCCACGTGGATGCGCGCCTCGGGCAGCAGCCGGGTGAGCTTCTCGCGCATGGCCTCGATGCTTTCCACCTCGTTGTGCAGGAAGTAGATCTGGCCGCCGCGTTTGAGCTCGCGCAGCACCGCCTCCCGGATGAGGCCCTCGCTCCAGGGCTGCACAAAGGTCTTGATGGCCAGCCGCTTTTCGGGCGCGGTGGCGATGACGGAAAAGTCCCGGAGCCCCTCCAGGGACAGGGCCAGGGTCCTGGGGATCGGCGTAGCGGTAAGGGTCAGCACGTCCACCTCGGCCCTCAGTTCCTTGAGCCTCTCCTTTTGACGCACCCCGAAGCGGTGTTCCTCGTCGATGATCACCAGTCCCAGGTCTTTGAACACCACGTCCTTCTGCAGCAGCCTGTGGGTGCCGATGACGATGTCGATGCGCCCCTGCCTGAGGGCCTCCAGGGTGGCACTCACCTCTCTGGCCGAACGGAAGCGCGACAGCTCGGCGATCCGGACCGGAAATTCGGCGAAGCGGTCGGTGAAAGTCTGGAAATGCTGCTCGGCCAGCAAGGTGGTGGGGCATAGCACCGCCACCTGGCTGCCGCCGGAGACGGCCACGAAGGCGGCGCGCAGGGCCACCTCGGTCTTGCCGAAGCCTACGTCGCCGCACACCAGCCGGTCCATGGGCCTGCCCGAGCGCATGTCGGCGAGCACCGCCTCGATGGCGGCCAGCTGATCAGGGGTCTCGTCGAAGCCGAAGCCCTCGGCAAAGGCCTCCAGCTCGTGGGGCTGGACCTCGAAGGCGCGTCCCTGGCGGGACGCCCGCTGGGCATAGAGGTTGAGCAGCTCGGCGGCGGTATCGCGGGCCTTTTCCATAGCCCGGCGCTTGGCCTTGTCCCATTGGTCACTGCCCAGCCGGTGCAGGGGCGCGGTCTCGGGGTCGCCGCCCATGTAGCGGGCGATCAGGTGCAGGTGGGCCACGGGCACGTAGAGTTTGTCTCCGCCGGCATACTCCAGAGTCAGGAACTCCTCCGTGCCTTCGCCCAGGTCCATGCAGACAAGCCCTCGGTAGCGGCCGATGCCGTGCTGCACATGCACCACCGGATCGCCGGGTTTGAGCTCCGTCAGGTCCCGCAGCCAGCCCTCCAGCTGGGTGGGTCGGGCGCGGGCGACGCGCGGCGCGTGGCTGCGGGCGTAGAGTTCCGTCTCGGTGAGCACGGCAAGCCCGGACCCGACGTCGACGAAGCCTGCCGCCAGGGGGCCGGTGGTAATCAAGAAACAGGTTCCGGGTTGCAGGCCACAGCCCGCTGCATCGGCGGAATCCTGGAAGCTGTAACCTATCATCTGAACGGGTTTGAGCCCGTATTCGGCCAGGGCGGCGACCATGGTCTCGCGCCGGCCCAGGCCCTCTGCCACCAGCAGGGTGGTGCCCTGAAACCCTTGCAGATGGGCCTTGAGGCGGGCATAGGGGTCGTCGGCCCGGCGCTCCACGCGCACGTCGGGCGGCGGCGCGAAGGGCAGGTGGCTTGCCTCGCCTTGCGTGAGCTCTAGCCGGGCGTAGGGCTTGATGCCGGCGAAGAAGGCCTCAGGCGGCAGGAACAGGGATTCTGGCGGCAGCAGGGGGCGGTCCCGGTCGCCCTGCAGAAGGCGGTAGCGCTCCCGGGTGTCGGCCCAGAAGCCCTCTAGGGCATGGGGCACGTCCCCGTGCAGCACCAGGGTCGGCGCCTGCGGCAGATAGTCGAAGAGGGTGGCGGTGGCATCGAAGAAGAGGGGCAGGTAGTACTCCACCCCGGCGGGGGCAAGCCCCTGGGAGACGTCCTTGTAGATACGGCTCTTGGACGGGTCACCCTCGAAACGGTCGCGGAAGTTCTTGCGGAAGCGGGTGATGCCTGTCTCGTCCAGGGGAAATTCCCGCGCCGGCAGCAGGCGGATCTCCTGGACCTTGTAGAGGGTGCGCTGGGTATCCGGGTCGAAGGTGCGCAGGCTTTCCACCTCGTCGTCCAGCAGTTCGATGCGGTAGGGCATGGCCGAACCGGTGGGATAGAGATCCACGATCCCGCCGCGCAGGGCGTATTCGCCAGGGGAGAGGACCTGCTTGACCTGGGTGTAGCCGGCACGGGTGAGGCGCGCGCGCAGGGCCTGGACGTCCAGTCTCTCCCCGCGCTTGAGCAGAAAGGCGTGGGCGTCGAGGTATTCCGGGGGCGGAAGCCGCTGGGTGGCGGTGGCGGCCGGTGTCACCAAGAGGTCTATGTGTCCCTGGGTGGCCCGCCACAGGGTCTCCAACCGCTCGGAGACCAGGTCCGGGTGGGGGGAGATGGGATCATAGGGCAAGGTCTCCCAGTCGGGGAAAAGCCGCACGGCGAGCCCGGGGTCGAACCAGGCGGCCTCCTCCACGATGCGGGCCGCCGCCTGGGCCGAGGCGGTCAGCACCAGAAGACGCCGGCTGCGGGCCAGACGGGCGAGGAACAGGCTGTCCGCCGAGCCGGGCGGCATGGAGAAGCGCCGCCGTTGGCCGGGGGCGGGGAGCAGGGACTGCATGGGGGTAAAGCTCGGATGGGCGGGAAGCAAAGCTGGTAATTATCCCCCGTTTCCGCCGCCAGGGTATGTAGGGATCTGACGCCTTGCCGGGCCGGCCTCCGGATCAACGCCCGACGGCCCTGTTCAGCCAGTCGGCCAGGGGGAGGGGGTGTTCCCAGTAATAGCCCTGGAAGCGCTGGCAGCCGCGGCTGAGCAGGAAATCAAGCTGTTGCTTGGATTCCACCCCTTCGGCCACCACCTCCAGGCCCAGGTGGCGGGCCATGGATAGGATGGTCTCCACCAGGGCCGCGTCGTTGGCGTCCTGGTGGACGTCCTGTACAAAACTCTTGTCGATCTTCAGCTCGGCGAGGGGCAGACGCTTGAGATAGGCCAGGGAGGAATAGCCGGTGCCGAAGTCGTCGATGGCGAAGCGAATGCCCAGGGTCGCCAGCTCGGTCATGCGCGCCACCGCTTCCTGGGGCCTGTCCACCAGCAGGTTTTCCGTGATCTCCAGCATCAGATGGATGGGATCGGCGCCGGTCTCGGTGAGGATGCGGCGCACCCGCTGCACGAAATCGGGTTCCCGAAACTGGCGTGGGCTGACGTTGACGGCGATGCGCAAACTGCGGCCCAGGGCGTCCAGCCGGGCGATGAGGCGACAGCTCTCTTTGAGCACCCAATCCCCCAGAGGCACGATGAGTCCAGACTCCTCGGCCAGGGGGATGAAGCTTGCGGGCGGGATGAGGCCCTTCACGGGGTGGCGCCAGCGCACCAGCGCCTCCGCCCCCAGGACGTGGCCGTGGGCATCGACCTGGGATTGCAGGTAGAGCTCCAGGGCCTCCCCTGCCACCGCCTCCCGCAGGGCCTGTTCCAGCTCGTAGCGTGCGGTGACGGCCTCCTGCATGGCGGCTTCGAAATAGATGACCTGGTTGCGCCCCTGTTCCTTGGCCCGGTACATGGCCACGTCGGCCTCGCGCAAGAGGTCGTCCACGCCCTCGTTGCCCTTGGGAAAGACGGTGATGCCCAGGCTGGCACCGGTGTTGAAACTGTGCTCACCGATGCTCACCGGCATGGCCAGGGAGGCGCGCAGCTTTTCGGCGACGGTGCGGGCCAGGCTGGCGGCATCCTCGGCGCTCGTGGCCAGTTCCGGTAGCAGCACCACGAACTCGTCGCCCCCCAGACGGGCCACGGTGTCGGTCTCCCGCAGATAATGGCTCAGGCGCCGGGCTACCTCCTCCAGCAGGGCATCCCCCACGGCATGGCCATAGACGTCGTTGATGCGCTTGAACTGGTCCAGGTCCACGAACAGGACCGCGCCATAATGCCGGGCGCGGCGCGCCACCGACAGGGCCTGGCCCAGGCGGTCGAGGAACAGGGTCCGATTGGGCAGACCCGTGAGGTCGTCGTGATAGGCCAGGCGCTGGATCTCGGCCTCGGCCCGCTTGAGTTCGGTGATGTCCAGACAATAGCCCATGTAGCCGGTGAATCGGCCGTCCTGTTCGAAGCGGGGGCTGCCGTGGTCCACGATCCAGCGATACTCGCCGCTCGCGTGGCGAAGGCGGTATTCCATGCGGAAGGGTTCGCGCCGCTCGAAGGCGCCGCGGTAGGTCTGAAGCACGCGCGGCAGGTCCTCCGGGTGCACCCCCTCGGCCCAACCATCCCCCAGCTCCTCCTCCAGGCTGCGTCCGGTGAACTGCAACCAGGTATCGTTGAACCAGTCACAGCCGCCGTCCACGCCAGAGGTCCAGATGAGGGCCATGCCGCTATTGGCCAGGGTACGGTAGTGGTGTTCGCTCTCCGCCAGGGCCGCGCGCAGGAGGAGATCGGAAGTCACGTCGTGGAAGACCAGCACCACGCCCTCCAGCCGCCCGTCCTGACCGCGGATGGGGGCGGCGGTGTCGGCGATGTGCTGGCGGCGGCCGTCGCGCGCCACCAGCACGGTGTGGTTGGCCAGCGCCACCGTCCTGCCGTCGGCCAAGACCGCCTTCACCGGATCGGGCGCCGGCGCCCCCGTGAGGCTGTTCTCGATGACGAAGACCTCGGCGATGGGCCGCCCCAGGGCATCGGCCCGCGGCCAGCCGGTGAGCGCCTCCGCCACCGGGTTCATGAGGCGGATGCGTCCTTCGTGATCGGTGGCGATCAGGGCGTCACCGATGGATTGCAGGGTGGTGGTCAGGCGCGCCTCGCTGGCGGCCAGGGCGGCCTGGGCCTTCTGCATGGCCTCGGCCATGCCGTTGAAGCTTGCAGCAAGGGCCCTGATCTCCGCCGCTCCGCTAACACCCACGCGGGTATCCAGACGGCCTGCCCCCAGATCGGCCGCGGCTTGCGCCAGCCTATGCAGGGGGCGGGTGACCTGACGATGCAGCCAAAGCATCGCCAACGCGAGCAGGACCAGGGCGCCGGCCAGCTCGGGCCATTGCTCCATGACTTCGGCATGGATGGCCTGCCGCCAGGTCTGGGTGAGGTCGAATCCCACCAGGATGGCGCCCTGGCGGGTATGGCGCAGTTGCGTGCCTGCGGCCGGCATCAGGAAGGGCTGCCGGACGGATAGACGCAGCCCTTCGCCTTGCAGCCGTGGCAGGCGGGAATCCGGCATGGCCCGTATGCCGCTCGCCTCCAAGCCGGGCAGGACATCCGTAAGGGGGCGGCCGCGCCAGGCCTGGCGATGGGCCGCCAGGACAAGCCCTGCGTCATCCACGACCACCAGGTGGGTCACGCGCGGGTCGGCAGCGGTCATGGCGATCTCGGCCGCCAGCAGGCTTGTGCCCCCCGGCAGGCTGGCCTCGGCGGTGCGTGCCAGACGCGCGGCGTATTGCAGAACGTCGCGCTTAGCCTGACCGAGGAGCTGCGCCTGGCGTTGGTGGAAGGTCTCCAGCAGGCCCAATCCTTCGACCAGGAAAAAGACCAGGGCCAGCCCACCCGGCACGATGAGACGCAAGGGCCAGGCTGCCTTCATTGCGCCGAACCCGCTAGCGGCGGCAGGTAACGGCCGTCCCACAGGTCATGCATGGGCGGGATGCGCTGCAACAGCCCGTGGGCATGCATGACCTCGGCCAGGCGCCGGGCGGCGTCGAGCAGCCTAGGCCCCTTCAGCCAGGCATGGTTCTCCGCCGGGTCCAGGAAATGGATGCCCTTCAAGGCAGCCTGCACGGTCTGCGGCGCGAGCCCCATACTGGCGGCCAGCATCCCGATGGCCTCAGCGGGCTGGGCGTGGAGGTGTTCTAAGGCGCGGAAAGAACCTGCCACCAGCTCGCGAAAGGCATCCGGGCTTTGCGCAAGGGCATCGGCGCGGGCCGCCAGGACATCCAGGATGAGTCCCGGAAAGCGGCTG
>FWPV01015618.1_pt1 | contig 10108 bp, 8 predicted proteins | sample 2228371 | NCBI WGS metagenome assembly FWPV01 (sample SAMEA103939776, study PRJEB20133) | metagenome
GATTGCAGCAAATTGGCAACACCTGCTCCGGCGGACCTTAGGTGCCGCGCACGACCAGTTCGGGCGTCATGAAGACCGACTCCGTCGGGGTGTCCGCAATGCGTTGGAACAGAAGGTCCACCATGATGTGCGCACCCTTCGCCAGATCCTGGCGGACCGTCGTCAGCGGCGGGGCGCTGTAGCGCGCGAGGCTGATGTCGTCGAAACCCACAACGGAAATCTCGGCGGGGACCGACCGACCGGCTGCGGTCAGGGCGTTGATTGCCGTGACGGCGATCAAGTCGGACGCGGCCAGCACGCCGTCGAACGCGGCGCCGCTGTCGATCAACGCCCGCACCGAGGGCTCGGCCGACTCGACCGTGAAATGAGCCGGCGCGCTAAGCTCGGGGCAGGTCGGCAAGCCTGCGGCGTGCAGCGCCTGGAGATAGCCTTCCCGCCGTAACTCCACTTCCGGCGCGCCGGGCAGCCCCAGAAAGGCGATCCGTCGCCGTCCTTGCGCGATCATGTGCTCGGTCGCGCGCCTCGCGCCGGCGACGTTGTCCGAGCCTACCGTGCAATAGCGCCGTCCCGGGATATCTCCGCCCCAAACGACAAGCGGTCGATAGGTGTCGGCCAGCGCGTTCAGGGCGTCGTGCTGGTCGCTTTGGCCGATGATCAGCAGCCCATCGGAACGGTGGGCTTGAACGATCCGGCGCAGCCAGTCGGCGCGGGGCGCGACAACCTTGTTAAGCAGCACCTCATAGCCGCGGCCCGTGATTTCATCGGCCAGACGGCCGATCATCTCGAGAAAGAAGGGATCGGAGATCAGTTGATCGCGCTCATGCCCCAGCGGCACGATCAGACCGATCGTGTGGGTCCGTTGGAGGCGCAGGCTCCGCGCCGACTGGTTGATCACGTAGCCGTGGGTTCTGGCCAGCTCGCTGATCTGGTCGCGCAGCGTCTGGGGAATGGAGGGGTTTCCGGCAAGGGCGCGTGAAACCGTCGAGGTCGACACCCCCGCCAGCTTGGCGATATCGGCCATCTTCAGGCGGACCTGCGCGGGCTCGGTGGGCGGACGACTCATTTAGGCTAGCTTAGTTTAACGCAGGGCCACGACAACGGCTGGCGCTCGCTCCGGGGCGTTTGCGGCTTGACCGGGTCTCCACCGTCCGCCAGTCGTGCCCCCCAAAGCCATCGCGCTCTAGAGAGTAATCCGTGCCGCTAGACGCCCCTCCAGCTCAGGTCTCCGCCGTTGTCGTCGAAGCGCCCCGGTTGCCGCCGCTCGCTGGACAGGAGGCGTTCTCGACCGCGCGCTACGACGCCCAGGCGCTTGTTGCGGCGCCTCGGCTCGACGAGGTCTTGAAGGCGACACCGGGGGTCTCGCTGTTCCGCAGGACCGGCAGCGACGCCGCCAATCCAACGATCCAGGGTCTCTCGCTTCGGGGTGTGGCGCCATCGGGCGCCGGCAGGGCCTTGGTCACGCTCGACGGTGCGCCGCAGAACGATCCGTTCGGCGGCTGGGTGATCTGGACCGCCTTGCCGGGCGAGGGTCTTTCCGGCGCGACCATCGTGCGAGGCGCGGGCGCTGGTCCCTATGGCGCGGGCGCCCTCACAGGCGTGGTGGCGCTGCGTGAGCGCGCGGCGGGCGGCGGGCTTTCCAGTTTCAGCGCTCAGGTGGGCGCGCGCGACAGCTGGCGAGGCGCGGGAACCTTCGGGACCGACCATCTGCTGCTCAGCGCCAGCGGCTCACGCACCGACGGGTACGCCCCGGTGCGAGGCGACCGGCGCGGCCCGGCCGACACGCCCACGACCTTGGAAGACCGCTCGCTCGCAGTTCGACTGCAGGGTGATCTGCAGTCCCTGCGCTGGGCGATCCGCGCCGGAGCCTTCCAAGAAAAGCGAGACGCGGGTCTCGTGGGCGCAGGCTCGAACGCTACGGGCGGCTCCTTGGCCGTCACCCTGGCCGGCGAGGCGTGGCGCGTTCAGGCCTGGGCGCGCCGCAGCGACCTTGAAAACACCTCGGCGGCGGTCGCGGCGGGTCGCGTCTCGACCACGCCGGCCAATGACCAGTTCTCGACCCCCGCCACGGGCTTTGGCGTTAACGCCGCTTGGCAGGGACGCCAGGGCGAGTGGGCGTGGGAGCTGGGCGGCGACGTCCGCGCGGCCGAAGGGCGGGTCAATGAGCGCTTCCGCTACCAGTCCGGCGCCTTCACGCGCATGCGCGAGGCCGGCGGCCGCACGCTGGTGGGCGGGCTCTACGCAGAGGCCGCTCGGATGGCTGAAGATCGCTCGCTCACCGTCGGCGTGCGCCTGGACGGCTGGCGCGCCTATGCGGGTGTTCGACGAGAGCGCGACGCAGTCACCGGCGTCTCTACGCTTGATGCGCCAGTCAACGACGCATCGGGTACCACCCCGACCGCTCGCGCTGGGATCCGACAGCGTCTCGTCGGCGACACCTGGTGGCGCGCAGCGGTCTATGCCGGCTTCCGCCCCCCGACCCTGAACGAGCTGCACCGCCCGTTCCGTGTCGGCAACGACGTCACCGAGGCCAATGCGGCGCTGAAGCCAGAGACCCTCTATGGGATCGAAAGCGGGCTGGCGGGCGAGGGCGCGCTGAAATGGACTCTCTCGGTCTTCTACAATCAGGTGCGGGACCCGGTCACGAACGTGACCATCGGCGTCGGGCCGGGCAGCTTTCCGGTCGCCGGCTTCATCCCGGCGGGCGGGGTGCTGCGCCAGCGGCGCAATGTCGGCGAGATCAACGCCTATGGCCTTGAGGGCGACGTCGAGCTTGAACTGACGCCGGCTTGGACCGCTCGCGGCGCCGTCTCCTGGACCCATGCGCGGGTCGACGGCGCGGCGGCTGCGTTTCAGCTAACCGGTAAACGTCCTGCTCAGGCCCCGGCCCTGACGATCACCGCCGGCGCACGCTGGCGCCTGATCGAGCGGCTGACGCTGGACGCCGACCTGCGCTACGAGGGTCTGCGCTACGATGACGACCTGAATCTGCGCCGACTCAAGGCCGGGGCTGGACTGGACGTGCGCGCTGGCTGGAGTCTGTCGCCCGCGAGCCAGATCTACATCGCCGCCGACAATCTGCTGAACCACGACCTGGCCGTCGGTCAGACGGCCAACGGCGTGACCAGCTATGCGGCTCCACGCACGGTGTCCGTAGGCTTTGCGCTGAGGCGATAGGCGCGCGCTATGTCGCCGTTGGCGTGCGGCCGGCCCGGAGCGCGCCTTTGCAGCGGTCGGAGCAGGTTTTCACGCTGTCCCAGTCGCGGGCCCATTTGCGTCGCCACGAGAAGGGACGACCGCAAGCCTCGCAGATCTTGTCGGGCGTGGTGGCCTTGGGGCGCTTGGCGGCTTTCATCACGAACCCTGGATCGAGGCTTAGCTTGTGGAGGCTTCGTGGTTACGCGGCAGGGGGCAGATCGGACGCACGGGGCCATAGCTGCTATTCCCCGTCGAAGACATCGGGCCGTCTATCGTCCACATCGCGGCCGTCGCCCGGATCGGCGTCGCGTTCCAGTTCGATGATCTCCTGGTCGTCCAGCTCCTCGGCGATCAAGGCGTCGTCGTCATCGGCGTCGCCCTCGGCCTGGGTGACGTCGAGGACGTCGGGCAGCTCCTCGAAGGTTCGCATCTCGCCGTCGCGGCCGACGACATCCTCGTCCAGCGTCTCGGCTCCGTCCTGTTCATCCCGTCCGGTGTCGACATCGGTCATCGGCTTGGCTCCTCTTCGTCCGTAGGGAATGGACGGGGTGCGGCGGTCGTTCCGTCCGATGACGATTGTCGCTGTTTGCCTTGCTGGTCGGGTTGCGGACCGCGTAGGTAGGGACGAATGACTGACAAGACGCATATTCTCGTGACCGGCGGCGCCGGGCAGGTGGGCCTGGAGCTCTTGCGCGCCGCATGGCCAGACGGGGTTGCGCTGCACACGCCATCGCGAGCAGAGCTAGACCTCACCTCTGAGGCCTCAATCCGCGCCGCGTTCGAGGCCACGCCCTTCGCCGCTGTGATCAACTCGGCCGCCTGGACCGCTGTCGACAAGGCCGAGAGCGAGGTCGCCGCCGCCTTCGCCGCCAACGCCATCGGACCCGCCCTGCTGGCCGACGTGACGCGGGCGAGGGGCGTTCCGCTGATCCAGGTCTCGACCGACTATGTGTTCGACGGCGACAAGCCGGGACCCTACGCAGAGGACGATTGCGTCGGGCCGATCGGGATCTATGGCGCCTCGAAGCTGGCGGGCGAGATGGCCGTGCGCCTGGGCAATCCGCGCTCGGTGGTGCTGCGGACGGCCTGGGTGCTCAGCGCCCATCGCGCCAACTTCCTGAAGACCATGCTCAGACTGGCCGCCGACAGACCCGCCTTGCGGGTGGTGGATGACCAGCGCGGCTGTCCGACCTCGGCGCACGACATCGCCGAGGCGCTAAGGACCATTACGCTGCGGATGATCGCCGACCCGCAGGCGCCGAGCGGCGTCTATCATTTCGTCAATTCGGGCGAGGCCAGCTGGGCGGATCTGGCGCGGGAAATCTTTCGTCTCAGCCGCGCCCATGGAGGCGTTCATGCCGAAGTCGAGGGCATCCCGAGCAGTGAATATCCAACGCCCGCCCGTCGCCCGCGAAACTCACGCCTGTTGACCAACCGGATCGCCAAGGACTACGCCATCCACCCCCGGCCTTGGACAGAGGCCGTGGCGGACATCATCGCGGAACTGAGCGTTCAGGGAGCCCCTGCATGAAGGGCATCATTCTCGCCGGCGGCTCCGGCACCCGGCTGCATCCGATGACCCTGGTCACGTCCAAGCAGCTGATGCCGATCTACGACAAGCCGATGATCTATTATCCGCTGTCGACGCTGATGCTGGCGGGGATCCGCGAGATCCTGATCATCTCGACGCCGCGCGATACGCCCAACTTCCAGGCGCTGCTGGGCGATGGCTCGCAATGGGGTCTCGATATCCAGTACGCCGTGCAGCCCAGCCCCGACGGCCTGGCCCAGGCCTATGTGATCGGCGCGGACTTCGTGGGCCGCGATCCCTCGGCTCTGATCCTGGGCGACAACATCTTTTTCGGTCACGGCATCACCAACCTGTTCACGCGGGCGATGGCGCGGCCCCAGGGGGCGACCGTGTTCGCCTATCACGTCAACGACCCCGATCGTTATGGCGTCGTCGAGTTCGACAAGCAGATGACGGCGCTTTCGATCGAGGAGAAGCCGAAGGTTCCCAAATCGAACTGGGCGGTGACGGGCCTGTATTTCTACGACGGCGACGTGGTCGACATCGCCCGGGACCTCAAGCCTTCGCCGCGGGGCGAGCTGGAGATCACCGACGTCAACCGCGCCTATCTGGAGCGTGGCGACCTGTCGGTGGAACTGATGGGGCGCGGCTACGCCTGGCTCGACACCGGCACGCCCGACAGCCTGCTGGAGGCCGCCGAGTTCGTGCGTGTGCTTGAAAAGCGCCAGGGCTTCAAGATCGCCTGCCCCGAAGAAGTCGCCTACCAGAAGGGATTCATCGACGCCGCCCAGGTGGAGCGCCTGGCCGACGCCTTGGGCAAGAGCGCCTATGGCGGCTATCTGCGCACCGTGATCGGAGCCGGCGCCCGTTAGGCCTCAAACCGGCGCCCTGGTGGGGCGCCGGTCGCGAGATCCTACATGGGGCCAACGCCGCCCGGTGTGGTCTGGAAGTCGAAGGCCGGCTCACGGGCCCGGCGCGGGTTTGGAACCCCTTGGCCGCCAAAGCCGTAGGTGATCCCGACGAACACCGCCCGCAGATCGAGCTCCATGTCGCGGCGGTTCTTTAGCGCCGGGGTGTTGATCACCGTCTTGTCGCGGAAGGTCTTCAGACCGTCCTGGACCGTCACCACGCCCGAGAGGCGGTCGTTGAACTTGTGGCGGTAGCCCAGCAGCAGCATGCCGGTCGGCGCCTTGTAGCCCTGCGGGGTCAGGCGCTTGCCCGTGGCGAAGCCGCTGATCTGAACAAAGTCCTTCGGCGTGGCCTGGATGTTCAGGGCCGCATAGCCTGAGACCGTCCACGCCGAGCGCTTGTCCGGGAAGCCAAGGTCGGTCGCGCCGATCTCGGTCCAGGCCGTATTGCCGCTGATCGTGTACGACAGCTTGGGCGATAAGCGAGCGTTCGCCACCAGCTCCAGGCCGCCGCTGCGGCTCTTGGCGAGATTGGCCTTGGTGGTGAGCAGCACGCCGTCGCCGAGATCGCGGACCACGTCGGTGACGCCATCGCGCGCCTCGCGCCAGTAGAGCGTGCCCAGATAGTAGTTGAAGCCCTTGCGCACCTGATAGGCCACCTCGAAGGCGTCGGTCACCTGCGGCTTCAAGCGCGGGTCGCCTTGGCGATAGCTGTAGGGGTCCTGGTAGATCCGATAGGGGTTCAGATCCTGGGCTGACGGCCGCTGGATGCGGCGGCTGTAGCTGGCGTTCACCTGGCGCAGATCGTCGACCTTGTACTGCAGGTGCAGCGAGGGATAGGCGCGCAGATAGTCGTAGCGGTCGGTCAGGCGCGAGGTGATCTGGTTGGTGTCGATCGAAACCTCTTCGATGCGCAGGCCCGGCATCACCGTCCAGTCGCCGATCGGACGGCTGTAGGTGGCGTAGATCGCGTTCACCGCCTGATCGAACTGGAAGCGGTTGGTCAGCGCCGGGTCGACGACCAGCACGCCGCCCTTCGGGCCACGGGCGCCGTAGTTGTCGTAGTCGTTGTCATTGAGCTGCAGCTCGTAGCCCGCCACCAGCTTTGCGCCGTCGGGGAGGGGACGTTTGTACTCGGCCTTCAGACGGGTCTGGACCAGTTCGTCGCCGGTCCGGACGTTCTCCAGGGCGATTGGCGCGGTCGGCAGTTGGCTGAAGGTCTCAGCGAGACCGCCCTGACTGTTGCGCGTGCGCTCGATGCTGGCGTTGAGCGTGAACTCGTGATCGTCGCCCGACAGCTTGCGACGAACGTCGCCGCTGAGACCTGCAACTGATCGCTTCATCGCGCCGTCGCTCAGACGCTGGAAGCGCACGTTCGGAACGCCGGCGGGCGTCTTGCCCTCGAACGATGAGCCGGACACGGAGTCGTAGCGCATGTCGTTATAGCGCGCCTCGGCGCTAACCCGCGTGCGCTTGTCGAGGTCGTAGTCGACACTGGCGCGGGCGTTGTGGGACTGGCCCCGGCTGGTGAAGTTCAGCTTCTGGCGGCTGGTGGCGTAGGCGCCGCTGGTCGGGTCGAAGCGCTCGCGCTCGTCGATCATCTCGCCCTTGGCCTTGTCGCGCCGCCAGCCGGCGTCGGCCGACAGTGTCAGGCCCTTGGTGTTCTGCGCGATGCTGGCGCTGGCGTTCTTGCGGCCTTCTGTTCCGACGTTTGCGCGCACTGAGCCGGTCATGCCGACGCCGCGCTGTTGCTTGGTGATCAGATTGATGATGCCCGCCGTGCCTTCGGGGCTGAAGGCGGCCGAGGGGTTGGTCATCACCTCGACCCGTTCGAACTGGTTGGCCGGGATCTGCTGCAGGACCTGACCGCGGTTCTCGCCCTTGAACATGCCGGACGGCTTGCCGTCGATCATGATGGTCACATTGGGATCGCCGCGCAGGCTGACATTGCCCTGCACGTCGACCTGCACCGAAGGCACGTTGCGCAGCACGTCGGCGACCGAGCCCGTGGTGGCCTGCAGGTCCTTGCCCAGGCTGTAGCTGCGCCGATCGATCGAGGTCCGCATGTCCTGGGCGTTCGGCGCGGTGATCGTGACGCCCTGGACCTGGTTGGACGGATCCTTCTTGGCCGGCGGCGTGGCCGGCGATGTCTGGGCAAAGGCGGTCGTACCCAGGGCGGCAAGGCCGCCAGCGGCCAACAAGGCGGCTCGGCGGTGCGGGACGGTCATGGAAAGTCTCCTCTGTTGGCGAGGAAACTGCATCAGGGACTTTGAGCGCTGCAGTGCCGGGCGTCAGGCCGGCGGGGTGACGATTGTCACCTCAGGCTTGCTACTGCGCGGGTTCGATAGGGTCGAGCGCCTGCGGCGTCGCCGCTTCTGCGCCGGTGAACACCAATGTTCGGGTCACGCCGGCGCGGCGGATGTTCACCTGATTGACCTGATCGCCATAGACGTCGGCGAACATCGCGGCGATCACCGCCACATTGGCGCGGGTCTGGGTCGTGGAGACCTTGCCCGCATACTCGAAGCGCACTTCGTCCGCGCCGAGAGTCATGGCCTTGAGGGTCAGCGCCACCGGCTGGTCAGCGACCGCCACCACAAAGCGCCTGTCCATGTAGAGCTTCAACGCCTCAACGGCCTCGGGATCGTCGAGGCTGGTCTGGGCGTCCGGCGCGATCAGGGCGAGAGCGGGTTCAGCGTCATGGGTCGCAACCCGGTGGCTGACCCGAACCTCGCCGGACCGCACGTCGATGTCAACGATGCTCATGGCGCCGTGGCCGCGGTGCGCGGCCGCCGGGAGCGGGGCGAGCGCGAAGCTCACCGCCGCGAACAGGGCGACCGCGCGCTTGATCACTTGGCCGCGTCGTCCTTCTTGGGCTCTTCAACGGGGAAGGTGCCCAGACCGCCCGGCTCGACCTTCACGTTGGCGTCCTTCATCCGGTTGGGCGCTTCGGGGAACTTCGGCATCTTCAGCGTCATCGGCGTGATCGCGCCTTGATAGACGTTGTTGCCACGGTCAGCGTCGGCGGTTTCCCACAGCGGATCGAGCTCGGCGCCCTTCAGTTCCTTGCCGGTCACGTATTGCCACGTCACCTGCTTGGAGTTCTTGCGCCAGATCTCGGCCGGGATGCGGACCGTCTCGCTGGTGCCGTCGGTGAAGTCCATCTTCAGGATCACCGGCATCACCAGACCGCCGATGTTGCGGAAGCTGAAGCGGTAGAAGTTGTCCTTGAAGTCCTGGGCGGCCAGCTCTTCGGGGGTCATCTCGGCGCGCGCCGTCTTGGCGCGCTTGCGGGCGCTGTCGAAGACGGTGAACTGGTCGGTCTGGTTGTAGAAGTCGCGAACCTTGGGGTCGCGTTCGACGACCGTCGGGCCCTTGTTGTTGGCCGCCGTGCGCGATTCCGGCTCCTTGGCGTCGGCCGCCCGGCGCACGCCGGCTTCCACGTCAGGATCGCCGCTGTCGAGGCGGGCCTTGACGATCTTGTCCAGCGAGATGTCGACGTGGTCGGTCGAGTAGAACCAGCCGCGCCAGAACCAGTCGAGGTCGATGCCCGAGGACTCTTCCATCGTGCGGAAGAAGTCGTACGGCGTCGGGCGCTTGAAGCGCCACAGGTTGGCGTACTCCTTGAACGCGCGGTCGAAGAGCTCGCGGCCCATGACCGTTTCACGCAGGATCACCAGGGCGGTCGCGGGCTTGGTGTAGCCGTTCGGACCGAACTGGATCACAGAGTCCGACTGGGTCATCAGCGGCACCTGGTCCTGGCTGACCATGTAGTCGACGATGTCCTTGGGCTCACCGCGACGCGCCGGATAGTTCTTGTCCCACTGCATCTCGGCCTGGAACTCGAGGAAGCTGTTGAGGCCCTCGTCCATCCAGGTCCACTGGCGCTCGTCGGAGTTGACGATCATCGGGAAGTAGTTGTGACCCACCTCGTGGATCACCACCCCGATCAGGCCGTACTTGGCGCGCTCGGTATAGGTCAGGGCGCCGGTCTTCTTGTCCTTCACCGGCCGCGGGCCGTTGAAGGTGATCATCGGATACTCCATCCCGCCGACCGGACCGTTGACCGACTGCGACACCGGATAGGGATAGGGGAAGGTGAAGTCCGAATAGACCTTCAGGGTGTGGGCGATCGACTTGGTCGAATAGGCGTCCCACAGCGGCCGGGCTTCCTTGGGGAAGAACGACATGGCCATGACGACGGGGTGCTCGGCCTTGGGATCTTCCTGCTTCACGCCCAGGGCGTCCCAGATGAACTTGCGCGAGCTGGCCCAGCCGAAGTCGCGGACGTTGTTGGCCTGGAAGACCCAGGTCTTTTCCGTCTTGGCCTTGCCCTTTTCGGCGGCGGCGGCCTCTTCGGGCGTGACGACATAGACCGGTTCGCTGGCCGTGCGGGCCTTGGCGAGGCGGTCACGCTGGGCGGCGGTCAAGACGGCGCCGGGGTTCTGCAGCACGCCCGTCGACGACACGACGT
>FWPV01017097.1_pt1 | contig 10108 bp, 7 predicted proteins | sample 2228371 | NCBI WGS metagenome assembly FWPV01 (sample SAMEA103939776, study PRJEB20133) | metagenome
GATAAACCAGGCTGGGGTTTTCCGGGTCCGAGACATCAATGAACCATACGTCGCCTGAGTCATACCCTGCCAGAGGGGTGGGAGGACCTTCTATGGTGGTGAGGAAGACCGCCTGATTCTGAATCGCCACATTGTTGGCAGTTTGTCCCGTGGAGAGTTGATCCGGCGGATCAAACACAGATATTTCGTCCAGATCTGATGGGTTGGCTACGTCCAGGATGACCAGATTGCCATTCTCGGCTGCCAGATATGCCAACGAGCCTGACGCCACTACCCGATTGACTCCATAACCTGGCGTAAAAGAACCGATTGGTTGAGGATTAAGGGGGTTGACGATATTCAGAATCCTTACACCCGCTCCCCCAGCAGCGACGTATAACCTGTCGCCGTCCAGCCATAAATCTTTGAGAGCAATCGGCATGGCAAAGGTGCCGGCTTCAAAGGGCGATAATGGATTGCTGATGTCCACGATGCGCAGACCGTCATTGGGACAGGCGATATACGCGTAAGCACCATTAATCCTGAGCGAAACCGCCGGTTGAGAGGTGGCGAGATGGGCTACAAAAACCGGCATGCGGGGATTGGCAGCCTCCAGCACCCAAAATCCATTATCTGCGGCAAGGTAAGCATAAGGATCATTGTAGATGATCTGGTTGACGAGATGTGGATACCTGACCAAGCCTGTTTGGGTCAGGGTGGCAATGTCGAATATATCCAGTCCGGATGATCCGTTGGCTGTAAAACCCGTCGCACCATAGATATCTATATCCATTGGCTGACCGGTGGTTGCGTATGAACCGGATAATACAGGGTTGAGCGGGTCGGTGATGTCCACAAGCAGAACCTGGGCGGTGTTCGTCCCCACATAGGCGGTTGTGCCGTTGATGAAGATCGTCTGAGCTTCGCCAGGCAGGGTGAAAGTGAGGGCTGGAGCGGGATTGGCAGTGTCGCTGACATCCACCACCTGCATTCCATCCGTTCCGGCTGGCAGGAAAGCATAATTCCCCGACAGGACAATTCCGTTCGTCTGGGCGGAGACAATGGTCGAACCCACTTCAACCATTTCGGAGGGGGTGGAGACATCGAAAACTTTCAGCGTTTCTCCACCCGTTTCCCCTGCAATCTCAAAGATGGCGTAAACATGTTCGGCTTCAAGATCAATGCCATGGATACTGCCCATAAAGATGCTGGATTCCGCTACAAGCGTTGGTTTGGTTGGGGTGGAGATATCGATCCGTTTAAGGTATGCGCCTGCATTTTGGATAATTCCTCCGAATGGTTCACAGGCGGTATAGGCAAAGAAGGCATCATTTCCATTTACAATCACCTTCGGGTACGAGCCACAATCGGCGAAATTCAAATTGTTCAGGGCAACTGGAATATCCGGATGGCTGATGTCAACAATCTCTAGTCCGATTGGTCCATTTTCCCCTTTTAATTTCCCTCGATAGGCAAGGTAAGCAAAATTCCCGTTGATTGAGATATCCATAACATCGCCACTTGCAGCGAGCCAACCCATGCGCTGGATTTGCCCCGGGTTGGAGACTTCCAGGACGTCCATCCCTGTACCTGTGCCAGCATAGGCGTACGACCCCCTGACCTGGATGGTTTGCGCCGAGCCGCCCATCTGCCCCAACAACTCAACTTGCTGTTGGGCGCTGGCAGCAGAGGTCTCCTGCATCTCGGGCAGGACTGAAATGAGAACAGCGGAGCGAGACACCTGATCGGATACCGCGTGGTTAGCCATCCCCTCTGCCAACGGGAGTGATAAAAGGACAATCAGCGTTGCCCAGGTGAGAATCTGCCAGAGTATCTTTTTCATCCGCCACCCGCTTTCTATATGGTTCCTATGGTTAGTATAGATGAAACCTCAAGAATTATCTTTTCCGGAATATTAACAATTCTTTCGGTTTTATTGCTGTCAGGGGTTTCGCAACAGGCTTGACAGACCGGCATCTTACCCCGGGTCATGGGGGATGAGCATCAGGACAGTGCTCGTTGTCGGTTGGGGCAACCTGCGAGCGGTTGATCGGGCTATTCCCCTGACACAGACACGGATTGCGGGGACGTGTTTCGAGTCAGTGAACTCCTTCTTGCCTGTGATGGATTGGATATTGAATAGACAACTTGGTGTAGAATCAAGTTGTGAGCGCTTCGATATTGATTGTGGAAGATGAAGAGCGCCTGAGGTTGTCGCTTCAGGATTATTTCAGCGCGGAAGGTTTCAGCGTTTCAACAGCAGAGGATGGCGTTGCTGCCCAGGCAGTGTTGGAGCGTGAACTCCCCGACGTGATCATCCTGGATGTCCAACTGCCCAGCATGGACGGGTTGGAAGTATGCCAGCACATCCGCCAGACGGTGGGCGATAGAGTTGGCATCATTATGATATCGGGCATCAAGCGGGATGTGATCGATCGGGTGGTGGGGCTGGAACTTGGCGCTGATGTGTATCTCACCAAGCCATTTGAAACGCGTGAGTTGTTGGCGCAGGTGCGAGCGATCCTGCGGCGCCTGAGAGCGCGGAGTGCTGCTGGCGCTGAAACGGGTTGGCTGGTGGTGGATGAGACATTGCGGATTAATCTCGGACGGCGTCAGGTGCAGGTCGGGGGGCAAGAAGTCCACTTAACCCGCCTCGAATTTGATCTCCTCAAGTACCTGGTGGAGCATCCAGGAGTGCCCTGTGGCAGGTCGGACCTGGTGGATGAGGTCTGGGGATATGAAGCCGGGGGAGATATCAGCGATAACGCGGTCAATACCTGTATCGCCAAGTTGCGCGCCAAAATCGAACCAGATCCAGACAACCTGCGCTATATCCTCTCGGTGCATGGCATCGGTTACAAATTCAAAGAGTATTAGGTGGGGAAATGCCGCCCGTCAACTCCTGGCTGATCATCACCTTACAATCTCCTGTGTGGGTCGCGATTCTGGTTGTCACGGCGCTGCTTGTTTTGGTCGTTCTCCTCATTGCCGGATATTATCGGTTATCGAAGCGGAATGAGAAACTAAAAGATGAGTTACGGGGTGTATCTATCCCAACAGGCACCGCAAGCCCTGATAAAGAGGCTTATTTGCAGTTCCTTAATAACATCTCGCACGAAGTATCCAATCCGTTGCAAAGCATCCAGACCAACCTGGATAATATGGCGCGCTGCGATCCTCAGGAGACGGCACGCTGGGCACAATACCTGGCGATTATCAGCGCAGAAATTCAGCGCTTGATCAAATTGACCGAGAATTTGCGCTTGCTATCGCGCCTGGAGACGCCTGACATCCCGGTCAAGCGTGAACCTGTCAATATCAAAGGTGTGATCGAGGCGGTGATGATGGCGCAGGTGGAGCTGGCGGAGGCGAGGGGGGTGCGCCTGATTTATGAAGGACCAGAGCGAGCGGCGCGGGTGCTTGGCGATCGCGATCACCTGTATCAGGTGCTGAATAACCTGGTGGATAATGGGATCAAGTTCGCCCATCCCGAGGGCGGCGAGGTGATCATTGGGGTGCAGGAAGCCGCTGGGCAAGTTCAGGTGCGCGTTATTGACGATGGCATTGGCATCCCTGAACAGGACTTGCCGTTTGTCTTCGATACCGCATATCAGTCGCCGCTGACCGGCAGGTTGCATAAAGCCGGAAGTGGTCTGGGGTTAGCGATTTGCCGACGGATTATCGAGCAACACGGGGGTAAAATTCACATCGTCAGTCAGCCGGATAAAGGCACGACCGTTTCTTTTGAGCTTCCTGCATATCACCCAACCTGAAGTTTTCAGGGGGAAGGATTTGTCAGGATTTGTCTGCCTATATCCCTGGCGAGCTGTGGGTTGTTCTCTTCAAGAACTATCGCCAGCACCATAGGCTGTCCGGAGATATTTGGGTTGGTGCCTCCCACATACCAGGTCACCTGCGATGCGGCGTTGCCGGGGTTGCTGACGGTTTCCCAGATATCCAATGTAGGGAGCATCAATGACATCAATCTTGAGTTGGCGGTCTCTGGTGAAAGCACCCTGATGGAGGTGCCCTCATCAGGAAGCAACACCCAACCAGCCAGGGGTGTGTTCACTGCACTGACCAATCGAGGAGCAGGTCGAATGCCTTCAGCGCTCAAAGTCGAGGCTGCCAGGGCGACCTGTAAGGGGCTGAGAGCAGGTTGAGCGTCCTCTGCAGAGGGCGGGTTGCCCAGGGGTAAATAAATCGAGAAGGTCTGATCTAACCCGTAGGAAGAAAGCCCTTCGGGGAAAATCTTGTTGTTCAAATCGCCAGTGGCGTAACGACCCTGGGTAGCGCGGTTGAGTAGAGGGGAGGCTTTATCCTGCACCAGGGCGCTCCAGTTTTCGTCCAGTTGGTTGGCGTCAAAGCCCGGATGAGAAGCCATCGCCAGGATTTCACCGGTGCGAGGATTCATTAATACCGCCGCCCCTTGATGATTGTCCAATGCCTGGTCAAGGCGGGTTTGTAAATCCAGGTCTAGGGTGGTACGCACGTCCAAGCCGGGCGGGGGCTGTCCGTAAAGTAAATGATTTTTCCATACAGACAGGGTGGTATTGCCTCGCAGACCCCGCAGGTAGGCATCCAGGCTTGCCTCTAAACCAGCCTGACCATAAATGGGGTGGGTGTAACCGATGATGGGTGATAGGGGCGGATAGAGAATCTCCCGCATATACTCTCCGGGCGCGCCCCTGGAAGCTGAGATGGGCGCGTTGTTGCGGTCCACGATCGCTCCCCGTTGCACATAGCGGTCGGCAATGGCGCGACGTGGATTATCGGTGCGGCTTAACAGAGCTGGACCGCGGTAGAACGCCCACCACGTTGTTCCGATTCCAGCCAACATCAGGCTGATCAGTAAAAATGAGGCGAGTTGCCTGTATTGAGGCATGCGGGCGAAATGCATCGGCGGCGTTTCTTCTGCCTGATTGCTGACCTGTAGCAGTATCAAAAGCGCCAGATATGCGGTTAGGAGGGAGGATCCGCCATAGGACACAAAGGGCAAGGTGACGCCGGTCAACGGCAACAGGCGAATGTTGCCGCCGATAATCAAGAGGGATTGAGCGACCAGGTAGGTGGTTAACCCGACTGCCAGGTAACGACGAAAGGCATCGGGGGCGAGCAGCGCAGTCCGGATGCCCCGAATGGCGAACAGCCCCAGCAGGGCAATCATCCCAATTGCTCCAACCAACCCCGCTTCTTCGACGATTGCCGAGTAGATGAAATCCGAATGCGCCACCGGCACCAGACCCGGCGCGCCCAAACCGGGACCTCTGCCAACCAAACCGCCATTGGCAATCGCCAGCAGAGATTGCACGATCTGATAAGACCTCCCGCTGGGGTCGAGCCAGGGATTCAGCCAGGCTTCAATTCGCAAATCCACGACATCGAAGAGGAAGTAACCAATGACGATGGCAACCAGAATGCTCACGCCAGCCACCAGCAGGACCCGTTTTTTGCCGGTTGTGACATACAATATGGCAGCATAGAGCACAAGGAAGATGAAGGCGGTCCCCAAATCGCGCTGCACCAGCAGTAAGATCAAAGCCAGACCGGTCATCAGCAGTGTTGGAGCCAACAGGGGCAGCAAGGGCGCGGTCCGACCCTTTCGATTGGCTGTTGGCGAGACAGGAGGGCTGGAAAGATCGGGCAGCCCCGCCAGATAAGCAGCCAGATAAATAATCAACAACGCTTTGAGTGGTTCGGAGGGTTGAAAATAAACTCCACAGCACCCGAGCCACATCCGTGGACCAAAACCCGAAGGATTGGTTCCCAGGATGACGGTCAAGCCGGTCAGGAGCAAGCCTCCGAATAGCCATACATATTTGTAACGGCGTAAATAGACCAGATCAGCCGGCAGCCGTGAACCCAGGATCAGGGCGAAGATCGAAATCGCTGCCCAAATTGTCTGGCGCAGACCGAAGTAAGGACTCAAGCGCCAGATTGTCAGGTTGCCCCAGGTTGAGAGCAGTAAAACAATGGGCAGCAGGTATGGATCGGCATTGGGCAACCTGGGCGTAACCACACGATACGCTAGCCCGAGCAGGACCAGCCAGACCAGCGCCCCAAGCCAATGTTGCCAGCGTAAAGGGGTCTCCCAGTTACGATTGAGTACCGCAGGCGAGATGGTCAGGATGGAGGAATATAACAGCACAAAGACCGCCGTGAGGAGAATCAGACGGGCTTGAAGCTGGTCATTCTGCAACTGAACCGGGCGAGAAAACAAGAGAGATCCTTGACGACTTGAGGGAGTAGATACCGTCAATAGTCCATCACATCTTCGATGGCAGATATTTGCCGACCAGAGGCTTAAGCTTCTCCAGGGTTTCGATTGGGATAACATCTGGGTTGGTGATCAATGCACTAGCCAAGGATTCGCCACACTGGCAATTTCGTTCAGGAGGAAGGTTTTTCACCAGATTGCGGATCGCCTGCTGGGCAAGATCTGTGTTGCGGTTCAGGATTTCGATGACCATCTCCACCGTGACCGGTTCTTCGCTGATATGCCAGACGTCGTAATCCGTCACGTGGTTCATCACGCTGTAACACATCTCCGCTTCTCGAGCGAGAAAAGCTTCAGGAGCGGTGCTCATATTGATGATGGACATCCCCCAGGAGCGAAACGTGTTCGACTCAGCTCGGGTGGAGAAGCGCGGACCTTCAATGGTGATTAACGCGCCATTTGTATGAACTTTTCCCCCGGCGGAGAGCACAGCGTGATGTAGGTGAGAGGAAAGATCTGGGCAGAATGGCTCCGCCACGCTGATATGGGCGACCAGACCCTCCTCGAAAAATGTCCGTTTGCGGTCGCGAGTGAAGTCCATGATCTGGTCGGGGATGACGATATCCCCTGGGGCGAAGTCTTCCCGCAGAGAGCCGCAGGCGCTGATACTGACCACGCGCTCTACTCCCAGGGATTTCAGGGCGTAGATGTTGGCGCGGTATGGCACGGTTGAGGGAGAAAGCCGATGTCCCACGCCGTGTCGCGCCAGAAAGGCTACTTTCTGATTCTCCAGAGTGCCGATGATGATGGGGGCGCTGGTCTCTCCAAAGGGGGTGTTGATCTGATACTCCCTGATTTCCTGGAGACCGGTCATCTCATACAGACCGGAGCCGCCAATGACCGCTAATCGTGGTTTTTGCTCCATAGACTTCCTCTCCGAATTATCCCTGCTTTGCCGGTTCGATGGGTTGCAGGAGGTGTTTGTCGGCAGAATCGCTTACCGAGATGGTCAATATCGCCTGACCGCATTGAAGCTCATCGCCGCTGGTGATCACCATTGGGGTAAATACCGGTTCTTTATTCAGAAAAGTACCGTTGGTCGAATGCAAATCTTCGATCCACCATTGTCCCTGACGATGTATCAGGCGGGCATGTTGCGCAGAGACGGTCGATTCGTTGATGACGCAGTCGCACGCCGGGTCGCGCCCGATGAGAATCTCAGGTATCGTAAAGCGATACGGTTTACTCTCATCGTCGAGTTTAAAGAACAAGGTAATTGGGGGTGGTTGTTTTTGGGTCATCAATCTTTCCTGGCGCTTGATATCCAACCACAACACGTAAAAAGCCAGAGACAGGAAAGCGAACAAGCTGGCAGCCAGTAATATCCGTAACCCAAGTACGATGTATTCACTCATATGAGGGGCTTTCCTGAAATGCGCTTAGCCATCCAGGCGGTCGTATCTTTGCGTCTCACCCAGGGTGGGTAAATCTTGACCATAAACCAGGGGATAACCTGCCAGAGAGATCACATCGCCGGGGAACAGGGTGCATTGGTGGATGCGTTGCGAATTGACAAACGTGCCGCCGGTCGAATCGAGATCGAAGATGACAAAGCGTCCCTTGATGGCGCGAATTTGGGCATGGACGCGGGAAACGCGCGGATCGTCGATCGGAATGTGGTTGTCGGGGCGTCGCCCGATGTTGATGACGCTTTTATCCAGGGGAATCACCTGTGTGCCATTGACGATCAGGAAGGCATTGGCAGGCAGGTTCTGAGTTTCGGGGTCAATCTCCACCAGGATATCCGTCGTGTGCGCCAGATTATCCAGGCTCACCTGAGCGGATACCCGAAATTGATTCAGGGCGATATCTGCATCCTCTTCGATGCGGATGACCGGCGGGCTTAAAAAGTGTAAACCAGCTTGTTCCCCTGTATTTTGGAGTAGAGAGGTCAGCTCTTCGAAGAACTTTTCCTCCTGGCGCAGAGGGGTGGCATGCTCAGGGTGAACAGCCAGGATGAATAAATTAGGGGCGATGATTTTGCCCTCGGAATTTTGTCTGGATTGAGATAACAATGCGTCGAGCAGGTGGTGCGCTAAATCCTTTTCCAGGTTATAGCCCGGGAACAACCTTGCTGCCCCACCCTCCACCAGCGATTGCAGGCGTGCCTCCAGCTCGTCTAATTTGTCGCGTAAACCCATCCGCTAATCTCCAAGTCTTGAAAGCTATTATAAGGGGATAAACGATGATTAAGCAAGCATGGGTTATAATCAAAATAAGCATATCTTTCTGCTGCAGAAAAGGACGAGCGAGATGCCCCGAGAACCGGCGGGATTTTGTGAACATGAACATACCGCGGATTGGGAGCTGGAGGCATGGGCGCCAGACCTGCCAGGTTTGCTCGAGCAGGCTGCGCGAGGGATGTATGCCCTCTCTGGAACACAGCTCGAGCCTGCGCCGCGCCTGCAACGGCATATATCCCTGACGGCTGATGATCCTGAGAGCCTGGTGGTGACATTCTTGCAGGAGTTGCTATACCTGGGGGAGACCGAGGGCATCGGTTTTGACGAATACAATATTCAAGTGCAGGATCACCAGCTCAATGCCAGATTGGCTGGCGCGCCCATTCGCTCCCAGTTGAAGGAAATCAAAGCAGTCACCTACCATAATATCAAGGTTGTAAAGAACGAGGATGGGGTGCAAGTCCGGATCGTTTTTGATATCTGAGGTTTGCTGAGAGGCTTTATCCGTGTAAATGGAAATGGTGTGGAAAGTTGGAGGTTTGACATGGTTAGCATCAAAGACCTGACCAAAATCAGCGATTATGAATGGGAGATTCCCCAGTCATTCCGCCAGGATATGCGCGTGCCGGTGCGCATCTTTGCCACCCGGGAACTGCTCGAAGCGGTGATGGACGATAAGTCGCTTGAACAGGCAGTAAATACCGCCACGCTACCGGGATTGGTGGGACGGGTGGTCGTCATGCCAGATATGCACCAGGGTTACGGATTCCCGATTGGCGGGGTGGCTGCCACCCGTTACCCGGAAGGCGTAATCTCGCCCGGCGGTATCGGATACGACATCAATTGTGGCGTGCGTCTCCTGGCATCCCAAATCGAGTACGAGGCGGTTAAGGATTTGTTGGACACAATCGCCTCTGCGTTGAACCACCACTGCCCCAGTGGAGTGGGCACTGGCGGGTTTGTGAAGGTGGATTACGCCGAGTTGGATCGCATCTGCCGCGAGGGTAGCCGTTGGGCGTTGAAGAAAGGGTTTGCCAGCGAAGCCGACCTGCGGCGCACCGAGGAGGGCGGCTGCCTGGAGGGGGCTGACCCTGCCTGTGTCAGCAAGAAAGCCAAGGAGCGAGGTCGCGATCAAATTGGCACCCTGGGGGCAGGGAACCACTTTATCGAGGTTGACCTGGTTGAACAGGTTTTTGATACCCAGGCGGCGAACGCCATGGGTCTGACGGAAGGTTGTCTGGCGGTGCAGATTCATTGCGGATCGCGCGGATTTGGACACCAGATTTGCACCGATTACGTCCAGGAGTTCCAGGGGGCAGTCCGTCGGTATGGCATCCACCTGCCCGACCGGGAGCTGGTCTGCGCGCCGCTGGACTCCCCCGAGGGGCGCAATTATCTGGCTGCGATGCGCTGCGCTGCCAACTATGCCTTCGCCAACCGCCAGGTTCTCGCCGATTCGGCTCGCAAGGCATTTGAACAGGCATTGGCAGGCAAGGTCAGCAACTGGCACCTGCATCAGGTCTATGATATCGCTCACAACATGGGCAAAATCGAGACCCATGAAGTGGACGGCGAAAAAGTCACCGTATGCGTCCATCGCAAGGGGGCAACTCGCGCCTTTGGTCCCGGTTTTGAGGGGCTGCCCGAGGAGTACCGAAAGATTGGTCAG
>FWPV01017098.1_pt1 | contig 10106 bp, 5 predicted proteins | sample 2228371 | NCBI WGS metagenome assembly FWPV01 (sample SAMEA103939776, study PRJEB20133) | metagenome
TTAGACGCGCTCGTGCTTTAGTCGCTGCCTCTTTTAACTCTGAATCAGTTATATCAGAGATTGAGTATTCGGTTCCCTGCTCGTCCTTATCCCAAATTAGCATTTTCATTGTTAATAAATCAATTACCCCTTTAAACTCCTGTTCTTTGCCAACAGGATAAACCATAACAGCTGGTTTTGCCCCCAATCTTTCTTTAATTTCATTAACTGTCCCTTCAAAATCAGCTCCTAGTTTATCCATTTTATTAATAAAACAGATTCTAGGAACACGATATTTATCTGCTTGTCGCCAAACAGTTTCTGACTGACTTTGAACTCCTTCTTCTGCATCAAAAACTACAACTCCTGCGTCTAATACTCTAAGAGAACGCTCAACTTCTGCGGTAAAATCAACATGCCCGGGAGTATCAATAATATTAATTCTTATTCCTTTCCAAAACGTAGTTGTAGCGGCAGAGACAATTGTAATCCCACGCTCTCTCTCCTGTGGCATCCAATCCATCTGTGTAGTTCCCTCATCGATATCGCCAATTTTATAAGTTCGTCCGGTATAAAAAAGGATACGCTCTGTTGTGGTTGTTTTTCCGGCATCAATATGAGCAATAATTCCAATATTTCGAATTTTATCTAACGGAACTAACCTATTTTTAGTAATTATACTTTGTGTTGCCATATATAAATATTACCGACAAATTTGATATTAGAAAATATAAGATAGAGGCTAGAATTTTTAAGCTGGAAGATAGAAAGTAGAAAAATTTATCTAACTTCTAACTTTTATCCTCAGTGTCCAGCATCTATCTTTAATCTTCTAATCTCTAACGCAATTACCACTTTAAGTGAGCGAAAGCTTTGTTTGCTTCTGCTAATTTTTCGGTTTGCTGCTTTTTTACTACTGCTTGACCCATATTTTTTGCTGCCTCAGTCAGTTCTTTATATAACTTATCAGCAAACGTATGATATTCTTTATTAGGACGTGATTTTGCAGCCTCAATTATCCAGTTTAATGACAAATACAGTTTTCTTTCCGGTCTTACCTCAACTGGAACTAAATATGAAGCTCCACCAAGCCTTCTTGGTCGCACTTCATAATTAGGGGCAACATTATTAATCGCATTTTGTAATACTTCAATTGGGTCCTTTTTCTCATTTTTTATACGCTGCAATGCTTCATAAACCGCTCTCTGACTTATTGATTTTTTACCATCAACCATCACATAATTTATTAATTTTGCTACTTCATAACTGTTATATACAGGATCAGGTTTAATTGGAATCCGTTTGTATGGTCGTCTTGGCATAAGTTGCAAAAAATTTTTGAAAAAATTAACAAAAAATAATCTAAGTTGATTGAGCATTCTCTTTCTTGGTCCCGTATTTTGATCGTGATGTCTTACGATCTACTACCCCAGCCGTATCATATTTACCACGAACAATATGATATTTTACACCGGGTAAATCTTTTACTCTACCCCCTCTTACTAACACAATTGAGTGTTCAGCTAAATTGTGGCCAATCCCTTGGATATAGGCTGTCACCTCAATTTTGTTTGACAATCGAACACGGGCTACTTTTCTTAAGGCAGAATTTGGTTTCTTTGGTGTCATTGTTCTTACCACAGTACAAACACCCCGTTTTAAAGCGTTATTTGTTTGAATATAACGTCGTTTGATTGCATTAAATGTCAACTTTAACGCTGCTGAACGAGTCTTTTTAACTCTTTTTTTTCTCTTTTTCCTCAGTAACTGGTTGATTGTGGGCATATTTATTAAAAAATTTCCCGTAATATTTCTCAATTAACTCTTTAGTTACAGGAATTAATCTGCCAATTATAACATTTTCTTTTAACCCGAGCAAGTAATCGATCTGTCCCTTAATCGCTGCTGAAGTCAACACATTAGTTGTCTGTTCAAACGAAGCGGCTGATAGCCAAGACTCTGTATAAATGGCAGCTCGAGTAATTCCTAAGATTGATACTTTACCTACTGCTGGTTTTGCTCCTTGGGCTAAAATTTTTCTATTTTCTTCTTCAAATCTTATCTTCGAAACAACCTCACCTTTGATAAAAGCCGTATCGCCTTCATCTTCAATAATTACTTTATCACTCATCTTACGAATAATCGCTTCAAAATGTTTATCATGAATAATAATTCCTTGCGACTCATAAACTTTTTGAATTTCATTTAATAAATATAGCTGAGCATCTCTTAACCCTTTTACAATTAAAATATCGTTAATATCTAAATACCCTTCAGATAAAGCTGTTCCTACTGCTACTAACTGACCATCCTTAACTTTTAATTTCTGTGATGTAGGGATGATAAACTCTTGCTCTCTTGGATTATCTTTTTTAGTGGATGTAATCTTTACATAATATAAGTCTTTTTCGCTGTCCTCTCTCACTGTCACTTTGCCGGAAAACTCACTGATTGGCGACACAATCTTTGGCGTTCTCGTTTCAAATAATTCTTCAACTCGAGGTAAGCCTTGAGTAACATCGGCAATTACGATTCCTCCAAAATGTCGCACCCGCATTGTTAACTGAGTTCCCGGTTCCCCAATAGATTGAGCGGCAATCACCCCAACTGGAACTCCAATTTCCACTACTTTATTTGTTGACAGATCAACACCATAACATTTTTGGCAAATCCCATATTCAGCTTGGCAATATAGTGGTGATCGGACTGTAACCTGATCAACCGCTGCTTGAATAATTTTGGTTGCTTTTTCTTCATCAATCAGCTCGCCACGTTTATATAAAAGTTTATTGCCAGCAAAAACATCTTTTGCTAAAAAACGGCCCTTAATTCTTTCTTTAATTTTATTTCCGCGCTCCTCAGTGGTTGCAATTGTTAAACCACTATTAGTCATACAGTCTTCCTCTTTAATAATTAAATCATGAGCAACATCGACTAATCGACGAGTTAAATATCCAGCATCAGCGGTCTTAAGCGCCGAATCAGTTAATCCTTTTCTCGCTCCTCGAGCTGAGATAACATACTCGAAAATCGATAGTCCTTGTCGATAGTTCGACTTTGTTGGCACCTCAATAATTTTGCCCAGAGGATCAACTACCAATCCTTTAATCGCTGACAGTTGCTTTAATTGTTCACGTGAAGCTCGTGGTCCGCCAGATTTAATTGCCATCATTACTGGATTATCCTCACCTAATGCTTGCCAAGTTTTATCGGCTAACTTTTCTGTAATATCAATCCATAACTTATTCGAATACCGTTTTTTTTCTTCAAGCGTTAATAATCCATTCTGATAATTTCTTGCTATCTTCTTCACCTCTAACTCAGTTTCTTCTATGATTTTGTCTTTATCATCAATAATTTTGCAATCGAATATTGAAAATGACAATCCACCGCAAATTGTCGCTCCCCAAAAACCAATATCTTTAAGTTCGTCAATCAGCTGTCCCACTCGTTTCTCATCGAAAAGTTTCATTGCATCAGTAATAATAGTTTTTAAATCAGCAGCTTTAACCTCCTTATTAATAAAACGTTGCTCCTTAGGCAAAGCATGATTAAAAATCACCCGGCCAACTGTAGTCTTAGTTAATTGATTGCCGGTTTTCAGCCAAATAAGTTGACGAAGCTCTATGCGGTTTAAAAAATAGGCATTGATTGCTTCTTCATCAGTAGCAAAATACGGTAATTGATCGTCCTTCTGGTCTTTATATTTACTGTCAACTGTTGTAATATAATAACAACCAACTGCCATTTCTTTATTCGGTAAAACAATCGGCGATCCATCAGCTGGTTTAAGTAAATTTTGATAAGGCATCATCCGATTTTTTACTTCTTCGATAGCTGATTTTGATAACGGCACAAACACACCCATTGCGTCACCGTCAAAATCAGCGTTATAGCCAGAACAGACAGTGGGATGAAGTTTTATTGCATAAGAATCAGTCAAAACAGGGTAAAAACCTAAGATCGATAATTTATGTAAAGTTGGTGCCCGATTCAAAAGTACTGGATGGTTTTTAGTAATTTCTTCCAAAATATCATAAACCACAGGTTCTTTTTTCTCTAAAAAATCTTTAGCACTTTTAATATTCGGAGCTAAACCGCGAATAATAATTTCATGTAGTAAAAACGGTTTAAATAGTTCCAATGCCATTTCTTTAGGAATGCCACACTGATTTATCTTTAAATCCGGACCGACAATAATTGTCGATCTTCCTGAGTAATCAACTCTTTTCCCTAACAAATTTTGTCTGAATCGCCCTTGTTTACCTCTTAAGATATCAGATAACGATTTTTGGATTTTTGATGCAGCCCCCTGTGTTCTGGCTCGACCGCGTGACTTTTGTAAATCGATTAATGAATCAACTGCTTCCTGCAACATCCGTTTCTCATTCCTAAGAATTATCTCTGGTGCTCCTAAATCAATCAGTTGTTTTAATCGATTATTTCGATTAATGACTCGGCGATAAAAATCATTTAAATCTGAGGTTGCAAATTTACCTCCCGGCAACTGAACTACAGGTCTAAGGTCTGGCGGGATTACTGGTAAAACAGTTAAAATTAACCAACGCGGAGATATCTTCGCTTTAATAAATGCTTCTAATGTTCGAATTCTCTTCATCAGTTTATTTCTTTTCTCTCCTTTAAAATTCGCTAATTGCTTAAGCGCATCAACATATTCTTTCTCAATATCCAACTCTGATAATATTTCATAAATAGTCTCTGCGCCCATTCCAACATCAAGAAAATCTTCAATATTTCTTTCTCGTAAAAATACATAGTCATCTTCCTCAATCGTATCCAGCCTGTTGATAGTCCGAACAATTTTGATTATCCGATCATAATAAGCAATTTTTTGATTTTTTTCATCGAGATAACGATCCGATAAAAGCTTTAACTGTTCTCTTTCTTTAAAATCTAACTCTTGTTCAATTAACTCTTTTTGCTCCTTGTTTGTAATTCGTTCAATTAATTCTGCTTTTTGTTTTTTATAATCTTCCTTGACTTTCTGTTCATCTGCTTTATATTTATCCTGTAACTGATTAAGCACCTGTTTTTTTTCTTCAGTAATAATTTTTTGTGCTTGTTTCTGCTTCTCATGGGAAACTGTTTTTACTAAATAAAGAGCATAATAAATTACCCGTTCTAATGCTTGGTTAGGAACATTAATTAATATGCTCAAAATTGAGGTCGTCCCCTTAAAATACCAAATATGAGCAATTGGCGCTGCTAATTTAATATGGCCCATTCTTTCACGCCGAACTGCTGACGTGGTAATCTCTACACCACACCGGTCGCAGACAATTCCTTTATATCGAATTCGTTTATATTTTCCACAATAACATTCATAGTCTTTAGTCGGACCAAAAATTTTTTCATCAAATAACCCGTCTTTTTCAGCCCGAAATGTCCGATAATTTATTGTTTCTGGTTTAGTCACCTCACCATGAGACCAACTAAGAATTGCTTCTGGTGATGCAACTGATATCTTTAAACCAGAAAAATCAATTAAATTAAATTCTTCCATATTTTTTTACTTAATATAATCGATCGATAAACCTAAAGCGTTTAACTCTTTCACCAGTACATTAAACGACTCTGGAACATTCGATTCAGGAATATCAATTCCTTTAATTATTGCTTCAAAAGCACGTGTTCTTCCCCTAACATCATCGCTTTTAATCGTTAACATCTCTTGAAGAACAACCGGTACCCGATGAGATTCTAATGCCCAAACTTCCATTTCGCCAAATCTTTGACCACCCATCTGTGATTTTCCTCCTAATGGCTGTTGAGTAACAAGAGAGTATGGGCCAACCGACCGGGCATGAAATTTATCTTCAACCATATGAATTAACTTCATAATATAACTAACACCAACTAATACTGGCTGTTCATAAGGCAAACCCGTTTGAGGATCATACAGCGTTGTTTTTCCATCTATCGGTAAACCTAATTTTTTAAGTTCGTTAACGATAAATCCTTCGCGAATTTTTTCAAATACTGGTACAGAAATAACCATCTGATTATACTTAGCAATTAAACCCATCAACGCTTCAAATAATTGGCCAAGATTCATCCTTGACAAGATCGATAAAGGAGATAGAATAACATCAACTGGAGTTCCGTCTTCTAAATATGGCATTTCCCATTCTGGTAACACTCTTGAAATCACTCCTTTATTACCATGACGTCCTGCTAACTTATCACCGATTGTTATTTTTCTAAGACTAGCAGTATTAACAATAATTCTTTTTAACACACTTGGTTCTAATTCATTGGGATCCTTTTTAGCATCAATGGTCTCGATATTCACAACTGTTCCTCTTTTCCCGTATGGCATTCTTAATGATGTATCTTTTACGTCTTTTGCCTTCTCGCCAAAAATTGCACGGAGCAATCTTTCCTCCGCTGTCAATTCCTTTTCGCCTTTAGGAGCCACTTTTCCTACTAAGATATCACCACCTTTAACCTCTGTCCCGATAACAACTAAACCATCTTTATCAAGATTCTGTAAAATTTCTTCTCTCACATTGGGGATATCACGAGTTAGTTCTTCTGCTCCTAACTTCGTATCAACTAAATCAGCAATAAACTCTTCAATCGTTACCGATGTAAAAATATCATCTTTTACTAATCGCTCTGAAATAACAAAACCATCCTCATAACCTAAACCATTGAGGGAAGTATAAGCAACAATCAGATTTTGGCCCAAGGCTAACTGACCATCTTCAGTTGCTGGCCCATCAATAATTACATCAGATTTTTTTACTTTCTGCCGTAAAGAAACACGGGGGCGCTGGTCAAAGACAACATCTTTATTGGTGCGTTTAAAACGTTCCAGACGATACTCATAAACCTTACCGCTTTTGCCTTTAATTATTACCTTTTCGCTATCAACATATTCTACCCTTCCATCTTCCTCGGCTAAAATGGTTCTCCCCATCGACTGAGCAATTTTAGCTTCCAATCCCGTTCCAACCCACGGTTTCTGTGGTTTAACCAATGGAACTGCTTGACATTGCATATGTGTTCCCATTAACGCCCGACTGGCATCGTTATTCTGTAAAAAGGGGATCAAACTAGCCGAAGCCCCTACTATTTGCCGAGGGGAGACATCGATATAGTTTAGTTTTTCCTTTGGAATTTCAACTAACTCCCCTTGATATCTGGCAACGACATTATTGTCAGTAATGTATCCCTGTCGATCAATCGAGACACTGTCAGAAGTAATATAAAAATTTTCTTCATCATCTGCCTGAAGATAATCAATTTGATTAGTAACTTTTACCTTAGTTTGTTTCCCGTGTTTTGTAACCAGCAATTTACGGTAAGGAGTCTCGATAAAACCATATTGGTTGACCCGTGCATAAAGGGAAAGATACGTCACTACTCCAATATTTGGACCTTCAGGTGACCGTATTGGACATATCCTTCCGTACTGAGATGATGAAATATCGCGAATTGAAAACGCAGCTCTTTCTTTCTCAATCCCTCCGGGACCACCAACTGTAATCCGGCGCAAATTATCTAACTCTGATAGGGGATTGGTTTGATCAACAATAGTTGAAAGTTGACTTGTTCGATAAAATGAGTTTATGCTTACTGTCAGCGGTTTCGAATTTACAACTTGCGCTGGTAACACTGTTGATTCCGAAGCTACTAAACTCATCCGTTCTTTTATTTCCCGTTCAACTCGCAACATCCCAACTCGTATTCCATACATTCCCACCAACTCATCAACTGTTCTTAAATAACGGTTACTTAAATGATCAATATCGTCAAATCTTCCCTTATTAATTGTTAAATTAAGTAAATATTTTATTGTCTCGATAATATCAGTTTTATTTAATAGATGATTGTCTTTATTGATTGGAATATTAAAACCTAACTTTTTATTAATCTTATAACGACCAATATCTCCCAAAGAATATCGACGATGGTTTGCAAACAGATTATTTATAGTCTCATAAGCATTTTCCAGAATCAGTGGTTCTCCCGGCTTTACCTTCCGGTAAATTTCTAACATCGCATCATCTTTATTCTTTGTTTGGTCTTTCTTAAAGGTTGGTAGCAGATATTTTTCAACCAACTGTTTATCTAAATCATTAAAATAGGTCAATAGTTCATTATTTGTCTCATTATCAAAGATCTTCAATAATACCGTAGCTAAAAACTTCCTTCGTTTATTTACCTTCATCTCAATTAGATTATTTCGACTTAAGCTGATATCTAACCAAGCGCCAATATATGGTCGAATTTCCGCATTATAGATTGTCGACCTTGTCATTTTTTCTAATTCTGCAGTAAAATAAACGCCCGGAGATCGGGCGATTTGATTTATAATTGCTCTCTCAATCCCATTAATAATGAAAGTCCCGCGATCTGTCATTTTTGGGAGATTAAAAAAGTAAACATCCTGTGATTTCTCTACTCCTGTTTTTTTGTTAAATAAAGTTAATTTAAGATAAACCGGTGCATCATAAGTTAATTTTTTTTGCAAACACAGATTTATGTCATAGCGTGGTTCACCGAAATAAAGATCATTAAACTGGAGGACGAATTTTTTACCGGTGTAATCTTCAACCGGAAAAAACTCTGTAATAATTGCCTTCAAACCGCTATTGATGAATCGCTGCCAAGATTTTTTTTGAATTTCGATTAAATCAAGTTTAGATAGTTCTTTATCGATTTTTCCTAAGATTAAAGTTTTTAGGGGTTTATTAATATTGTGATTCGATTTATTTATCATCTAATTATTTAAAGATAACAATAAAAAAACCCCTCGGAATAGGGGGAAGTAAAAAATTTCTTTTAAATATACACCAATTATTAAATAATGTCAAGCGCTTTTTGAAATGCTTGCTGATCACTTTTATATGTCAATATTTTTTTTATCTGTTTGGCTGGTAGAAATTTTGCTTGAGAAATCTCCCAATCATGATCTTTAGGATCTCCAGAAAGATATTCCATTAAATAATAATAAACTGTTTTTTTTATCAGTACTCCTTGCCACTGGTATTGATAATGAGTGACTATAGGTTTTTTTGTAATAATTTTTGCTTGGACTCCGCCCTCCTCTTTTACTTCCCGTAGGGCCGCTGTTTCCATTGATTCTGCTTGATCCTTATCACCGACTAATCCTTTTGGAAATACCCACCCTTTATGTTGGCTATGTTGGCAGATTAACCATAAATAGTTTTTTGATTTAGATTTACTAGGTAGTTTTTTATATACTATCCCTCCGGCTGAGGTTTGATATTTGATCGCTGCTTGAGTGTTGTTTTTCATTATTTTTTTGTTGATTGATAACTTATTCTTTTTATAGTATTGTCCACCCATTTCGTAACGAAATATTGGCTTTCTTATTGGCCCAAAAAATAATTGATAAACTAAGGCTTTGACTGATTTATAAATCGTTTTTATTAATCCTTCTTTATCAAATCTGCGAGTTGAAACATATAAAACCGGACGAATAAATACCTTAAACCTTGCCTTTGACCGCCAGGCTCTCTGAATTAGATCAAAATCCTCACCAAATACAATTTTTTCATCAAATCCTTTAAGCATTAAGAATAAATTTCTTTTGATGATAATACACGGACCATTTGCTCCCGGTTTGATATTCTGAAATAAACTCATTGCGATATTGGCTAAACTTAAGGCAATTTTTCCTGAAAGCTTAGCGTTTTTTGGTCGATTCCAGACTGTTATTACATCCAGTTTATTAACCGCAATTTTATCTTTTATTATCTTAATAAAGTTCATCTCTGGGTCTACGTCTGCGTCAAAAAAAATTAACCATTGACCGGCTGCCTGAGCTGCTCCAAAGTTGCGCGCTGCACTAACATTTTCAAATTTATTTTGAATAAACCGAAGATTAGGTAATTTTTCCTTAAAACTTACGGCTTTTTCTCTTGTTTTATCTTTTGATAAACAATCGCAAATAATTACCTCGAAATCTAGATCAGTTTGGTTCGCTAATGATTTAAGCAGCACCGGTAAATTATCCTCTTCATTTAAGCTGGGGATAATAATTGAAAAAAATGGGGTCATTATTCAATAAAATTAAACAATTTGCTTTTTAAAAAAGAGCAGTGCGTATTGTCCTGCTGTGCTCAACGACAAAA
>FWPV01017100.1_pt1 | contig 10105 bp, 7 predicted proteins | sample 2228371 | NCBI WGS metagenome assembly FWPV01 (sample SAMEA103939776, study PRJEB20133) | metagenome
GAGGAGCCAGTTCTCGAAGCCCTGCCCTGGCTCGTGCTGCGCTTCGAGCACCTGGACTGGAACTGGCTTGTGGGCGCGGCCCGCCGTCGCGGCGTGCAGAACCGGCTGGGATTCGTGGTGTCTCTCGCCCTGCGCGCCGGCGCCGGTTCCCTGGATATGGAACGACTGACCCGGCTGGCAGCCCTGGAAGAAGAGCTGTTCGTCTGCCGCTCGGCGCGGGAGGAGACTCGCTGGCTTCGCGTCCCTGCCGGCAGGCGCCTTGCGGCGTCCGCCCGGCGCGGCCAGGAAGCTGCGCAGTGGGGAGTCCCTTCCTCTCTCCGGCCAAGCGATGTGCGATTCCTCGACGAACTCTGAGACGGTTCCCCCGCAGGCCTCGAGACTCCGCTACATTAGGAAATGCGCTCGCCGCTGCGCTTGCTGCGGCGGGGCTGCGCGGCGCGCCCCGGCGCGCCCGTCGCGAACTCTCGCCGGAAACTGGGGAAAAAGGCCATGAAGATCGTTCTGATGATTCTGTTGAGCATCCCGGCGTCTCTTGCCTGGGGCCAGCAGCGCACCCTGATGCACTGCTTCGCGTTCACCGAAATCCCTGAGGCGTCCGCGGCCGACTGGGAAGCCTTCCGGCAGTCGACGGAACAACTGCCTCAGAAGATCGACGGCCTGAAGAAGGTCTGGCACGGCAAGCTTGCCCGCCCGCTCGGCCTGCTGCAGACCGACGGCCAGCTGGACGCCGAAAGCCAGAAGAAGATTCGCGAAGGCGGCTCGGCGCCGGCCCGGGTGAAAATGGTCCGGCGCCAGTACGGCGTCTGCATGGAATTCGACAGCCTCGATGCGCTGAAGGCTTATGCAAAGCACCCCGCGCATGACGAGTGGATGAAGGCCTACGAGAAGGTGCGCGTGCCTGGCACCACCACCTTCGACATTCTCCCGTAGAAGGCCATCCATCACCGGGGGCGGCGAGGCGGACGCTTCCGGCTGCCATGGCGCTCCCGCACGCGCTCGGCTTCGGCCCGCGCGGCCGCCGTGCGCCGCAGCGCACGGATCCGCTCCCTGGCGAGGCGCACGGCCTCCCCGTGATCGACAATCGGCGCGGGGTAACGCGACGGATCCTCGAACTCCGGCGCCCACCGCCGCACCAGCTTGCTGTGCGGATCCTGGTCGCGCCACTGCTTCCACGGGTTGTAAATGCGGACGGTGTTGATCCCCGTCGTGCCGCTCTGCATCTGGCACTGGGTGTAGTGGATCCCCGGCTCGTAGTCGGTGAACAGCCGCGCCAGATGCAGCGCCACCGGCCGCCAGTGCAGCCACAGGTCGTAAGCGGCGAAGCTCACCAGCATGGCGCGCATCCGGAAGTTGATCCAGCCGGTCTGGCGCAGCATGCGCATGCAGGCATCGACAAACGGGAAGCCGGTGCAGCCTTCCCGCCAGCGGTCGAACCGCTCGCTGTTGAATTCCGCTTCGCGCAGCCCGTCATAGGCCCGCACGAAGTTTTCGAACTCGATCCGCGGCTCATCCTCCAGCTTTTGAATGAACTGGTCCCGCCAGTGCAGGCGGGCCAGGAACGCCGCCAGCGCCTGTTTCCAGGATCTCTCCGCCGTCTCCCGCCGCCGCTGGACGGCGTGGAAGACCTGCCGCACGGAAATTGTACCCCAGGCCAGGTGCGGGCTCAGGCGAGAGCATGACTCCTCCGCGGTGAGCGGGCTGGACATTTTCAGGTGGTAACGCTCGCCGCGCCTGGCCAGGAAGGAATCGAGCAGCTCGTGGGCCGCCGCTTCTCCGCCTCGCTGCACCTGGATCGAGGGGTTCGCCGGCGGCAGGATGCCCGGCTCGATGCCATGCGGCATCAGCCGGGGCGGCACCGGCAGAACAGGCTGGTTCATCTGCTCGTTCCAGATCCGCGACCAGCTGTCCCGCGAACGCAGCCGCCGGACGACGCCGTTCGAAGGGAACTCATGGAACGGGATCCCCGCCTCGCGCGCCCACCTGCGCACTTTGCGGTCGCGCGCATACGTCCAGCTCTTGTCCGTCTCCTCGTGGGCGTAAAGCGCGGAAACGGGCAGCGAGCGCAGCACCTCCACAACCTCGCCCGTGCGCACTACCAGGGGGGCGCCCAGGCGCCTGAGGCTGCCATCCAGCTCCGCCAGGCACTGGCGCGCGAAGGCCCAGTGGCGGGCGTCGTGGTCTGGTCCTTCCCAAAGATCCGGCTCGTGGGCTAACAGCGGCAGCACGGGGCCGCGGCGCGCGGCTTCGGTCAAGGGCTGGTGGTCGTGGATGCGGAGGCCCCTTTTGAGCCAGACAATGCTCATTCTGTTTCAAACAGAACTCTTGGATTTCGCGCCGGCGCTGTGCCGCTGCTGCCTGCAGGCGACGCTGCAGTAGCGCACCTCTTCCCAGCAGCGCGCCCAGCGCTTCCGCCAGGCGAACGGACGCCCGCACACCGGGCAGGCTTGTTTCGGCAGGAAGGGCTTGCGGTACGCACATGCCACATCCACAGGATGCTCGCCGCGCCTGCGCGGACGGAATTTCGCCGCCGGGCGGGCTGTTCCTGAGTCCCCCTGTAAAGCTTTGTCAACTCCCGCGCCGCTGCGGAAACATTTTCAGGAGACGGACGTCTGCAATATCAGCGTGGACAGTCGCCTGCCGTTCCCGTGACCGGCGGACTGCCAGCACAGTTTGGGTGCGTCTTTCCACCCCTTTCAGCGCATCCAAAGAGGAGCCCCGGCGTGCCTCCACCCCCTGGCGCGCCGGGGTTTTCCCGTTGCAGCGCACGGTGCGCTCCCGCAGGGAGGAATGCTGCCAGGGCAGAGAAGAGGGCACCGGTGCCGCCTCTACGGAAGACCTTGCCCGGGACTGGGTCGCGGTTGCGGCGTTGGAACCCGCGAGGGTCAGGCATCACGACGGAGAGTGGAAAGGGAGTGGAGCGGGAGACGGGACTCGAACCCGCAACCAACGGCTTGGAAGGCCGTGACTCTACCCTTGAGTTACTCCCGCTCGCTGCGGCGAACAGGCCGCCATTCCGATTCTAAAGAAGTCTTCCGCCCGGGGTCAATGCAGGCCGCTACTGCGCGCCCCGCTGGAACAGCATCACCTTCGCCGTGTGGAACAGGATGTAAAGGTCGAGCGAGAAGCTCATGTGCTTCAGATAGTACAGGTCGTATTCCAGCTTCGTCACGACATCTTCCAGGCTGTCCCCGTAGCGGTGGTTGATCTGGGCCCATCCGGTGATCCCGGGAGGGATCACGTGCCGCTGGTTGTAGTACGGGATCTGGCGGCTGAGCACTTCGACGAACTCCGGCCGTTCCGGCCGCGGCCCGACAATCGACATCTCCCCCCTCAGCACGTTGAAGAACTGCGGCAATTCGTCCAGGCGGAGCTTCCGCAGCCATCGGCCCAGGGGCGTCACGCGCGGGTCGTTCTGCGCCGCCCAGACCGCTCCCGTGCGCGCCTCGGCGTCCTGGTACATCGACCGGAACTTGAGCACTTCGAAGACGCGCCCCTGCCGCCCCACTCGGCGCTGGCGGTAGATTGCCGGACCTGGCGAGGAAATCCGCACCAGCAGCCAGATCAGCGCCATGAGCGGCAGGGTCAATATCATTCCGGCCAGGGCGAACAGAAACGAATACGCCCGCTGGAGGGCAAGTTTGCGGGGGGCGGGGCCGATGCCCTGAGAGAAGATGAGGTCCGACGGCCGCAAGGCATCCACGGGCACGCGCCACATCACGTGCTCGTACAGGTCTGCCGCGTCTTCCACCGGCGTGCCCGACAGCCGCAAAGCCAGCAGTTCCTCCACCGGGAGCATGCCGCGCCGGTCGTCCAGGCCCACGACAATCCTGTCCGGCCGGTGTTCCGCGATCACGGACGGCAGCTCCGTCAGCGGCCCCAGGTATCGTCCCAGCCCGGGATATTCCCGTTCCAGTGCTGACGGCGCAAGATATCCGATGGACTCCATCGCGAAATGCGGCCGCTCCTTCAGCGTGCGCGCCACCGTCTTCACCATCCGGTTGTGGCCCAGGAACAGGATCCGTTGCCGGTGCAGCACGCGCAGCACCATCAGGTCGAACAGCATCCGCCACGACGGAAGCACCAGGAGGCCCAGCGCGCTTCCGGCGATCATCTGGCTGCGAGCCAGCGCCAGCTCCGGCGAGATGTAGCTGATCATCCCCTGCACCAGGAAAGCGATGCCGAACACCAGGCAGAACTGCTGGACCAGCCGCAGGCGAGAGTACACGCGCACCTGCGAATAGAGGTCGTTCAGGTAGATGCCCAGCGCCAGGCTGCCCACGGCAGCCAGCATCTGCGCGAGCCCGCCCTCGTATAGCAGGTGGATGAGCCAGTCATCCTCCGACGTCCACTGGAACGCCATCCAGTAGCATGCCGCCGCCAGAAAGAGTTCCACCGCCATCAGCGCCAGCAGCGAGGCGGGCACCACGACTTGGAAGAGCCTGATCATCGGCGATCGACTTCAGAAAGGCAGTTTGCAGTTTAGCACGCGTTCACTTTCCGGCCCGGAATTCCACCGTCTGTGCCGGACTTCCGGGCGCCGCCCCGGTTGTGTTATAAGAGGGAGCCTGAGGTGACAGGAATTGGCTGCGGATCCCGGCACTTTGGATTACGAAAAATACTGGCGGCGCCTTCAGCAGGTGGGTCTGAACGCCTATGAGGCCCGCTCGTATCTCGTGTTGGTGGGCCATCCGCGATTCAAGGCGCTCGAACTGGCCGCGAGGGCCCGGGTCCCCCGCCAGAAGATCTACGAGGTGCTCGACAGCCTGGTGGACAAGGGCTTCGCCCAGGTCGTCCAGGAAAAGACCAAGCTCTTTTCGGCCGTCGAACCCGGCCTGGCCATCCCGGCCTATCTGGAGCGGCAGCGCGAGGCCATGGAGAAGCACCTGGCCGAGCAGCACCGCCTCGGACTCGCCCTCGCCGAAGAGCTGAAGCGGGCCTATGCGGAAGGCCAGGGCGCCACGGGAACGCTCGACTATCTGCGCATCGTCAGCGATCCCTCCCAGATCGCCGCGCATTACCGGTCCATGCTGGAATCGGTTGCCTTCCGTTACGTCGAGTTCTCGCGGCCTCCTTACGCTGTCGACCCTCTCGACGAGCAGCTCGTCAAGCGGGCCGCCGAGCGCGGGGTCGCCTGCCGGATCCTGCAGCAGACCGAGCCCATCGACGAGTCCCACCGCCAGCGCATCGAAGAGTACCGCGCTCTGGGCATCGGCGTGCGCTTCGCCGGCAATCTTCCCATGAAGCTCGCCGTCTTCGACGGCAAACAGGGGCTGGTGTCCCTGCTCGATCCGGTCAAGACGCGTCCGGCGTGGACGGCTGTCGTCTTCGATCACCCGAGCTTCGGGGAGGCGCTGGAGACCCTCTTCCAGCAGTGGTGGGACCGCGCCAGCGAATCGGACAGCCCCGCGCAGGATTCGGCCTCGGCCTAGGGCGTCTGCTGCTGTTTCGCGCGGATCTCCCGGACCGCGTAGATGCGCCGCCCCTGGCTCTCGAAGTAGGTGCGCATCATCATCTCGCCCAGCAGCCCGGTGGTGAACATCACCAGCCCCGCCACCATGAGCAGGCCGCCGGTGAACAGCAGCGGCCCGTGCGCCAGAATGATTTCGTAGCCGAGGATCTTCTTCACCAGCAGGAACGCCAGGATGCCGCCGCCCGCAGTCACGCTGGCCAGGCCGAGCCGCCCGAAGAAGTGCATCGGCCGCGTGAAGTACTTCAGCAGGAACCGGATGGTCAGGATGTCGAACAGAACGTTGAACGTGCGCCCCAGCCCGTAATGCGAGGCGCCGCCGGCGCGCGGCGGGTTCTGGATGGGCACTTCGGCGATCCTCGCCCCGTAGAAGCTGGCCAGCGCGGGAATGAACCGGTGCAGCTCCCCGTACAGGTTCACGTCCTTCAGGATCTCGGCCCGGTAGGCCTTGAACGTCGTGCCGAAGTCGTGCAGGTCGATCCCGCTCACCCTGGCCATCAGCCAGTTGGCGATGCGCGACGGGATCTTCCGCAGCAGCAGGTGGTCGTTGCGCTGCTTGCGCCAGCCGCTGGCGATGTCATAGCCCTCGTCGATCTTTTCCAGAAGCGCAGGCAGGTCCTCCGGCGCGTGCTGCAGGTCTCCGTCCATCGAGACGATCACGTCCCCGCGCGCCTCGTCGAACCCCGCCGAAAGCGCCGCCGTCTGCCCGAAGTTGCGCCGCAGCCGCACCACCCGCAGCCGCCCGTCCGTCTCCACCAGATTCGCCAGCAGCTCGAAGCTGCGATCCGTTGAGGCGTCGTCGACGAAGATCACCTCGTAAGGGCGCCCCAGCCGCTCGAGCACCGCCGTCAGCCGGTCGTAGAGTGGCAGCAGCGCCTGCTCTTCATTGTGGACGGGAATGACGACGGATAGCATCAGCCTGCCCATCAGTATAACAAAAGGCCCGTAAATTCAGGCGTTTTGATACAATTAAGAAGAAGCATGTCTACCCCGCAAGGACCTGAAAATACGCCGTCGCAGGGCGGCGGCGCGCAGCTTCCGCTCGGCGACCGCCGCAACATCCTCCCCGTCAACATCGAAGACGAGATGCGCCGGTCGTATCTCGACTACTCGATGTCGGTGATCATCGGCCGCGCCCTGCCCGACGTGCGCGACGGGCTGAAGCCCGTGCACCGCCGCATCCTGTACGGCATGAGCGAAATGGGGCTCACGCACAACCGCCCCACGCGGAAGTGCGCCAAGATCGTCGGCGAAGTCCTCGGCAAGTACCACCCGCACGGCGACTCGGCGGTCTACGACGCTCTGGTCCGCATGGCCCAGCCCTTCTCCATGCGCTATCCGCTGGTCGACGGACAGGGCAACTTCGGATCCATCGACGCCGACCCGCCGGCGGCCATGCGCTACACCGAGGCGCGCCTTTCGAAGATCTCCTCCGTCCTGCTCGAGGACATCGACAAGGAGACCGTCGACTTCCGCCCGAACTACGACGACAGCGAAGTCGAGCCGGAGGTCCTGCCCGCGCGCTTCCCCAACCTGCTGGTCAACGGCAGCGAAGGCATCGCCGTCGGCATGGCCACCCGGATCCCGCCGCACAACCTGCGCGAGATGATCGACGCCGCCATCGCCCTGGTCCAGGATCCCTCCACGCCGGTGTCCAGGATCCACGATCTGGCGCCCGGCCCCGACTTCCCCACCGGCGGCATCATCCTCGGCCGCCAGGGCATCATCGACTACTACACGAAAGGCCGCGGCTCGCTCAAGGTCCGCGCCCGCGCCTTCACGGAGAAGATCCAGAAGGACCGCGAGGCCATCGTGATCACGGAGCTGCCCTACCAGGTCAACAAGGCCAAGCTGATCGAGCAGATCGCCCAGCTCGTCAACGACAAGAAGATCGAAGGCATCTCCAACGTCCGCGACGAAAGCGACCGCGAAGGCCTGCGCGTCGTCATCGAAGTCAAGCGCGGCGAAAACCCGGAAATCATCCTCAACAACCTGTATCGCCACACCCAGATGCAGGTGAACTTCGGCGTCATCATGCTGGCCATCGTCAACGGCCAGCCGCGCGAAATGGGCATCGTCGACGCGCTGAAGCGTTTCATCGACCACCGCGTCGAAGTCGTCCGGCGCCGCACTGAGTACCTGCTGCGCAAGGCCCGCGAGCGCGAGCACATCCTGCTCGGCTTCCAGAAGGCGCTCGAAAACCTCGATGCCGTCATCGAGACCGTCCGCGCCTCCCGCACGCCGCGCGAGGCCCGCGAGGCCCTCATGGGCCAGATGGATTTCCCCGAAAATCCCGCCCTCGAGCAGATCCTGCGCAAGTGGGCCCCCTCGCTGCGGTGGAACGGCCAGCCGTTGTCCCGGTTCGACTTCACCGAAAAGCAGGCCCAGGCCATCATCGAACTGCAGCTCCAGCGCCTCACCGGAATGGAGCGGCAGAAAATCCTCGACGAGCTGGCTGAAATCCAGCGCCAGATCGCCTCTTATCTGGAAATTCTCGGTTCGGAAAAAGTCCTCCGCGGCGTGATCGTCCGGGAGCTGAAAGAGGTCCAGAAGGAGTTCGGGGACGAGCGGCGCACCCAGATCGTCGACGACGAAGGCGAGATCAACCTGGAAGACCTCATCAAGCGCGAGGACGTCGTCGTCACCGTCTCCCGCGGCGGGTACCTGAAGCGCACCGCGCTCGACACCTACCGCCGCCAGGGACGCGGCGGCAAGGGCCGCATCGGCATGGCCACGCGCTCCGAAGACGTCGTCGAAGACCTCTTCGTCGCCAACACCCACAGCTACCTGCTCATCTTCACCTCAAAGGGGCGCCTCTACTGGCTCAAGGTCTTCCACATCCCCGACGCCCAGGCTGCTGGCCGCGGCAAGCACATCAAGGGCCTGGTCAACCTCCAGGAGGACGAAGAGCCGCGCGCCTTCCTTCCCGTGGCCGAATTCGAGCACGGCAAGTACGTGGTCATGGCCACGAAGTTCGGCGTCATCAAGAAGTGCGAGTTGACCGAGTTCGACAACCCGATGTCGCGCGGCATCATCGCCATCAACCTCAAGGAGAACGACGAGCTGATCGAGGCCGCCCTCAGCGACGGCTCCAAGATGATCTTCCTCGCCACGCGGGAGGGCATGGCCATCAAGTTCCCGGAGACCGACGTCCGCCCCATGGGCCGCCCAGCCGCCGGCGTCACCAGCATGAAGCTGGCTGAAGGCGACTGGATCGTCGGCATGGAAGTGGTCACCGACGACGACTACATCCTCTCGGTCAGCGAGCGCGGCTACGGCAAGCGCACCCGCGTCAGCGAGTACCGCCTGCAGTCGCGCGCCGGCAAGGGCGTGATCAATATGAAGGTGACGGGCCGCAACGGCAGCAAAGTCGTCGCCGTGCTCGCCGTCAAGGAGGACACCGACGTCATCGTCATCAGCCGCGAAGGCAAGATCCTCCGCACCGAGGCGGAAAGCATCCGCAAGACCGGCCGCTCCGCCCAGGGCGTCAAGCTCGTCTCGCTCGACGAAGGCGATGCCGTCGCCGCCGCCTGCGCCGTCAAGGAAGCCGAGGCGGAAGACGGCTCCGATGCCGAGCAGCCGGAGCTGCCGCTGCAGTGACCGCGGCGGGGCGCCGCGCGGCGCCCCGCCTCAGCGCTTGTAGCCGATCTTGCGCAGCAGCGAGTGGCGCCACTCGACGTCCGCCGGGCCTTCCACTCCCTTCGGCGGGAATCCGTCGATCACGCCCAGCACGCCGCGACCCTGCTCCGTCTCCGCCACCACCACCTCCACCGGGTTCGCCGTGGCGCAGAAGATCCGCGCCACCTCTGGCACATTGCGGACCGCTCCCAGGATGTTGATCGGATACCCTTCCCGCAGGCAGATGTGGAACGTGTGCCCCGCCGCCACGGCCTGGGCGTTCTCCACGGCGATCTTCTTCAGCTCCTCGTCGTTGCCCTCCACGCGGATCAGGCACGCGCCGGATGCCTCGCAGAAGGCGATGCCGAACTTCATCTGCGGCGCCGTGTTCACAATCGCCTCGTAGAGATCCTCCACCGTCTTGATGAAATGCGACTGGCCGAAAATGATGTTGCCGTTGTCCGGGATCGTCAGCCGTACGGTCTTCAGTTCCATGGCAATCCCCATCCTATCGCGTGCAGTATGCTGGCAACTATGCGACTGCTGGCCGCCTGGCTCGTCACCGCTTCTCTCGTCTGCGCCCAGGAGCGCGTCGATCTGGAAACCCTCGCGAAAATCCGCGAGGAGTCCGCGCAGCGCTCCCAGGTCATGCGCCATCTGCACGTGCTCGCCGACCGCTACGGCCCGCGCCTCACCGGCTCCCCCAACTACGAGGCCTCGGCCCGCTGGGCCATGCAGCAGCTCGGTTCCTGGGGCCTGACCGACGCCCGTCTCGAGCCGTGGGACTTCGGCCACGAGGGCTGGTCCAACGAGCGCGCCTCCGGCCATCTGCTCGCCCCTGTGCGCGACTCGCTCGTCTTTGAAGTGATGGCTTGGACGCCCTCCACGAAAGGCGCGGCGCGCGGCGAAGCCGTGCTGCTGGCGCCGCCCGCGAACCCCTCGAAAGAAGAACTGGATTCCTGGCTTGCAGCCCATGCCGCGGCCGTGAAAGGCCGCATCGTGCTGCTCGGCAAGCCTCGC
>FWPV01017101.1_pt1 | contig 10105 bp, 4 predicted proteins | sample 2228371 | NCBI WGS metagenome assembly FWPV01 (sample SAMEA103939776, study PRJEB20133) | metagenome
CGGGCAGTTCGTGGGAATGGTGGAGAGCAATCGGCCCGAGGTCACCGCCGCCCTCTTCCGCACCGATCGGGCGCGGCTGTTGATTCCGCTTTGGCTCGGCCCCCGCTCGCAGCTCGTACCCGGGCAGTCGGCCGCCCAAGAGGTCGCCTTCGTCGTCCCGGGCGTTCCCGACGCCTACACCGCCTATCTGTTGCTACCGGGCAATATGGCCCCGCTCGATGCCGAGCGAGTCACCGGCGGCATGCGGGTACGATTGACGGAGTGCGGTCCGGCCTCGTTGGTCGTCCTGACGCAAGATCCCTTGGTGTTGCACCATCTGTCGCAGCGCGGCTCGCCCTCGGCGGTGCGCGCGGCCCAGCTTTGGAAAGAAATCGCCTCCGACACCTTGCGGCAGGTCCGTGCCGTCTACGAGCAGACGGCGCGGAACGGGTACGCCCCACCCTACGCCGAGGCGTGGTTTCGCATGTCCGCCGATAGCCTGCAAGCGGGCGAGGCGGCACAAGCCCGGGGCGACGCCGCGGACGCCATCCGCCAATATCAGCGGGCGGTGCGTCCCCCGGCCTTGCTTCGCCGGTTGCTCTGGGAATCGGTCCTAGATCCCGCCGCCGACCCTACGACCGATCCCTTGGCGGTATCCTTCCACACGCTTCCTTGGTATGTCACGCAGCGCGATCGCTGGAGCACCGCGGCTTGGGGCGACAACCGCTTACCGGGAGGAGATATGGAAAGCGCCGAGGCTTGGTCCTCCGCGGGGTGGCAGGTCTATCAATATGGGGTGGCGGGCGTGGAATCGCGGGCCCGGCTGTTGGCGACGGCGGCCCGATCCGGCAACCTCGGCCTGTGCCTATCGGTTCTTCCGAGCGACCCGCAGCGTCCCCCGGTCAACGTCGAATCGCCGCCCATCTGGTGCGATGCGCCGCCGGTCGCCGTCCAAGCGGGCGACCTCGTGCGGATCGAGGGTTGGGTCTATATTTCGCGTCCCGCCTCGGGCAGTCCCGACGGTCTGGTCATTCAGGATTCCATCGGCGGCGAGGCCCTGGCGGTGCGGATTCCGAGAACCGTGGGCTGGCGACCGGTCCGGATGTATCGCACCGCCGCGCAATCGGGCGAGCTGCGGCTGCGGATCATGATGACCGGCTTGGGCGAGGCCTGCCTCGATGATTGGACGATCCGCAAGGCGGCGTCGAACGGCCCGCTGGCCCGGCACCCGGCCGCGGCTGCGGCTGCCAAAACAGCCTCTTTCGGCGAGTAAGCGCAGGGACGCCCAGGCGACGCCCGCTCCCGAAAAGCACGATCACTCCACGCGCCACTCCAGTATCCCGCCCGAGTAGCCCTGCCGCAATTTCACGTACAACCGCACTTGGGTCGTCTCCACGGCGTCGAACTCCAGGCGATTGAAGCGATCTTTCTCGACTCCCACCGCGGCACTCGGCGCGACGTCGCGCCAATCGCCGCCGTCCCACCACTGCACGCGGCACGATTCCGGGGTGCGGCACTGACCCGTGCCCGTATCGTCGAACCAGTACACCTCCACGGCGGAGACCTTTTTCGGTTCTTCCAGGCGGTACATGATCCATTCCCAGCTTCCCTTGTGCGGCCACCAAGTGAAGCGGGGCAGACCTTGATCGCCGGAGCTTCGCGGCACGACCCCATCGACGACCGCCGCCGGAGTGTCGTTTTCGAAGCAGTGCGAGGCTTCGACGGGCGGGGCCTTGGGCACCTGCCAACGGACGGCATCCGGGCCGAAACCGATCACCGGAAAGGCCGAAATCCGCAATCGGGCACAACCCATCGGAATCAGGAACACTTCTTCCGTCGCCTCGTCGGATCGAACCGGCGACGGTTGCAGCGGCGCTACCAGACCGTACGGATCGAGCTGCCACTCCGGTATCTTTCGGGCCTTCGTCCGGAGCATGATCGGCGCCGCCTCCGGCGTGAACGGTTGTCGATCCGCGGCCCCCTCGCGCCGGATCACCTCGAAGCCGCTCTCGGGCGGATCGCTGAGAACCAGCCCGTAGTTCCAATCCGTCGTGGGGTAGATCTCCCAAGAAGGCCACTCCTCCGTGCGATCGTGCTTGACGTAGCGCTCGCCGATCCGCAGCGAGTACGTCAGGGGGCCGCGATCGACCGAGACGCTGTTATGGTTCGCCTCCCACACGCGGAGACGGATCGACATCGGCAGCCTCAACGTCAGCTCATCGCCGTCGCGCCAGGTACGCTCCACGACCAACCAACCGCCGGAGACGGCGGGCGCCGGCACGGCGCGGCCGTTGAGCCGCAGCAGCGGCGACTCGCACCAGCGCGGGATCCGCAGGTACAGGGGAAAGGCGACGGGCGATTCCATGCCGAGCTTGAACAGAATCTCCTCATCGAACGGATAATGCGTCGCCTCGCTGATGACGACCTCGCGGCCTTCCGGACCGACTTTGGCACGGACCGTGCTTGGAGCGTACAGGACGGCCGCCAAACCGTCTCCCGCCGCCGCCATCCAGAGGTGTTCCGTAAAATACGGCCAGCCGTGCGAAACGTTGTGCTGGCAGCAGCGGTGATCGTAGGGATCCATGCAGAACATAGGCCCGCCGTTTTGCACCCCCGGCGACTTGTTCTTGGCGTCCGACACCGCCAGGTTGGGCGCCGTGAGATAGCGCAGGGCCTTGAGGTCCGGCGTCATCGAGGCGGGGAGCGAGTTGAAGGCCACGTCCTCGCAGACGTCGGCCCACTTTACGTCGCCGGAGAGGGCCGCCAGCATCTCGCACGAGAGCATCATCTCGACCATGGCGCAGGTCTCGGCGGCCTGACGGGGGTCGTGGTAGCCCGGCCGGCAGTTCTCGTCCGCACCGTACAACCCGCCCGGCACCTGACCGTATTGGCGCCGCATGTCCTCATAGTTGAGCCATGCCCGCTCCAGCAAGGCGAAATCCTCTTTCTGCTGGTAAAAGATGCCCGGGGCGCGGAAGCACTGCGCCATGTTCACTCCGTGCCAGTTGGCCACGCCCTGATCCCAGCGGGCCATACGCCGGAAGATCTTCTCGCCCAGCTCCAAAAGCCACGCCTCGCCCGTGCGATTGTACAGCCAATACACGCTCGCCAAGTTGTCGCTCGCCCGCTGGTTTTGCCAATACGGCAAGAGGAAGTCCTCCTCCGGCAGCTCCAGCTCCCAGCGGAAATAGCGGCGCATCACATCGATGACCCGCGGATCGCCCGTATATTCGTGATACGACTGCAAGACGTTGAGCATGACCATGTTCGGCCAAACATCGGGCTTCAGGCCGCGCGGGGAGCCGATTACCGTCAAGTTGCGGATGGGACCGAAATAACCGTCCTCGCGTTGACTCTGCATCACCGGCTCGATCCACCGCTTGGCCTCGGCGATCATTTCCGGCCGTTCCAATAGGTAGGCCAAATCGCCGTAACCTTTCAGCCAGTAAGGCACCTCTTCCCAATGGCTCTTTTCGCCCTCGCCGGTAGGGCTAAGCCAGGCATTGCCCTGCGGATCGAGGAAGCGGCTCACCTCATGCAGCCGGCCGATGAAGCCGTCGGCCTCCAGCTCCAATTGCGTAAGCAGCCAGCCCTTGGCTCGCACCGCGCCGACCGGCAGCTTGGTCAGGGGACTGGGTACCAACGGCGGACGATTGGCGGCGTAATGGCGGATGCCGAGCGTGCCGTCCGGAGTTTTCACCGCGCGGACCGCAACCGCGTCCGAACGTTCTTCGCATCGGGCGAAGGGGCCGGCGACCATGCATGCCACTCCCGTTACCAGCAAGAGAACCCGCGTCTGTCTCGATGCGGATGGGGCCGACGATGTACGGCGACGCATGGAACCCTTCTCCTCCGTCTCATGGAGAAACTCGGCCTGATGGTCGTCGGTCGGCCGCACCCGGCCGCCCGCAACCGTTTTCCGCGAATATAACCGGCCGGCGAACCCGCGAAAAGCGGCGCGAACGCGAAGCGGACGGCGTCCTCGATCCCGCCGGCGGCGTTGCTTGGCAGGGCGATCGGCAAACCCTTCAACCCGTGGCTTGGGCAAAACACTTCGCGGCGAAGTCCCAATCGACGTGATCCCAGAAGCCCTCCACGTACTTCGCGCGATCGTTGCGATAGTCGATGTAGTAAGCGTGCTCCCACACGTCGATGGTGAGGACCGGTTCCAGGCCGTGTTTCAAGGGAGTATCGGCGTTGCCCAGGGCCAGCACCTGGAGCTTGCCGTCTTTGTCGGCGGCCAGCCAGGCCCAGCCGGAGCCGAAGAGTTTGACGGCGGCCTCGGACATGGCCGCGCGGAGCTTCGCCAAATCGCCGAAGTCGCGCTCGATCGCCGCCGCCAAGGCCCCGCTCGGAGCGACTCCCCGCGGCTTCAAGCAGTCCCAATAGAAGCTGTGATTCCAGGCCTGAGCCGCGTTGTTGAACACCGGGCCGGCCGGCGCCTGGATGACCACATCCCGCAACGACACCGCGCTCTCCGGTTTGCCTTCCAGCAAAGCGTTCAAGTTCTTGAAGTACGCGGCGTGATGCTTCCCATAGTGAAACTGGATTTGCTCCTCCGAGAGGAACGGCTTCAAGGCGTCCATCGCATACGGAAGCGGAGGTTGTTCAAACGCCATTTTCGTCTCTCCTTTCCCGGAAACCGATTGGGCCTGCACCGCGGCAGTCTTCAGGGCCGACCCCAGCCCCGTCCCCACGACCGCCGAACCGACCAAGAAATCACGACGTTGCATGATTCCCCCCTTCCCATCGAGACGGCGCCGAGCGTATCGGCTTGCCCGGCCTTCCCCCTGCCGATCTCCCATCGAGACCGCGTCTTGAGTGTAGCGGCGAAGTAGCCGTCTCGCCAGAGGTTGACCGGGAATGACAGGCCCGGCTCCCGCACCTACGACGGCCCCAGGAACCCCCGCACAAATCCCGTCGCATCGCAGAACTTCGTTGCACGGGAAGGCAATATTGCGTGAGACGGGGAGGTCTACCCTGGCTGGGCGTGAGCGAAGGACGTTTGCCGCGCGATTGGCTGGAGGGACGCCATGGAACGGCGCTCTGGAGGGACTCGCGCCGTCGCGTCCGCCGACGTGCCCCATTGCCCGGCATCCGTGCCGCCCATCTCCGGATCGCTACTCTCAGCCCGATCCTGCTTGGAGGCCGCCCTTGCCTGTCCGCAAGGCCCCAGACCGACGAGCGGCCCTTCGCCTCACGGCGCAACCGACCGCCGTTCCTGTTCGTCTCGCTATAATCCCTGCTTCTTGGCGCAACCTTCCATCCTAGGGCAGTCCTCTGTCCGCGCCCGATCTCAAATGTGGTTCGATGGCAATAGCATCCTGCCCCGAGTCTGAGATGGTTTTCAAAAAAATGCGACACATTCCGGCCGGAATTCCGCTGTGTAGTTGAGACTGCCGATGTTCGCCCATGTTCCGCCGATAGTCAACAAGAATGGCGCGGCGAGAGAAAGACAAGACGAAAGCGAGGTTGCGATGAAACGCGTATTGGTTCTGGCCTATGGTGCGATAAGTTATGCGATATTTCTTGGTGTGTTTGTCTACACCATCGGATTCGTCGGGGGCTTCTGCACCCCCACCACACTCGACGCGGTGCTCGACGATCCAAGCCCCTGGACAATCGCCCGGTCAGCGCTGGTTAATCTCGCGCTGGTAGCGGCATTCGGCCTACAGCACAGCGTCATGGCGCGGCCGGCCTTCAAAAGGCGGTTGACACGCTGGATTCCCCGGCCGATCGAGCGCAGCACCTACGTCTTGGCAACGAATCTGGTACTAGGACTTCTATTGTGGCAATGGCAACCGATGGGGGGAATCGTCTGGCACGTGGAAGCACATTGGCTGCGTGTCGTACTTTGGTGCCTCTTTGCCGGCGGGTGGCTTACGGTGCTGGTGACCACCTGTCTGATCAATCACTTCGACCTGTTCGGCCTGCGGCAGGTGTGGCTCTACTTTCGAGGCCGACCTTATACGCCGATTCCTTTTGTGACTCCAGGCCCTTATCGACTCGTACGACACCCCCTGTACCTCGGCTGGCTGACGGCATTTTGGTGCACGCCGACCATGACCGTGGGGCACCTGGTGTTTGCTTCGGCAATGTCGGTTTACATCCTGATGGCGATCCGTTGGGAAGAGCGCGACTTGCTCACATTCCATCGCGCCTATGCTCAATATCGACAGCGAGTTCCCATGTTGATTCCTCGCTGGCCGGTCAGGAGGAACCGCAGCGTCCAGGAACAGACCGCACTCGGGCCGGAATCGACCCGATCCGTCGGGCCCATGCACGCGGCATCAACTCCCCATGAGGGATCGATCCGCGGAACATCGACGATTTAGGTCTGAAGCGTTGCGACATACCGAGTAAATGCGGGGAGCGGTGATACTTCCGGTGTCGGGATTCATCTCGGCAGGCTGACAGGCTGCTTGTCGGCCTGCATCAACGGCGAATGGTCCGTGGAATGCGGCGACCGTCTGCCGCATTGCGGCACTCGGGCAAGGGTTCGGCTAGAAGCTCCCTCGGCGGAAAGCATCGTTCACGTTACCTCAACCGCGGGCATGGATTCGTGATGAACACTTAACAAGGACTTGTTGCACACTCACGCCTGAGGCTCGCGGCCGGCGTCGCCGGCCGGCTCTCCGCGTTGAAGTCCGAAATGCGGCCCCGGCGTCCTGATCGGATGAGCGACAACGCGCTATCCGCCGCGTCGGTCCGAATCGCAACCGGGTGATGGGACCGTCGGGGGCGACAAAGGCCCTCAACCCCTGCAACCGCCTATTGCGTTCCGTGCCGCCGACATCGATCTTGCGAGATCCTGCGAAGACCGGCGGCATCATGACACCATCCTATTCAACGTCATCGGCCGACCGACCGCCGAACCCGCGGTTTTGAGTCGGCCGCCGACTGCTGCCGTATAATTGGTCGATTTCGATGGACGGCAACGAAGTGCCCGGTCATGTCTCCGGACGAGCCGCGTCCCGAACCGGGGATGGGTGATCGGACCGATGGGAAGACGGCCTGGTCGCAGCCGTGCCGTGGGCGAATCATGATCACGTCGGAGGCTGAGCCTGATGTCACCCAATTCCATCACGTACGCGCTTTGGCAACGTGCCACGGCCGGTGAACAGGCCGCATTCGACGAACTCTTTTCGATTCATACGGAGCGACTGTTGGTGTTCATCGAAGCCCGGCTCGGAGGTCGGCTGCGGGCGCACATGGAACCGGGGGATCTGCTGCAAGACGCCTATGCCGCGGCATGGGAAAGCTTCTCGAATTTCCAATATGTCGACGACGGGTCCTTTTTGCGTTGGATGTGCCGCATTATCGACAATCGCCTGCGCGACGCGAATGATTTTTTCAACGCGGCCAAGCGGCAGCCGCGGGAGCTGCCCCGGCCGGCGCCGACCGGCGCCGTCACCGCCCTGGCCCGAGCCGAAAGCCGCGAGCGACTCACGGCGGCGCTCGCCCGGCTTTCCGATGAACATCGAGAGGTCATCCTGCTTCGATACTTTCAGGGACTTTCGTCCGAGGAAGCCGGAACGCGGATGCGGCGATCGGCCGGTGCCGTTCGCAATCTACTATCTCGGGCACTTGTTGAACTTGGCAAGCATTTGAAGGCCGGCGAGGAATCCCTGTCATGAAAAACATCGACGAGATGCTGGGTCGGCTGTTGGAACGACACACCGCCGGCGAGTCGGTCACCGTGCCGGAATCGTTGACCGAAGCCTTCGAGCAGGCATTGGCCGGCGATGCCGCTCTTCGTGACTTCCTCGATGCCACCGCGCCCGCCGGCCCGAACATCGCGGAACCGCATCGCGACCCTCCGCGACTGCCGGTTGACTACAAGATCGAACGCGAACTCGGTCACGGCGGGATGGGGGTGGTGTATCTCGCCTGGCAGCAATCACTACAGCGCCATGTCGCGATCAAGGTGTTGCGTCCCTCTCTTGGGTCGTTTCGCAATCTTGTCGATCGCTTCCTCCACGAGGCTCAAAACCTGGCAAGACTGCGGCATCCGCATATTGTGGCAATCTACGAGATCGGAGATGCTGACGGCGAACCGTACTTCACCATGGACCACGTCGATGGCGAACCATTGACGCAGCGACTCAACAAAGGCCCGCTCTCGCCCACCCAGGCCGTCGAACTGTTCAAACAGATCGCTTCGGCGGTGCAGCATGCTCACAAGCATGGCATCGTGCACCGCGACCTGAAGCCGGCCAACGTTCTGCTGAACCGGCAGGGGGAGGCTTTTGTCACCGACTTCGGCCTGGCCCGGCAGATGCATCAGGATTCCGGCTTGACTCAGACCGGTGAGGTTCTGGGAACCCCACGGTACATGGCTCCCGAACAAGCACGCGGACAGGCCGCACAAGTGGGAGAGGCGACGGATATTCATGCGCTGGGGTTGCTGCTTTACGAGATGTTGACCGGACGGCCGGCATTTCAGGCTCGCTCACCGGCCGATGTGCTCGTCAAGTTGTTGTACCATGAGCCTGATCCGCCGCGTAGATTCGACCGACGCATTCCTCGCGATCTCGAAACCATTTGCCTCAAATGCCTCCAAAAGAATCCCGCCGATCGCTATCCCAACGTGGGAGCCTTGTTGGAGGACGTCCGGCGCTATGAAGCAGGCGAGCCCCTCACGGCACGACGCCCCGGCTGCTTGTCGATCGCTCACCGATGGTGCCGGCGACACTGGAAACCGGCAGCCGCGGCTTGCATGGCGGCTGCCGTTTCGTTGCTGCTCGCCTCTCAAGTATTCAATCGATCTTATGAAGACTTAGTCGCCTGGGGAGACGAAGAACTTGCGACGGGAAACGCAGCGGTTGCCTCCCAGGTGTATGCGCGGGCCTGGAGCAAAGGAAACGAGTCCCAGCGACGGCAATTGATCGATCGCATTGTGCAAACCTGTCGCCTGAGTAAACGCCCCGCCGACACGCTCGATCTGGCTCTCAAGGTGGTCGAACTCGACCCCACGGTTTCATTCGGTGATCAGGATTACCTGATCGCCCAGGCGCTTGTATCCCGTGAGAGAGCGGCCGATCCGTCAGGTGCGATCGACATCTGGCACGGGCGTCCCAAAGCCTCTCTGGAACTGTTGCGGCACCGTTTGGAACTGGCCCTGGAACATGGCGTCCCGGAGGAGCGCCGCCTGGAGACTGAAGAAACGTTGGCCGCCGTCAAACTGGCGCTTTCAGACGGTCAGGCGGAATTGCGCTATGCTCCCGACTTCCTTTATCACTTGCCTCAAGGAACGGCGGAGGAATTGAACGCCCTCGTCAACGATGAGAGCCGGGCACTGTGGACCCGAGGCAAGGCCGCCATGGCACTGGGACGGCAACTGGAGTCAAACGAGGACCTCGCCCCGGCCGTCGCGGCCTATGAACGCGCTCTCGACTTTTTCAGGAAGGTCTATCCCTATTACAGCGGAGTCTCTTCGCGTCTCGGCGCCTCACGGCCGACCGCCGGCGACCTCAGCGGCGAAGAATGTCAGTTGGTCGCCGAACTCTGTCGTGACCTTAATCGGCTGGCGCCGGGGAAGCATCCGCAGCCGGAAGGCGGCATCGACTTTTCTTTGGCCGGCCTGCCGTTGCCCGCGGATGTCGTGATAGGGTTGCGGCTGACTTTATGCGACGTGAACATCGACGACCCCGATGCGAACCTGCCTCATCAATTACCCAGAATCACGCGATTAGGAGGGGATGGACGCGCGTTCGTGGGCGTCTTGGACGGCCGCTATCGCTTGTCGTTCGGCGGATACTCTGCGCGCTGGCCTGCGGAAAGCAGTCGCTTCATGGGATTGATGCAGATCGACACGGATCATTGGCCGGCGGAGGTGACCATCCGCGGCAACCGCGTCCCGCTTCCCCCGGCACATGTTCGCCTCGCCGAAGAGGTGCGGTTGCTCCAGCCCCCAAAAAACGCGCTCCTGAGACTCGAGGATACGGAGTTTCGCTGGAGCGCCGTCCCTCAGGCTGAGTACTATCAGGTCCGATTTCTTTACTCGACGGAATCTCCTCATCCGACGAGTTCCCTATTCGCCTTTATTCGCACCGAAGAACCTCGTCTGAGTCTCAATACACTCAAGCCGCCTGATCGCACACAGCTCGTCGAGAATTGCACGACG
>FWPV01017103.1_pt1 | contig 10104 bp, 2 predicted proteins | sample 2228371 | NCBI WGS metagenome assembly FWPV01 (sample SAMEA103939776, study PRJEB20133) | metagenome
ATTCAGAAATATCAGGAATCCTTCTGGTTTTCCTGCTGTATGCTATGCAATCTTGATTCCATATCTTTTATTGATGCTTCTAGTTCAGAGATTCTATCTTCCTTTTCCTTTATTCGATCTTTCACATCTTTTATTTTACTTTCGAACATTTCTCGCATTTCAATAGCTTTTCCACTTTTGTATAAACCAATTATTGCTTCTTCCCATCTACTTATATTGCTCTGATCATGTGAGATTGAATCACGAAGACTTTCAATTTGGTGTCTTTTCCTGCTTATTACTTCTAATATTCTACTTTCCCATTCAGAACTTCTCTTTTCAAATTCTTTTCTTGCGCGATCAAACACTGCATCACATGCTGTTCTAAAGGTATTCCATAAGCTATCAGAATATTCTCTTGGGACACTTCCGATGGTTTTCCACTCAGCCTGCAACTCTTTTACTTTTTCGATAGCACCTCTAATATCATTAGATTGGGCAAGAGCTTGAGCCTCTTCACAAAGCTTTTCTTTTAGACGCATGTTTTCTTTTTGATCTTGTCTTATTAATTCATAAGCAGAATTTCGTCTTTCATAGAAGACATCCATAGCAGACTTGAATCTTTCCCAGAGAGCATCTTCATAATCGCGACCTGCATATCCTATTTGTTTCCATTGTTCCATTAACCCTTGAAAAAGTTCAGTCGTTGCTTTCCAATCCATTGAACCACTTAGAGATTCAGCTTTCAGACAAAGTCCTTCCTTTTTCTTACGATTTTCTTCACGTTCCTGGTCTAGCTTTTCGTAATATTCCTTGCGTCTTTGAAAAAATATATCCTGTGGAATACGAAATCTTAACCAAAGGTCTTCATCATAATCGCGGCCTGCCGAGCCTATTTGTTTCCATTGCCTTTGAAGTTCCATAAGCAAATCAGTAGACTCTTTCCAATCAGTGGAATTAATTAAAGCTTCTGCTTTTTCACAAAGTTCTTCTTTTTTCTTTCTATTTTCCTCTCGCTCACGTTCTAAATTATTATAATATTCTTCTCTTTGCTGAAAAAAGTAATCTTGTGCAGAGCGAAAACGCTGCCATAATTCTTCATCAATATCTTGACCTGCAGAACCGATGCGTTTCCAAATTCTCTGTAATTCCTGGAGTTTCTTTCCAGTTTCTTTCCAGTCTGTTGATTTGCTTAGTTCTTCTGCTTGTTGGCATAGTTCTTCTTTCTTTTTTATTCGTTCATTCTGAATACTGATAACTTCTTTTTCGAGGTTTCTCAAACGTTCATAAAGCCGGTCAAAGTCACCAATTGCTTTTGCCTCCGGCAGATGTTCAATCATACGTTGTATCGGTCCAAGATATTTGACTTTATCTGAAGATAGATGCACTTCATCTTCGAATTCTTTGCAACGTTTTTCAAGCTCCTTGAAACGATTTACAAATAATTCAAGCGATGCGATCTTATCATCTCCTTGAACCTTGCCAACAATTGTCCCTTGAAAGTTGGAATTATCTTTCTGCCAGATGTTGCCTTCATCATCAACATAACCCCATTCTTCATCTGGCAAACTTTTGGCTTTCGATTTAAGAATTTCAGTATTCATGGTTTCTTCCATAGTTAAACATACTCCAGTTTTTTACTTATTAATCCGAATATTAATAATAAAACCATAGGCTATTATTTTTTCCAAATTTTATGTAAAATAATGATATTATAATATTAACATAATAATATGGTATACGTCAAACAAAAACTTATACTAATTGTAAACCGAGATGTATTGATTTGCGTTTTTCATGAGTGTTAAAAAGCCTGTAATTTCTAATCTTAGGAGATAACATTGAAAATCAGCTTCGGGGAAAAAATATTCATTTCTATAATAATATTTCTATTTCTTATTTTTGGAAAAATCCCTCTTATACTTGCACTTACCGATAAAGATTCAAGTTTGCCTTATAAAATATATTCAATTCAGAAAGGTGATACTCTTTGGAGAATTGCATTATCATATTACGGAAGCGCAAGATTAGTTGATTTTCTGAAAAAACATAATAATATAATATCTTCTAAAAATTTAAAAGAAGGACGGGAAATAAAAATACCTAACTACATATCTTATGAAGTAAAGAAGGGTGATACCCTATATAGAATATCACGTAAAATACTTGGAAATGCCAGGAAATACTCTGATTTAGCAGAATATAATGATATTTCTAATCCTGACTTTATAAAAGTTGGGCAAATATTAATTATACCCCTGATACCGAATCTGGATACTGCTCTGGCAGAAAAACGTCTAAAAAGAACAATACCATCTGAAGAAGAACAAATTGAGATAGTAAAAGAAGAAATAAAAAAAGAAGAACCAATAGTAACTGAACAACCAGCCCCTGCTATGGAATATCAAGAGGTTGTTCCTGTAGAAGAACTAAAACAAGAAGAAATTCCTGTTAAGGAAGAAGAGCCGGAGATTCCCATAATAACACCCACTTTAGAGGCTGAAGAGATAGTTCCAACAGAGACAATAGAAGAAGAAACAGTTGTAACCGAAGAAATACAACCCACTATTGAGAAAGAAGAAAAAGAAAAAATCCCGGAAGAGATTATGCCACCATCAATTCCGATCGATAAATTGCCACCTATTCAAAAAAAGGAAGAAATACAAAAAGAAACTGTTTGGCCACCGAAATCACCCTGGATCGAAGAAAAACCAACTCCAGAAAAGAAATCAACCGAACCTGAAAGACTTTCTCCATTACTGGATGCAGCATCTCGATGGAGCAGATATAATACTGATTTAAGTTTAGGGAAATATCGCAAAGAGAAAGAATCCAGAGAGCGCGGAGTTCAACTGCCAATGAATTCTTTGCTTCAAATAGAAGGATACAAATCTGCAACTATAGAATACAGCAAGACACATTATTTTGGAAAATCAGATATAAATCGATACAGAGGTGGATACTTTGGTAGCTACTATTCAGATTATTATAGCGATTATGGATATGGAGGATATGATTATGGAGGTTATGGGGGATACAGTAGCTATGATAGCTATGGAAGTAGCTACAGCCGTTACGGAGGATATGGATATGGAATGGGTCGCGATGTGGGTTTTAATGTAGATCAGGAACTTGTTATCAGTTTACATGGACGTATAGGTGGAAAGACCCATGTTGATATCGATTATAATGATACCGGAAGGTCGCAGTTTGGGGGAATGGGTCAAAAAGAGCAAAAAATAGCAGTGTGGTATGAGGGAAGTCCAGAAGAAATAGTTAAAAAAGCTGCATTTGGAGATATACAGCTAAATATTCCGAGTAGCCGATTTATTACTATGAATAGAAGCCTTTTTGGTGCTCAATTAATTGCCGAACTTGCAGGCGTTAAATTAACAGTATTTGGCACCAGAACCAAGGGATTAAAAGGCACATGGACATCACAAGGACAATCTCTAAGGGCAGGTGGCGGAACCGGCACAAGAATAATGGATATTAATTATATTAAAGAGAGATATTATGCAATCAACGTTGGAGAAGATGGCTTAATTCATAATGATTATCTTCCAATCGAGACCGGAAGTGAACAAATATATATTGATGACGGGATTGGAACCAATAATGACTCTGGAATATCTACTGCACAGGGATATTTCGATTATCAATATCCCGGTGACGATTATAGCATAGACTATACAACAGGACAGATAGAGTTTCTAAAGAATATTTCTTCCAATTATAAAATTGTGGTCGCATATAAATATAGAGGTGGAGGCGGAGGCACAGTTGGAAATCCTGAAGCAATGTTTGTTGATGATGATAAAGATGGTGTAATAGATGAAAAAGATGATCCGTCAGACCATTTAGGTTATGTTGTCATTAAGGAATCTGGACAACATGGATCGGAATTAAGAAACGTTTACAGTTTGGGAAACAGAAATATTAATCGTCGTCAATTTGATCTTAGCATTTGGCGCGAGAATGGCACTGAGTATTTCCAAACGGATGAAGGTCAAGTATCCTACAATCGTATCTTTGGTTTAGACTCAGATGGAGATGGGTTAGTGGATGACCAATTGATCGATTTTGAAAGAGGAATCCTGACATTCCCTTCTCCACGACCATTTGTTATTGATGATCCCAGTAGCCCTTATTATAAATATAGGGATCAACTAAATAACGAAGCCATATATGCTGAAAATCCTAGATATAACGATCAAAAATATATTATTCAGGCTGATTATTCATATCAGACACCCAGTATCTATCTCGGTAGACTAAATATAATACCTGAAAGTGAAGAAGTAATATTAAATGGAAGAAGGCTAAAAAAAGGCACAGATTATATAATAGTTTATGAAGTAGGGTCAGTGGAAATTTTTAGAGAACTTACAGAATACGATAAAATTGTAATAAATTACGAATATATGCCATTCGGAGGAATATTTCAACAAACAATAGCAGGTATATGGGCAGAATATTCCTTTAGACCACGAAAACAAAAAGCGGAAGAAAAACCGAGTTCACAAAGACCTTATAGTGATAGCATGAGTCCTTTTTCTCAAGGCGATGATACTTATAGGTCTGGCTATGACGATATGACAGGATATAGATTTGGCTCGGATTATAGTAGTAGTTATAGTTCCATGTACGATTATGGTTCTGGATACAGCTCAGACTATGGGTCAGGTTATGGATTTGATTATGGGGGCTATGGATATAGCTCTTATGGCTATGACTCGTATAGCTCTTTCGGAAGCAGGCGTGGAAGATATAGTGGATATACATCAGGGACGAGGACCAGAACATCTAGAAGCTATGGACCACGTGGTAGTCAAGGATTAAATCTATCTTTAGGATATATATATAATGCGGGACAAAGATCGCTTGAAATTCCCGATGTAAATTCAGTTCCGAGCAGGCTACAGGCTTTTGTCGCAAATGGAAACTGGGGTCATGAATTCAATATGGCAAGAATTTTTGGTCTTGTTCCTCTTGTATCAGTCAAAGGTGCAGTTCCTCTTTCCATATTTCTTGATATTGAATCTGCGTATAGCCGAAACAATCCAAATAGTGTCGGATATGCAATGATAGATAGTATGGAAGGAGCAAAAGAAAGCTCCAGGATACCTACATACAAGTTTTCATGGCAAACTGGAAGTGTTCCAGTTTCTTCAGTTGGTGATGTAAATGTTGATAACAGAGCAATTTTTACAATAGTGCCGAAAGATAAAGAAGCTAGCTATGGCAATTATATGAAAAACAGGGATACCTCCGCTAGAGAGATAAATCCGCTTTCAAGATCTATAGAGAAACATCAGGTAATGGAAATAGGTTATGAATTGAGTGATAATTATCCATGGGGCTCATTATCACATTCAATCGCTCCAACAGGCTCAGATTTTAGTGAATATGAATTCCTGGAAATATGGCTTAAAGTTGATGGCGATAAAAATGTGAATTTTAACATAGATTTCGGAACAGTTAGCGAAGATAACGACGAAGATTTTAGGCTTGATAGTGAGGATCTTCCCGCAGATCTGACCGATGTTAATGGAGATCATAAGATAGATATTCTTGACCTATCGAAAGAAAATCTTCCCGCAAAAGATAGATATAAAGGAAATGGTAGACTTGATGTAGGTGAAGATATAGGATGGTCATATAACAGTATTAGTGGAACTACTCTTGCAACCGTGGGAAAAGATAATAATGTGCTGGATACAGAAGATCTTGATGGTGATGTGGTGCTTGATACCACGAATTCCTATTTTGAATTCTCCATTCCTCTTAATTCAATACCATCTGAGTGGATAAGAAGAGAAAATAAAAATACTGGTTGGATGTTCCTGAGTATACCTATTGAGGAAGCCATTCCAAATGGGCGTTCTCCCAGCTGGGGTGTTATAAAGCATGTCCGTATATGGCTTGAGAAAACCGCTCCAGGGACAGCTTTAGGCAAACTTCAATGGTATTCGATAGTAGTAGCTGGCAATAAATGGGAAAAAGGTCTGGTTGTCGATGAAAGTGGAAAACTTTCACAGGATAAGACAGAACAGCTTTTGGTAGGCACAAAGAATAATCATGAGTTTGAGGATTATCTCACTGAATACAGAACAATAGAAAATAATAAGGATTTTAAGGACCTTCATCCCTATGTGGAAAGTGCTTTTGACTTAGAGGGAGAAAGAAAAGAGCAGGCACTTACTATAAATTATAAGATCATGCCTAAGTCAACAGGATATACAATGCGAACATTGTTAGGTCAAAGACGTGGCGATGGGCAAGACCTCTCCAAACACCAAAATATTAGATTATGGATTCATGGTGATGGAAGCAAATCAATCTTCATAATGAGATTGGGTAGCAATGTTGACGATTTTGGTGCTGGTAGCCCAATAACAAAAAAAGAATCACAATCAATCGATCCATACTCCGGTTATTCATCTTATTCATACTATTCATACTCATCTTATGGAGGTAGGGGATATTATGAATATACACAAGTCATTGATTTCGTTGGGTGGCGACTGATTACAATACCACTTGATGATAATGATGGCGATGGACATCCTGATAGCATGAAAGCAGTAAATGATCCTACAATATCCAATATAAGTCAGATATTGCTGGGAATTAGAAATGACTCACAATTTCCAGCAGAGGGTGAAATCTGGATTAATGAGATACACCTAAATAATCCTCATGTCAAAACAGGTTGGGCTAGAAGATTTAATCTATCAACCGATCTCGCTAATATTTTTAGCCTTCAGGCAGGATATGCAAAGCAAGATAAGGACTTTGAGAATTCAGCCGGTCAAACAGGTAGATCAAGTATGTATAGTATGGGATACAGCACAAGCAATTATGATTATAACGTAAATACTGAATTCAAACTTATATCATGGCTTCCTATTAGCTATGATCTAAGTCATAGAGAAACAGAAAGCATTAGAGAATATGGTATGATCAGCTCTTATGATAGTGGAAAAACAAAAACTGATAACAAAACTTTCAGTATCAGTTTTGATAGAAACTCCTTGCCGAGTATAACATTTTCCTATGATAACCAGGAAACATGGAATGAAAGGCGTGGAAGTGAATTAAGCAATTTATATTCTTCAGACTTTAGATATGCTCTGAAAAGTATATTATCTGTGAATATGAACTATTCACACGAGTTGTTAAATGTAGAAAGCAGTCAAAGCTCACAAAGTAGTTCTAGTTCATATTACTATTATGGAAGGAATAGGGATTCTATAATTGATAGCGGAAGTATTTCATTGCAAATAACTCCAGTAAAGAGTTTTAGCGTAAATCCATCCTATGATGTGAGAAGAGAATTAGAACGGGAAATTAAATCTGATGGTAAAACTGAAGGTGCATTCAAGATAGCTGGAAGAGATCAAAGGTTCTCTCTTAGACCAACCCTAAGACAATTCTGGGGATTTAGACCTACCATGAGCAGTAGATATAGCTTCTCAGAGAATTGGTTCAGAAATGAAAAAGATGCTAGCTTGAATACCAATCTTAATTTTGGTATTAATTTTACACTTAAAAATGTTTTAACTCAAAAGAAAGAAAAAAAAGATGTCGGACCCAAAACTATGGATGGAACAAGCACACAGGAAGATAAATCAAGCCAGAATACACAAATTGATTCAGAGACTCCTGGCGATATAGAAACAGATATTGATAATGAATTTGATCAGACATTTGATATGGAAGAGCGAAGAAGGATGATGGATGAACGTATGCAAGAAGAAAGGGGAAACTGGATTGAAAGTGAGAAAGACGAATTGAAGAAAAAAATGAGAGATATGGAAAAACAGAAAGGAAAAGAAGATAAAGGTATTTTTAGAAGGAGCCTTGAAAGCTTTACTTTTAATATTGATCTAGGATTAGATATAAATGATTATCTACGACAACTAAAGCCAGATATGGGATTTTTTGAAATTATTAATCTGGAGCCTGAATCAAAATATAGAAATAGATCATCCAGGAATAGAAGAATTTCCATAAGAACGAATGTAGATCCATTTACCTGGGCTTCAATTGGGTTTAATACTGCTATTACAAACAGGTTTAGTAAATCAATGGGAACAGCATCAAATTCTAATTCAGCCACTTTGGGTGGAGATTTAAAACTCTCAAGAAAATCTACAAGCTTCATGTTTAGATATGATATGACCAAACAGGATATGGGAAACAGAAGTGGTCAGATATCCAATAGCATATCACACAATCCATCAATAACTCTACGTAATAATTGGTCTTCCGGTGTTGGATTGTCTTTAGGTGTCAGGACAACATTTAGAAATCAGGAAAGATCAGGTATAAAAACAAAATCTCTTCTTATAGCCCCAAACTTCAATATTGACTATGACCTTCACGTTTCGGGCGATATGGGATTACCGTTAATAAAAAAGAGAATAAAGTTAGACCATAACCTTGATATGAGTAATACTTTTTCTACAATGATAAGAAGAGAAAAACTTGGTGTAAATCGTGATGAAAAATCCGAACAGTATGGAACTTCTTTGGATATAAGTTATAACCTGCGTGAGAGAATAAGGGCAACGCTTAGATTAGCAATAGATTATAATCATGACCGTGTCCAGGAAGGAGCAGATTACCTTTCAGTTTCTGGCTCATTAATGCTTAGAGGAGAATTTAGATAAAATTGCGTTTTTGTAAATAATAATTCAAACACAAAGACACAGAGGCACGGAGTAATATGTAGGATGGGTAAATGGTTATAATTCTTGGGGTCCTTATTCTTTATAAAAAATGGTAGTTTATTAACTAATGTTATAACACAACCATTTACCCATCCTACTTCTTCTTTGGAAAAGGGAGATTTAGAGTTTATTATAATCAAATCATTAACCTTCCGATTTGTGATTAAAGTTTTTTATATTGCTCTACAAGTTTTAAAAATTCTTCTTCGTTTAAGATGTTTATGCCAAGCTTTTTTGCTCTGTCATACTTAGAACCAGGAGATTCTCCTGCAATCACATAGTCAGTGTTACTGCTAACACTGGATGCTACTCTACCTCCAAGCTCTTTTATTATATCGGAAGCAACATTACGCGTCATGCTATGGAGTGTTCCAGTTAATACAAACGTTTTACTTGATAATGGCAACTCCTGACTTGTTTCTTTTTCCTCACTCATTCTTACTCCCGCAGATCTTAACTTTTCCAGCATATTTATATTGCCTTCCTGCTGAAAGTATTGAATAATACTTTGAGCAACTTTGGGACCTATCTCATATATATTTTGAAGTTCCTCCGCCTTTGCTGATTTTAGGGCATCAATAGAGCTATAATGTTCTGAAAGTATTTCAGCAGCACGCACTCCGATATGGCGTATACCTAATGCAAAAATAAGCCTTGCAAGACTTCTATTTTTGCTTTCAGATATTGCATCGAGAAGATTTTTGGCTGATTTATCTCCCATTCGCTCTAAATTTGCAATCTGATCATGCTCTAAAAAATATAGGTCTGCTGAGTTCTTTACTAAACCCTTATCGACAAGCTGATCGATCAGTGATGGTCCAAGACCATCAATATCCATAGCATTACGTGATGCAAAATGGCGAATGTGTTCTTTAACCTGTGCAGGACAGGAGGAATTAATGCATCTTGTAACAGCTTCATCTTCAGGTTTAACGACATCTGAGTTGCAGATAGGACATTTGTCTGGCATTTTAAATATTCTTTCCTGCCCGGTGCGTTCCTCTTTAATGACCTTAACCACTGCAGGTATAACATCACCTGCCCTTTCTATAAGAACTTTATCACCTATCCTTATATCCTTTCGCTTAACCTCGTCCTCATTATGTAATGTAGCTCTAGTTATCGTTATACCTGATAGAGGTGTAGGGGATAAGACTGCGACAGGTGTAAGTGCGCCAGTTCTTCCAACTTGCACTATGATATCTTCAATAACACTTATTGCCTGCCTGGCAGGAAACTTGAAGGAAATAGCCCATCTTGGACTTTTTGTTGTTGACCCTAATTCCATTTGCTGAGTAAGCGAATTAACTTTTATGACCATTCCATCAATTTCATAATCAAGTTCATCGCGTCTGATCATGAATTCGTTACAATAGTCTATAACTTC
>FWPV01007222.1_pt1 | contig 10103 bp, 8 predicted proteins | sample 2228371 | NCBI WGS metagenome assembly FWPV01 (sample SAMEA103939776, study PRJEB20133) | metagenome
CTGGCATGCCCTGGGCAGGGAGGACATCGCCATCGGGTTCAATGTATAGCCAGGCTTTGCCTGCGCCAGAGGGGATGGCATCTTGGGCGGTTTCGAACGCTACGGGGTTGCTGGCCGAGTAAGGCACGGGCAGGTCCCACTTAAGGCTCAGTCCATGTTCGGCGGCCAGGTCTTGGGCGGGTTGCAGGGCATCTTGCAGGTGAAGGGGCGCGGTAAAAGAGATGTTTGCAACGCCTGAATCTACCAGGCGCTGCAAAATGTCGGGCAACGTCTGGACGCGCGCCGGGGTGAGCGTGATGTGCACGGTGGTAAAGATGTCTTCGGGCATGATCACGCCCAGGGCGCGCCAGGATTGTTCGTTTTCGGGTCGCAGGATGAAAAGCAGATGGTCGAGCCCGGTTTGCAGCAGGGTATGCAGGTAGGCTTTGTCGGCCAGTTTGAGTCCGTCGGTGAGCAGCCCGGCGACCTGGCCGTTCTTTTCGGCGTGGGCAATCAGGTCGGGCAGGTCGGGGCGCAGGGTGGGTTCGCCGCCGGTAAAGATGATGTGCGGCACGCCCGCGGCCCAGGCTTTGTCGAGCACGGTACGCCATTCGTCGGTGGTCAGTTCGCGGGTGACGCGTTTGAGCGGGGCGTCGCTGGCGTCTGCGCTGGGGGGTAGATTGTAGGTGAGGGCGCAGTCGAGCCGCAAGGGCGCGGTAAGCGCCTGGGTGTGCGGGGCGACGCGTTCCATATCCAGGTAGGTAATCGGGTCGAGGTCGGGGGTGTGGATGAGGGCTTGGATGCGGTCTACGAATTCCCTGAAATCTTGCATTGCCCGGGCTTTGCCGATGCGGTAACGGCTGGCAATTTCTTTGGCGGCTTGCTCGTCGCTGGCGCCGCGAATGAAATGGTAGGCGTATTCGGCGGCGGTGGGGTTGAGGTGCAGAATGGTGGCAGCATTGACGATGAGCGTACCAGAGCCATCGGGGCGCAGGCGCAGGTGCAGGCGGTAGGGTTTTTCGTCGGGCGGGGCGGCTTCCAGGTGATGCATGCCTTCGGGCAGGGGCTGGACGCGGGTAAACAGGGTGCGGATTCGTTCGAGCAGGTTCATGGCGTCTCCTTTTTGCGGGTCGCTATTTGGGCAGGTTGAAGGTCAGCCAGCCGGCATCCATAAAGAAGAGGACAAAATAGCCAATAAGCAGGATGAGCCAGCCGATAATGTCCACTTTTTCCATCAGGGCTTCCCACGAGAGGGAGAAGTTTTCCTGAATGGTGGTGGTGATTTCTTCGAGATTGGTCAGTTTTTCTTTGACTGATGCGCGCCAGTGGTCGAGGTAGAGTTCGTCTTGAATTGTTTTGTAAAGTTTGGCGGTGTACCAGTCGCCAATGAGCAGCAGGTTTTGGGCGGTGTGTTCAAATTCCAGCATTAATTCCAGGCGCAGGGCAATGATGCGCCGCAGAAAGGCGCGGGTGGGGGCTTCGCGCCTGCTCTGGCTGCGCGGCTCTTCTTTGAAATTGCGGTTGATTTCGCGCAAACTTTCATCCAGCGATTGGTCAATTATGCGGTAGCGCAGCAATTGGTAGTTGCCAATTTTGAGCAGTTCGATGTCGGATTGGAAGTCGCCTACGCTGGAGATGATGACTGCGCCTTCCCAATCTACCAGGGTTAGTTCGTCGCGCGAGTAGCGCACCCGGCTGGCCAGAATATCCTCAATTTCATTCTGCTCGAAGACCTCGCGCTGCGAGCGGATGAAGCGCGCCAGGTTTTGGGCGTTTTCTTCGACGAATGTATCTGGCAAGGCGGACGTTTCTTTAACCAGCAGGATGATGTAAGTCTCATACAATCCGTTGGCGCGGTATGCTGGGGGCAGCAACAGGTCTTGCAGGGCTTGTTCGATGCGCAGGCGGTGCTGAATGCTGTTGGGGTGCAGTGGTTCGTCCAGGTCGAAGCGGCATTCAATCATTTGCACGCGCGCATCGTAGTGCTGGCGCACCAGAGTAACAGTGACGCCTTCGACGTGCACACTTTCGCGGGCCAGGGGGGTCACGTCAATATCTACCGGCTGAAAGTAGGGCGCATCCTTAAGCCCGCGAATGCGCGCCGAACTTTCAGGCGCGTTGCTGAGCGGATCGGGAAAAGCCAGCAAGTAACAAATTTGCATGGCAGGCACTACGCCAGCACATCCAGTTGAATGAGTTTTTGCGTCTCAAACTGCAGCGGGCAGCCGCCGCCGCATTCGCTCACGAAGGCGCAGCCGGTGCATTTTGCTGGCAGGCCCTGGCGCTCGCGCAGCCGCACCGAGAGCGGATGATTCCAGATGGCGTGCCAGTCATCGCGCAGGATGTTGCCCACCGGCGTATAGTATGACTGGCAGGGCAACACATCGCCGTTCGATTCGACGCACATGTTGTAAAGGGCGGCTGTGCAGCCTTTTACGCCCAGTTCCATTTGCACCGGGTCAAAGTGACAGTATTGGGTGGGCGTGTACCAGATGAGGCGCTGTCCGCGCATATCGGTTTTGAGGCGGGCGATTTCCAGCAGGGGGGCCAGGTCGCGCTCTGGCAGGCCAGTGCCCACGCTGGCGCCGTTGCCCGAGTAGATGAGCGCATTCAGCCCTATGGTGGGCACGCCCAGGTCGGCTAAAAAGTCGAGCGTAGCGGGGATGGTGTGGGCGTTGGTGCGCAGCATGGTGGTGTTGGTCATCACGAACAGGCGTGTTTCCAGGGCGTTCTTCAGCCCGGCAATGGTTTGTTTCCAGGCGCCTTTGGCGCGCATCATTGCATCGTGGATGTCGGCGTCACAAGACTCAACCGTTATCTGGACGTGATCCAGCCCGGCATCTACCAGCCGTTTAACGTAAGCAGCGTCAGACAAACGCCGGGCGTTGGTGTTGAGCCCGGTAATTTGTCCGTTGCCCTCGGCGTGGGCAATCAGTTCGGGCAGGTCGGGGCGCAGGGTGGCTTCGCCGCCGGTGAAGATGATGTGCGGAATGCCCAGCGCCCAGGCTTTGTCTATCACTTGCTTCCATTCAGCGGTAGAGAGTTCGGGGTAATTGCGGGCGCGGGCGTTGTAGCAGTGGGCGCAGTCGTTGTTGCAGCGGTAGGTAATGGCCAGGTCCAGCCGGTAGGGCGCCGTGGGGCGTGCGCTAAAGGGGGCCACTGTCTCCAGCCCCAGGTCGTGAATGGCGCAAGCGCCATCCGGGCGAATCAGGTTTTGAAGTTGGGTGTTGAACGTCTCGAAATCGGCTGCGGCTTGTTTTTTGCTGACCTGGTAACGGCGCGTGAGGGCGGCAAGAATATCGGCTTTGGGCTTGCCTTCCAGCACCATCCACGCCATGAACGCCGCAGTGGGGTTGAGGTGCATGATGCGGTTGGCGTTGACGATGAGCGTGCCGTGCGCGTCGGCATCCAGGCGCAGGTGCACGCGGCTGCACTCGCCGGGGTTTTCAATCGCGTAGTGGTAAAGCCCCGGCATTTGCGGGGTGCCATGCTCAGGTTTTTGGTGAAAGAGTTTATCGAAGATACTCATAAAACCTCGATGATGCGTGAGGTGTGAGGTGTGAACCAAATTCACGCGTTACGTTTTACTTTTTACGTTCTTTGTTACCGTCCGCCGCCCGCACAGGCGCAGGCGCAACCCGCGCACGCACAGGCGCAGGCGCAGCCACCGCCGCCCGAACGGCCGCCGCTGGAAACGCTGGGCGGGGGAGGCGGGTTGGTGACTTGTGTGACATTGCCGGTGAACTCGCCTACGTTGCCAATGACACTGCTGGCAAAAGTTTGCACCCCGCTTACTACCGAGGCGGCAAAGTCTGCGCCGGGCAAGGCCCCACGGCTGGAGCCCATCGGGCCAACCGAGGGCGCGCCGCCCGCCTGGCTGACGCGTCCGCCCCCGCCGCCGCGATAAACCGGGTCGTAACGCCCCCACCAGGTGGGCACATAGACTGGGCCGGTAAAGGTGCGGCGGGTGCGTTCGTCGTAATCCTTATCCAGCATCGTCCACTCCAGGGCTTCGTCAAACATTTGACTCTTCACTTCTGGTGTGGCGGCGGCTTCAATCTGCGCCCAGGCGCGTTCCATGATGCTCTTGTAATACGCCACTGTTTCCCGGCGGCTAAAGCCCTTCATTTTTTCAGTGACGCCCTTCACCAGCCCCACCATCATCTTTTGCAGGGCCACGCGCTGCTCAGACTTTTTCTCAAACAGCAACGCATCCACAAACTCTTTTTCGTAACTGCGCAATTCGGCATAGGCGGTTTCATCCACTTTGCGGATGCGTAGCGGCTCGCGCTTTACCACCTCTACCGCGCCTTTTTTGACCACGCCAAACAGAATCATCTGCAAAACTTTATCGAGCGGCTGCTCCATCAGGATGGCCGCCTCGACGGCCGTCAGCCCGCGTTTGATTCCGTGCCCTTCGATGGCAATTTTTGGGGGCAGGTATTTCAGTTTGCGGCGGCTTTCCTGAATGACGCCAAGTACCGGCATGCCAAACATGAAAAACCCAAAGCATAAAAAGATGAGCACCCCCATGAGATCTTCTACATTGATGTTGAAACTGGGCAGGTTGAATAGCGGCGCATTACGCAGCGCACTGGCGGGAATGTACGCCTTAGGGAAACCGGCCCCAAATTTATATTGCTTATCGGGGCGGGCTTCGGCGCTGGCCCAGGTGTAGGTAATGCGTCCATCGCTATCGAAGCCATACAGCGGCTCGGCGCTGCCTGGCCAGCCGCCCTCTGGCGGGTAATAGCGCGGCTCGTTGGGCTGCACCCCCGGCGGCAGGTGAAACACCACCGTCATCCTGGTACTACCCGTCACATATTGTGAACCAAACCAGGTAGGCGAAAAGACGAAACTGGCGTAATCGGCCGGTTCGCTGGCTTTGTAAAACACATTGCTAATGCGCCCCACGCGCACGTTCACTGTGCCGCGCCGCCCAGGGCGAATGGCGTTTGCTCCCAAATCTACCGCAAAACCTGTGCCCACGCCCTGATAATCGCTGGAAATACGCGCCGCGCGGCCATCCACATAAGCGCTGATGCTGCTCCAGTCGTAATCATTGTTGGGCATGCCCACATCCACAAACTCAATCGCCGCGGCGCCTGGCTGGTTATCAAATACAAATTGATAGGTGAGCGCTGCTGTGCCATCGCTATTGAGATACACATGGACGGTCTGTTCGGCGAGTTGGAAATAATAACTCTGCGCCGAAGCGCCCGAAACCAGCCCCAAGGCCAGGGCCATAACGAACAATAAAGCTAAAAATCTGGTTTTCATAAGCCCTCCCAACAAACTTTGCGGCTGCAATATACGCAGCCCCGTCACTTATCATAAAAAAGGGCGCATCACCCCTCCCGTGATGCGCCCCACTTTTACCACTTGGGTTCTTCCGTCAACTGATACGTCGTCTGACAATACGGGCAGGTCACCACCGGCGCGCCCGCCATAATCTTAATATCGCTGGAGGTAATGACCCCGCCGCACGACTTGCACTTCATTTGCTCCACTTTGGTTTCGCCGGGCAGTTCTACCTTCATTGTTACCTGCTGCACCACTTCAGTCTTTTGTCCGCGTATGCCTAACCAGATGAGCCCCCCACCCCCGGCAAAAAATAACAACCCCAGACAAATGAACCCCAATCCAAACGTCAACCAACCTGGGTCACCCTGCGGCGACGTTGAGCCAATTACGCTCAACGCCCCATAGCCAAGCAGGCACAAGCCCACCAGAAACATAACCCCTGCGCCAACAAATGCAGCCACGCGAGTCATCATGCGCCTCCACGAAAAAACAGTGCGTTTTTAGTTTAGCATCACCAAAAACGTAAAACAAATGACTTTTGTCTCTATTTTTTACGGCATTTGACGTAAAAAGTTTAAGTCCCCGTCCAGTTTTGAGCCATAGGCGCGCAGCACGGGCAAAACCACCAGCAAACCGGTTTCGGGGGCTTCCAGCGGGCCCACCACCGACTCAGTCGCAGCGACAACAGCATCTACCAGGCTGTTGTCATCTGGCAGCACCGCAAAAATTGTCCGATTCATCCGGTCTGCATCGGGGTAAAAATCTTCCAGGCTGGGAATAAGCGGCGTATCGTCGCGCAGCCCTTCATCGCGACTCATACTGCGCAGCCCGGCGCTCCACAGCACGGTGGCGCGCGTCACCCCGGCATCTTGCCAGGCAGCCAGCACATCTTCTAACTTTTCGGGGTCGTGAAGCACAAACAAAATCATAATCATAGCCGCACCTCCTCGCTTACGTCATCCAGGTTGGATACATCGGCTTCGGGACGCGGCGCAGGCAAAATGGGCAATTCGCCCGCCTTATTGGGCGTCCGCATCCGCCGCAGGCGCGCCAACCAGCGCGCCAGGCGTTGGCGCACGCCTGCGCCGCCCTCGCGCCGAAACAACGCACGCAACATCACCGGCGTAAGGAGCGTGGTCAGCACCACCATGCCTACAATAGCCGAAAAAACCGCATCATCCAACAAACCAGACGCCATGCCCACTGAGGCCACAATCAACCCCACCTCGCCGCGCGAGACCATACCCGTGCCCAGTTGGGCGCTTTCGCGCCACGAAAACCCACTCAGGCGCGCGCCCAGCCCGGCGCCCAGCAATTTGCCCCAAACCGCCACCACAACAATCACCAGCGTCAACCCCAGGGCACTGCCCATCACCCGCAAGTCGGCCTCCAGACCAATATCCACAAAAAAGATGGGCACAAAAAAGCCATACGCCAGCGCCCCAATGCGCGGCTCTAATGCTTCGCGTTCGGGTGAACGCGCAAACATCAAACCTGCCAAAAACGCGCCAGTGATACTCGCCATGCCGCCCAAAAGCTCGGCGCTAACCGAATAAATCAGCATGACGATAATCGAAAACGTCAAAACTGACTGACTAACAGGCAGGGTGCGCACCCACTTAATCAACCGCGGCAGCGCCAACAACCCAAACGCAAGCGCCAGCGCCAGGTAAAGCCCCATGCGCACCAGCACCCACAAGATGTTCCCAGCCCCGCCAGCGCCGGATGTCACCGCAAAAAAGAGCGAAAGCAGCAGAATGACCAGAATGTCATCGAACACCGCCGCCCCCAGCAGCCCAAAGCCAACCCGCGAGCGCAATACCTTCAGTTCCATCAACGTCTGCGCCGAAATAGACACAGAGGTCGCCCCCAGCGTCAGCCCCAAAAAGAGGGCTGCTTGCTGTTCCATGCCAAACAACACACCCACGCCCCAACCCAACCCTACCGGAAACAACACCCCCAGCGTACCCGCCAGCACCGAAACCCGCCCGCTGCGACTTAACTCGTCCAGGTGCAATTCCAACCCGGCAATAAACATCAGCACCAGCACGCCCAATTCGCCCAGTTCTTTGATGAACGCGTGCAGGTTCACATCGGTAACAAAAGGCAAGTGAAACACATTCAACAGCGACGGTCCCAGCGCAATGCCTACCAGCAGTTCCCCCAAAACCGAAGGCTGCCCCAACCGAATCGCCGCGTAGCCTGCCAGTTTAGCGGCCAACAACAAAAAAGCAAGCAACAATGCAAGTTGAAGGAAAGGTGTCATGCTGGCAAGTTTACACCCACAAATAATGCATTGCAATAACAACGACTCCCAAATAAACCACCTTCTCCAACCAAAGGTGTGGATAAATCAAAGGTTATCAGAAACCCTGCATTGAGCATATTGATATCAACAGGTAGGACAAACGCTAGCGTTTGTCCTACAAAAAAGAATCAGAATTATCCGCTAGCCCAGGATTTCGCCACTCCACTAACCAGAGCGTTGCCGCAAAAAGAGTAAAATAAACCCAACACGGCATTCCTCCTCAACCCACCCCACAGGTGACCCCATGAACCTCCAGGACGAACTGAAACGCTGGCAAGACAGCACCTACAAAAAATCTATCGAACGCTTCCCCGAACGCAAACCGCGCTTCGAGACCACCTCAGGCATCGAACTGCCGCCCATCCTCACCCCCAACGCCGATGACCCCACCTACGCCGAAAAACTGGGCTTTCCTGGCGAGTACCCCTTCACGCGCGGCATTCAGCCCACCATGTACCGCGGGCGCTTTTGGACCATGCGCCAATACGCCGGGTTCTCAACCGCCGAAGAATCGAACAAACGCTACCGCTACCTGCTGGCCAACGGACAAACCGGTCTCAGCGTGGCCTTCGACCTGCCCACTCAAATCGGCTACGACGCCGACGACCCCATGGCCCAGGGCGAAGTGGGCAAAGTAGGCGTCTCCATCTCATCCATTCACGAGATGGCCCAACTCTTCGACCAGATTCCGCTGGATAAGGTCAGCACATCCATGACCATCAACGCCCCGGCCGGGGTGCTGCTGGCCATGTATATCGCCGTTGCCAAACGCCAGGGCGTAGAAATGCGCCAACTGCGCGGCACCATTCAAAACGACATCCTCAAAGAATACGTGGCCCGCGGCACATACATCTTCCCCCCCGAACCCTCCATGCGGCTCATCACCGACATCTTCCGCTTCTGCGCCGCCGAGGTGCCCAACTGGAACACCATCTCCATCAGCGGCTACCACATCCGCGAAGCCGGTTCGACGGCCGTACAAGAAGTGGCCTTCACCCTCTCCAACGCCATTGCCTACGTCGAAGCCGCCCTGCGGGCCGGGCTAAACGTGGACGACTTTGCCCCGCAACTTTCTTTCTTCTTCAATGCCCACAACAACCTGCTAGAAGAAATCGCCAAGTTCCGCGCAGCCCGCCGCCTGTGGGCAAAAATTATGCGCGAACGCTTTGGGGCCAAAAAACCCGCCTCGTGGCAATTACGCTTCCACACCCAAACGGCCGGTTCTACCCTCACCGCCCAACAGCCAGAAAACAACGTCGTGCGCGTCACCCTGCAAGCCCTGGCCGCCGTGCTGGGCGGCACACAAAGCCTGCACACCAACAGCATGGATGAAGCCCTGTGGCTTCCCACCGAAAAATCAGTACGGGTTGCCCTGCGCACCCAACAAATCATCGCCTACGAGTCGGGCGTAGCCGATACCATAGACCCCCTGGCCGGTTCTTACCTCATCGAACACCTCACCGATGAAATCGAGCGCCGCGCTGCCGAATACATCACCCGCATAGACGCCATGGGCGGCGCGCTCAAAGCCATCGAACGCGGTTACATGCAAAACGAAATTCAAGACGCCGCCTACGCCGCCCAGCAAGCCATCGAACACAAAGAGCAAATTGTAGTGGGCGTCAACCAGTTCCAAACCGACGACCCGGTCACGCTGGAACGCCAGACCATAGACCCGGCCATCGAAGCCGCCGCCCGCCAGCGCCTGGCCGCCCTGCGCCAGACGCGCAACAACGCCCGCGTGGCCGAACTGCGCACCCGACTCGAAGCCGCCGCCCGCAGCAGCGACAACCTGATGCCGCTCTTCATCGAATGCGTCGAAAACGACATGACCCTCGGCGAAATCTGCAATACCCTGCGCGGCGTATGGGGCGAATACGTCGCCGAAGGATTCTAGAAAAACGCCCACCCGGAGACCCCATGCCAAAAATTACCGCCATCAACCACGTTGCTGTCGTCGTAGACGACATGGAAAAATCGCTGGCCTTCTGGCGCGATGCGCTGGGCATGCACCTGCACGAACTGCGTGACGTGCCCGCCGAAAAGAGCCAGGTTGCCTTCTTACCTTTGCCCGGCGCAGAAGTGGAACTGGTAATGCCCACCAGCGACGACTCAGGCATTGCCAAATACCTGGCCAAGCGCGGCCCGGGCATGCACCACCTGTGCCTGGAAGTAGATGACATTGACGCCATGCTGGCGCAACTCAAAGAAAAAGGCGTGCGCCTCATCAACGAAACACCGCGCACCGCCGCCGACGGCAAAAAATACGCCTTCATCCATCCCGAATCCACCGGCGGGGTGCTGGTAGAACTCTATCAGTTGTGATTGACCTGTCGCACCTGGGATTACTCCCCAACGCCCGGCTGGCCGTGGGCGTCTCTGGCGGGGCCGATTCGCTGGCCCTGCTGGCCTTGTTGCACCAATCGGGCTACCCGCTGCTGGTCTGCCACTTCAACCACCGCCTGCGCCCCGAAGCCGACACCGAGTCTGCGCATGTGCAAGCCTTAGCTAA
>FWPV01008880.1_pt1 | contig 10103 bp, 9 predicted proteins | sample 2228371 | NCBI WGS metagenome assembly FWPV01 (sample SAMEA103939776, study PRJEB20133) | metagenome
GGCCCATCCCAGATCGGCGCCGGCTTCTACGAACTCACCATCGCCGAAGGAAAGCGATCCGGAGCTTTCAAATATCTCGATCGCGCGAAGGGACGAAGCAATCTCACCCTCATGGCTAATTGCAGAGTTCGCCGGATCGCGATGGAGGGAACGCGCGCGCGCGGCGTGGTCATCGAGAAGGGCGCACGCGAGATAACCATCTCGGCAGAGCGCGAGGTATTGCTGACATCCGGAGCCATCGGCTCGCCGCAACTGCTGATGCTGTCGGGTATCGGACCGGCGGATCACCTGCACTCGCTTGGCATCAAGCCGGTCCTCGATTCCGCTGGCGTCGGAGACAACCTGCAGGACCATCTGGATTGTGCGATTCGCCTGGAAGCCTCTCAGCCCGTTACGCTGACGCCGTATCTCGGCTTGATCAAGGGCGGTCTCGCGGGGGCGCAATACATTCTTCGGGGCACAGGCCCCGCAACGTCGCAAGGTGTCGAAGCCGGCGCCTTCTGGGGACCTGACAAAAATTCGTCGCTGCCGGAATGGCAGGCTCACCTCATCGTCGCGCTCCGAAATCCGCCGCCCAACGAACGCATCGATCATGGTTTCGCGATTCGCGTTTGCCAGCTTCGGCCCAAGAGCCGCGGCACGCTGCGATTGAGATCAGCGGACCCATCCGACACTCCCGCTATCGATCCGCGCTTTCTCTCTGACGAATCCGATTTCGTCAGCATGCAAGAAGGCGTCAAGCAGTTATGCGAGATTATCGATCAACCGGGTTTGCGCAAATTCGTGAAGCGAAAGATCGATATCGATGCGTTTACGAGTGTAACCTCCCGCAAAGAATGGATACGAGCGCGGGCCGAAACGATCTATCATCCAGTTGGCACCTGCCGTATGGGCGAAGACAGCAACGCTGTTGTCGATGGTCAGTTGCGGGTCAGGGGGATAGACAACCTCAGAGTCATCGATGGCTCGATCATGCCAACCGTAATCAGCGGAAATACCAATCTGCCGATCATGGCCATGGCGGAAAAAGCCGCTGAGCTCATTGCGGGAAGCAACGAGACGAGACAGTCAGGCGCCGCTCCCCAAAATGCAGTCAGCTTAACGGTCCGAACATCTCGAAACCGCTGAGTGACCCATTTCATCGATGGACTAGTGCACACGCGATGCGCCGGATATACCACTTCAGGCTGCGGTAGCCGTTGCCTCCGTGCCGAGAGTCCTTTCGACGCGCGGGCGAGAAAGGATATCGACCATGAAGGGGCTATAGGCATCAACCCCGATCGGCGCAGATGGTTCAAATCGCGCACTCGCAACCACCGATACCGACATTCGCTGGTGGTGGGTATTTGAACAGTGGATGTACCCTGGCCGTTGCAGGTTACCTCGAGATTTCAACCGAGATACTCGCAAAGGTCCGTAACGCGGGTCATCTCCCCGGACCTGTCCCTTGGGCGCCTGTCCTTTTAGTGGCTGCTTAAGGCATTCTCCAAAATACGTAGAACCGTGGAGCGACGTCTCTGCCCGGCGGCTTGACGCCGCGCATCTCTTGTCATCGGCAGCCCGGAATTCTGAGCATCGAATCATGAAGGAACCGAGTAAGAAAATCGGCAATCCGCGCTCTGCGCGGATGCTCTCTGTTAGCGTGCAGCAGCTCCGATTTGCGGTCGCGGCTGCGGATCACGGAAGTATTCGACAGGCCGCTGAATTTCTCTCCGTTCGGCACTCGATTCTAAGTCGCTCCATCCGCCAGCTTGAGCATTCGATTGCGGTAATCATATTCGAGCGCTCGGGTGGCGGGGTGAAGCCGACGCTTGCCGGACAAAGCGTTCTCAGGATGGCCAGATTGATCTTGGAGCAGATTGACGCGCTTGCAACAACAGCAAACTCGAATGGGCGCGGCGAGGCCGGTCGACTTACGGTTGGTTTTTGCACATCTATCTCCACGGGCAATCTGCGAGCGACGCTGATCGAATTTAAGGGCCGCTTTCCTCAGATCGAGCTTGCAACCGTCGAACGTTCGCGACTCCGTCTGGCGACTGCACTACGAGGCGGTACCGTCGATATTCTCATCGCAACCGGGGAGATTCCATCGTTTGACAACAACATCTTACCGCTCTGGGGCGAGCGCATCCTTGTCGCCTTGCCAAAAGATCATCCATTGGCCGAGCGCGACGCGATTTATTGGACCGATCTCCGAAACGAAACGGTACTTCTGAGCCAGTATGATCCGGGGCGCGAACTGGAGGATCTCTTGATATCGAAGCTTGTGTCATCCGAGGATCGACCCAGGATCGAACGGCACGACGTCAGCCGCGGCATTGTCAAGAGCCTCATCAGTATGGGGCTCGGAATCAGCCTCGTAATGGAGTCGGATATCGGGGCGAGTTTCGCGGGTCTGGTCTATCGCGAATTGCGAGATGGAACGGGATCGAGCCGCATAGGTTTTTCTGCACATTGGCGAGCCGACAACGAAAACCCCGCTCTGAACAGTTTCCTCAAACTGTTGGCCGAACGCTACCCATCACCGGCTGGCGAATGAGCGGCGCGCCGTAGCTTCGCAAATCCGCGATCCGTAGCCATGAACCGCGCCAGCATAGGCGCGATAAGCTTGCCTGGATCGCTGATTGGCTGGCCGGATTCACTTGCGAGGGCTTTCGCGTAGGCAGCCAGATCTCGATGCACGGAAGCTGGCAATTCAAGAGTGATCTTGACAGGTTTGTCGTCGGACAGTGCTCCAATCTTAAGCTTAGCCATAGCTGCCGTCACCCTCTGTACGCTTCGAGAACGAGATCATATGCCGCCTTCGGAACTATGCTGATCGGCGCGTGCGAGCGGCGACTAAAGGGGCAAAAAGCATAGGGTTTTGGGGTACCGGATATCGGCATAGTCCTGTCTCCTAGAGTTGGTTGAGGAATGTCAACAGCCGGTCGTCGGGGCGGAACTTCCCCGGCTTGCTGTCAAAGGGGATCGTTCTGGCGAGGATCTTTTCCTTCAGCGCCAGATCCGCATCGAGATAGATTTGGGTTGTTTCAATGGATTCATGCCCCAGCCATAACGCGATAACGGATTGCTCCACTCCGGTATGCAACAGGTCCATTGCCGTCGTGTGGCGCAGGCAATGGAATGTGATGTGCTTCTTCTTCAGCGAGGCACAGACTTTGCTGGCGGTGGCCAGATGCTTTTTCAGAAGGCGGTCTACCGCATCTGCGCTCAATCGTCCGCCGCGCACGCTTGGAAAGACAATCCCGTCCTGGGCGGCGCTTGTTTCATCGAGCCATGCTTCGAGAACTGCAGTGACTGGTTTGCAGAGCGGAATGGCGCGCTGCTTCCGCCCCTTGCCGAGGACTTCGACATGAGCGCCCGTGCCGAACGTAACATCCTGACGGTTCAGGCCGGTCACTTCGGACAGGCGCAAGCCTGTTTGCAGGGTCGTCAGCAGCAGGGCGTGATCCCGTCGGCCATTACAGGTGCTCTTGTCCGGCGCATCCAGAAGAGCGTCGACCTCCGGACGCGTCATGAAGTCGATCAGCCTGCGGTCAAAGCGTTTGGCCGGCATGGCGAGGACGCGCTGGATTTGAGCGCTATGGGTCGGCATCTCATAAGCGGCGAAGCGGAAGAACGACCGAATGGCGGTGAGACGAAGATTGCGGGTGCGGGCGGCAACGCCCCGCGTCTTCTCGAGTTCGTTCAGGAACGCGGAGATGAACGGTGCGTCGATCGTTTCGAATGCCAGGCGATCCGGAGACGTGCGCAACCGCTTCTGCGCGAAGCGCAGCAGAAGCCTGAACGTGTCTCGGTACGAGCTGATCGTATGCGCGCTGACCCGCTTCTGCTGCATCAGCCGCTGCGTGAAGAACCTTTGCAGGAGCGCCGGGAAGGTTGGGAGTGCAGATTTCATATGGAGGCCTCCCAATAATGCTCAAGCCGCGTCACCGCCTGCTTCATGAGAGAAGGGTTCTGGTGCAGATACCAGTACGTGTAGTTGAGATGACTGTGTCCCAGATAAGTGGACAGCGCCGGCAGACGGCGCTCGGGGTCTGCGCCCGCGCTGTAGCATTGCCGCAAGACCTCGACGGCCATGGTGTGCCGCATATCGTGCAAACGCGGCCCCGTCGCATCCGAGATGCCGCGCAATCCGAGTTTCCGGGACAGCCGGCGGAACGACAGGTTCAAGGTCGAGTGCGTAATCCTGCGGCCAAGCGGCGATATGAAGAACGGACGGGCAATGCGCCCTGCCAAAAACGCATTGCGCTGCTCCAGGTACAGTTTCAGGGCGGCGCACGTCGTCGCGTGCACCGGGACCAGACGGGATTTTCCAAACTTCGAGCCGCGTATGGTCAGGACACCGTGGTCGAGATCGACGTCCTCCAGATCAAGGTTCAGTGCCTCGCTGACACGCATTCCGGTGGCGCTCAGCAGTCCGAAGATCGTATAACGCGACCAGCGCGAGATCGGCTTGGCTCCGCGTCGTCGTTGCAGGCTGGCGGCGAGAAGGCGGGCTATCTCCTCCGGGCGGTAGATATGGGGCTGGAAGGTGCTTCGTTGCCGCGGCAGCAGATCCGTGGGGGGAATCTCGGTGCGCGGGTCTGTCACGATGCGATAGCGCGCAAAACTGCGGACGGCGCGCAGCCTTCCAGCAAGGTAATTCGGATCGGTCGATTCTGGCAGCTGCGCCCAAGCCAGAGCCAGCTTCGATGTTATCCAGGACACACCGCGCCGCTTCATGAACTCCGCAAGATCCAGCAGCAGCCGCTCATCTTTCTTCAGTTTGAAGCCAAGGGATCGGCGCAATTCCAGATAATCGATAATGCCGTCGCGCAAATTGTTCATGGCATCGCTCCCGGCCAAGGCAGGGCTACTTCGCGCAAGGCTTCCAGATCGACCTTCGCGTATCGCCGAGTTGCATCCGGGCTACGATGCCGCAGCACCTGGCCAATATCTGTCAGCGAAGCCCCCTGGCGCAGCATATCGACGGCAAGCGCATGACGAAGCTGATGCGCGCCCGTGGAATCGAGTTCGATACCGGCACGCCTGATCGCACGCGCGACGATCTGGCAGACGTCGCTGTTCGAACGCAAGCCATCGAAGGGAGCGCGGCTGCGCAGGAATACCCGGCGGCAGATCGAGTCCGGTCGCCCCTGCTCAAGATAGACGGCAATCGCCTCTCCAACGTCATGCGGCAATGGCAGAGGCCGTTCCACACGGCCCTTGCCATGCACGCTCAGACAGCCTTCGCTCCAGTCGATATCGGTCAGTTCGAGTCGAACGACCTCTCCTGCACGCAGCCCGAGTCGGGCCAGCAACAGCAGGATGGCTCTATTACGCAGCCCGGCCGGCGCTCGCCACTTTTTGCTCGCGTTCAGAAGAACCCGTACACAGTCGGCCGGCATCGCCCTCGGAATCGACGCCATCGACCATCCAGCAACGGAGGGTACTGCCGCGGCAAGATCGGTATGGATGTAGTCGCGGTACCGTGCAAAGCGGAAGAACGATCGCAGTGCCGTGACGATGTGCTTTGCCGAAGCGAATGTGCGGTCTTGCGGCGCATTTCGGCGGATATAGTCCGCAATTTGGCTGGCATGCACGGAAGCGAGACGCAGTTCGGCCTCGCCGGATATGTCCGTCAGAAAGTGCCTTACATATCCGGCGTAATTCTCGATGGTCGCCGGCGCCAGACCGCGGTCTTCGTGCAGGCAAGACCTGTATTCCTGCAATACGCGGTCAACACCGGTTTCGACCGTAGCCGTGGCCCTGCGTTCGATAATGCCTTTTTCCTGAAGCCAGTACGTTACGCTGGACAGAGCGTTACGGTCGCCGCCCGTGGGACAACGGCGTCGGGCGCGATGGCGCAAGAATGCTTCTTCATGTGCGGTCGTAATCTCATCGACCGAGATGCCTTCCCGGCTCAGCCACCGACTGAACTCGCTGATGAGGAACGTTTTCTTCCAATAGGAAACCTGCGAGTACCGCTGGTCGGCAAGATACTCGGCATAGGGCTCAAAATAAGGAGCCAGCGGACCCTCGACCACAAGCCGAGAACGCCTCTTTCGACATGCTCTGTTCATCGGAATCACGAACGGCTGATTCTGATGAACCAAACTATGCCGACCAATGCTCCCGAAAACACCATGGAAAGCAGGCCAATGCACAGAAAACTCCGCATAGTCCGGAAGGCGGCATATGACCTCGTATTCCGCTAGCGGAATACGAGATCGCGATTGACGATTACGCGGATCGGGAATCCCGGACGGATGGTCAGCGTCGGCTGAATATTCAGACTGCGCCTGACGACCTGCTGGCCGGTCTGATTCAGTGAGTCCCCTGCCCCGCGTCGCAGTGCCTGGATGATTGCGCTGTCGTTGCTGTTGGTGCCAGAGCCCGCGCCGAGTTCCGTGCCGACAGCTAGTAGGGTCGAAAGAGCGGCGGCCTTGAGCAGTTCGCCCCAATGATTATCGACCTCATCTTGCAGCCCAGAGTATCCCGCGGCATCAGCGCCCTGCTGGCGCTCCAGCACGATCGAGCGACCATTCGGCATGATTAGCCGCGTCCAAACCAGCAGCACGCGCGATTGCCCGAAGGCGATCTGGCTGTCGTAAACGCCGATCAGACGCGCCCCCTGCGGGACGAGCAGAAGGCGCCCGGTCGGCGAATCGAAGACGTTTTCTGTTACCTGCGCGGTGATCTGGCCTGGAAGGTCCGATCGGATCCCGGTGATCAGGGCTCCCGGAATGACAGTTCCAGCCTGCACGATGTACGGTGAAGCCGGCCTGGTGACGCGGTCGGGGCTTACTGTACGGCGATCCACGGATGCGTTGACGAAGGCGAGTTTCCTGTCCTGACCACTCTGCGCGGATCCTTCGTCGCCATTGGGGGTCGAGATCGATGGAGCATTGCGGTCGCTCCCCGGAGCCGCGGCAGCAGGCGGACGCACTTCTCTCCCATTGGTCGAAGCGAACAAATGGCTGACGCGGGCTGCCTCGGTTTCCTGATCCCGGCGCTGCTGTTCAGCATCTGGAGCTGTAGCGCCGATCGTTGGCGACAGGCCCTGTGCAGCAAGGATCGGTCGGCCAAGGTCTCCAGGGAGCGGCGGACCGAGCTGCGGGATGGCTTGGCGCGGAACACCTGCGTAATCCTTCGGCAGCGTCGTGATGCCGTCGGCAACGTTATGATGGTCGGTACTATGGAGTTCGTCAGGCGTCTGGTTTCGAGAGCGATTGCTCTGCAACGACCACAACACAGCTCCGCCGATGACGAGCAATGCAGCCGCGCTTCCTCCCGCCAGAACCTTTCGCGACAACCGTGTAACGCGCGGGTGCTCCGCTTTTAACCGGAATTTCCTGGACTGCTCGTCCTGTGTTTGCGGTGGAATCACCTGCTCGTGATCGTTTCCATTCTGGGTATTCATGACGACGGCCTCCCGTCAGTCCTGACAATTCTGACCTTCTGCTGGTGCTCACCACCGAGCCGCAGTTCTGCGGCTGCAAATAGCCGATCTACGATCAACACATTGCCGTAGGCGCGATAGTTGACGAGTTGGGTCTTGCCGTCGGGGCCGATGACGAAGAGCGGCGGCATCTCGCCTTGGACAATCCCTTGCGGGAATTCGACATAGACCTTGCGGCCGTCATCATACGCGGCAAGCGGCCGCCAGGGTGGCGTGTCCCCTTCGATCGCGTAACGAAAGACACGCTGGGCCGGTTCGGGAAGAACGGGTCTCAGCTTGACCGATTGCGATCGTTCGCGAACGGTTTCCGGATAGTACCAGGCAACGGATGGCATGTATGGCCGCTCGCGAGAGCGGAGCTCGATCAGGTAAGTGCGCCGGTCCGTATTGACGACAAGGTTGGTTTCGATCGAAGCGCGGGTCGGCTTCACCAGGATGTGGACGCGCCGCGTGTCACCACTCCCGCTCTCGGTATCGCCCACAACCCAGCGCACGGTGTCTCCGGCCGCGATTGGTCCTGATCCCGTCAACAGCTCTCCCTCTTCGAGCGCAATATCCGTGATCTTGCCCGGTGCTGCGTAAACCTGGTAGAGCGCGCCCGGGCTGTAAGCGTAGATCTGAGCCGCATTGAAATATCCCTTCTTGCGTGGTTCGACGCGCGCCGCACTGTTTGCTGTCTCAACCCGGGTCACAGGTTCAGCCTCTTCCTTGCCTCGCGAATTGCCGCCAAGAACTGGTTTCCAAAGCGGTGGAACGTGAAGCGGCCGCTGTCTGTCGTCGAGAGCCACTGGAGGCGCCGGCAACGGCGGAACCTCCTTGTCATAGCTAATCTCCGGCGGGATGTAGGTCGCGCACCCACCGAGAGCCGACGTACAAAGCAGAACCGCGGATAGGAGTGTTCGCTTCGAAGTCACGAATTTGGACCAGGTCGGGTTGAACCTACTATGTGTGAGGGGAAACTTCGAATACGCGTCGGGCGTCGTATTGGTCACTGACTCAACTCCTTTGACCAGTTGATGGCGCGGACGTAGACGCCAAGGGGATTCTTGCGCAGGCGCTCGGCATCGCGCGGCGTTTCAATCACGACCGTAAGAATCGCGGTCCAGCGCTCGGTGGAACTCAACGAGCCGTTGTCGTATACGCGTTGGATCCACGCGATCCGAAAGCTGTCGGGTGAGGCACGGATGACGCTCGAAACATCGACGGAGACCTGCGCCTTACCCAACTTGGCAAAGGGGTCGTTGTTACGCGCATAGTCGTTGAGCGCGGCCGCGCCGCGATCGGTCGTAAAATCATAGGCCCGAAGCCAATTCTGGCGCAGCACGATGCCGTCGGCCGGCAGGCCTCTGACGTCTTCGATAAAACGCGCCAAGTGGTAGGCGATCTGCGCGTCGCTGGGTTGATAGTCGGTATTGGCCGGGGCGACCCTTTGGGCCTGGCCGAGACGATCGACCTCGACCACCCAGGGCGTGATCGACCCTCGCGCCGATTGCCAGACAAGTCCGATTGCAAGACCGGCTGACAGCAAGAGGCAGCCGAAGGCCATCAAGCGCCAGTTTTTGGCTTGTACGCGGGCGGATCCAATGCGTTCATCCCATACCTGCGCCGCCTTTTGGTAGGGTGTGACCGGCTCGGGCATGCGCCCGTAATGAACGGAAGGTCGTTTGAACATGGATTATTGCCCCTGAGATCGAGTGGTCCGGTTTGAAGTCGTGCGGCGTCCGGGTTGCGGCGTTCTTGCCCGCGGGAGGTGTTGAAAGCGACGCTCGGCCGTGTCTGTCAGGCGCCACGACAAACTGCCCCCCTGACGCCATGAGGAACTGACCCCTCTGGAGAGGAGGTCGGCATGGAAGAGCAAGAGGTTCAGAGTTCTCCGCGGTCGGGTTTGCCGCGGAGGGACGAGATGAAGACGCCGGACGACGTGTCGGCGATGGTGCGTCTGAAGGAGTTGGGGTGGGGCGCGAAGCGGATCGCGGCCGAGCTTGGCTGCTCGAAGAACACGGTGAAGCGCTGGCTGAGATACGGCGATTGGCGACCTTGTGTGACGCCGTCGCGCTCGAAGAAGCTGGATGGTCTGTCGGATTGGTTGGCCGAGCGATTCCGGCGCCATCGCGGGAACGCCGATGTAATCCGCCAGGAACTGGCGCAGGAGAAGGAGATCCATGTCAGCCTGCGCACGGTCGAGCGCACCGTGGCGCCCCTGCGCCGGGAGTTGGTCGCCGAGGCTCGGGCGACGGTTCGGTTCGAGACACCGCCCGGCGAGCAGTTGCAGATCGATTTCGGGGAGCGGCGGGTCGAGATCGCCGGTGCCGCGACCAAGGTTTTCTTCTTTGTCGCGACGCTGGGTTACTCGCGACGGCTTCATGTGCGCGCTTTCGGGCACGAGAAGCAGGAGAGCTGGTTTTCCGGGATGGAGAGCACATTCCAGGCCATCGGCGGGATTCCACGCGAGGTGCTGCTCGACAACGCCCGCGCGCTCGTTTTGCACCATGATCCATCGAGCCGGGAGGTCGTTCTTCATCCCAGGCTGCATGCCTTCGCGAAGCATTGGGGTTTTCGCATCAGGGCCTGTGCGCCGTATCGGGCGCGCACGAAGGGCAAGGACGAGCGCGGGGTCGGCTATGTGAAGAGGAACGCCATCGCCGGCCGAAGCTTCGCC
>FWPV01017104.1_pt1 | contig 10103 bp, 8 predicted proteins | sample 2228371 | NCBI WGS metagenome assembly FWPV01 (sample SAMEA103939776, study PRJEB20133) | metagenome
CTCTTAAACAAAAGATTGTAATCATTGTAATCGCTATTGTGATAGTTTTCGGCTATTCTTACATTTCATACAATATAAAAGGTGGCGACTCTAATCCTTTATTAGGAGAAAAAGCACCGGATATAAGCCTGAAAAAATTAGATGGGACGGAAATTAAATTATCTTCATTCGTAGGGAAAAAAGCAATTGTTATTGACTTCTGGGCAACCTGGTGTGGACCGTGTAGAAAGGCTTTGCCCGTTCTGGAAAAGTTAGCCCGTGAATACGACCCCAATCAAGTAGCATTCCTTGCTGTAAATATCTGGGACGGCGAGATAGAACAAGTAAAAGGATTTATAAAGGAAAACAATATCAATACAGTACAAGTTTTCTTGGAAAAAGAAGAAGAGGGAATATCTAACAAATATTCCTTTAACGGAATCCCCGCTATATTTATTTTAGATGGAGACTTAAAAGTCCATCAATTCTTTTCGGGTTACGGCTCCTCCACCGAATCCAGAATAAACAAAGCCATTAAAAACCTCATCGGCAAGAAATAAATATAACTTCCTATATCAGGAACTCATATAGCCTTCCATAAAAAGCCTTTCGCTTGTATGTATTTGTGGTGTTGTTTTATACTATCGTATCCGTGCAGGAAAACATGGATTACAGGAAATTTCAAATCTCATCTATTTATAAAAAGGAATAAAATATGACGAAAAGAATACTTATATCCCCAGAGGAAATGCGTAAAAAAGGTGAAATTAAAATAAAGAATATCCCCGTAAATCAATATCAGCGGAGTTTAAAGGAAGAATTAGAAGCAAATGAGGGGATTACTCCCGAAGTGGTTATGCGGATATACCGTGATATGGTTATCATCCGCGAGTTCGAAACAATGTTGGACAAGATTAAGAAGTTAGGCTCTTATGAAGGCATAGAATACCAGCATGCGGGACCAGCACATCTTTCTATTGGGCAGGAAGGAAGTGCGGTAGGGGAATGTGTATTTCTTCGTGTATATGACCACATTTTTGGTAGTCATCGTAGTCACGGGGAAATCATCGCTAAGGGACTGCGTGCTATACGAGATTTGGTTGGAAATCGTCTGATGGAGATTATGAAAAATTACTGGGGCGGGAAAACATTACAGGTTGTTGAAACTCACGACCCAGACTGGACTCCATTGATTGTAAAGGGAGAGAAAAACAAAGTTTTGTTAAAGACCTGCGAGGAGGAAGAGTTAGGGATTGACTTCTTGTTGTATGGACTATTAGCGGAGATTTTTGGGCGTGAATATGGTTTTAACAAAGGTATGGGTGGTTCGATGCATGCCTTTTTCACGCCTTTTGGTGTGTATCCTGCCAATGCGATTGTCGGAGGAAGTGCAGACATAGCTACCGGTTCTGCACTTTATAGAAAAGTTCGTAAACTGCCTGGGATTACTGTTGCCAATATCGGTGATGCGTCTGTTGCATGCGGTCCTGTGTGGGAAGCAATGATGTTTTCAACTATGGGGCAATATAAGAATCTGTGGGGCGATGAACACAAAGGCGGTCTTCCTATCATCTTCAATTTTATGGATAATTTCTATGGGATGGGTGGACAGCCCATTGGTGAAACCGCAGGGTTTGAACGATTGGCACGCGTCGGTGCAGGATTAAATCCGGAGAATATGCATGCGGAGGTAGTGGATGGAAACAATCCGTTAGCGGTTGCGGATGCATATCGCAGGAAGATGCCGTTGCTGGAAAATGGTCAGGGACCAGTGTTGTTGGATGTAATATGTTATCGTCAGAGTGGACATTCGCCCAGTGACCAGTCCGCTTATCGCGAACATCAAGAGATTGAAATGTGGAAAGCAGTTGACCCAATACTGGAACTTGGCGAGAAGATTAAATCTGCCGGATTGGCAACCGATGCAGAACTTGAAAAAATTAGAGAGTATGCACAGAGAAAAATCAAAAAGGCATGCAAACTGGCAACCAGCCTTGAAATTTCGCCACGGATGAAATTGACACAGACCTCCGGTCTTGCAAATATGATGTTTTCTAATTGTGAAGAAAAAGAGTTGCCCGGATTGGAAACCCCTTCCGATGTGCTAATCCCCTACGAAGAAAATCCACGCCTGAAGAAGATAGAGAAGAAGTCCAGAGTAGGCATAGATGAAAACGGGAAACCACTAAAAGCAACCCAGGCGGTAACATTTGGTGAAGCCATCTTTGAAGCAATTCTATATCATTTCTATCACGATTCAAGACTCATTGCTTATGGAGAAGAGAATCGGGATTGGGGAGGTGCTTTTGCCGTCTATCAGGGGCTCACAGAAGCACTGCCATACCACCGATTGTTTAATTCGCCCATTTCCGAAGGGGCTATTGTCGGCACAGCCGTTGGCGTAGCAATGGAAGGAGGTAGACCGCTTGTTGAGTTGATGTATTGCGATTTTATGGGTCGTGCCGGTGATGAGGTTTTCAACCAGTTACCTAAATGGCAGGCAATGTCTGCTGGCGAATTGAAAATGCCTGTCGTCGTTCGGGTTTCTGTAGGGGCAAAATACGGAGCCCAGCACTCACAGGATTGGACTGCGCTATGTGCTCATATCCCCGGTTTGAAAGTCATATTCCCCGCAACACCCTACTCAGCGAAGGGACTAATTGCCTCCGCTTTAAGTGGGAGTGACCCTGTAATATTCTTTGAAAGTCAGAGACTTTACAATCAGGTGGAAATTTTCCATAAGCAAGGAGTATTACCGACTGCCCATCGGTGAGCCCGAAATACTCAAAGAGGGTAAAGACCTGACGATTATGACCTTTGGAGCGACACTTTATAGAGCATGGGAAGCAGTGAAACAATTTGAAAATGAGTTCGGTATAAGTGTGGAGTTAATTGACGGTCAAACACTCGTGCCTATCAATTATGAGCCTGTTATAGAATCTATAAAGAAAACAGGAAAACTTATTCTTGCCAGTGATGCATGCGAACGAGGTAGTTATTTGCATACCGTCGCAGGACAAATAGAACAGATTGCTTTTGATTATCTGGACGCTCCGATATGTGTTGTCGGCTCTCCTAACTGGATTGTTCCTCCTGCGGAGTTAGAAGAGAGTTATTTCCCGCAACCTTTCAGTTTCTTAGATGCGTATCATCAGCAAATACAACCGCTTCCAGGCTATATTCCCAAAACATACAGAACGCCCGAAATGTTTATTAAATTAAACCAAAAAGGTGTCTAATCGCCTGAGGAAGAAAAGCGTTGGCACGGATTCTCTTAAAAATTTTGAAGTGGCTGAGTATTGCAATTCTGGTAATACTTTTATTCATCTGGCTATGGGTCATAGTCCCTTTTTGGGGCTCGTATCCTTTTAATTTCCATCGTTATACCGAACGGACAAAGATACCTTCCTGGGTGTTAGAATGCTGGGTCTGGGAAGACGATGTAAATACCGCAGAGTTTACGATGGAGTTGGTTAATGGGTACATAGAACACGATTTCCCCGTCGGTGTGGTTTTGATAGATAGTCCATGGTCTCTCCGTTATAACGATTTTACAGTGGACGAAGAACGATTTCCCGACTATAAGAACTTTTTTAAATATTTTGAAGACAAAAATATCCGTGTCGTCCTCTGGATGACCTGTATGGTCAACTCACAAAATCCAGATACCGCAATCAGAGATTCGGAAGAGTTCTATCAGGAAGCAAAATCAAAAGGATACCTCTTGGGCAATGGTGTTCAGGTAAAATGGTGGAAAGGGAAAGGCGGATTCATAGATTATACGAATCCGGAGGCAATGCAATGGTGGCGTTCCATCCAAAATCAGGTGCTAAATTTAGGTGTAGATGGATGGAAATTAGATGGTTCTGCTACTTTACTACGCACTACACTTGGTCCGTTGCCTATGTTCTATATGAGAAGTTACAAAGGGCTAATGACCACTCGTAAATATATGGATTATTATTACCGCGAAGAGCTGAATTACGGCAGGTCTGTCAATCCGGAGTTTGCCACATTATCCCGCTCCATTGATTCTCCAACCCCGTGGGCACATCCTGAAGGTTTTGCACCGTTAAACGCTTCCACAGTCAACTGGGTTGGAGATAATAAACACGAATGGGAGTATGAAAAACGAGGATTGGAACGGGCAATTTACTGTATTTTGCGGAGTGCAAAGTTAGGATATTGTGTCATTGGTTCCGATGTCGCTGGATACCACGGTGGAGAACCTATCCCTGCTGACTTGTATATCCGCTGGGCACAATTCTCCTCCTTCTGCGGGTTATTCCTCAATGGTGGACATGGCGAACGGAGAATGTGGAAACGCTCCGAACTGGAATTTGACATTGTCCGCAAATATTCCTGGCTACACACCGAACTAATCCCCTATATGTATAGTTATATAGCCCAATGGTCCGAAGGGGGCAAACCTCTAATGCGACCTATGAGGGAAGGAAAATACCAATATATGTTCGGTGATTATTTATTAGTCGCCCCCATCTACCAGCCGATTAGCACTCGTTCAGTTGTTCTACCAAAAGGCAAATGGAGATGGTGGTTTGATGATACAAAGGTAATTGAAGGAGGAAAGACCATTACGAATTACTACGATATAGATAAATATCCCGTTTTCATAAAAGAGGGAGCCATCATCCCAATGTATATCAGCCGACCCTATACCGGCATCGGAGATAGAGACTGGGAAGGTTACCTGGTTCTGAATATTTATCCATCAGAAAACTCATCTTTCAAAGTGCATTACCCGGACTATTCCGGCGAGATGACCGTAAAAGTATCCACAGACAAAGAACTCACCATAGAAATGGAAGGCGTTCGCAAACCACATATCCTTCGCATCCTTTACCCGCAACAACCAACAGAGATAAAGAAAGATAACCAGCCGTTAACCGACTTCCAATACCTTCCCGACCAACACCGCCTCATCATCAAATCCCCCGATACCACCACCCACAAATACACCATCCATTAACTTCCCCACCCAAATCCAATGTCTAATTAAAATAAAAAGACTATTAAGCCCCCTGAACAATTACTCTATGTATGTCTCATAGGAATCCTTTGCTTTTTAAGGATGATTTTGATGCCTCTAAACATAATCTCCTGATACTTGACAAAAAATAAAATAATATTTATGTAATGGTTTTATGGAGGAATTAAATTATTTATTTTTTGTAGAGGGTTTGGGAGGGACGTAGGAGAGTTTGAGGATGAGGAGTTCTAATGCGGTTCTTTCGTCTACGCCGGTTTGTCGCATAGCGAAGGTAGTTTCGTTGCAGAGATTCATTGCGGTAATTAATTTTTTTTCGCCAAACCGTTTTGCAAGTGGTGCAACTTTTTTTTCTACGAATGGACTTTTTGGCTTTTCGCGGGAAAAGCTTGTCGTTTTATAGGCGTTTTCTAAAAGCCAGTGTAGCACTCCGATAATTTCTGGAGGTTCTTTTCCCTGTTCTAATAGGTCGTTTAGGATATGCCAAGCTCCTTTCATATTACCCAGGGCTATGGCGTCAGTTAAACTCCAGATGGACTCTTCTGCTACATCGGCACAGGAATTCAACACATCTTTTAATGTTATAGTGTCACGCTGTCCAACAAAACCTAATAATAAAGTCAAAGCATTCTGCACATCACTCAGTTTTGTTCCGCAACGGTCAATAAACTCTTCTAACGCCTCTGGTGAAATTTTTTTCTTGTATCCCGCCAGACATTGTCGTATCCAATCTCTTAATTCGGAAAGGGATAATGCAGGGCATTCTACAACGCCGTTGATTGCTTCAAAGGCTTTGTAAAGGGCTTTTCGTTTATCCACCGCTTCTGCTATGCAGAGAAGTAATGTTGTGTCGGAGGGATTTTGGAGATATTCTAATAACGGTCGCAGAGATTTACTCTCGGACTTTTCGCTACGGTCTAAAACATCCAATTTGCGAACGATGACTACTTTCCGTTCGGTGAAGAAAGGGAGAGTTGCACATTCCATAACTATTTCATCTATGGTTGTCTCGTCTCCGTAGAAGGTTCGCACTCCCATAGATTCGGTACCCGGAGGAAGGAAGTTTTTGGTTAGTTCCTCTATCATCTCATCTACAAGAACAGGTTCAAAACTTTCCTTATTGGCAGTGGTAGATGGGCAGAATAGGAAACAACGGCTTTCGGGTATACCGTCTTTGGGTAATGATTTTTTGAACTGCTTTATATCCATACAATATTTTAGAGGTTAGAGAAATTGTTACCACGGCTCAATAGTGCGGTAGAAAATATCGGAAGCAAGTTGCTCTAAGGCTTCGGATACCGCTCGGTTCTCTTCGTCACTGGCAAACGAACGCACAGGTAAAAGGTATGTTTCCACATTTCCACGCAATCTATCGGATACTTGCCCTGCGGAACGGGTATAATAAGTGCTTTCGCCGGTCATAAGCGGTTCCTGCCACAGCACCTTGCCCGTATGCTGGTCTGTTACACGGACTCCTGCACTTACCACGACCAGAAATTGTGTAGTCTCATCTCTTCTGTCGTAGGTAAGTCCTTTCATTTTATAATCCAATATCACACCTTCAATCAGCAGGTCTGCCTCTTCTGGTTTCACTACTTTCAATCTGCCATCGGTGATAAACTTGCGTATGAGTGCATTGGTGAGAGGTGCCTGCAAGTCATATTCGGAAGACTTGTTGTAAAATCCGACTACCGCAATAGTCTGATATTTCGGGTCTAAAGAAACCTTCGTCGTATATGCACAACCTGGAACCACTCCTGCTAAAAAAATACCTACACAAACTGCAACAATACCGCTGTTAATTATTTTTCGGTTCCATAAACACATTATTTCTTCGTCTCCTGCTCAAATTGACCCCGCAACTCGCTCATTTGGACGGGATTCTCCTGTAACCACTTATTGGCTTTCTCTGCGAACGGTGTATCACTGTACTCATTGGCTAACAACTGATAATAAATACGGGCGGAATCAAACCTTCTCTGTCTTTCGTAATAACGGGCAACTAATAATTTCTGCTCTGCAATGTTATTTCGCATTTTCTGCCGCCACTCTTTAAGTTCCGCTACACGGCTATCCTCCGGATAGTTGCGAATGAATTCATCAATACCTTCTATAGCAAGTTGTGCCCGGCTCTGGTCATATTCCGGTTCCAATGCGGAATCATAATAACACTGTGCTAATGAATAACGCGCATCATCTACCCAGTCCGATTGCGGATAATTTTCTATCACTCGCCGATATTCATACCCCGCCTCAATATATTCCTTCCGTGCCTGATGACATAGCCCTATCTTGTATTGTGCTTCCGCAGAACGAGGCATAAACGGTTGATTGCTCACAACCATCCCATATACCTCTATCGCCTGCTTCATCGGCTTTCCTTTGAAGAAGGAAACAAATTTACTTCTCTTCTTCAAACCCTTTTCATATAACTTATCGCCTATCTCAAATTGCTTCTGAATGGCTTGTTCATACAATTTGGAATCAGGATAATTGGAAACCAACTTTTGAAATTCCTTAGCCGATTCCAGCCATTTACCCATTGCCATTTTTATTTCACCCCGCAAAAACAAATTCTGGTCTGCTAATGGATTCTGTCCATAGAACTCAATGAACTTATCTGTCTCTTTCAGTGCTTGTTTATAATTCCCCTGCAGATACAAACCCCGTGCATACTCAACCTGCAACTCCGCAGTTTCTTTTGGCATGCGCTTTATGTTGATAAATCTACCTGTCTGAGGCGTCCAAGTCCATTGTGCATAACTATCTACAACCAACAAACAAATTATCACCATTAAAGTAATCATGAAAAACTTTTTCATAAGACTTCTCCATTAAAAGGTAATTAACTCATTTTTTCGCCCAAAACTTTATTAACAGTTTTATCTCAAAAACCTGTAATTGAATATAATAATACCACAATTGAATTAAAATTTAAAACGCCCAGAGTATAAAACGGATTTTTACAGATAACATATTAATATTTACAGGAGATGGAATACAACTCATAAATACAAGTTGTAGTAGATAATCATGAAAAAACCTGAACTAAAATTATTAACCACTACATTATGGGATTATCCTTCGCAACATTACGGTGACCGTATGCAGGGAGACCAGAATTACCCCGGTGCAACACCATCGTATATTATCTGGAACCTGCTACAACGATATACCCGCGAGAATGACCTTATCGTAGACCCGATGTGTGGCAGTGGCACTACTATTGATGTGTGCAAAGACCTGAACAGGAGAGTGATAGGTTTTGACTTAAGTCCTTACCGAGACGACATTATCTCCGCCGATGCAAGACATTTACCCTTGCGAAGCGAATGTGTGGATTTTGTGTTTGTTGACCCGCCTTATGGGACGCATATCCACTATTCCGATGACCCACGTTGCATAGGTAAATTAAGTGCCAACGATGAGAATTACTACAAGGCAATGGAACAATGTATCAAAGAAATTTACCGAATCCTGAAACCTCAACGATATACAGCTCTCTATTGCTGTGATTCCTTCCAGAAGAAGAAACCATTCGCACCCATTGGATTCCGTCTATTCTCCATAATGGAAAAGTGGTTCCTACCTGTAGATATAATTGCCGTTGTCCGCCATAACCGCACTTTACTGCGGAGACATTACCATACTGAAGCAATCCGAGGAAATTATTTTCTGCGCGGATTCAACTACTTGTTTATAATGAAGAAAGAAACCAAAAAGGAAAAGTCTAAAAAATAAGAAAGGATAAAACTATGGTTACACAGATGAACTTATCACCCCTATTCCTGTCTAAAATCCTGCTGGTATTGCTACCAATTCTTTTTATAGTAGGGAAAATATCCTTTGCAGATGAAAACACATCGCCCATTAAAAATTCGCGAGACGACTACACCGTTGTCTGTTTCTACTTCCCGAACTATCATATTGACCCACGCAACGAGAAAGTCCACGGCAAAGGCTGGACCGAATGGGAACTCGTCAAAAACGCAAAACCACGCTTTGAAGGACACCAACAGCCAAAAGTCCCCCTCTGGGGCTATTTAGATGAAGCCGACCCAAAAGTGATGAAAATGAAAATAGACACCGCTGAAAAATACGGCATTGATGTCTTCCTGTTTGACTGGTACTGGTATAACGACGGACCCTTCCTACAACGCTGTCTGGAAAAAGGCTATCTGAAAGCACCCAACCATCATAAAGTCCGATTCGCAATTATGTGGGCAAACCACGACTGGCTTAATATCCATCCCTGCCCCATTGAGAAAGCACCTAATGCAGACCTGCTCTACCCCGGCGCCGTCACACCCGAAACCTTTGACCAACTCACCGACTATGTTATTCAAACCTACTTTTCCGACCCTGCCTACTGGACCATATCAGGCAAACCCTTCTTCTCCATCTACGAAATCCATACCTTCGTAGACGGCATCGGCGGACTGGAAATCGCCAAACAAGTCTTAGACCGATTCCAGGAAAAAAACCGCAAAAAAGGCTTTCCCGGCGTCCATATCAATGTCGTCAACATAGAAAATCGTATGCCCAAATGCGTTCAGGGCAAAATGTCCCCCGCCGAACTTATCCGATACCTAAACATAGACAGCGTCACCTCCTACGCCTGGGTATTAGACACACCGTTAACTTCTTTCCCTGAAACCCCTTATGCAGAAGTAGCAAGCCGTTTCGACCAGATATGGGCAGAACGCTCCCGCCAATTCGGTGTTCCCTACTTCCCCAATGTGTCTATGGGCTGGGACTCCTCACCCCGTACCAAACAAGACGAGCCCTTCCAGAACAAAGGCTACCCATTCACACCCATCCTCTCCGGCAACACACCCGAACAATTCCTATCCGCCCTGGAAAAATGCAAAAACTTCTTAGACAACAACCCTATCTGCAACAAAACCCTCACCATCAACGCCTGGAACGAATGGACCGAAGGCAGTTACTTAGAACCCGACACCGAACACTCCTACTCCTACCTCCAAGCCATCCAAACCACCTTCGGCAGAAAAGAGTAAACATACCACTTTACAAATACACCTAAAACAAAACTATACTTTAAGTCGTAATATATTATAATATAAAATATCATTCAAATGATTGAGCATTCTGA
>FWPV01017105.1_pt1 | contig 10102 bp, 9 predicted proteins | sample 2228371 | NCBI WGS metagenome assembly FWPV01 (sample SAMEA103939776, study PRJEB20133) | metagenome
CGAACACTGGGAGGAATAATCGACCGGTTGACCGGCGACCCTGAGCCTGGTGGATACCCTTGCAGCAGACCGGGGAACATCTCTCCCCCCGGTCTGCTGATTCGTTAGCCGCTATACGGCGGTCGAGAGAGATACTTGAACCCGCTGTCGGGGAAGACGGTCACAATGAGGCCGGTCTTGCCGCGCGCGGCCAGGCCCTCTGCCACGCGCAGCGCGCCGACCATGGCCGCGCCACTGCTCACTCCTACCAGCAGTCCTTCCTCCCGTGCCAGGCGCAACACCATCTCGTGGGCGTCCTCGGTACGGATTGCCAGATTGCGGTCGGCCAGGCTGGCGTCATAGATGCCCGGTTTGATGGCTGAGGACATATGCTTCATGCCTTCCAGGCCATGAAAGGGGGCATCAGGCTGCAGGGAAATGGCCACGATGTGCGGGTTGAGCGCCTTGAGCCGGCGGGTGACGCCGGTAAAGGTGCCACTGGTACCCATCACCGCGACAAAGTGCGTGACTTGCCCGCCAGTCTGCTCCCAGATTTCAACGCCGGTGCCGTGATAGTGGGCCAGCCAGTTAGCCGGGTTGTCGTACTGAGCCGCGTAAAAGTAGCGTTCTGGCTGCCGGGTCAGAAGGTCCCTGGCGGCCAGCATGGCCCCGTCAGTGCCATCCTCCGCTGGCGTCAGTACTACTTCTGCTCCGTAGGCGCGCAGAATCTGGATACGTTCCGGGCTGGCGTTTTCCGGCATGAAGAGCTTGACCGGGTAACCCCAGGCTGCGCCGAACATGGCCAGGGCGATACCGGTGTTGCCGCTGGTGCTTTCCAGGATGGTCTTGCCGGGCCGGAGGTCGCCGCTGGCTTCCGCCTGGCGGATGATGTTGAGCGCAGCGCGATCCTTGATGCTGCCGCCGGGGTTATACCACTCCGCCTTGGCGTAGAGGGTTACCGTATCCGGCAGGTGACGGGTGATGTGCCGAAAAGTGATCAGGGGGGTATTCCCGACCAGTTGCTCCAGCGAACGGGCTTCCGGACGAGCGGTAATGGTCAAATCGTGTAAATGGGCTGTCATGATCATCCCTGCGACAAAATAAAAGGTCAACGGACACAACGAAAGAGCGGTCGCGTTCCCGATGATTCACCGCGATTGCTGGCGATGGGCGCAACTCCATCGCCGCGGGGACGCTGCCACTCTCTCAGCCGTTGGCCTCAGTTGTCGCTTACGGGATGACCTGGTCTGAAGAGGTGGCTAGCGGCCCCGCCTCAGACACAAGCAGGTAGACAGAGGATGCATGGAAATTTCTCCAATGTTTATCTGTAAAAACTATATCCATATTGCTGCCGGAAGTCAACTAAAGGTTTCCTGAAGATGCAGGCTAACCTTCCTGGAGGCTCTGGTAGCAGATACCAGGGCGACCGCAAAAGCGGGTGTGTTGTGGCAGGGGGCCGGGCAAGTGGCCTGAGGCATCCCGGACAGGCAGTGCTGCAAATGTAGAAAGCATGTTAGAACCGTCCACTGGCTGTAACGGTTCGTGCCACCGATGCATCCAACAGGATGCAAGATGCGAAATCTACCCGCATGGAGTGAAGGCTTATGGTCAGCTTTAACCTACCGCTAGGTGGCAAGGATGCCAGCCAGAACAGAGATTACGATGTGATCATCATTGGTGGCGGACCAGCCGGGGCCTCTGCCGCGATTTATACTGCACGGGCCAAATATCGCACGCTGGTGATCGACAAGGGGTTGACTGCTGGCGCGCTCGGCCTGACCCACAAGATCGCCAATTATCCCGGCGTACGTGGCGAGGTGAGTGGCGCTGAGCTGTTGCAAACCATGCGCGATCAGGCGCGCGACTTCGGCGCGGAATTCGTGCAGGATAAGGTGCTCTCGGTCGATCTGCGCAGCGATCCGAAGGTTATCTTCGCCGGGGAAGGCACCTATACTGCTCGCGCTGTTGTGCTGGCGACTGGCTCGCTGGGCCGCGCCAAAGGGGTCAAGGGCGAAGAGGAGTTCCTGGGGCGGGGCGTGAGTTACTGCGCGACCTGCGACGCGGCCTTCTTTCAGGGCAAGGATGTTGTGGTGGCCGGGAACAACGACGAGGCGGTGGAGGAAGCGCTGCACCTGGCCAAGTTCGCCCGCAAGGTCATCCTGCTGGTGCAGACGCCGGATCTCAAGGTGAGCGAAGATCTGATCCGGGAGCTGGAAGCAACGCCGGTCATCGAGGTGCGTTATGCCACCCGCCTGCGCGAGATCATGGGTGATCAGGTGGTCCACAGCGTGCGCATCGCACCACGTGAGGGGGAGGAGGAAATCCTGCCCGTGGCGGGGGCCTTTGTCTACCTGCAGGGCAGCAAGCCGATCACGGACTACCTGCAGGGTGAAGTACAGAGCACGGAAAGCGGTTGCCTGGTCGTTGATAGCCAGTACCAGACCAGCATACCGGGTGTCTTTGCTGTAGGCGATCTGTTGTGCAACCACATCAAGCAGGCGGTGGTCGCAGCGGCTGACGGCGTGATCGCGGCGATGGCGATCGACCGTCTGCTGAGCGGACGGGGCACGCTCCGCCCGGACTGGTCGTAGAAGGCGGCATCAGGTGCAGGCCGTCCCTCAGCGGTGGCCTGCACCTACAGGCGTCCTGTGCGCGGCTGGGTGCGTTCCTCCTTGAACGGATCGCCGTTGTTGTGGTAGCCCGCCCGTTCCCAGAAACCGGGTCTATCCTCCGCGCTGAACTCCAGGCCGCGCAGCCATTTCGCGCTTTTCCAGAAGTAGCGTTTGGGTACGACCAGCCGCAATGGGGAACCATGCTCCGGGGTCAGCGGCTGGCCGTCATATTTCCAGGCCAGCAACACATCGTCTTCCAGCATGATCTCCAGGGGCAGGTTGGTGGTAAACCCGTATTCCGCATGGGCGATGACATAGCGGGCAGCTGGCTTGACGCTGAACAGCGCCAGGAAATCGCGGAAGCGCGGCCCCTCCCAGGTGGTATCGAACTTGCTCCAGCCAGTCACGCAGTGGATATCCGCCGTGATGGTGACCGTGGGAATCCGGATGAATTCCTCCCATGTCCATTGCTTTTCCGCTTCGACTTCACCAAAGACGCGCAGCGTCCACGTGGCCGGGTCAAAGGGAGGGATCGGCCCGTAGTGCAGCACGGGGAACTTGCGGGTGAGTGCCTGACCGGGGGGCAGACGGCCTGCCTCCTTCATGCTCTGTTCTTCGTCGCGTCGGTTGGTGGTATCGGTGGACATAGCAGATCCCTACAGACCAGAATTTCATAACGGCGAGTGAGTATACATTGGGCTTCCCCTGCCTGCCAGAATCAGAAGGCACGCGGTTTGGGGCTGGCTGTCGGTCTTGATTACAGTCCGTCCAGGTGTTCGTCAATGGGGGACTGTATCCTGATGGAACGGCGCAGCACGGCCATCGGGATATGACCTTATGGCCCGTCGTCCGGTAACGCGCTGGCTGGCGCTGGCGCGTCCAAGTCAGCCGGGGGCGCTAGAAGGCCGCAATGACAAACACGACCACGATCAGGGTGCAACTGCCAGTCTCGGTCAGCAGCGTAAGCAGGTAAGCCTTCAGGGCGGCGCGGCTGGAACGGATAGCCTGTCCGGCTTCTCCGATGCGCAATAACTCGGCTACCAGGGTTCCGCCGATCACGCCGGCCAGCGTGCCCAGCAAGGGGATGGGAATCAGGATCGTACCTGCCAGACCGCCAATAAGTCCGCCCAGGACGGCAACCCAGCTGCCACCCTGCGCCTTCATCCCCAGCGCCTGCATCCACCAGCCGGCGGTTGAGCCGAGGATCATCAGCGCGGTCATCGCTGCTGTGGCAAGTGGCGTGACTCGCTCGAAATTTGTCAGAGCAGCATAGATCACCCCGATAGCCCAGACCAGGGCCGGGCCAGGGATTACCGGCAGGATCGATGCGGCAGTACCCAGCAGCATCAAAATCAGGGCGATGATCAGCAAGGGTGTTCCGGACATTTCCGTCTCTGGCGGGCCATTCGCGGCGCAGTCACCACGATTCTACGCCCGACATCCTGGAAAAGTTGTGCTGAAGTCGTAATCTCGGCCTCTGGCGCTTGACAGACAGGCCAGGTGGGTGTAAGCAGGGAGTACATCGCATGATGGCCGCTGCGTAGCTTTGCATTGCCGCTGATTGAGGCAAGCCGATGTGGATCCTGCGTCTGAGTGAGAAGCGGGGACAGGAAGTCGCCTCTGTATTGATCGACTTCTTCACCTATGAAGTGCTGGAGACAGTGATCGACCGCCTGGAAGACGGCCTATTCCCTGACGTCCGCCTGGAGTTGGTTGGCGCCGGTTCTATGGAGATTGGCGCGACCCAAAGCCCGCGTGTCACGGTTTCCTACTTGCCGGACAGTATGCGCGAGCCGCCCCTGTACCTGATCGATCCGACTGTGCCGGCCGATCCCGCAGTGACCGTACCGGTCAGCGTGCATCCGGAACCGCTGGAGATCGCCTTGTACAAGACCGTGACCAAAGAGACAGCCATCCGGGCGCTGCTCGACTTCTTCTTCACCGGGCAGGTTCCACACGACCTGATCTGGAAGAGCTACTGGGAAGACGGCAAAGGACTGCCGGACACCCCTGCCGACAGCCCGAATTCCGGCGGTCTCTAACCCCCTCTGGCCCTTTGTGAACGGCTCCGATCGCTGGCAGCCCGGCTAGTGCTCGCCGAGATAGGCCTTGCGCACCATCTCGTTTTCGTGGAGGGCTTTGGCGGAATCAGAGAGGATGATCTGACCGGTCTGCAGGACGTAGCCGCGGTGGGCCACCGCCAGCGCCATGTGTGCATTCTGCTCCACCAGCAGGATGGTCGTGCGCTGCTCACGGTTTAGATGGGTGATGATGTTGAAGATCTCCCGCACCAGCAGCGGCGCCAGACCCATGCTTGGCTCGTCAAGCAGCAGGATGCGAGGATGGGCCATCAGCGCCCGGCCAATAGCCAGCATCTGTTGCTCGCCGCCGGAGAGCGTGCCGCCAAGTTGTTTTTCCCGCTCCTTAAGGCGCGGGAAGGTATGGAAGACAAACTCCATGTCCCTGGCGATGCCTGCCATGTCGGTGCGGGTATAAGCGCCCATTTCCAGATTCTCGCGCACGGTCAGGCGGGTGAAGATTTTGCGGCCTTCCGGGGCCTGGCCGACACCCATGGCCACGATCTCATGGGATCGCTTGCGGGTGATATCCGTGCCGTCCAGGGTGATAGTGCCTCGCGCAGCGGGCGTGATCGCACAGATGGTGTTGAGGGTCGTGGTTTTACCGGCGCCATTGCCGCCGATCAGCGTGACGATTTCGCCCTCCTCAACAGCCAGCGAAATACCTTTGAGGGCATGAATCTTGCCGTAATACGTATGGATGTCTTTGACTTCCAGCAGCGCCATAGAGTGTCATCCTGTTGATATTGGCGGCAGGGACGCCTGCCCCGCCGGACCGGCTCTGAGCGCGCTTCTCACTCAAGCGGCATTTTCTTCATCATCCATGGCCGTACCCAGGTAAGCAGCGATGACGTGCGGGTCAGCCTGAACCTGAGCCGGGGTGCCCTCGCTGATCTTGCGCCCGTAGTCCAGCACGCTGACCTGATCAGAGATGCTCATGACGACGTTCATGTCGTGCTCAATGAGCAGGATGGTCAGGCCGCGTTCATCGCGCAGGCGGCGGATGAAGATCATCAACTCTTCCGTTTCCTGCGGGTTCATGCCTGCTGTCGGCTCGTCCAGCAGGAGTAACCGGGGTTCACTGGCCAGTGCCCGTCCGATCTCCAGCCGGCGCTGCAGTCCATAGGGCAGGTTGGCAGCCATCACGTCTCCCTGACCGGCCAGCCCCATGAAATTGAGCAGTTGATAGGCCTGTGCCAGGGCCTGCCGTTCTTCATGACGGGTGCGCGGATCATGAAGAACCGCACCGATCGGCCCGGCTTTCAGATGGGGATGCATGCCCACCAACAGGTTTTCCAGTACCGTCAAGGCCCCGAACAGGCGGATGTTCTGGTAGGTACGGGCAATGCCTGCTTTCACGATCTGGTCGGGGCGCAGGCCGGTGATGGGTCTATCCTGAAACAGGATTGTCCCCTCTTCAGGGGTGTAGAAGCCGGTGATGCAGTTGAAGAGCGTGGTTTTGCCCGCGCCGTTGGGGCCGATCAGACTGGCGATGGTCTCCCGTTCGATCTGCAGGTCAACCCGGGAAACGGCTGTCAGGCCGCCGAAGCGCTTGGTGACCCCACGTGCGTCAAGGATAATCCTGTGGTTGGAGGCCATCGTTCATGCTCCTTCTTCAGCCGCAACCTTCTGGGCTTCTTCCTCCAGCCGGGCGGAGGTCGGCGGGATGATGCCTTCCGGACGCAGCAACATCATGATCACCAGGAGCGCGCCGAACATCAACAGGCGATAGTCCTGGAATTCGCGCAGCGCCTCCGGTAGCCCGAAGATCACCAGCGCCCCGACCATGACGCCGGGGATGTTGCCCATGCCGCCGATGATGATCAGGCTCAGCACGTTAATCGAGACCAGCAGCGTGAAGCTGTTGGGGAAGATCGACTTGAGGTAAGCGCCAAAGATCGCGCCGCCGATGCCGGAGAAAGCCGCCCCGATGGAGAACGCCAGCAACTTGGTGCGCACCAGATTGATGCCCATCGCCTGGGCAACGGCCTCATCCTCTTTCATGGCCCGCCAGGCACGGCCCAGCCGGGAATGTGCCAGGCGGTAGGAGACGAAGGCCGTGACCAGCACCCCCGCCAGGATCAGGTAATAGATCTCGTGCGGCTGGGAAAGGGTGATGGGCCTGGCCAGCGCCTCACCCACCGGCTTGAGGATCGGCAGCCCGGAATTGACCAGGGTTTGGGATAAGCCGGTCAGATTGATAACTGGCGAAGGGATGGCCACAATACCCTGTGCCCCGCCAAAATAGGGCTTACCCAGGTCAGAAAGGGCGATCAGGCGGATAATCTCGCCAAACCCCAGGGTAACAATGGCTAGGTAGTCGCCGCGCAGCCGTAGAACGGGGATGCCCAGCAGCACCCCGGCCAGGCCGCTGGCCAGGACGGCAATGGGCCAGGCTGTCCAGAACGTCAGCGTATTACACCAGGCAGCCTGCTCACGGGCGTTGAAGCTGCGGGCCGGCCACTGGTCATCAGCGGGGCGGAAGGGTCGGCTGGCCACGAGGCTTGTGTCGCCCAGGTAAGGTTGCAGGGCGGCCTGGCTCTCCACCACGCCGACCACTTCCCCGGCTTTCAGAGCGCTGATGGCTTCCTCCAGCGTATCAAAAGTGACCAGTGTCGGGCGCGGTAGCGCCGCAGCGGCATAGACCGCCCGCGTGTTGCTGACCACGCCTACAGGTTGCCCTTGCAGAAAGGTGAAGTTGTTCTCCAGCAGCTGATGCTGTGCGGTGGTCTGCTGGGCGACGACAACGTTGTCTGCCGGGACAGGGCAGGTGATCACGTTGGGGGTGGTCAGGATACCGACGGTATACGCGCCGATGGTGAAGAAGGCCACATAGCCGAGATCCAGCAGACCGGCGAAGCCAACTACGATGTTCAGACCCAGCCCCATCATAATGTACAGGCCGATGAGATCGACCACGTTGTTGATGTAGCCGCTGAGAAGGTGTGGAATGACCAGGGCGAACAGCAGCCCGACCAGACCGATGGTGAGCCGGCTGGTTCTCTGTTCAGCGCGGCTGAGATTCGCAAAGACTGCTTCCGCCTGCCCGGCGGTACGCTCTGCCAGCGCCTGGCTTGTCACCACAACGAAGCTCAGTAGCAGGGCCGCCGGGATGGTCACCCGCCCGAAGGCGGAGAGGATGCCCAGCATGAGCAACGCGGCCAGGATGGTCACGCCGATCCGGTGTGTGCCGCGGGATGTGGTGCTCAGTGCTGCGCCTGCCGCACCGAGGATGGCGCCAATGACTGCGAACAACAACAGGCTGAGTTCCAGGGTGCGTCCCAGGAAGAAGAAGCCCAGAATCGCCGGTGAGGGTGTTCCCAGCGCTGGCGGCAAGCCCTGCGCACTGGCCCCCAGCAGGGTAAACAGGATCGCCAGGGCCAGCCCCAGTACCGCACCGGCCCCGGCGGGCAGGAGCAGACGGGCTTCCAGACGGCGCTGGTGCCGCCAGACAGCAACCGCGTACCCTGCTGCCACAAGTAGCGTGATCCAGACGGCGTCCACCAGGGTGATGATGCGGTTGATCTGATCCTGCAACACGCCCAGCACCAGAACCAGCAGGATGGTTGTTATCCCGATCCGCCGGACCTGTGCGGGCAACATTGGAATCTGGCTACCCAGCGCGCCCAGCACCCCTGCTGCGAGCGCCAGCAGGCCATAGCCGATCAGCGGCGTCTCCTGGCCGAAGGTCAGCTTCTGCACCAGCGCGTCGGTGACGTTGGGGAAGATGGTTTCCATGCCGATGCCGGTGGCCGCCTGGTTCAGACGGGCAGCCAGGAACAGGATGGGCACCATGATCAGCACGACGATGATGGCTGCGAGCGCACCGTTGACCAGCAGGCTGACCCGCTGACGGATCCCCGTCTGGCTGGCTGCCAGTACACCTGCCCCCAGGAACAGCCCGTACAGAATGGTATCGCCCAGCGTCAGGAAGTCCGCGATGATATAGCGCCCGGCCAGCGTGGCCACCATCCCGATCATGGCCAGAAAGACAGCGCCGACCCCAACATATAGACCACTGCGGAGGGATTTTCGTGAGAGCGTCATGGTACGTCTTTACGCCTTCTTTTCGCTCAGGACTTCGCCGAGGATGCCACTTGGCCGGAAGATCAGCACCAGAACCAGCATGCCGAACGCAATAACGTCCTTGAGCTGGGTGGGCAGGCCGAGCAGAGATGGGGCCACCGATTCAATGATTCCCAGGAAGAAACCGCCCAGTGCCGCGCCGGGGATATTGCCGATGCCGCCCAGTACGGCAGCCGTAAAAGCCTTCAGACCGGGCAGAAAGCCCATCATAAAAGTGACCTGGCGGTTGTAGAGGGCAAACAGGATGCCCGCCGCGCCCGCCAGCGCTGCGCCCAGGACGAACGTTGAGACAATCACGCTGTCCACGTTGATGCCCATCAGTGCAGCGGTGGCTTTATCCTCGGCTACCGCACGCATGGCTTTGCCCGTCTTGGTGCGCTGCACGAAGAACCACAACCCCCACATCAACAGAATGGCGGCCACAAACACCAGCAGATAAATTGGCCGGAACAGCACCTCGATGCCAAAGAGTTGTAGCGGGTAACGCCCGCTGATGATATCCAGCCCCTTGCAGACTTCGACAGCATCAACAACCTCGCACTCCAGGCGGAAGACTGCCGGCAGCACATAGGCGCTGACATTGGGGTAAACCCTGGGGCTGGAACCGAATAGCCCGGCAAAGGCTCGCTGGAGGAAGATGCTGGCGCCAATAGCCGTGATCAGTGGCACAAGGCGTGGCGCCCGGCGTAGCGGACGGTAGGCGATGCGCTCCAGGGTGATGGCCACAGTCACGGATGTCAGAATTGAAACGATAAAGACAATAAACAGGGAAATGAACGGGTGGTCGAGCAGAAAACCCGTTTTATCCAGCGCATCGATGACAAAGAAACCAATATACGTGCCAGCCATGAAAACTTCGCCATGGGCAAAGTTGATCATGAACAGGATGCCGTACACCAGGGTATATCCCAGCGCGACCAGCGCATAAATGCTGCCCTGCGCCAGTCCGAAGATCAACTGCCGGACAAAGGTCTCCATGGTGTACTGACCGGCCAGAATCGTCGCCAGGGCCTGGTAGATGATCGCAGCAATCATGATCAGCCCGATGAGCGTTATCGGGCTGCGAACGGCGCTAGCCAGTTCTATCACCCGCAAGCTGAGTGCGCTTCTTGGTTGCACACGAGTCTGCGATGCCATGTCCGGCTCCCATCTCGATCAAAATTGAGTGGCTATTCCGAATAAAGAAGGGCAGAGGAGATCATACTCTCCTCTGCCCGAATTGCCTAGAAAGTGTTACTCCGTAGCGACGCCCTGGGAGACCCAGGTGCCGTCGACGACCTTGTAGACATCGATGACGGCGCCGCCGCACTCGCCCTTTTCGTCACAGGTGAGGGTACCGGTGAGGCC
>FWPV01017051.1_pt1 | contig 10101 bp, 10 predicted proteins | sample 2228371 | NCBI WGS metagenome assembly FWPV01 (sample SAMEA103939776, study PRJEB20133) | metagenome
TCTCAGAGGGTCTTAAGGCAGTATACAGGGCAAATGACCGGGCCTGCGCTGAAGCTGCCCTTGAGGCCTTCTCGGAGGTCTGGAAGAAGCGCTATCCGCAACTTGTGCGCTACTGGAGGGAGAACTCTTCCTCCCTTCTTGCTTTTCTCTCCTACCCGCAGCAAGTCAGACCCTACATCTACACCACCAACCAGTTGGAGAGGATCAACAAGGAAGTCAAGAGAAGATGTAAGGTGATTGAGGTCTTCTCTTCCGAGGAGAGTCTCCTTTCAGTTCTATACCTCGTTCTGAGAACGGAAAACGAAAAACTCCTTCGCCGGAAATTAAGGGGTTTCAAAGGTCTTTCGTGGGAGGAAGGTTGAGCCTTGGACACAATAAACTTGACGCTATCGCCGTTTTTGCTATGTTCTATTTGCGCGGGCCCGGTTTAGACCGGAGCAAGTCGAGGGCAGTTCCGATAAAGGAACCGGAGGCCGGGCCGGGGAGGTGAAAGGGCCAATGGAGAGCGGAGAGAGGCCGGACCTGCTGCGGCTGGTGGACGAGTACAGGTCGCTGTTGGAGGAGATAAAGCGCTGCAAGCTCAGCGGGGCGCAGCTGGGGGGCGAGGCCGGCCGCATGCGGGAAGCCGCCGGGGAAGCGCCTGAGGGTGGCCGGCGGCTGGAGGAGGTGGAGCGCCGCATAATCGAGTTGAGGGAACTCATATACGGCAAGCGCGCGGCCATCGAGGACCTGGATAAGAGGAGGTAAGGCGGTGGGCGGAGAGGGACCCAGACAGTACTTCATGGAGAACCAGCAGATGGACTTCGAGACGCAGTGCATACTGGGAGGATGCTCTTACGGGAGCGCCGAAGTCGGTGAGGTGCTCTCCACGGTAGAGCGTATCGTACCCGATGATTTCGAGAGCTGGGTGGTGGAATGGCTGGCCACCGCGGAGCGGGTCAGGCGCATTGCGGAGGAGTGCGCCGCCGGGGGGAACCGCGTCAGCGCGCGGCAGGCCTTCCTGCGGGCTGCCACCTACTATTCCGCCTGCCTTTCCATGATAGACGGCAGCCGTGATCCGGAGCGGCGCGTTCCCATCTGGCGGGAACACCTGCGCTGCTTCGAGGAGTTCTGCGCCCGCCTGGAGCCCCCGGCCGAGAAGGTGGAAGTGCCTTACGAGGACGTCCCCATACCGGGTTACCTCTTCTTGCCCGACTCCTCCGGCGGGCCCTTTGCCGCCGTCATCTTCAACAACGGGAGCGACGGGCCCACCAGCAGCATGTGGAGCTTCGGTGTGGCGGGGGCCCTGGCCCGCGGTTACGCCGCCTTCATCTTCGACGGCCCCGGACAGAACGCCATGCTCTGGCTGCACGGCAAGGGCTTCCGCCCCGACTGGGAGAAGGTGATCACCCCGGTGGTGGATTTCCTGCTGGGCCGCCCGGAGGTGGATCCCTCGCGCCTGGCCCTTTCCGGGCTGAGCCAGGGCGGCTACTGGGTTCTGCGGGCGCTGGCCTTCGAGCACCGCATCGCCGCGGGCATCCTCGACCCCGGGGTCATCGACGTGGCCACGGTGATGAAGGAGAAGTTCCCCAGGGAGATGCTGGAGATGGTGGAGGCGGGAAGGGAAGAGGAGTTCGACGGGATGATGCGCGAGGGCATGAAGTACATGAGCGAGGAACAGAGGCAGGAGATGAAGTGGCGCATGAAGCCCTACGCCACCGACAGCTTCTACCGTTGGATCAGGACAGCCCTGGACCATCAGGCCCGTGACGTGATAGGGCAGGTGAGCTGCCCCGTGTTCATCGCCGACCCCGATGACGAGCAGTTCTGGCCGGGTCAGTCTCGCGAGGTCTATGAGGGGCTGCGCTGCCCCAAGACCATCGCCCGCTTCACCCGGGAGGAGGGCGCCAACTGGCACTGCGAGCCCAAGGCCCGCCTGCTCTACGACCAGAGGATGTTCGACTGGCTGGCCACGGTCATGCCCGCCTGAAAGCCCCCTAAAAGCGCTTGCGGCGTTTCGTGGGGAAGGCCATCGCGGGAATGGTTTTATCGTTTTGCACGGGGAGCCCTGCGGCTCCCGCAGCCGGGGCCGTGATATGTCTGTGATATATTCTTCTGCGACCGTCCGAGGAGCGGCAGCTCAGGCGAGACCCGCATCCCGCCGGGGCCGGCGGCGGCAGTGGGTATGGCAGCCGCAGATCAGGAAAGACGAGGGCCGCGGATGCCCGTGGTGACCGGACACGCAGACAGGGGAGCCGTTTTTCGCGGCGGGATATTCACCACCCTGAGCCACCGGGACTACCTCCTCTACTGGAGCGGCGCTCTTGCCTCCAACGCGGGCACCTGGATACAGACCACCGTCCTGTTCTGGTACGTGAGAGAGCGTTACGGCTCGGACGCCTGGGTGGGAGCGGTCAACCTGGCCAATTACCTGCCGGTGCTCTTCTTCGTGCTCTACGCGGGCTTCCTGGCCGACGTCACCGACCGCAAGAAGATGATCATCCTGACCCAGGGGGTGATGCTCCTTGCCGCCCTGGCCCTGGGCATCTGCATGAGCCTGGACGCGGTCTCGCTGCCCGTGATCATGGCCGCTTCTTCCGCAGCGGGCATCGCCTTCGCTTTCAGCTTCGCCCCCATACAGGCGCTGCTGCCCGACCTGGTGCCGGAAGGGGAGATGCTCAACGCCCTGGCCCTGAGCAGCGCCCAGTTCAACCTGGGCAGGGTCATCGGGCCGGCCCTGGGAGCGCTGATCATATCCTACTGGTCCTTAGAAGCCGCCTTCTACATCAACGCCGCCAGCTTCGCCCTGGTGATCATGGCAGTGGCCGCCACCCGGCCACGCGAGAAGGTAAGGGAGTCCTCGCGCCGGGAGGCCTGGTGCCATATCCGCGAAGGGCTGCGCTACGCCTCGGGCATCGTCTGGATGAAGACCTCGCTCGCGGCCCTGGCCGTGGCCTCCTTTTTCGGCTTCGCCAGCATGGTGCTCTTCCCGTCCCTGGCCACCGAGGTGCTGGGGCGGGGTCCGGGGACCTACGGGCTCCTGCTGACCTCGGTGGGCCTGGGGGCGGCGGCGGGCGCACCGCTGGTGTCTTTGCTCGACCGGCACCTGCGGGAAGGCGAGGTCCTGAAGATGTCCCTGCTCTCGCTGGGCATCATGCTGGCGCTCATCTCTCTTTCCCGCCTCTACTGGCTGTCCTGCCTGGCGGCGGCGGGAGCCGGCTGCTCCTTCCTCATGCTGGGATCCGCCGTGAACACCGCGCTGCAGGGGCGCAGCGAGCATGACCTGCGAGGGCGGGTGGTCAGCATCTACATCATGTCCTATATCGGCATCTTCCCGCTGGGCGGGCAGGTGTTGGGGTGGCTGGCCGACTGGCAATCCACCCCTTTCGCGCTGGGCCTGGGGGGCGGCGCCTGCGCGGTCTTTGCCCTGCTCCTGTACCTGCGGCCGTCGCTGCTGAAGGGTGCCGATACGCGGCTGGGCATACAATCATACGAAAGGGCCTGCGCGGCGTGAGCGAAAGGGGGGTCCGATGAGCGAGGACACCGAGTCCGGGGGTGTTGCTTTCTGCGGGCTGTACTGCGGGGACTGCTTCGGCCACAGGGGAAAGGTGGCCGATCTGGCGCGCGATCTGCGTAAGGAGCTGCGCGATTCCAGGTTCAAGGCCTTCGCCGATTTCATGGCGGGCACCGGTTTTGGCAAGGTCTACAAGGATTACGACGCCTGTTACGAGGTCCTGGGAGCCATGGTCAAGTTCCGCTGCCGCCGCGGCTGCCGCGACGGGGGAGGCCCGCCGCAGTGCAAGATAAGGAACTGCTGCCGCAAGAAAGGACTGGAGGGCTGCTGGGAGTGCGGCGAGTTCGAGAGTTGCTCCAGACTGGACTTCCTGCGCGGGGTACACGGCGACGCCCACCTCAAGAACCTGCGTATCCTGGCCAGGAAGGGGCCGCAGGAGTTCGTCAGGGGCAAGCGCCACTGGTAGGGCGTTTGCCCCGCAGCCGTCTTGCCAATCACGGCAGCGCGCGGCAGTGTCTTATCTCCGCCCTACAATAAGCGCATGAGGACCGGAAGAGCCGATCTGCCTCTGCATCCCGGCAAGGCGCCGCCCTGGCTGTTCCAGCGCATGGTGCGCCTCAGCCGCTGCATCCTGCAGTACATGACGGAGGAGTTGGGGGCGCGGGAGGTGCTCTCGCGTTTCTCTGACCCCTTCTGGTTCCAGAGCCTGGGCTGCGTGCTGGGATTCGACTGGCACTCCTCCGGGGTCACCACCACCACCTGCGGTGCGGTAAAGGAGGGTCTGCGGGGCAGCGAACCGGAACTGGGCCTCTTCCCCGCCGGAGGTAAGGGAGCTGCCTCGCGGCGCACGCCCCGGGAGATAGAGGAATGGGCGGAGAGGGCCTCGCTCTCCGCCGACCCGGCGGCGCTGGTCCACGCCAGCCGCATGTCCGCCAAGGTGGATTCCAGCGCCCTGCAGGACGGATATCAGATCTACCACCACTTCTTCATCTTCGACCGCGAGGGCAACTGGGCGGTGGTCCAGCAGGGGATGAACGAGGCCTCCGGTTACGCGCGGCGCTACCACTGGCTCTCGGACGGGGTGGACGATTTCGTGAGCGAACCGCACGCCGCGGTGTGCTGCGACCGCCGGGGCATCACCCTGAACCTGGTGGACGCGCGCAGCGGCGGTAACCGAGAGACAGCGGTGGAACTGGCTCGAGGGCGGCCGGAGGAACTGGCGAGGGAACTGCGCCGCCTGCGGGAACTGCGCCTGCCCCGGCGTCACCAGCTCTTTCTGAGTGACCTGAACCCCTCCTCGGTAGAGCGCGTGCTGCTGCGCGCCTACCAGCGTCAGCCCGAGGATTTTTCCTCGCTGCTGGGCCTCCCCGGCGTGGGCGCCAAGACCCTTCGCGCCCTCTCGCTCATCGCCGACCTGGCGCATGGGGCCCCGGTGAGCTGGGAGGACCCCGCGCGCTATTCCTTCGCACACGGGGGAAAGGACGGCTGGCCCTACCCGGTGGACCGCGAGACCTACGACCGCTCCATCGAGATAATGCAAGAGGCGGTCAGGCGCTCGCGCCTGGGGCTCTCCGAAAGGGAAGGAGCCCTGCGCCGCCTGGCCGGGCTGCCGGCAGCGAACGCGAATGGAAGTCACCCCTGAGGAAGGAGGCGGAGTGGGAGCGGAAGCTGGAGCGAACACCGGGTCCGCAACCGGTCGCTGGCAGAGGATGTTGTCGAAACTGCATCAGGAATGGATGGAGATACTCTCGGCCCTGCTGCTCTCCCTGGCCACCCTGGCCTCTTCCTGGTGCGCTTACCAGGCCGCGCGCTGGAGGGGCGAAGAGGCCGCTTACTTCAGCCTTTCCAACGCTGCCCGCATCCACGCGGCTGAAGCGGGCGGGCTGGCCGATGCCCGCGCCAATATGGATCAGGCCCAGTTCCTCACATACCTCGATGCCCTCCTGGCGGGCGACCTGACAAAGGCTGACTTCATGCTGAACCGCGCGATGCGCCCGGAGATGAGAGCGGCGGTGCGGGATTGGCTGCAAACCATGCCCCTGGATGACCCCGATTCCCCGGGAGATCCCTTTGTCATGGGCCGGATCAGCGACCCGGAACGAGAAAGAGCCGGTGAGCTCGAGGCTCAGGCCTCGGAATATACGCGCCTTGCCAGAGAATCCATCAGGCACTCCGACGATTACGTCCTGCTGACAGTGCTCTTCGCCGCGGTCCTGTTCTTCGCCGGCATCAGCCCCAAGTTCAAGACCCACTGGATAAGCGTGAGCGTGCTGGCGATGGGGGGAGCCCTCTTCCTGGCGACCCTGTGCTTCGCGCTGATGAAGCCGACCGCTTGATACCCTGCCTCGACCTGCGAGATGGCAGGCGAACATCAACATGAGCCGCCGCGCCGGCGCGTCCGGCACGCGCTGCCGATAAAACTGCGAAACGGTTGGTGAGCACGACCAGGAACCATTCCAAACTGTACCTGGCCTCCCGCTTCTCCCAGCAATAGATGATCGCTTCCAGCAGCACCAAACCGGCTATGCCGCAGAGCAAGGCGGGACCCGAACCCATCAGGTCGGCAATGTAGTATTTGCGGGTGAAGAGCCAGATGATACCCAGGCTCCAACCTATGAGCATGTAGTGCATGAAATAGAAGGAGAGGGAGAAGCCGCTGGTGCGGATGAGGACGGTCATCACCGGACCCGTCCCGTACCCGCTCCGCCTGCGCACATCGAGGAAGAAATAGACGATGGAGAACACGGCAAGGAACAGCCCCGTCTGGGTCAGTATCATGGTGAAGGAGTCGGGGTAGAAGCTGAGGGGCGCGACGAACCCGTCGATTATGGATGACTGGGGCCTCCCGGTGCCCGCGTAAGCCAGCCCCAGGCCCAGGCCGAGCAGAGCGATGCCCGAAGCGGCCAGCCAGGGCAGGTCGCCCCGTATCTTGCCGGAGACGATGCGCCGTCCCAGCACCACCCCCAGCATGGGGAACAGGGACCACGGCAGCACCGGGAAATACCCGGCAAGCAGGAATCCCCGCGCTATCTCCTTGAAGCTCCAGATGACCTCGTATTCCTTTGCAGGGTCTATGAGGATGCCGGGGAAGTAGCGCGAGATCACCGGGACCTGGGTGAAATCCCCGCCCCACAACGAGGCGAGGTTGAGCCCGTTTCGCAGCCAGGGAGTGCAGACGGCTATGGCCGCCGCCAGGGCCAGGATGGCCCAGCTGGGCAGCTTCCGGCAGAAGAAGACCAGGACGGTGCAGAATCCCATGAGGGTGAGGATATCCCACTGCCAGATCTGGAAGGGACCCCAGGCCAGGGCCAGCATCAACAGGCCCACAGCGAAGATGTAGCCGCCTCGTATGAGTGCCCGCTTCAAGAGGACCCGCTCGCTCATGTCGGCATGCTTGCGCCATGAGAGCACCTGGCTGGCGCCCATCATCACCAAGAAGCCGGCCGCGCCCCAGTCCCCCAGACCGTGGTTGAACATGAAGTAGGACCAGGTGTCAGCGGACGCCTCGTTCCCGAAGTAGATCATGAAATGAACCAGGACCATGCCGATCAGGGAGAAGCCGCGCAGCGCGTCGATGGTAAGGACCCGCCCGCTCGCTCTTGCCCGGTCAGTACTTGCGCTCATGGCGCCAATCATAGTGCATGCGGCTTCTTTTGGGTATCAGGGATGCGGTCGCGCAACCTCCGCCGCCCTCGCGGCTCCTGCTCCGCCCCGCTGAAGGTCCCGCCGGGCGATCTACCGCCGGCGACCCTTTATCAGGAAAATCCGAGGGAAGCCGACCGCCTCAGCCCAGCCGGTCGTCGATATGCCCGGCGGTCCGGGTGGCCAGGGCCATGATGGTGAGCTGGGGGTTCACTCCCAGCGAGGTGGGCAGCACGCTGGCATCGGCGATATAGAGCCCCTCCACCTCCCAGGTCTCCCCGGTGGGACGCACCACCGACCACTCCGGGTCCGCCCCCATGCGGCAGGTGCCCATGGGATGGTAGGCGGAGAGCCCGTATATGTCCGACGGCCTGATGCGGGTATGGGTGAGGCGCACCAGGTCCCGCGGCGTCATCTCCTTGAAGCCGTGGAAGACCGTCTCCACTCGCCTGGCTCCCGCCTTGAACCATATCTCGGCCAGCAGCACCGCGGCCCGCTTCAACCGCTCGATATCCCCGGGGCCCATATAATAGAAGGCCAGGGGCCTCCCGGGGCGCGGCCCCGGCAGCACCCGGCCCCGCGAGTCGTGCTCGCTGACCATGGCCCCGAAGATGCCGGTGCGCGGGTAGTCGAGCATGGCCCGGGCATGGCGCCGCCCTCCCCAGGGCAGGGAGAAAGCGAAGACCTCCGGCGGCACCGTCCCCCCTTCCAGCATGATCCCGTCGGGGGCGAACTCGTCCACGTAGGTGGCCTGGGGTATGCCCCGGGGGTTGCCCAGCTCCTCGTCCAGCAATCCGGTTACCCCCACGCAGGGGTGCAGCGAGAAGTTGCGCCCCAGCTGGCCGGAGCCGCCGCACAGCCGGTTGCGCTGCAGCAGCTCGGGGGTCTGCAGGGCTCCTCCCGCCAGGACCACCGCTGCGGCCTCAACCTCGATATCACCCCGACGTTTTCCCGTCCCCGGGTCGATGAAATGCCCCTTGACCCCCACCGCCTTACCCGACCTCACCAGCACCCGGTCCACCCTGCAGTGAGTATAGACATCGGCGCCGGAGGCAACCGCGTCGGGGATGAAGGATACATCCGCGCTCTGCTTGGCGCCGGAAGGGCATCCGAAGACGCACACCCCGTACCCCTCGCAGTCCTTGGCGTTGCGAGGAAGGTATCCGCCCGAGTACCCCAGCCGCCAGGCGGTCTCCAGGAACAGCCGCGCGTTGCGGCCGACCACCTCGGGGTCGGCCCGCTTGACGTAAAGGTATTCCTCCAAGGCCGCATAGAGCAGGTTGAGCTCGGTCTCGGCCAGGTCGTAGAGCCCGAACTCCAGGTGCCAGCGCTTGAGTATGTGGCGGTGGATGCGCAGGGCGGTTCCGGAGTTGACGGTGGTGGAACCTCCCACCGTCTTCCCCTGCGGCAGCAGGATGACCGGCATGCCCAGGGTCAAGGTCTGGCCCGCTTCCCGGTAGAAGCGCATAAAGGCGCGGGCGGGGCGGAAGTCGAAATCCTCCCTGTTGTAGTAGCCCCCCTCTTCCAGCACGATGACCGAGCGGCCCGCCTCCGCCAGGGCCTTCGCCGCCGCTCCGCCGCCCGCCCCCGACCCCACCACCACCACTTCGCAGCAGCGGCCCACGGATATCCCGTCCAGGCGCGGGGGTATGATCATCTCTCCACCTTCCGCTTCGCCGCCTCTTCCCTCAAGTCCTCGGGATGGAAACCCAGCAGCGGCTGGATATCGTCGCGGCTGTAGTGGGCCATGTAGATGGGCAGCCCCAGCAGCAGCGGCACCGCGCGGACCGCCGCGAGGCGGCTGGAATAGAGTGACTCCACGAACGATACCGCTTCTTCTTCATCCAGGGAGGCCAGGGAGCGCCCCTTGCGCAGGCGGCATAGCCCGAACAGGGCCAGCAGCGCCGCGCAGTAAAGGGGCCTGAACTCGGGAAGCCCCTTTTTCATATACTCGTCGATGAACCCTATGACGCTCTCTATATCGGCGGGAGGCAGGTGTCCCTCCGGCCTGACATAGAGCGGTATGATCGCCCTCAACCGCCTCGCCATCACGGCGTTCACCCATCTACCTCCGAGCTATCGGGCTCGGGCACCCCGGCTGCTGGTCTCAGGGGCTCCTGCCCCCCGTCGCGGCCCCGAGACCTCCGGCCGCGCCGGATGCCTGCTTCTCGAAGCACTCTCTCCGTCTTCCGCGGACACCGTCCCGTACGACGGAACAGATCCTTGAGGCCTGCCTTAGGGGTTACGCCTCCGTTTGCATATAGAGGATCACACTTCCCGTCACCGCCAGCAGCGACCCTATGGACGCCAGGTAGGAGGCGGCACCGGCCCCGGCGTTTGAAGTGATCCTGCTCATGCCCGCGAGACAGGATATAAACAGCGCGGCCAGAGAGAAGACCAGGGAGCATACCGCGCCCGCGCGGCTGCCCCGCCAGAAAAGGGCCATGGCCAGGCCCGCCATCAGGAACAGGGCGATGAAGAGCATCTCCGGAGCGAACTTCGCCTCGATCTTGTAGCCCTCCGCGCCTATCCAGCCGGTGAAGCTGGAAACCAGCACCAGCACCGCCCCGACCACCCCCAGCGCGGCGCCGACCAGTCTTGCCGGCTCGATGGCACCGGGGCCGTAGCCCCACTGATAGGGCCCGGGGATGCCGGGGTACTGTCCGGGAGCGTAGGGCGCCTGCGGCGTGGGTGTTCCGGGCTGCTGCCCGGAAGGAGCATCGGGCCCTGCCGGCGGCATTTGTCCTCCCTCCATCACCATCACTCCTTTCGGTCGGGCTCGCGTATTCTCAGATCACGGCCTCATGAACCCTGCTTTACGTTCTCGTATAAGTCTTTGCCTCCAGTGCGATTCGCATTCCAGCCCCGTATCACACGGATGCCCCTCGGGCTCCTAGAAGATTATTCTTCCCGGCTCCCGGGGAAGTCAAGCGACCGTACCGCGGGCGCTCTCCGGTGCTGCATCG
>FWPV01017106.1_pt1 | contig 10101 bp, 6 predicted proteins | sample 2228371 | NCBI WGS metagenome assembly FWPV01 (sample SAMEA103939776, study PRJEB20133) | metagenome
ATTTTCATCATGCTGGTAATACGTTACTGAAGCGCGGGGAAGACCGGGTCATCGGACAGGGATATCTTCGAAAATCTTACCAAGCGGACGATCTGAAATGATTATTTGGCAAAGGTCACTTCGCCCATGACAGGAGAGCCCTCCCAACTTCTAATTGAATTCTTCGAGCCAGGGGACAAGCGGAGGCCGCTCGAAGATTTTCTCCGACATCCCTGTCCGATTCCATTGAATTTCCCTGGTAGACTGAGCGATTACAATTGTGAATCTTTTCTTCTTGAAATCTTCTCCTCTTCTCACATAAGATGGACGACGCAATGCCGAAGTGACTCGATGTGTCTCCGCTTGGGCGACGGAAGAAAAGGAGGGATGATTGATGAGACTGGAGAGGTTTGAGGGGTGCTGGACGGCTATGGTGACACCCTTTGATCGGAGGGGAGAGATCGATTTTGAAGGGTTGGAGAAGAATATCCTTTTCCAGATTGAGAATGGAGCCAATCTTGTGCCGACCGGAACGACCGGCGAATCCCCCACGTTGGACTGGAGAGAACATGATCGGGTGATCGCGAAGACGGTGAAGCTGGCCAAGGGGAAGGTCTTCGTCATGGCAGGAACGGGTTCAAACTCGACGAAAGAGGCTCTGAGGGGGACGAAACATGCGGTGGAGGTTGGGGCAAACGGTGCTCTCCTTGTCGATTGCTACTATAACGGTCCCTCCTCCCTCGAACTCAGGACGGAGTATTACGAGGTGATTGCCAAGGCCTTTCGGAAAGCTTTCGTGATGCCCTATGTCATCCCGGGAAGAACGGGGACGAGATTGGAAGTTGAGGACCTGGCCATCCTCCATCGAAAATTCAAGAACGTGCGCTCCGTGAAGGAGGCCACCGGAGACCTTGAGCGGATGGCTAAGACCAGAAGCCTCTGCGGAGAGGATTTCGATATCCTCTCTGGCGATGACGATAAGACCTTCGATATGATGACCAGACCCGATATCCGGGCTTCGGGAGTCGTTTCCGTGATGTCGAATATCGTTCCGGGACCTATCGGCGAGATGGTCAAAGCTATTCAGAAGGGTGATATGGAGAAGGCCACCCGTCTCAAAGACGTCCTCGACCCTCTCTTCAAGGTGGTCACGGTGAATACGGTGGAGTCCTACGAAGGGTTCGAGGTGCCAGCGAGATTCAGAAATCCTCTCGCCATCAAGACGATGATGAAGGGCCTTGGATTGCCCTCTGGGCCCTGTCGTCAGCCCCTTGGAAGGATGACCCCAAAGGGCATAGAAATCGTTCGAAATGCCCTGAAGGCCGTTTACGAAAAGGACAAAGAGATCCTTAGGCCCCTTCAGGATTTCTATAAGGTTAAGATCGAGGAAAGGCTCGTAAACGACAAATATTGGAAATAGGGCACTCGGGCATAGCGAGGTGAGAGAGGGCCTGTCCGAAGTAGGTTCAGATGAAGAGTCGGGCAGGCCCTTTTTTGCTACCAGTTGGGGATGAAGAAGAGGAAGGCAAGGGAGGTAATGATGAAGTAGACGAAGAAGACCATCAAGAGCCAGCCCATGATATCCCTAAAATTTAGCTTCGCCACGGCCAACATCGCAATGGCCCAGAAAGGCTGGATCATATCGGTCATCATATCTGACCAGGCGTAGGTGACCACGGTCGTTCCCATCCCGACGCCAAACTGCTTTGCGGCAGGGACGATATAGGGTGAAACGACAGCCCACTCTCCGCCCCCCGATGGGATCAGATAGTTCAGAAGTCCTCCGTACCAATAGATAAAGAGCGGGAAAGTCTGTGGAGTGGAGATTGCCACAAAAGCCTTGGTAAATACCTCCGAGAGCATCGTGAACCGGAAGAGGCCGAAGATCCCGGCGTAAAAGGGGAACTGAATGACAATACCCCAAACAGCCTTGCCTGCATCCTCCGTAGCCTTCAAGAAGGACCACGGCCTCCAGTGAAAAAGGATGCCAAGCATGAGCATGGCAAAATTGACCACATTCAGGGTCAGCTCGAGTCCTTTGGTTGAGAAATGCCATATCAGCCAAATGAGACCTCCGATGAAGACGATGAGGTTAAACCCTGGCCACCAGTTCATCCAATCGGACGGGCTCGCCCATTTCTCGGGTTTTGGCGGAGCCTCGTAAAGTTTGAGTTGATCCATCAATTCCGGCCTTACGACAAATGCCTTCCCTGGCCTTGGATGCATCAATCCCATCAAGACGGTAACGACGATGATAATGATCAAGGTGAGAATGAGATTGAAAGGGTGAAAGATCGTATTCGAAACGGGGATGACTGCATCCAATAGTTTTCCTTTGATCAAGAAATTGTCGGGAGTGGCAACAAGCAACGTGGCTGATCCGGAAAGACCCGAATGCCATGTGCAACCCAGTCCGAGGTATGCCCCGGCCACCAGCAACCGGTAATCGACCTTTGGATTTCTTCTGACAATAAAGAGTGCTAGCATGGCGCTGCCAATGAGGCTAAGCCCCCAATTGAGCCATGCGAGAATCATGGAGAAGAGAGACATCGTGACAATGGCTTGCCATGGCTTTTCAGGATTGGACCATCCGGCAATTCCGTTCATCAATCTCCGGACAGGCGGGGAGCAAGCCAAGATGTACCCCGTCATCATGATCAAACACATCTGCATGGCAAATTCGAGCAATACCCAAAAGCCTTGACCCCAGGCCTGAATCGATTTATATGCCCGGGTGCCCAGACCCACCTCTGGCTTGAATCCCCAGAGGAGCGCGAAGATATATGCCACGAACGTGAGGACGATGACAATGACAAAAGCATCGGGAATCCAGCGTTCCGTCCAACGGGTGAGGGCATCACCCCAATCTTTTAGAAATTCAAAACTTCCCTGGGTTTCCTCCTTCTTTTTCTCATTCATAGGACAACCTCCTTCTTAGAATGATTGGAGAAATGAAAGCCTCGACCTCTCCGATAGAAGCAATGACCGGAGGCAAGGGATGGGATCACCTCCTTCCTTCAAGAAGATGGGAAAGAAACTACGAAGGACACTTGAGCCGGTGCCAAGAGAAAGGTCAACACCGCTTCTTTTATTAAAAAGAAGGCCACTTGTCAAGGAAAATTGTAAGGCGCGAGGCACGCATAAGGCCTTTTTCTCATTGACTTTTTTTAAATTTATGTTAACATCTTTTCAAAATCACAGAGGTTTCTAATTGATCCGATCCTTTCTCGCCATCGAGCTTCCCGAATCGATTCGAAAGAAGGTCGAGGAGATCCAAAGGGAGCTGAAGCTATCCCGCGCAGATGTGCGATGGGTGAGCCCAGAGAATATCCACTTGACTCTAAAATTTTTTGGAAATATTGATGAGTCGAGAATCGATCCCATCGCCAAATCGCTTGAAGGTCCGGTTCAGACATTCCCCCCTTTTTCGCTTTCGCTCTGTGGGATCGGCTCTTTCCCGCACGCAAAAACCCCAAGGGTGATATGGATGGGATTGAAAGAGGGGAAGGAGAAGTTGATCGCGCTGCAAAAAAGAGTGGAGGAGGAGCTAAGAGGGATTGGGTTCGAGCCTGAGGAGAGGGATTTCCATCCCCACTTGACGCTGGGCAGGGCGAGGTCGAGTCAGGGGAGGGACGAGTTGGTGGGAGCGATGGAAAGGTATCGTTCACAGGAGTTTGGAAATTTTGAAGTGGAAAGGGTGGTGCTGTTCAAGAGTGATTTGAGGCCATCGGGGCCGATCTATACACGGCTGAGAGAGTTGAAGTTAGGATTCGGGGGATGAAAGAGATCCCTGAATCCACTCCGGAGAGGCCGGAGTGAGGAGGAATGATGAAACCCGATTCCAGCAGAGAGAAGGCATTGAATTTGGCAATCTCCCAGATTGAGAGACAGTATGGCAAGGGAGCGATCATGAGGTTGGGGAGCGATGCATTGCCCGGCCAGATTCCCACGATCTCCACCGGCTCCCTCTCCTTGGATCTTGCTTTGGGGGTAGGGGGGTTGCCAAGGGGAAGGGTGGTGGAGATTTTCGGGCCCGAGGCGTCTGGAAAGACCACCTTAGCGCTGCATGTGGTGGCAGAGGCCCAAAAAGCAGGAGGGACGGCCGTATTTATCGATGCGGAACACGCCTTAGATGTGCAGTACGCCAAGCGTCTCGGAGTCAATATCGACGACCTTCTCATCGCTCAACCCGATACCGGAGAGCAAGCCCTGGACATTGCAGAAGAACTGGTTCGAAGCAGTGCCGTCGACGTGATCGTCATCGATTCGGTGGCTGCGTTGGTGCCGAAGGCTGAGATCGAAGGTGAGATGGGCGATGCCCATATGGGCCTTCAGGCGAGGTTGATGTCCCAGGCGTTGAGAAAGATGACGGCCACCATCAGTAAGTCGAACACGATCGTCATCTTTGTCAACCAGATCCGGATGAAGATCGGGGTGATGTTTGGAAACCCGGAGACGACCACCGGGGGCAATGCCCTGAAATTCTATTCCTCTGTCCGGCTCGATATCCGGCGGATTGCATCCATCAAGCAGGGACAGGATGTGATCGGAAGTCGGACGAAGGTGCGGGTCGTCAAGAACAAGGTGGCGCCCCCTTTCAAGGAGGTGGAGTTCGATCTTATCCATGGAGAGGGAATTTCACGGGAGGGGGATGTCCTCGATTTGGCAGTGGAGAAAAATATCGTCGAGAAGAGCGGGACTTGGTACACGTATAAAGATAAGAGAATTGGACAAGGCAGAGAGAACGCCAGGATCTTTTTAAAGGAGAATCCAAGGGTGCGAGAGGAGATTGAGAAGGAGATTTTGGAGAATTATCGTTCCCTGAAAGCGGGATCAACCGAATAAGTAAGACCAGAGGAGGAAACCGTATGGATTTGAATCAGATCCTACTGGAAGCCCTTGCGCAAGAGGCCTCCGACGTCCACATCAAGGTGGGGGCCCCTCCGATCTTTAGGGTCAATGGAGCATTGCAACCATGGAATAAAGTGAGACCCTTCGACTCGAACGACGTATCGAAAATGGCCTTTGGCCTCATGAACGACTGGCAGAAGGAACGGTTCATCAAGAACCGAGAGGTCGATATGGGATATGAAGTCTATGGCCTAGGCCGGTTTCGGGTCAATGTGTTTCAGCAACGAGGAAAGATCCGGATCGCCCTTCGAATTGTGCCCTATCAGATCAAGAGCTTGGAGGATCTCCATCTCCCGCCCGTGCTCAAGGACATTGCTTTGGAGCACCGGGGCTTGATCCTCGTCACCGGAACGACCGGGAGCGGGAAATCAACGACCCTGGCCTCGATGATCGACATCATCAATTCGAATCGGAACTGCCATATCATCACGATCGAGGACCCCATCGAGTTCATTCACGAAGACAAGAAGTCCATCGTCGATCAGAGGGAGATCGGTTCGGACACGAGCACCTTTTCGAGCGCCCTGCGAGTGGCCCTTCGTCAAGACCCCGATGTGATCCTGGTGGGCGAGATGCGAGACTTCGAGACGATTGAAACGGCCTTGACCGCTGCGGAAACGGGACATCTCGTGATGTCCACCCTCCACACTCTGAATGCTACCGAGACGATCAATCGGATTATTTCGGTCTTTCCTCCCTACCATCAGAAGCAGGTTCGTCTCCAGCTGGCCGGGGTGCTCAAGGGGGTGATCTCTCAGCGACTGGTGCCGCGGGCAGATGGCCTCGGTCGGGTTCCCGCCGTGGAGGTGCTGGTGTCAACGGCCAGAGTGAAGGAGTGTATCATTGAGAAGGACAAGACGAACGAGATCAATGATGCGATTGCGAAGGGGTACACGAGTTATGGCATGCAGTCCTTCGATCAATCCCTGATGTTTTTGATGCAACAGAAGTTGATTACCTATGAAGAGGCGCTCAAACATTGTTCCAACCCGGACGACTTCGCCCTTCGGGTGAAGGGGATCCTCGCGACAAGCGATGTGACCTGGGAGGATTTCGAGCATCTCGAGAAAGAGAAGGAGGAAGCGAAGGAGGCAGAGAAGAAGGCGAGGTTGGGAAAGCCTGTGGATTCGAGATTGCGTGAGGAAGGAGCTGGTTTGAAGCGATGATGTCCTCTGAGATTCGAAAGGCCTTTCTTCGATATTTTGAGCAGAGGGAGCACCGCGTCGTTCGAAGCTCTTCGCTCGTTCCAAAGAACGACCCCACATTGCTCTTCACCAACGCAGGAATGGTTCAGTTCAAAGGGGTTTTCTTGGGCGAAGAGGTCCGCGAGTACAAGCGGGCTGTCACGTCTCAGAAGTGCGTCCGGGCTGGGGGAAAGCATAACGATCTGGAGATCGTAGGAAAGACAGCCCGGCACCATACTTTTTTTGAGATGTTGGGAAACTTCTCCTTTGGGGATTACTTCAAGAAGGAAGCCATCGAGATGGCATGGGATCTTCTCATCCGCGAGTGGGGCCTCCCTGCGGAGAGGATGTGGATTACGATCTATCACGAAGACGACGAAGCCTTTGATCTATGGAGAAGGGTTGGCATCCCCTCGGAACGTATTGTCCGGATGGGAGAGAAGGACAATTTCTGGGCCATGGGGGAGACAGGCCCCTGCGGCCCTTGTTCGGAGCTCGTCATCGATCAGGGAGAAGGGGTGGGGTGTCGTAACCCGGGATGCCATGTGGGATGCGATTGCGATCGGTTCTTAGAGCTTTGGAACCTTGTCTTCATGCAATTCAACCGGGACGAGGAAGGAAGGCTGCACCGTCTCACCAAACCCTGTATCGATACGGGGATGGGATTGGAGCGGATCTCAGCGATCCTCCAAGGGGTTCAGAGCAACTATGAGACCGATCTTTTCAAGCCCCTATTTCAAGAGATCGAAGCCATCAGCCGGGTTCCTTATGGGAGGGATCCTCGATCGGACATCTCCATCCGAGTGATCGCTGACCATAGCCGTGCGGCGACCTTCTTAATTAACGATGGGGTTCTCCCCTCCAACGAGGGGAGGGGATACGTTCTTCGCCGCATTATGAGAAGGGCGATGCGCCACGGAAAGATTCTGGGGATTCAGGAGCCGTTCCTCCATCGTACTTCCGCTCGGGTTGTGGAGGCGATGAGGGAGGCTTATCCGGAGTTGCGGGAGTCGGAGGCCTTTGTTTCGAAAGTCATTCGGAACGAAGAAGAGCGGTTCTCCGAGACGCTCGATTCTGGGCTGAAGATCCTTCGCGAGGAGTTGGAGAGGCTGAGGAGTAAGAAAGAGACGATTCTACCAGGAGAGGTGGCTTTCCGCCTCTATGACACTTATGGATTTCCCCTTGACCTGACCACCGAAATCCTTCAAGAGGAAGGGATGACCTTTGACGAGACGCAGTTTAGGGTCCACATGGAAGGGCAACGGCAAAAGAGTAAACTGGCGTGGCAAGGCTTAGGGGAGGGGAGAACGAAAGAGATCTATCGGCACCTCTCCTCCGAAGGGGTGAAGACCACCTTCGTCGGTTATGAGGAGATGGAGACGGAGACGAGGATCCGAAGATTGATTCAAGGGGATCAGCTGGTCTCCTCGGCCTCTGTGGGTGAAGAAGTGGAGGTGGTGACGGAGAAAACACCCTTCTACGGTGAGGCGGGTGGCCAGGTTGGAGACCAGGGGGTGATTTTCAATGAAGACTTCTCCTTCCAGGTGGAGGAGACCCTCAGACCCATGGAGGACTTCATCGTCCACAAAGGAAGGGTGAAGAGGGGGACGATAAAGGAAGGGATGAGCGCCACCCTCAAGGTCGATTCGGATCGAAGGAAAGCCATCATGCTGAATCATACGGGGACACACTTACTCCAGGCGGTCCTGAGAGAGGTTTTGGGAACCCATGTCCATCAGGCAGGATCTCTGGTGGCTCCTGACCGATTGAGATTCGACTTCACGCACTTTGCCCCCGTCGACCGAAGAGATCTGGATCGCGTGGAGCTTTTGGTCAACCAGAAAATCCGAGAGAATCTGAGAGTGGAAACGAAGATCCTGCCCATCGATGAGGCGCTGCAGTTGGGCGCGATGGCCCTGTTTGGAGAGAAATACGGAGAGAGGGTGAGGGTGGTCATGGTGTCAGATTTCAGCATCGAACTCTGCGGTGGGACCCACACCTCAAGGACGGGAGACATCGGTCTTTTCAAGATCGTTAGTGAAACCGGTGTCGCTGCAGGCGTGAGAAGAATTGAGGCCGTTACGGGAGAAGGGGCCTACCGGTTCGTCAAGGAGGAGGAGAGAGAGCTGTGGGAAATTGCCAATGCTCTCAAATCGGCTCCCGGGGAGCTTTCCTACAAGTTAGGGCGCCTCATGGAGAGACAGAGGGAGTTGGAAAGGGAACTTCTCTCTCTCAGGGATAAATCTTCACAGGAAGAGATCTCGAGGCTTCTTGCGACCGCGAGGGAGATCAAAGGGGTGAAGGTCCTTGCCGCCAAGGTCGACGGGAAAGACCCGAAGCGGATGAGAAACTATGTCGATCAGTTGAAGGCCAGATTGGGCTCGGGAATCATTCTTTTGGGCGGACGGACTAACAACAAGGCCTCTTTGATTCTGGGAGTCACGGAGGACCTTACGCAAAGGTTCAGAGCGAACGATCTGATCAAGAGGATCGCGCTCCATATCGGAGGAACGGGGGGAGGACGTCCCGATTTTGCTCAGGCTGGGGGAAGTGACCTTGATAGGCTCGACGAAGCACTCAAGGCCATCGATGATCTCATCTGAAGAATCCCGCCCTTCCTGTCTCCTGCGTGCCAGCGGGTTTCGGGAGACAGGTCTCTTCTTCAAATTTCGTCAACCGAGCCTCCACTTCCATTCAGAAGAGATGAGAGAAGGGGGAAAGAGTGAGACGTGGCGAAGATAAGAACGCGATTTGCGCCCAGTCCAACCGGTGACCTTCACATCGGAGGGGCAAGGACCGCTCTCTTCAATTGGTTATTGGCACGCCAAAAAAACGGAGTTTTTGTCCTGCGGATCGAGGACACGGATGTGGCTCGCTCGACCCAGGAATCGATTCAGGTGATTTTGGATGCCATCGCGTGGCTGGGGATGGATTGGGATGAAGGGCCTTTCTACCAGACCCAGCGGATTCCGATCTACCGCGATGCGGCGGAGAGCCTCCTGAAAAAGGGAAAGGCCTACCGATGCTATTGTTCTCCGGAAGAACTTGAAGCGAAACGGGAAGCAGCGCTCAAGGCCGGACTCAAACCGAAGTACGATCGGACTTGCCTCCACCGAAAGACGCCCCATCGAGACGCTCCTTTTGCGATTCGGTTTCTCTCTCCCGATGAGGGGAAAACGGTCGTGGAGGATCTCATTCAAGGACGGGTGGAATTCGACAATAGAGAGCTGGATGATCTGATCATCCTGAGGAGCGATGGGTTCCCGACCTATAATTTTTCGGTAGTCGTGGATGATGCCACGATGGGGATCACGCATGTCATCCGCGGAAGTGATCACCTCAATAACACGCCCCGGCAAATCCAGATCTATGAAGCCCTGGGGTACCCTTTACCAGCCTTTGGCCATGTGCCCATGATCCTTGGACCGGATAAGAAGAAGCTCTCCAAAAGGCACGGAGCTCAGTCCGTCTTGGAATACAGAAGGATGGGGTATCTTCCTCAGGCGGTGGTAAACTACCTGGTCCGTCTGGGATGGTCTTATGGAGACCAGGAGGAGTTCACTCGGGAAGAGTTGATTGAGAAGTTTAGCCTCGAAGCCATTGGAAGATCTCCGGCGGCCATCAACCCCAGTAAGCTCGACTGGCTGAACTCTCAGTACATCAAGAAGATCGATTTGGACGATCTGGTGAGAGCCTTTCGGCCCTTTGTCGAAGCCAAAGGGTACACCCCAACGGATGACCATTTCCTGAGACGGGTGGTCCTTTCGTTGAGGGAGAGGGTCAAGACCCTGGTCGAGATGGCGGATCTGGGGGAATTCTATTTCCGCAAAGAGATCGCGTACAATGAGAAGGCGGCTGAGAGATTCTTGGATAGGAGTTCGGCCGATATGTTCGAGCAGGTCATCGAGACCTTGTCGAAGGAGATCGCTTTGGATAATTTGGATAAAGAGGGATACCATCGCCTCATTGAGCAATTGGCCGAGAGGCGTGGGGAGCCTCTTGTAAGAGTTGCTCAGGCCCTTCGTGT
>FWPV01017107.1_pt1 | contig 10101 bp, 9 predicted proteins | sample 2228371 | NCBI WGS metagenome assembly FWPV01 (sample SAMEA103939776, study PRJEB20133) | metagenome
CCGGGGCGGGGGCACGACGCGGCATGCAGGGCGTCCGACCAACGCGGCGGGGGTTCGGGTGGGGGCTGTGCCAGGCGGCCGCCGAGGCAGGGCGGGACGTGGTCCGCCACTCGCGACCTCCGGCGTTGCTGCCACTGGCAGAGGCGAACGTACAGAAGTGGCGGGGTGGACGAGGCTCGAACTCGCGACCTCCGGCGTGACAGGCCGGCGTTCTAACCGACTGAACTACCACCCCGCGTCGGTCCCGTCCGCCGCGGGTGGTGGGAGGTGTGGGATTTGAACCCGCGACCCCCTGCGTGTAAGGCAGGTGCTCTCCCGCTGAGCTAACCTCCCGCGGCGCTCCGGGAGCGACCATGCTACGGCCCTGCGGCAAGCGTGTCAAGCGCTTTCAGGTGGAGCCCCTCAGCGATCCCCGTTCCACCTCTCGAGGCGGTTCGCAAGGAAGGTCACGGGGCACTCCCGTGCGCGACGGCTGCGCAGGACGGGATGGTGGTAGAGTGCTAGACTGACTTTTCGGGAAGATCGGGCGCAGGAGCGAAGGACCGCCCGCGAGCGCCGGTGCCCGGATGTCGAGCTCGCGCGGGACGAAGCGAGGAGGGGGATGCTACTCGCCACCTGGAACGTCAACTCGGTGCGAGCCAGGCTGCCGCGACTCGTGGCATGGCTTGAGCGTCGCGCCCCCGAGGTGGTGTGCCTGCAGGAGACCAAGGCGATCGACGAGGAGTTCCCCCGCGCCGAGCTTGCTGCCCTCGGGTATCGCTGCACCACCTTCGGCCAGAAGACCTACAACGGCGTGGCGATCCTGACTCGCTCGACGCCGACGGAGGTTGCGTTCGGGCTGCCTGGCGACACGCCGGAGGCAGAGCGGCGGTTCGTGGCCGTCACCGTGGCGGGGGTGCGGGTGGCCAGTGTGTACGTGCCCAACGGCCGGGAGGTGGGGCACCCTGCCTACGAAGCCAAGCTGGCCTGGCTCGCCCGCTTGCACGACTGGATCGAGGCGAGCCTCGAGCAGACCACCGCCCTGGTGGTGGCGGGCGACTTCAACATCGCCCCCGAGGACCGCGATGTCTGGGACGTCGCCCTCTGGGAGGGCAAGAACCTCTTTTCGGAGCCGGAGAAGGCAGCCTTTCGCCGGCTCCTGGCCGCTGGTCTCGTGGACACGGTGCGGCAGTACCACCCGGCCGAGACCATCTTCACCTGGTGGGACTACCGGCAGGGGGCGTTCCACCGCGGCTGGGGGATGCGCCTCGACCACATCCTGGCCAGCCGGCCGCTGGCTGCCCGCTGCACCTGGGCGGCGGTGGACCGCGACGAGCGTAAGGGGGAGGGGCCGTCGGACCACGTGCCGGTCCTCGCGGCGTTCGACGGCCTCTGACGGGTCGCGCTATCCGCCTCGGTCGAGCACCTTGAGCAAGATGGCCTTGCCGTCCCCGGGGGCGTAGTAGTCGGGAAGCTCGGCCACCAGTCGGTAGCCGCAGCGGGCGTAAAACGCCCGGGTGGGCTGGTACTGGGGTCGGGTGGCGGTCTCCACCCAGATGCGGCGGCGCCCCGCCTCGGCAATCCAGCGTTCCACGGTCGCCAGGATGGCCTTGCCCGCCCCCCGTCCCTGGGCTTGCGGGTGAACGGCGATCCAGTAGAGGTCCGCCGAATCGACGGTCCCGGGGATCGGTCCCCAGCAGGCGTACGCCACGGGCTGCTGACGCTCCTCGCCAATGACAAACCGGTAATGGCTGGCCTCGCCGTTGGCCAGGCGATCGGCCACCAGCTCCATGGCGATGGCCACCTCCTCGTCGTTGAAGAAGCCGGTGGCGCGCAGCAACGCCTCGATCGCCGGTCCGTCCGACGACAGCACGGTGGTGCGAATTCTCACGGGCGCCTGCCCTGCCGCCGCCTGGCAGCCTCCAGGATGTACCGCACCACCTCCGCCGGAGAGAGGCCGGCCCGCTGGGACGCCGCCACGAACCCCGCATCGCCGGCCAGGCACGGGTTGGCGTTCACCTCGAGGACGCAGGGTGTGCCTTCTTCGTCGAGGCGCATGTCCACCCGGGCATAGCCGGCCATGCCGGTGAGGCGGAAGGCCTGCAACGCCGTGGCGCGAAGGGCGGCGAGCAACGCGTCCTCCCGCTCCGGGTCGGGGAAGGTGCGCACCGTGCCCCGATAGGCAGCGTGGTCTTCGCACCACTTGGCCTCGTAGGAGACGATCCGTGGGGTGCCCTCTGGCAGGCCGGAAAAGTCCATCTCGGCCACCGGCAACACCACGGGTTCCCCATCCACCTCGAGGAGGGAGACGTTGAACTCTCGCCCCGGCAACAGGCGCTCGATGAGCAACGGCTGGCCCGGAAAGCGTCCGGCCAGCTCGGCGGCCCGCCGCTCGAGCTCCTCGACCGTCCAGGCGACCGCCCGCCCATCCAGGCCCACCGAGGCGTCCTCCCACGCCGGTTTGAGGATCCACGGGGGCGGGACGTGGGCGCATAGCCTGCTGCCGTCGCCGGCAAGCCGGCCGCCCGGCGCCACCGGCACCCCTTCCGCTGCCAGCAGGGCACGGGTGGCCAGCTTGTCGGTGGAAAGCCAGAGGGCAGCGGCCCCAGCGCCGGTGAACGGTACTCCGGCAAGCTCCAGCACGGCGGTGGCGGCTGCCTGGAGGTGGGGCGTTCCCGGCGGCGCCTCCATGAGGGCGAAGACCACCTCGTCGGGACGCACGGTACAGGCGTGGAGGAAATGTTCGAAGGGCGCCCCCACGCGACGGCACGACACGCCCGCTGCCCGGCAGGCTTCTTCCACCCAGGCCACCTGGTCGAGGACGTCGACGGTGGAGGGGTCGGCCCCCGGTCCCGGCACGGAGTGGAGGATGACGACTGCCTCGCTCACAGGTCGTACCGGCGTCGCGCCGCCTCCACGATCCAGGAGAGCAGTTCGCCGTAGCTGCCGCCGGCCAGCCGGTTCATGAGGGGGAGGTCGGACCAGTCGGGGTTGAGACCGGGGAGGGGGTTGGCCTCCAGGAAGTGGAGGGTCCCTGTCGCATCGCTGCGCAGGTCGATGCGGGAGGCGTCGCGACAGCCGAGGACCTGGTAGGCGGCCAGGGCCAGACGGCTGGCGTCGGCCGCCGTGGCGTCCGACACGAGGTGGTAGCGGACCCGTTGCTGCCACTCCTTCTTGTTGAGGGCGGTGTAGGCGTGGCGCTCCTCGCCGTCGGCAATGCGCACTTCCATGACGGCAATGGCACGCGCCGCCGGGCCGTTGCCGACGATGCCGACGGTCACTTCCCGGCCCGGTAAGTAGCGTTCGACGAGCACCGGCTGGCGAAGCCGCTGGAGCAGGGCGGTGCCCACCGCCTCGAGCTGGGCCGGCGTGGTGACCAGCGAGCTGCCGGTGACGCCCTTGGAACTGCCTTCCGCCACCGGCTTGACGAAGAGGGGGAACTCGAGGCGCACCTCGGCGAAGGCGGCGGCTTCGCCGACCACGGCAAAGTCGGCGGTGGGCACGCCGGCGTCGCGCACCACGCGCTTGGCCACGGCCTTGTCGAGGGTGACGGCGCAGGTGAGGGGATCGGCAAAGGTGTACGGCTGGTCGAACAGTTCGGCCAGGGCGGGCACCTGCGCCTCTCGCGATCGCCCCCGCACCCCTTCGGCGACGTTGAACACGAGGTCCCAGCGCTCGCCAGCCACCAGCCGGCGGGCGAGCTCCACGCCGTTGCCAATGCGCGCCACCGCGAACCCCAGGGAGGACAGGCCGGCGGCGAGGGCGGCAACGGTCTCCTCGTCGTCGAACTCCATCACGTCCTCAGGAGAGAACCCGGCCGCCAGGTAGTCTTCCTTGCGGTCGTAGCACAGACCGAGGCGCAGCGCCATGTCAGCTGTTCCGCGCCGGATCCAGGTAGACGAAGTGCTCCCCTTGCCAGTTCCGGAGATGGACGGTGCCGTCCTCGTCGTAGGCGATCACCGTCTCCGTCTGGATGGGCACCTTGCCGCCGCCGCCCGGCGCATCGATCACGTAGGTGGGCACGGCGTAGCCGGAGGTAAAGCCGCGGAGCTGCGCCATGAGCTCCATCCCCCGGCGCACCGACGTCCGAAAGTGGCCCGTGCCCACCACCGGGTCGCACTGGTACAGGTAGTAGGGGCGGACCCGCACCTTGAGGAGGGCGTGGAAGAGCGCCTTCAAGGTGGCTGCGTCGTCGTTCACCCCGCGCAGCAGCACCGTCTGGCTGCCGAGGGGGATGCCCCCGTCGGCCAGGAGGTCACAGGCGGCGGCCACCTCGTCGGTGATTTCCCGGGGGTGGCAGAAGTGCAACGACAACCAGACCCGGTAGCGCCGGAGCACCGCCACCAGTTCAGGGGTCACGCGCTGCGGCAGGAACGAGGGGATGCGGCTGCCGATGCGCACGAATTCGATGTGCGGGATGGCTCGCACGCGGGCGAGGAGGGCGGCGAGGCGGTCGTCGGAAAGGAGCAGGGGATCGCCACCGGAGATGAGCACGTCGCGCACCTCGGTGTGCCCTTCCAGGTACGCCACGATGGCGTCGAGGCGGCGCGGCAACGGGTCGAGATCCCCCTGGTTGACCAGGCGCGAGCGAGTGCAGTAGCGGCAGTACGCCGCACAGGCGTCGATGGCCAGGAGGAGCACCCGGTCCGGGTAGCGGTGGACCAGGCCGGGAACAGGCGAGTCGGCGTCTTCGCCGCACGGATCGATGAGGTCGCCGCGACTCACCAGCAGCTCCTCCTCCCGCGGCACCACCTGGCGCCGGATGGGGCAGCCGGGATCGTCGGGGTCCATGAGCTCGGCCACGTGCGGCGTCACGGCCACGGAGAACTTCTCCTGGGCGAGGCGCAATCCTCGTCGCTCCGACGCGGTCAGACGCAGGAGCCGGGCAAAGTGGTCCGGTCGCGTCAGGCGGTGGCGGATCTGCCAGCGCCAGTCGTTCCAGCGCGCGACGTCGTAGCCTTCGCCAAACACGCGGCAAATGGCCTCGCGTCGCGCGCGGGCCAGGAGCGATTCAGTGGATGCGTTCTCCATCATGGCTCGAATGTCCTCCCCTGGAACGGGTCGCCTGTGTGAGGGTTCGACACACTGCCTGCTGCCTCGTGTGGACCGTCCCAGCACCGGTGGTCGGCGAACACGCCCCTTCGGGCGACGGGAACATGGAGTGTGTTCCTAGTGGGCTGACCCGGGCGGACCTTGCCGCGTGGCCGAGAGGGACCCTTGAATCCCTGCAGCAAGGATCAGGATGGCGGGGACGGTGGAACTGGCGACCGATGGCGACAGCCACGCCACGGTCCCGCGCTGCACGGAGTGACCGAAGGCCCTACTGGGCGGGCGATCGGGCGAGACGTCACTGTCCACGGAGCACAAGATTAGCCCTCGAACCGCGGTTGTCAAGGGGGCAACGTCCCTCGACCACTTCCGTGGTCAGAGGAGGCGTTGCCCTCGCCCGCCGTCGTGTTTCCCCTCGGCCACTGCTAGCATGCCGGACGGTGCGCCGGGCCGTGCTTCTCTTCGCCGACGAGCGCGTGGTGGCCGTGGCCAAACCGGCGGGGGTGAGCCTGGCCACCAGGCGCCGCGAACCGCAGGCCGCCGTGGCTCGCCTCCTCGCGTGCCTTTCCGAGACCGAGCGGCGCGCATGGGGCCTCGACCATGCGACGCTGCTCCTCGTCCACCGCCTGGACGCGGGGACCTCGGGGATCGTCCTCCTGGCCCGGGATGCGGAGGCGCACCGCGATCTCGTGCACGCCTTTGCCCACCGTGGGGTGGAAAAGACCTACCTGGCCCTCGTCTGGGGCCACCCCCGTCCGGCTGCCGGCCAATGGGCGTTTCCTCTCGCCCCCGACCGCCGCGATCGCCGTCGAATGGCGGTGCGCGACGGGGGTCGCGCCGCCCTCACCCGCTATGGCGTGCTCGCCACCGCTCGCCACGTGGCGCTCGTCGAGCTCCAGCCCCGAACCGGCCGCACCCACCAGCTCCGCGTCCACCTGGCCCACGTCGGCCACCCCATCGTCGGTGACGACCTGTACGGCGGGCCACGGCACCGTGGCGTGCGGGCGCCGGAGCTGCGGCGCGCCCTCCAGGTATCGCGGCCGCTCCTCCACGCCGCCCGTCTCCACCTCCCCCGCACCTCTTCGACCCCCGAACTCATCGTCACAGCGCCGCTACCGGCGGACTTCATGGCGGTCCTTGCGGCCCTCGGCCTGCCCACCGATGTCGAGGGAGCCGCAGCGGCCGGCGATCCTTGCCCACGGGTACAATGACGGGGGAGGTAGAGCCATGAGCGTGTCCATCCGCCAACGCCTCGGCGAGCAGGCCTCGCTGCTCGACTACACGTGCACGGGCATTGCCAAGGAACTCCTGGAGCTTCCGGGCCCCGATTTCGTCGACCGGGTGGTCGCAGCCTCCGACCGGCCGGTGGGGGTGCTGCGCAACCTACAGTGGATGTTCTCGTCCGGCCGGCTGGCCGGGACAGGCTACCTGTCCATTCTCCCCGTCGACCAGGGGGTGGAGCACTCGGGCGCGGCCTCCTTCGCTCCGAACCCCCTCTACTTCGACCCGGACAACATCGTGCGCCTGGCCGTCGAAGGGGGGTGCAACGCCGTCGCCTCGACCCTGGGGGTTCTCGGCATGGTGGCGCGGCGCTGGGCCCACAAGATCCCCTTCATCGTCAAGCTCAACCACAACGAGATGTTGACCTACCCCACCCTCTACGACCAGACCATGTGGGGGTCGGTGGAGCAGGCGTTCGAGATGGGCGCGGTGGGGGTCGGGGCCACTGTCTACTTTGGCTCCGAGGAGTCGCGGCGGCAGATCCAGGAGGTGTCGGAGGCCTTCGCCCGCGCCCACGAGCTGGGGATGTTCACGGTCCTGTGGTGCTACCTGCGCAACCCTGCCTTCGTCAAGGACGGTGCCGACTACCACGTGGCCGCTGATCTGACCGGCCAGGCCAATCACCTGGGGGTCACCATCGAGGCCGACCTCATCAAGCAGAAGGCGCCGGAGCGTAACGGTGGCTACCCGGCCCTCAACTTCGGCAAGACGCACAAGCTCGTCTACCAGACCCTGGTGCCCGATCACCCCATCGAATGGACCCGCTGGCAAGTGGCCAACTGCTACATGGGGCGAGCCGGCCTCATCAACTCCGGCGGCGCGTCAGGCAGCGACGACCTGCGCCAGGCCGTGGTCACCGCGGTGGTCAACAAGCGGGCAGGGGGAATGGGGCTCATCTCGGGTCGCAAGGCCTTCCAGAAGCCCATGGCGGAGGGGGTGGAACTCCTCCACGCCATCCAGGACGTCTACCTGGACCCCGAGGTGACCATCGCCTGAAACCGGGGCAACACCCGGCACCGCCTGCGCGTCGCGCCCCGACGAGGAGAGGTTGCGCTGTGGGCGCCCGACGTGCTGGCCTGCGCTAGCGGCTGCCAGCCGGGGAGGTGCCGGCCGGGAAGAACGCACCGGGTCTGCGATGATCGAGCCACAAGGCAACGCCGCAGAGCACGGCGCCGAGGGAGGCTGCCGCCACCGCGGTTGCGGCTCGGATAGCAGGTGACAACCCACTCACCGCGGCAACGACATGCCACGCTCCCGCCAGGGCCACGAGCAGGAGCGGGAGCGGATGGAGATCGTGTGCACGGGGCACAAGCGCAAACCGGACAACGACGAGCCAGGTCAGGATGAGGGCCCGCACCAGCGTCCCCGCCAGGACTGCACCCGCGGCCCCGATCGCCCCGTGGCTCGCGCCGAACCACAGGAGCAGGGGGGCGGTGACGATGAGCGCGGTTGTGTCTGCCACCATCGCCAGGGAACTCCTCCCTGCCGCCAACAAGGTCTGATCCTTACCGACGCTGCCGACGGCGTTGAAGGCCACGGCGACGGCAAAAAGCTGTAGCGCTCCCGCCCCCGCGCCATAGTCCGATCCAAAGAGGGTGCGCATGACGAGCTCCGGGGCCGTGAAGCAGAGGACCAGCGGCGGCCACTGCAGCGCGAATACGAGGACTTTCGTCCTCACGAACAGGCGGTGAAACGCATTCGCGTCGCCTCCGAGCAAGAGGCCGGTAGCCGTGGGGAGGAAAGCGTGGCTTGCCGCGTACTCCGCGAGCCGCACGGCGCGCATTAGACCTCGTGCCAACCCATAGAGCGCCAGCACGGAGGCTGGCGCGACAGCTCCGAGAAGGATGGTGTCGAGCCATGCCTCCATCTGGGCCATCGTCGTCATGGCCCAGTACGGCGGGAGATCGCGCATCAGCACCGCATCTCGGTGGAACAGGCCGGCGCGGCCTACCCAGCCCCGCGAACAGACCAAAACAACGTACGAAATCTCCCCGAGAAAGGCTCCCACGGCGTAGCCGGCAGCTGCGCCGCGCGGGTCGCGCCACAGGAGAATGCCAACAGCGACACCCATCACCCGCAGCACGCCCCCTAACGCCTCCCGCAGCGCGGCCCGGCCCACGGCGTCGCCCCACGCCCGTCCGACGCCAACGGCAGCGGCGCCCAGGGGAAAGGCGAGCACGAAGAGCGCCAGAGGCGGCACAACGGCGCCCAGGTCATGGACGCCGAAGAACCGCTCGAGCAAAGGTGCCGACAGGGCGGTCAGAAGGGCCGCCGCCGAGCCACCGAGAAAGGCCAGGGCCAGTGCGCTGGCGCCACTCGCCCGCGCCCCCTCCACGTCCGCCGAGGCCCGCCGGGCCGCGACACGACGCCCGGCCGCCGTGCCGAGACCGAGGGTGGCCACCCCCGCCACCGTTGAGGCGACGCCAAGCGCGAGGATCACTGTGCCGACGGCCGCAGGCGGCAGCGTTCTGGCCATGACCACGCGAAGGGCCAGAGCCGCCCCGAGACCGACAGCACTCCCCAGAAGGACGGTCAGCGTCGAGCGAGCCGTCCGGGTCGGCGAGGCGTCGAGCAGGTCGCTCCCTGCCACCGCCGTGCATTCTCGCACCTCAGCGCGCGCCTTCGTAGCCCACCGTTGTGATACCTTGCACACGGCCCGGCCGCCAGCACGGCCGGCCGGGGGAGGAACAGCCATGCGCAAGCCAGTGACGCTGATCACCGGGGCCGGGGGCGAAATCGGCCATGGGCTCATCGAGCGGCTCGCCGAGGAGGGGGCTCGCCCCATCGTGACCGTCGACGTGCGCCCCCTCGACCCGGAGGTCGGGCAGCTCGTCCAGCGGGAGTACGTGGGTTCGATTCTCGACCGGAACCTCCTCGACCGGATCCTCGCCGAGTACGAGGTGGACCTGATCTTCCACCTGGCCGCTCTCCTCTCCACCCGTTCCGAGTTCACACCCGTTGCCGCGCACGAGGTCAACGTGGACGGGACGCTGAACCTCCTCGAGTTCGCCCAGCGCCAGGGGGAATCCCACGGGCGGCCGGTGGTCTTCCTCTACCCATCCTCCATCGCCGCGTACGGGCTGCCCGATCTCGAGACCAAGGCGCGCGCCGGCAAGGTCAAGGAGCACGAGTGGACCAAGCCAACCACCATGTACGGCTGCAACAAGCTCTACTGCGAGCACCTCGGTCGCTACTACGCCAAGCGTTACAAGCAGCTTGCCGCCGAACCCCTGGCCGGCAGGGTGGACTTCCGCTGCTTGCGCTTCCCCGGCCTCATCTCGGCGGTCACCGTGCCGTCGGGTGGAACCTCCGATTACGCTCCGGAGATGCTCCATGCCGCAGCGCAGGGCAGGCCCTACGCCTGCTTCGTCCGACCGGACACGCGCATCCCCTTCATGGCCATGCCCGATGGGGTCGAGGCCCTGCTCCGCCTGGCTGCGGCGCCCCGGGCGAGCCTCAACCACACGGTGTACAACGTCGGCGCGTTCAACCCCTCCGCCGCCGAGATTCGCGATCTCGTCGTTGCCGCCTTCCCCGACGCGGAGATCTCCTTCGTCCCGGACGTCAAGCGCCAGGGGATCGTCGACACCTGGCCCGCCGACGTGGACGACACGGCAGCACGCCACGACTGGGGGTATACACCGATCTACGACCTCCGGCGGTGCTTCGCCGAGTACCTGGTCCCCACCATCAAGGCGCGCTACGCCTGAGTCCGCTACCCCTCGGGAATCGCTCGCTGGCTGGCGGCCTTCGGGCGGACAAACCTGTTGGGACGTCCCTCCTCCCCCGGCC
>FWPV01017117.1_pt1 | contig 10098 bp, 5 predicted proteins | sample 2228371 | NCBI WGS metagenome assembly FWPV01 (sample SAMEA103939776, study PRJEB20133) | metagenome
GAGAAAATAAAAGAACTTGAGCTGCTGGCTGCTGATAATGAAAATTTGTTATTTTCTCTAATAGAGCAATTAATACAACCTGCTTATATATGTGATACAGAAGGGAAATTTATAAAATGTAATACACATTTTGCCGAAACCGTCGGTTTATCAGTCGAGGCGATATGTGGAAAGACCATTGAAGACATTTTTGGAGATATTGCAAATGACATCAAAGAGCAACACCAGATAGTACTTCTACACAAAAGAAGTTTAAGTTTTCAACTTCTCAGGGGTAATACTTGGTATATGGTAAATAGAATACCCCTTTTCAAAACCAATCGTGAAGTAACATTTATACTATCTTTAGAAAAAAATCTCAGTGAAAATATCGAAATAGTAAATTCTTTGCGGGAGGAACAAGAACTTCTAGATCGATTGATGGAGAACAGTCATGATTATATTTTTTTTAAAGATATACGACATGCTTACCTGAGAGTAAATAAAGCCATGCTTAAACTTCTTAATGCTTCTGATTTATCGCAAGTAATCAGTAAAACTGATGAAAACTTTTTTAATTCCGAATTTGTCAGGCAACGTTATTTATGGGAAGAGGAAGTAATTAAAACCGGAAATTCTCTTTTAAATGTTGAAGAAAAGATTCTACTTCCGGATAGTAGAGAAATATGGGTATCTTCCAATTTTAGTCCTCTTTTTGATAGAAATAAGAATGTTATAGGCATAGTAGGTCTTTCGAGGGAAATAAGTAATCTAAAATCCCTCATAAGGGAATTACAGGAAGAAAGTACATTTCTGAACTTAATTATGGATTATATACCGTATACTATATATCTCAAAGATACAGAGGGGCGATTTATTCGCATAAATAAAGCACAGGTGCATTTACTTGGGGCGAATGATGCTTCTGAAGTGCTGGGTAAAACCGATTTTGATTTTTTTGATACTTTAACTGCCGAAATGACCTACCATGATGAAATTAAAATTATAAAGGAAGGTAAACCTTTACTGGAAAAAATAGAACATATAGTGAATAAAAATGGCGAGAGCCGCTGGATGGCAGCAAGTAAAATACCCATAAAGGATACCCAGGGGAAGGTAACTAACCTGTTAGGAATTTCAATTGATATAACAGAAAGAAGGAAGGCCGAAGATAAACTTAAGGAGGCAAAAGAGAAAGCAGAAGCAGCGGATAGGATTAAAACAGCATTTCTGGCAAATATGAGTCATGAAATACGAACCCCTATGAACGGTATAATTGGGTTTTCCCGTTTACTACGATCCACTGGTTTATCTGATGAAGAAAGAAATGAATATCTCGACCACATTATAAGCTGTGGAAACACCCTACTTGCTCTCATCGATGATATCATAGATATTTCTAAAATTGAAGCAGGTCAGCTAAAGTTACGATTCTCTGAATGCAATATCAACAGTATTTTAGATGAATTATACGATACATTTGAAATGATCAAACAAAAAGAAAATAAATCATTAATAAAATTATCTCTAGAAAAATACTTACCCGATCATCAAGCATACATCTATACCGATCCTTTACGTTTTAAGCAAATTCTGAATAACTTACTAAGCAATGCTATAAAGTTTACCCTGCATGGAGAAATTGTTTTTGGGTATACTCAAAATGCTCAGAAAGAGTTACTTTTTTATGTAAAAGATACTGGAGTAGGAATTCCTTCAGATAAGATGTCAGTTATTTTTGAGCGTTTTGGACAAATTGCCGACCATCAACATATTAATAAAAAGGGAACAGGTTTGGGATTAACAATATCTTATAACTTAGTACAACTTCTTGGGGGCAGACTTTGGGTGAAATCGGAAGTCAACAAAGGATCTGAATTTTATTTTACATTACCATATAATAAGATTGATGCGGAAGTAGAGAATAAAATAATAGATTGCAAAGATGAAGAGAGTTTGTTAGACTTATTACGTAATAAAACAATTCTCATAGTAGAGGATGAGGATTATAATTTTTTATACTTTAAATACTTATTAAAAGACTTAGAGGCAAATATCCTTTGGGCAAAAAATGGTCGTGAAGCCATAGAAATGGTTCACCATAATCCCGATATACTGATAATTTTAATGGATTGTAAAATGCCAGAAATGGATGGGTATACAGCAACTGCTCAAATAAAAAAGGATTTTCCTCATATACCGGTTCTTTTGCAAACAGCTTATGCTTTTTCTGATGAACACGAAAATGCTATAGCTGCCGGATGTGATGCTTTTATCACCAAACCTATTGACAAAAAGATATTATTTATTCAAATTAAAAATCTTTTGAAAAGGTCATGAGTAATAAACGTGGATATGTCAATCTTTCACAGTACGATAATAGTTGGTATAATGCGGGAAAAAATTTTTTAATTATAGGTTTGTGGTATTTAGTCAATGAGGTTATTTTTCGCAGTGGATTTTTTCCAAACTCTTCTTTGAAATGTGTGCTTTTACGATTATTTGGGGCTCATGTGGGTAAGGGGGTGGTAATAAAACCCCATGTTAACATAAAGTATCCATGGCGTTTGAGGATAGGAAATTATTGCTGGATTGGTGAAGAAGTTTGGATAGATAATTTGGCCAATGTGACTCTTGGAAATAATGTTTGCCTCTCACAGGGTGCTATGTTGCTAACAGGTAATCATAATTATAAAAAAATAACCTTCGATTTGATGGTTCAATCCATAGAACTTCATGATGGGGTATGGATAGGAGCAAAAACAATTGTTTGTCCTGGAGTTATTTGTCATTCACATGCAGTGCTTACCGTAGGTTCTGTTGCTACCCAAAACTTAGAAGCTTTTGGAATATATTCCGGCGTACCCGCAATTAAAATTAAGGAAAGAATTCTCAATGCACTTTAAGTAAGTGTTTTATTTTCCAGGATTAATAAATCATGGTTATAGTTTTTTTTGATTCTACCAGGATACGTTTGTTATTCATAAGGCGTGCATAAATTATATAAATGCCAGGAGGTAATAAGAGAGAGTTAACGGTACCATCCCATAAAATTGTTGCTGTATTTCCAATGTATTGCTGAAAAGCTAAATGCTTTAATAATCTACCCTCTGCAGTATAGAGGGTGAGGGTTAGCGATTGGGCAGGTTCTGGCCAGCTAACAGATATACTTAAAATATCATCAACGCCATCGTTATTGGGAGAGATGATGTTATTACTTAGTTGTAGCCATGATATACCTTCCTTTTTAACTATTTGCTGAGAATTTTTATAACCGGGAGTTGCATAACCAGAAATTGCTGAAGCCGAATGCCAATTATTTCTATCCATTCCACTTCCTTCTCCTCGAATGCGCTCGAGCGAAACACCTCGAGTATTGTTTAGTAAGGCATAATGCATATTAGAAGAATAATATATTTTATCAAGCTTTTGTCCCGATAATGTTCGAAGTAGAATGATGGCTTCCGTATTAGGAAAGGTAAACATTTTTCCCCAGCTCATTATAGCTTGAGGATATGGGATATAATATCTTTGCTTTAACAAATCTACCGAAGGGGTTGATACCAGATATCCTCCGGGGAGTAGTATTAAACCCTGTGGAAAAGGAGTTGAAAAAGCAAGTATTTCATGAGTTATGCTGTCGGTTTTGACGATCATAAGGGAACCGGCATCAATTATTTTGTTCGATAGGTTATAAAATTCTATAAACTCTGAACAGGTATCGTCGGTTTCAAATAAAATTTCATTGATAACAACATCTCCCGAATCGGGTAGTGTGGGCATAATGACAGCAAGTGTGGTATCTTTTAAAAAATTTTTATTACAATCACAAATCTTAGATTTAACTTTAAGCGTCTGTGGTTCTCCATAGCTTAATTTTTCAGAAAAAGAAAGCATTATGGCATTGCCCTGATTTTGAAAAAAAGAAGTTTGATAGGGATGAGCCATATTGTTTAACCAATAGTTTTCTTTTGTCAATGAGGAGGGGTGTAATAACATATTAAAAAAGATCACAACTGTACTATCATTTGGTATGGCTACCTGGTTAATAGATGGATAAGAACTTACCTCTAACTGGCCAGAAATACTATTCATAAATCCAGGTGTACCCCCTAAAGGATTTCTGCTACTTTTCCACCCTTTTTCTTCGGCACAGGGATGATTAAGATCTATAAGCTCTAATGACCATCCTCCATTCCTTTTGGTTTTATCGTCGATGTACGTGTTTTTATAGTTAAGATAGCAAATTATTTCGTCGAACTCGTTATAAAGGATTAGCGTACCGTTTTCGTTATTGAGAAAATTATCGGTCAGGCAATAAAATACTTTTCCATAGGTATCTAATATTTTGCTGGCATTTTTCATCGATAATAGGATGTATTCACCACTATTAATTGTTATGGTAGGTAATAATATGGTTGTATTGCCATTTGAAATTTTCCATTCTGCCAGAATGAGTTCTTTATGGCTACGGTTATAGCATTCTATATACTCATAAGGTGGTAATTTTTGCGATGGGGTAGGATCAATCATTATTTCGCTAAAAATTATTTCAAAAGCGTTTACCCTATATTGGCTTATAGCAATAGCTGTATCAATTTTCGAATTATATTTTGATGAAATTTGATGAAGTTTTAGGGTATAGGATACATCAATATTATAAGGCTGTAATAAGTTTATAGTTAGATGATTACACAAAACATTAAAATTAAAATCAATTGAAGGAGATAAAGAAATAGAATTATTTGTGATAGATGAATCATCAATAGGTTGATTAAATTGAATGACTAATTGTTGAGGCGTTGTAAAATAAAAAGTATCTAAATTAAATTTCATGTTTTTGTGGGGTTTTGAGATTATTTGTATATCATCAAACCAAATTTTTCTATCCTGTGAGGAGGAATAGGTATATTGAATTCCAAAATAACAGACAGATGGAATAAATTCGTAATAAGTTTCTTCAACCAGAATGGGTAATGTTTGGTTTTGAGGCGTTACCCAAAGCTGAAATAAACCTGTAGGATTTCGTACAATTTTAACTTTGGCGGCGTTGGTGCCAATTTTTTCTTCCCAGTTAAACTTGCTTTGAGTGAGAGGATAAATTTTCTTATCTTTAATTTGATAAAGGTTTAAACCATCATCGCTGCCGGTAAGATTTACACCTACCAGAATACCTGAAGAAATACATTGATCTTTTCCATAAATACAATCGGCAGAAAGATAAAATCCCCAATTGTTAGCAGAGGAGGGTAGGTATCCATGTTTTATGATAAATTGCCATGAAAGTGTATCATAAAAATTTAAGGCAAAAGGGTAAGCTCGAAAAATGTAATCGGTACCTGTCGAAGGGTTATCGTAGCTGTGATGAAGCGAGAAAGAACCATTCAAATAACCTACAGAGGATATTTCCCATCGGTTCAAGTCGTTTGATTCCCAGTTATATAAATGAAGGCTTTTTTCGAAATCTTCGAAAAAAATCTGTCCCCATGAAAAAACTTCACTAAGTAAAAACACTCCGTGGCACAAAAAGATAAAATGCCAGCGTGTGGTTTTCATGCATATAATTTTTATTGAGGAATAGAAATAATGAATTTAGAACCTTTACCTTCCTCACTCTCTACCCATATTTCTCCACCATGTTTTAGTATAAATTCTTTACACAGAATTAAACCCAAACCAGTACCTTTCTCATTATGGGTACCGGGGGTAATAACCTGGGTATCTATTCTAAAGAGTTTACTTTGTATATCTTTTGACATGCCAATACCTTCATCCTGTATAGATAATTCAACTTTATTCTCTTTGAGGGTAGCTGAAATAACTATTTTACCGCCATCTTTTGAAAATTTAATAGCATTCGATATAAGGTTACGGATAATGAGAGCCATCATTTCTCGGTCGGCACGGATGTTTTGTTCCGGGTCTATCATGTTAATAACCATAAGATTTTTTTTCTCGATATTTGCTTTCTGAAGTTCAATATTTTGTTCAATAAGCTCATGTAAATTGAGCATAACTGGTTCGAAAGCAATTCTACCTGTTTGTGAACGAGACCAGTGCAGAAGATTTTCAAGTAACGTATAAAGATGTTGGGCTGTTTTATGTACAGTTTCAAAGAGTTCAAGTTTTTCATCGTCGGTAAGTAAAGAAAAGTCTTTTTTTACAATATTGGTAACAGTGAGCATACCTCCCAGGGGATTTTTTATATCATGTGCCATGATAGAAAAGAACTTATCTTTTGTATTATTAAGCAATCTTAATTCGGCTTCCGACTTTTTAAGTTGCTCATTTATTTTTTCAATTAAATCAATTTTTTCCTGTAAAAGAGTTGCAGATTTTTGTTTCAAACGATAACGATTGTAGTAGAAAATTACAAGGCTGAGTATAAAAAGGACAGCAATAAGTAGTATTACAATAATGAGTCGATTTTTGAGTTGTTTAAGTTCGGCAAATTGTTTTTCTTTCTTCAATAATGCTATTTCAGTTTCCTGTCTACGGAGTTGACTTTGTTGGCTAGCCAGTTCAAAATTAACCTGCATATCAAGCAGTTGCTTATTTGTCATAGAGATATTTATGCTGTCGTTGTACTTGCTATAAAGTAGGTAGTTGTCCAGCGCTTCTTTATATTTATTTAGGCGCACATGATAATTGTAAAGTGCCAGGTGCCCTCTACGCAGGAGTTCGTAATTACTAATTTTCTTACCAATTTCTAATGACTTCTGGAGTAAAGGTAAAGCCTGATTAAATTGATTGTTTTTTAAATATATTTCAGCAATTTTTCTCTGACATAGAGCAACATTAAATAAATATCCGGCCTTTTCAGCTTCATTAAGAGCGTCCTGAAAATATTGCAAAGCTTTTTGCGACTGTTTCATACTTAAGTATAAATTTCCCATAGCATTTAGTACCATACTAATCCCCACCCTATCACCCAACTGTTGACGATAATTTAGAGCCTTCTGGTAATATTTTAATGCTTCATTAAAATTCCCCATTTCGGAATAAACCGATGCTATATTGCTCAAGGTAATGGCTATTTGGGTTTTATCGCCCAGTTTTTCCCGTATTGCATATGCTTTTGAAAAATTTTCAAGGGCTTCTTTATGTTTTTTTATTTGTTGATAGGTATTACCTATACCTTGGTATATAAGTGCCATTCGATTATAATCATCTATGCTACTACTATATATAAGTGCCTCACTGTAATATTTTTGTGCTTTCTCAAAATTACTGAGTTCGTAATAAATATTTCCTATACTATAGTAAGCCTGTGCAATTTCAGCTTTTTCATCGGAATTTAAACTTATCTTCAGTGACTCAAGATAGTAGGATAATGCCTCACTATATTTTTTTGCTTTCCAGTAAGCGCTTCCCAGGGCATTAAGTGAGGTTATTATTGCCTTGGTTTCCCCTATTTCCCTTCTTATCTCAAGTGCTTGTTGAAGATATTCGAAGGAACGGGAAAAATTATTCATTTCTTTGTAAATGTTCCCAAGATTATTGAGGATTGAAGCCATTTCAACTTTATTATTCATATCTCTGCGCAACGAGAGACTCTTCTCGTAAAATTCAATGGCTTTTTGAAAATCATTTTTTCGAAAATGTATACTTCCTATAAGATTATAAATATTGGCAAGTTCAGAACGATTCCCCGTTTTTTCAATTAAATTTTGTGAAATATTTAATATTTCAATGGATTTGCTAAAATTACCCTGATCTCTATATACAATGGCAATATTCCCATACGAATTTGCTATTCCCACGGTATCTTTTGCTATTATGCGCATTTCAAGCGCTTTTTTGTAGTACTCTAAAGCACTGTTATATTCCGACTGTCGTAGGTATAGACTACCAATTAAATTGTATGTTGTAGCAATACCCAATGAATCGCCAGCAACTTCATAAAGTTTTAAAGCTTTATTATATGCTTCAAAAGATTTTTTAAAATCGAGCTTTTGCTTATTTATCTGACCGATATGATGATAGATTTCGGCCGCCCTTCGGGTATCATTTTGCTTTAAGTAAAGTTCTATAGCCTTTTGTGCCAATTGTATTGCTTCATTGTATCGCAGCATTCTTAGCATACAAGAACTCTTTATTTTATAGGCACGTGCTTCCTCTAATATATTTCCTGTTTTACGTGCAGCAATAATGGCATCGGAGGTATATAATTCTGCTTCTTCAAGTTTGCTTTGTTCATAGTAAGCCTCAGCTATAGCATTAATTATTGAAGGTTTTTCATTTACGGTAGAAATTTCCAGTCTCTTTTGTAAACTATCTATCAATGGCGTATCGGATGATATTAGTTTTTTACCCGAAAAAAATGCCAGGAAAATTAATAATAAGTAGTTCTTTCTTAACATAGCAAGAAATAATTGATGGTTTATTTGTAACTTTATCTCAATAAACAAAATTGCGTTTTTTTTATCTATTTGTCAAATATATTTGAGAAAGAACTTTAAAAAAAATTCACACGTTTTATTTGTAACTTTTTATCATACATATTCGTCAGCTATACAAAAGCTTTTTTTAAATGACAGTAGCCGAATATAATTTAAGTGTTGAACAATTTGCCGACAATATTTATCGATTTGTTTTGAAGAATATTAAAGACTCTGAAAAAGCAAAGGATATAGTCCAGGATACCTATGAAAAATTATGGGTAAAAATTGATTCGGTACCTTTTGAAAAAGTAAAAGCTTATTTGTTTACTACAGCATATCATACCATGATAGATATCATAAGAAAAGAACAAAAGAAAGTTGATTACGCACAGGTGAATTTAAAAGATTACACCCATGTTGAACATTATTCCGATCTGCAGGAGATTTTACATAAGGCAATAGAAAAACTCCCCCCCGATCAGAAATCGGTTATATTCTTAAGAGATTATGAGGGATATTCTTACAACGAAATTGCTCAAATAACTGGTTTATCGGAAGCTCAGGTAAAAGTGTATATATACAGAGGCCGAATGTTTTTAAAAAATTATCTTGGAAGTATGGAGTCGTTGCTATAATTTGATTCGCTATGAAAATTACTTTGAACAACTATATTGAGGTTTTTATAGATTTCTTTGAAGGTAAACTCACCAGCAAGGAGGTAGAGGAAATGTTTCATTTCCTTGAACATCACCCTCACTTACAAAACGACTTCGAACAGGTAGAACAATTATTTTTAGAATCAATAAAAGAAGTAAACTTTGATCGTACTACTATTTTAAAAGATCTAAACGAATGTAATGATATTGATGATACGAATTTTGAAGAAATTTGTATTGCCGAACTTGAAGGAGACCTCTATAATCCTATACTTCGTGGGAAATTGTATCAAGTATTAAATACAAATTCGACAAAAAATTCCATTTATAAATATTATAAAAATACTTTTTTTAAACCCCACGAAGAAATAGTTTGTCCTATAAAGGTTCAACTCTTAAGGAAAGAAAAAAGTAAATTTAAAATTAAACCTCTTATCTATCGTAGTGTTAGTATAGCCGCATCGCTTTTGTTTATAGTTATCATGGGACAATGGCTTTTGCAGTTAAAAAATAAAAATATAATTATCGATTCCCAACTCCAGTTTCATAAACAAAATAGTATAACAATAATATTACCCTCTGCTTTGCAGAAAAGGGGAATTGCATCTTCAAAAATTATTAACAGTGCAAATAAAATAAGTAGTACAGGACTATCATCGTTTGACACCTCTAACCTCAAAAGAGAATTGATTCCACTTGAAAATTTAACTCCTAAAGAGGAACCTGTTCAAGCTTATTTCCCCTATCGGGATTATATTTTGCTGGATGAATCTAATATTATCCGTGTGCTAACGGAGGATAACCCTACACCAAAAAGATTTATAGCAGTAGGAAACTATATTAAAGATAAAATTGAGTTTTTGGGATTAAACTTTAAAAAATTACCTGAAGTTCCTATAAATAATTTTAGTATTGACCAAATAAATCTTATGTCGAGCAATCGAATAATCTTCAGGAAAAATATCGATACTACCATTAATCGTAAACAGATAGAAATTAATTTTGGTCTGGTAGATTTTTATCTTTCCTATTCCATGAAATAATAAATTAAAAAAATTAAAACTTTTTAGATATGAAAT
>FWPV01017119.1_pt1 | contig 10098 bp, 11 predicted proteins | sample 2228371 | NCBI WGS metagenome assembly FWPV01 (sample SAMEA103939776, study PRJEB20133) | metagenome
TTGCGATTGTTTGCATGATGCTTATATTAAGTCAAAAGGGATATCCAGCACCGATTCCGCAAATGATTATGATGGGAGTGATTATTGCAGCTGACATCGCTATTATCCGTGGTTTTCTAAAAAGATAAAGAGTTTTTTTAAGGCGGCGCGCCAACTTCGTTGGCACGAAATTCGGCGGCGGCGAAAGTGAGGCCGGGGCGGGCATTCATTTCCCCCCAACCCCCTTTTCTGCCCGCCCCGCCAGAGCGGTTTGGTTTTTGCCGCGCCGTAGGCGCGGCATCAGTCGGGATTTCGTTCAAAAAAGGTTCGCACTTCGTTCAGTAATTGCGACCAAATTTAAATCAGCAATTTGCTGATTTAAATTTGACAAAAACCTAGTTTTTTGTTATCTTTTAAATTAAATTCAATATCTTAAAGGAGGGAAAATGGAAGATAAAAATAAGTTTGAAAAGAAGCTTTTTTTGATTACCAAAGAATCAGAAATTGCCCCAATACTTTTAACAATTAAGTACGATAAAATTACCTTTTCTGCCAAGGTTGACGAATCTTCTCATCCCTTAAGCAGGAAATTCATTCAAGAAATTGATAAATTTCTACACTCTTTAGCTGGCCACGAACCATCACCAGCGTGCGAGAATCCGGAAGAAATCACCCTATTTTTAAGATATTTTCTTGTTTCGGAGGAGATGAAAAATGAGTAGAATACCGTTTAAGATGCGCTTCTGCGATTTGCTTATCGGAAAGTTTTTTACCCCCGTTAATAATGCTCTTCGTCCAGTTCTTTTTAGAAAAATTTCCTTTGATAAGGCGGTTAATCTTTGCGAAGGAACGATTGAAAGATTTAATCAGGAAGATGAGATTATAAGCATACTGTTTTCTCCGGAAAACCTTTTTAAAGAATAATAGAAATACGGCCCCTTAAAGCGGGCCTTTTCTTTTTTAAAACGGCGGTTTATAATAAAATAACAATAACACTAATTTAACCTTGCTTATTTTATGACTGAGTTTGAAAAAAACGATATTTTTAGCAGACAGCTAAAAAGAATAAAAACTTTAAAGAAAAAAACCAAAATAATTGGCGTTATAGTTTTGGTTTTAATTATTATTTTATTGGTTTTTATTTTCAAACCCAAAAAGCTTAACTATGAATGGGTGGTGGTTGAGAAAGGCGATGTGGTGAAAGAAGTAACGGCCAATGGGACGGTTGAGGGCATTGAGGAAATTGATTTGAAATTTAAAATCTCTGGGACCATTGATAAGCTTTTGGTAAACGTAGGAGAAAAAGTCAAAAAAGGCGCTATTTTGGCTCGTTTAGATACTGGAGGAATTTATTCTCAGTATTTGCAAGCTCAGGCAAGTTATAATCAAGCAAAAGCAAAGCTAGATCAACTTTTAGCAGGAGCAACACCCGAAGAAATTAAAATTGCCGAACATGCAGTAGAGAATGCTAAAAGCAATTTAAATAACACTAAAATTAAAGCAGACAACGATTTAGCTCAAGATTATAATACCGCAATTTCTTATTTAATAAGTTCGGCAAGTAAGTGTAATAAAGCAATTACAGATATGAAAGAAATTGAAAAGAGTTATTTTTATGATAATTCAACAATTGCTAAAGAATTCATAGAAAAAAGACAGGCAGCAGAAGAAGCTTTTTGGGGTGGTGTTAGCGGGATTAAAGGTGCTCAAGAATTAACAGAAATTGCCCTAGATGACCCCTCTTATGAAAATATTGATAATGCGCTTTCGGGTCTTTGGATAGCGCTTCAAAAAACCATTGCCTTTTTGGATTTTGCCAAGACTGCAGCCAGCGATCCTTTATTTGTTGGTAAAATTAGCGCTGCAGACAAAAATATTATCACCAATGATGCTGCGGATGTAACTACGGCATTTCTAAATATTGGAAATGCTCAGGCAGAAATTGCCAACCAAAGAATTGCTAATCAAATTAGCATTGATTCTGCAGAAAGCAGTTTTAAAAAAGCAGAATTGGATTTGGAGAAATTAATAGCTCCTCCGCGCGAAGTAGATGTTGCCGTTTATAAATCAGAAGTAGAAAAATATAAAGCGAATCTTGAAGAATACGGGCAAAAAATAAAAGAAGCAAGCATTATTGCTCCTTTTGACGGAACCGTAGCGAGAATCGACGGGGAGCCCGGTGAAGTGGTGACTGCCGGCGCAAAAACCGTTATTACCCTTTTAAGCCCCAACGGATTTCAGATGCGAGTTAATGTTGCGGAGACAGAGATTGGAGAGGTGGATATTAATGATTCTGTGATAATTGATGTTGACGCTTTTCCGGAACAAAAGTTTAATGGTCAAATTTTAGATATTGACCCCGCAGAAACAATTATTGACGGAATTGTTTATTATCAGATTAGGGTTTTATTCCTTGATCCGGTTTTGGGCTTAAGATCGGGAATGAGCGGAGATATCAAAATTGAAGCACTTAAAAAAGAAGGAGTTCTCTATGTTCCTCAACGCGCAGTGATTATTAGGGAGGGGGAAAAAATAATTAGAGTTTTAGAAGGAAAAGAGATTATTGAGAGAAAAATTATTACTGGTTTAAGGGGAAGCGATGGCAGGGTTGAAATCATTGACGGAATTAAAGAAGGAGAAAGGGTAATTACCTATTTTAAAAAGAATTAAAAATGATTAGGGTGAAGGATTTGAAAAAAGAGTACTGCGATGGTGAAGTGAAAACAACCGCCCTTGATGGGGTGTCTTTTAATATTCAAGAAGGAGAGTTTGTTGCTATTTCTGGTCCGTCTGGTTCTGGAAAATCAACCCTTTTGCATATTATGGGTTTTTTAGATAGACCCACTTCGGGAATTTATACTTTTAAAGGCCAAAGCATTGATGATTTAGACGATGACCAACTTGCTTATATTCGGAATGAAAAAATGGGTTTTGTTTTTCAATTTTTTAATTTACTTCCCAGAACTACCGTTTTTGATAATGTAAAATTGCCATTGGTTTATACCAAAATTTCCGATGAAGAAAAACGCCAACGGATTTTAAGAGCAATAGAGGCGGTGGGGCTAAGTCACAGAATTAAACATTATTCTAACCAATTATCCGGGGGCGAACAGCAGAGGGTGGCAATTGCGCGAGCGATTGTTAATAACCCAACAGTAATTTTTGCTGATGAGCCAACGGGAAATTTGGATAGTAAATCTGGTCAGCAAATAATGGAGATTTTGCAGAGCTTAAATGATAATGGCCACACCATTGTTTTAATTACTCACGAAATTTATACTGCAGAAATGGCAAAACGACTCATTCGTCTAAAAGACGGAAAAATAATAAGCGATGAGCTGATAAAAGACAGAAAAATAGCAAAAAATGGTTTAATTAAATAGATATGGATTTTAAAGACGCTATAAAAATTTCTTTAATCAATCTCAGGACCAATAAAATGCGTTCAGCGTTAACTATGCTCGGAATTGTTATTGGTGTTGCCTCGGTAATTATTATGATGTCTTTAGGGAAAAGCGCCCAGAATTTAATTATTAGTCAAATCCAGAGCTTGGGCGCAAATACAATTTACATTGAGCCGGGATCTTTTGACCCCAAAAACGGTGGAGGATTTACTACTTCGGTTATTGAAGAAATGACCATTAAAACATTAACATTAAAAGATCTTGAAGATATTCGTAAAGAACCTCTTGTAGAAATGGCTTATCCCATGGTTTACGGTTCGGCACGCGTAGTTTATCGCAATGAAGACGAAAAAGTTACTTTTATCGGCATAACTCCCGAAGCCTATACCATAGATAATTGGCACACCGTTAAAGGAAGAGACATTAATGAAGAAGATGTCAAATCCGTGGCCAAGGTTGCGACTTTAGGTTATAAAATTGCCAATGATTTATTTGGCGAAGAAGATCCAATTAATAAGAATATCCGTATTAAAAAAGCGGATTTTAAAGTTGTTGGAGTGATGGAAGAAAGAGGAATGGAAACATTTCAGAATTTTGATGAATATATCTATGTTCCCGTTACTACTGCTCAGAGATTTTTGTTGGGGATCGACCATTTAAACGCAATTACGGTTAAGGCAAAAAGCGAAAGCGCAGTTGATCCTTTAATTGAAGACATTCGTTTGATTTTAAGACAAAATCACGGAATTTATAACCCTGAGGGGGATTTATCAAAAGACGACTTTAAAGTTATGAGTCAGGTTGAAGCGGCAAATATGGTCAAACAAGTAACCGGCATACTAACGGCGTTTCTTTCTTCCATTGCTGCAATCGCTTTATTCGTCGGGGGAATTGGAATTATGAACATCATGCTGGTATCGGTTACTGAAAGAACCCGGGAAATAGGTTTAAGAAAGGCGGTTGGAGCAAGAAATAAAGATATTTTGAATCAGTTTTTAATTGAAGCAGTTACTTTGACTCTTTTTGGCGGGATTATTGGTTTTATTTTAGGGACTTCTTTTTCTTTAGCTGCCGCAATTATTCTGAGTAAAATTTTAAATACCGATTGGAGCTTTTTAATTCCTTTTGAGGCGGTAGTTTTAGGTTTTGGCGTGGCGACGGTGGTTGGTGTAATCTTTGGCATTTATCCGGCAAAAAGAGCAGCAAAATTAAGTCCAATAGAAGCATTAAGACACGAATAAAATTAAGCCCAAAATTCAAATATCAAAAACTAAAATCATTGATGGCATTTTTATCCCGCCATCTATCTTCGCGGGCCTGTGGTTCAGTGGTAGAACACGGCATTCGCATTGCCGGGACGGGAGTTCGATTCTCCCCGGGTCCATAACATAAGTGACGGGACAAGTTGCTGAGGCGCGAGTTCGATACTCGATAGGTCCACAAAGGGGTTTTAAAGGAATTTCTTTTTTGCTATACTTTAAGCAAGGAGGGTAAAATGATAAACGAAGAAATTAAGGATTTAGAGCTCCTTTTAAAAGAATTTGGCCACATCCAGACAGAAGCGGCGGCGGGAACTCATCTGTTTTTAGAAAGTGAGATTGCTAAGGTTTCTCTTTATTTTTTAAATACCCGAAATCAATACGCGGAAATATTTTTAAGAAATCTTCTCAAAGAAGATGACTGCGGTTTTAAGTTTTTAGCGCTTTACACTTTTTTAAAAGCCCAAGAATTGGGCATCAATCTTCAAGAAGAAACCTTAAAAGAATTAAAAAGGATTAAATTGGAAAAAGAGAATAACCCGGAGCTGGAAATGGTTTTAAAATGCGTAGAAAGAAGATTAAATTCGGAACGCCCGCCAAATTTTCAGAGGAGATAAAAATATCTCCTCTTTTATTGGAAGATATATTAAAAATAAATACATGGAAAAAATTGATTTTTTAAACAGAATATACCCCAGCATAACCGGTGCAGTAAATAAAGATTGGCAAGACAAGCTTACCGAGCTCAAAAAATTAAAAATTAACAAAGTCGCAGTATTCCTCAGCGAATTTGATAAAAAAGAAAGAAATCATCTTTATAAATTTCTTTTGAGGTCTGATATTCGAGAAGTTCCCCTGGTTCATTTAAGAGACGATACGGATAGCGGAGATATTGAATTCTTTGTAAAGAATTTTAATACTCGTTGCTTCAATATTCATGAGAATTTTTTCAAGTTTTTAGATAAATGGAAGGGATATTGGGATAAGCTTTATCTAGAAATGAATTATGATAATACAGTGAATAAAGACGTTGAGATTGGTAAAATTGCCGGATTTTGTGTTGACCTGTCTCATTTAAAATCCGCCATTACCAGGGGCAGCAAAGAAGCATATTATATTTTAGCAGAAGAGAAAGCAAAAATTGGATGCAATCATCTTAATGGTTTTGATCCGATACAGAATGAGGACAAGCATAAAATTACCGCCCCCCTTAAGGACTTTGCTTATTTAACCTCCCTTCCCAAGCATCTTTTTAGCGAAATTATTGCAATTGAAGTTTATAATAGTATTGCTGAACAATTGGAGTTTAGAGAATATATTGCCAAATTGCTAAATTTATACTTCGAGGAACAAACAATATGAGAATTAATCGTTTTTTTATCGATTCTGAATTTGACTTGGGCGATGTTGAAATTTCTGACAAGGGTTTTTCCCATCAGCTCAAAAATGTATTGAGGTTAGTGCCGGGAGAAAAGGTTATTTTATTTAACGGGAACGGTAAAGAAGCAATTTCTGAAATGGTTGGATTTTACAAAAACAAAGTCTTGGTCAAAATATTAGATGTTATAGAGGTTAATAGAGAGCCGAAAAACAAGATTACGCTTTATTGTTCTCTTTTAAAGGGTCGGGGCGGCAAACGTTTTGAGACCGTAATTGAGAAAGCAGCAGAGATCGGGGTCGTAAGAATTGTGCCGATAATCTGTGCCAGAACCGTAAAAAAGAAGATAAGAAGAGAAAGATTAAAGAAAATAACCAAGGAAGCAGCAGAACAAGCGGGAAGAGTAACAATACCGCTAATAGATGAAGAAATTAAATTTGAAAAAGCCGTCATTTCAGCAAAAAATGATTTAAACTTATTTTTTGACCCTCGGGGAGAAAAAGTTACGGATTTTAAGACGGGAATAAGCGGTAAAAAAATTGGGGTTTGGATTGGTCCCGAAGGCGGATGGAGCGAAGAAGAGATTCAAAAAGCCAAAATAGCAAATTTTAAGATATTAAGTTTATCAGAATTAATTTTTCGCGCAGAAACAGCAGCAATTATTGGTTGTTTTTTAGCGTCTTTATGAGAATAAACTTAAAAGTAAGGCCCCGTTCAAAAAAGAATTCAGTGGAAAAAATCGATGATTTTAGTTTTTTGGTTTACACAACAGAACCAGCAATAGCAAATCGGGCCAATATGGCAGTCATTAAAATTCTTGCCGAATATTTTAATGTTTCTCAATCAAGACTAAATATAGTTTCCGGTCACAATTCAAGAAAGAAGATTGTAGAAATTTTATAGGCATTTCTAGGAATTTTCTGAATTAAGCTCCGGGCTTGATTTTTTATTTTCAGGTGGTAAAATAAACTCTAAACTTTAAAGCCAATAAGATGAAGGTAATTATTTTGGCAGGCGGTAAAACCAATTTACCGGGAAGATTAAAAAACACCCCAAAATCTTTAATTGAAATTAAAGGAAGACCGTTATTGGAGTACCAATTAGAGTTATTAAAGACCTATAAACTCGACGATATTCGTTTGAGTTTATTTTATAAAGCAGAGGAAATCCTTAAATATTTAAAGAAAAAGGATCCCAAAGGAACAGTTTCCGGGAAAAGAGGAAAAATTGCGGGTATTGAGTATGTTGTTGACAATTACGAATTGGGTACTGGCGGAGCGATCCGAAATGCGGCCCGTGATTTAAAGAAAGATTTTTTGGTGATGAACGGAGATGTCTTGTCCAATTTTAACATCCCCGACTTTATTAAGTTTTATAAAAAAAATATTTCAGAGCCGAGATTTTTCTCTTCTTCGCCGTTTTTACGCGCATATACCCCCCAAATACTTCCCTTAGAAATTTCTCTTTTCAGAAAAAGGGTTGCCTACGAAAATATTATCGGTGCAATGGCAGTTTTTTATACCCAGGATTCTTCGGGGTATGGTCTGGTGGGAGTCAAAAATGAACGCGTGGTAGAATTTAAAGAAAAACCCGACTATCAGTATTCTGGCTACATTAATGCCGGCTTTTATATTCTTTCTCCAGAAATATTTAAGATGAAACTTTTTAAATCTCAGAAAAAGAAGAAACCATTTTCAATTGAAAGGACCATTTTCCCCGAACTAGCCAAAAACAGCCAATTGCTTAGCTATATTCATCGCGGTTTATGGGCAGATATTGGCAGCGAAGAAGGAATGAAAATTGCAGAGATGATTGCTGAAAGATTAAATGAGAAGTAATTTTGGTTTATGGTGGGAACTAAAGATTTAGGAGATTTGGGAGAAAAAATTGCGGAAAAGTTTTTAAAAAATAATGGATATAAAGTTTTAGACAAAAATTTCCGCTACCGCAATTTCGGAGAATTGGATATTATTGCCCAAAAGGGTAATGATATTATTTTTTTTGAAGTAAAAACTAGAAAAGTGACGGGATTGTCAGATTTTTTACCAGAAGACAACATAACTTCCGAAAAGCAGAGAAAATTGATAAAATTGGCAGAAATTTATTTAAATAAAAGCAATTTAATAAGTAAATCCTGGCAAATTGATATTTTGGCAATTGAGATTTATAGAGACGGAACCTACGATATCCGTCATGCTGAAAATGCGGTTGAAGACATAAATTGACTTGAAAAAAAACAAAATTAGAGGCATAATAATTCTTTGGAGCGCATTTGTACCTTTAAATCTTCTCAAGGAGGTTAAAAGGAGGTTAAAATGAAAAAAGCCGTTTTTGCCGTATTGTTGATTATTTCAATATTTTTTATGGTTGGCTGCAAAAGCCCAACCAGCCCGGATCAACCTGAACAAAAATATAAAACCTACAATCTTAAAATTACCTATCAGCGGGTTGAAGTTCAGGGAGAGTATTCTGATTTAGTTACCGTAGGGTTGCATTTCGCAATGCCTTACGGAGACGGAACATTTTTGTACTTCCAGGTATCAAAAGGAACCTTGATTCAAATTGACAAATTGACTTTTGAAGCTATTGCCGAAGCCATTCCCAGCAATGATTATCCGGGAGCAAAAAAACATTATATTTGGGCAGTAGATCCCAATCGCTATGACGGCAATCAAAGCTCAAGGGTTGTTGGTACTGATTTTTATATCGAAGGACCGAAGAACAAAATCAAGCTTACACACATAATACCGAACACATTTGATGATGGCAAAATGGCAGAATTTATTTTAAAAAAAGACGGAACTTTGGTTGATGAGTAGGGGGCTGCAATTAAGCAGCCCATTTTTATGTTATAATTAAACTATGCTTCGTTTATTTAGAAAAAAGAAATATTTCTACCCAATTTTTGTTCTGGGGATATTAAGTATCCTGTTTCCGTCTTTTGATGTTTTTGCTTACGGCCCTTGTTATGATTATAAGAGTCTTTCTTTAGTGGTAAGTGGCCCGGTTGGTTCTTTGCTGGAGATTTCCGGAGATGTAGAGGGCGGATCTACGGAAGAAGGTGTTTGTCCTGAAGGCGGTTCACTGGTTGTGGTTTATGCTATTACAGATCTGCAATACAGTATTGACGGGGGAAGTTGGAAAAGTTTTGACCCCGTAGATTGGTGGAAGACACAAACAGGATACAATGGTTGCGAAGGAGCTTATCAGGTTTATGCTTACCAATTTAACAAAAAAATAGACATTTCGGGATTAAGCAGCGGAACGCATACAATTTCAGTAAAAGCAATCGGAGGCGGTCCTTGCCCAGACGAAGATATAGTTAGGACGGGAACGTTTTTAAAGTCTAGTCCCGAACCGCCAAGCATTATTCCTTTATCGCCGATGGGTTATTTAAATGTGCTAAATCCCGATCCTATATTCCGGGCCCAGGTTAGAGACGATAACGGTTTTAAAATCCATGCCCATTTTCAGGTTGTTGGAAGCGGTTCTTTTACTGGAAATGAAGTAAACTCCGAAGAAATTAGTTTTTTTGGTCCGGTGACCTTTTTTGAAGACGGAACTTATCTTTGGTATTCTTGGGCAGAAAATAGCATCGGTTTAATTAGTTCGGATAGTGAAATATATGCTTTTACTCGCGACACCATTTTACCGAATGCCTCAATTTCTTATCCAAATGGAAATTTTTATAATTCCAGCATCCCTATTTTGTTAATAGAGTCAGATGAAAGAACCGGGATTAGCGAAGGCAATGTTGAGGTACGTTCAAGGTTAATTGGCGGAACATGGGGTTCTTGGACAACGAACGGAATTCCAAACAGCGGAAAAACCATTGATGATTTTTCTTATTTTGCAAACACTGGTCGCGAATATGAATTTCGCTACCGAGTTATTGATGGCGCAGGAAATGTTTCCGCGTGGATTTCTGGCGGGGTAATTGCAATAATTGCCAATTCTAAACCCGTGGCAACTGACCTAAGATTAGAAAATTCCGACTTTTGTTCCACTTCTCCTGCTTACTTCTTCTCTTGGACTTATTCTGACCCGGACAATGATACCCAAAGCAGATTTGATTTTC
>FWPV01017120.1_pt1 | contig 10098 bp, 10 predicted proteins | sample 2228371 | NCBI WGS metagenome assembly FWPV01 (sample SAMEA103939776, study PRJEB20133) | metagenome
GTCTGGAGGTCGCCTACCTCGGCGTTCAGAGCGATGAGACAGGTTCATGCGCTTGCCCTCTGGTCCTTGCCGTTGGCGGGGGCTACTCCTCGACGTTGCGCATGTGGTCCGCCACCCGCCAAAGGGACTGGTAGAGCTCTTCGCGGAAGGCCGCGTCCTCCACGGTCTGATCCAGCGCGTGGCGCATGCAGAGCATCCACTGATCACGCATCCGGGTGTCCACCGCCACCATCATGTGGCGCATGCGCAGGCGCGGATGGCCGTGGCGTTCCATGAACAGTTGCGGTCCGCCCAGCCAGCCGGACAGGAACTCGAACAGCTTCTGCTCGCTGTCGTCCAGGTCGCGGTGGATGGCAAGCAGCTCGCGGGCGGTCGGCAGTTCGCTCATCACGCCGTAGAAACGCCGGGTCAGGGCCCGCACACCGGCCTCGCCGCCGATCTTTTCATAGGGGGTGGGTTGATTCACGGAACGCATGCCCCATCAATGCAGTCAATGGAATGCCATTTTAACCGGCAATCCGTATAATCCGCCGCCTAACAAAAACCGCCCCCTTTTTCCAGAGACCGTTTTGTGATCCAGAACCTCCGCAATATCGCCATCATCGCTCACGTCGACCATGGCAAGACCACGCTGGTCGACCAGCTCCTGAAACAGTCCGGCACCTTCGGCGAGCGCGAGCAGGTCGGCGAGCGCGTGATGGATTCCAACCAGATCGAGAAGGAACGCGGCATCACCATCCTGGCGAAGAACACCGCGATCCGCTGGACCAGCCCGCAGGGCGAGGCATACCGCATCAACATCGTCGACACCCCGGGTCACGCCGACTTCGGCGGCGAGGTGGAGCGCGTGCTGTCGATGGTCGACTCCGTGCTGCTGATCGTCGATGCGGTGGACGGCCCGATGCCGCAGACCCGCTTCGTGACCCAGAAGGCCTTCCAGCACGGCCTCAAGCCGATCGTGGTGGTGAACAAGGTGGACCGCCCGGGTTCCCGTCCGGACTGGGTCATCGACCAGGTGTTCGACCTGTTCGATCGCCTCGGCGCGACCGAGGAGCAGCTCGACTTCCCGGTGGTCTACGCCTCGGCCTTGAACGGCTATGCCGGCCTTTCCCCGGATGTGCGGGAGGGTGACATGACCCCGCTGTACGAGGCCATTGTCAAGAACGTGCCGGCCCCGGACGTCGACCTGAGCGGCCCGTTCCAGCTGCAGGTCTCCAGCCTCGATTACAACCCGTTCATGGGCATCATCGGTGTGGGTCGCATCAAGCGTGGCAAGGTCAAGACCAACACCGCGGTCAAGGTCATGGACCGCGACGGCAACATCCGCTCCGGCCGGGTGCTGCAGATCATGGGCTTCCACGGCCTGGACCGCGTCGAGGTGCCCGAGGCCCAGGCGGGCGACATCATCGCCTTCTCCGGCCTTGATCCGCTGTTCATCTCCGACACCGTGTGTGACCCGGACAACGTCGAGATGCTGCCGCCTTTGACCGTGGACGAGCCGACCGTGAGCATGACCTTCCAGGTCAATACCTCGCCCTTTGCCGGCAAGGAAGGCAAGTTCATCACCAGCCGCCAGATCCGTGACCGCCTCAACAAGGAGCTGTTGCACAACGTCGCCCTGCGCGTCGAGGATACTGACGACGCCGACAAGTTCCGCGTCTCCGGCCGCGGCGAGCTGCACCTCTCGGTGCTGATTGAGAACATGCGCCGCGAGGGCTTCGAGCTCGGCATCGGCCGTCCCGAGGTCATCATCCGCGAGGTGGACGGGGTCAAGCAGGAGCCGTACGAGCAGCTGGTGGTCGACATCGAGGAGCAGCACCAGGGCGCGGTGATGGAGAAGCTCGGCATGCGCCGCGGCGAGCTGAAGAACATGGAGCCGGACGGCAAGGGCCGGGTGCGCCTGGAGTACATCATCCCCTCGCGCGGCCTGATCGGCTTCCGTACCGAGTTTTTGACCGCCACCCAGGGCACCGGCCTGTTGTTCTCGGTGTTCGACCACTACGGTGAGTACCGTCCGGGCACCGTCGGCCAGCGCATCAACGGTGTGCTGATCGCCAACGAGACCGGCAAGGCGCTGGGCTATGCCCTGTTCAACCTGCAGGAGCGCGGCCGCCTGTTCATCGGCCACGGCGAGGAGGTGTACGAGGGCCAGGTGATCGGCATTCACTCGCGCGACAATGACCTCACCGTCAATGCGCTGAAGGGCAAGAAGCTGACCAACGTGCGCGCCTCCGGCTCGGACGAGGCCATCATCCTCACCCCGCCGATTCGCTTCACCCTGGAGCAGGCACTGGAGTTCATCGACGACGATGAACTGGTCGAGGTCACCCCGAAGGCGGTGCGTATCCGCAAGAAGCACCTGACCGAGAACGAGCGCAAGCGTGCAGGGCGCGCCTCGGCCAGTGAGTGATGCCTCCAGCGGGCAAACAACGCATGGCCGTGTAGGGAAAACGAAGTCTTTACACCCCTCTCCCGCTTGCGGGAGAGGGGCCGGGGGTGAGGGAAAAATTCCCCCTCAAGGCCGCCGTGATGCCAGGTTGGGCAAGGGGGTGAGGCGGCCATGGAAGGCCGGTTCAGCTTTGCCGGGGCAGGATGCCCCGTCAAAGCGACCCCCTTGAACGGCCTGGCAGCACGGGAACCCGAAGGGCGGCCTTGCGGGGGCGCGTTTCTTTCCCCGATTTCTTTGCGCGAACAAAGAAATCGGGTCGCCCGCCACAACGAGCACCTCTACGAAGCCGGTACGGTGGGAGGCGGGCGAAACGAGGCCACCGACGGTGGTTTGAAAACCCTTCGAACCGCCCTTGAAGGTTTCGTTTCGCCCGCTTTGATGGTTTGCACTTCGTAAAAAACGCTTGCTGAGGCGGGCGAGTGCCTTTCTTTGCTTGCCCAAAGAAAGGCACCAAAGAAAGGGCACCCCCGAGGGGTCGCCCTTCGGGCAAGCCATGGCCGGGGCCGCTCCGACCGGGCCGTCCCGACGCGACGTCCTGTCGCGGCGGGACTGAAAGGGCCATCCATGGCCCTTACACCCGGTCTCCACAACCCCGTCCCTGGCGACCCCAAGGGGGGGCATCCCCAGCCCCTCTCCATGAGGGAGAGGGGAAAACCTGTCCAGAAAACCTTGACTTCGTGAACACCCCTTGGGTGCAATCCGCTCCAATGAAACCCGGGCCGTCCGGTTTTCTGATTGAGGAACCGTCATGTTCGATAACCTGACCCAACGACTCTCCGCCCTGCTCGACAAGATGCGCGGCCAGGGCCGCCTGACCGAGGAGAACATCCAGGAGGCGATGCGCGAGGTGCGCATGGCGCTGCTGGAGGCCGATGTCGCCCTGCCCGTGGTGCGCGAGTTCACGGCGAAGGTCAAGGAGCGTGCGGTCGGCCAGGAGGTGCTGAGCAGCCTGACCCCGGGGCAGGCCTTCATCAAGATCGTGCACGACGAGCTGGTGGCGATCATGGGCGAGGCCAACGAGGCCCTGAACCTCGCCACCCAGCCGCCGGCCGTGGTGCTGATGGCCGGTCTGCAGGGTGCGGGCAAGACCACCACCGTGGGCAAGCTTGCCCGTCTGCTCAAGGAGCAGAAAAAGAAGGTCATGGTGGTGAGCTGCGACGTCTACCGTCCGGCGGCCATCAAGCAGCTCGAAACCCTCGCCGGCCAGGTCGGGGTGGAGTTCTTCCCTTCCGAGCAGGGGCAGGATCCGGTCGCCATCGGCCAGGCTGCGCTGCACGAGGCCCGCATTCGCCACATGGACGTGCTGCTGGTCGACACGGCCGGCCGCCTGCATATCGACGAGGCGATGATGGACGAGGCGCGCCGCCTGCATGCCGCGTTGCATCCCATCGAGACCTTGTTCGTGGTCGACAGCATGACCGGCCAGGATGCCGCCAACACCGCCAAGGCCTTCAACGACGCCCTGCCGCTGACCGGCGTGATCCTCACCAAGGCCGATGGCGATGCGCGGGGCGGGGCGGCCCTTTCGGTGCGTTACATCACCGGCAAGCCGATCAAGTTCCTCGGCCAGGGCGAGAAATTGGCCGCACTGGAGCCGTTCCACCCGGAACGGGTGGCTTCGCGTATCCTCGGTATGGGTGATGTGCTCTCCCTGGTCGAGGAGGCGACCCGCAAGATCGACCAGGAAAAAGCGCGCGAGCTGGTCGACAAGGTCAAGGCGGGCAAGTCCTTCAATATGGAGGACCTCAAGACCCAGCTCGAGCAGATGCTCAACATGGGGGGCATGGCGAGCCTCTTGGACAAGCTGCCGGGCGTGAGCAAGCTGCCCGAGCACGTCAAGCGCCAGGCCAGCGACCGTGATGTGAAGCGCATGATCGCCATCATCCAGTCGATGACCCCGCAGGAGCGGCGCAATCCGGACCTGATCAAGGGCTCGCGCAAGCGCCGCATCGCGGCGGGGGCGGGCATGCAGGTGCAGGACGTCAACCGCCTGCTCAAGCAGCACGCCGACATGCGCGACATGATGAAAAAGCTCTCCGGCGGCGGCATGGGCAAGCTGATGCGCAGTCTCAAGGGGCGCATGCCCGGCATGCCGTTCTGACGGCCGGGAAGAAAAAGCTTCCTTTTTTGTGCCCGGTCGTTACAATACCGGGCTTTATTTTGGCGGACCGTATGTGCGGTCCAGACTTTGACACAAGGTTCAGAATCGCATGGTATCCATCCGTCTGGCTCGTGGCGGCGCCAAGAAGCGCCCCTTCTACCACATCATCGTGACCGATAGCCGCAAGGCCCGCGACAGCGGCGCCAACGTCGAGCGCCTGGGTTACTTCAACCCGATCGCCCGTGGTGCCGAGGTGCGTCTGCACATCGATACCGAGCGCATGAACGCATGGCTGGCCAAGGGTGCCCAGCCGAGCGAGCGTGTTGCCGCCCTGATCAAGGAATTCGGCAAGGCGCAAGCCGCCGCCTGAATCCAGGGTCGCCCTGGCGGCCAAGTGAATGGGCATGATGACTGAAAGCGCAGATCGGGTCCTGTTGGGCAAGGTGCTCGCGGCTTTCGGCATCCAGGGATGGGTGAAGATCCATTCCGAAACGCGGCCGATGGATGAGATCGGTCGCTACAGGACGTGGCAGCTCAAGCTCAAGGAGGGGTGGGCCGACTTCCGTGTGAAGTCGGTCAGGTTTCAGGGCAAGGGGCTGGTCGCCAAGCTGGAAGGGGTGAACGACCGCAATCATGCGGAAAGCCTTTCTGGCGCGGAGATCGCCGTCGACCCGGCCAAGCTGCCCCGCCTGCCCCAAGGGGAATATTACTGGCGTGACCTGATCGGTATGCGGGTTGCGACGAAGGAAGGGGTCGAACTCGGCGAGATCGACCACCTGCTCGAGACGGGGGCCAACGACGTGCTCGTTATCAAGGGCGAGCGCGAGCGCTTGGTGCCTTTTGTGCCCGATCAGGTGGTGCTCGAGGTTGACCTCGAGGCGCGCCGCATGATCGTGGACTGGGATCCCGAATTCTGAGATCCCGCATCCATCGGTGCAATGTTCGGGAGGGGATGATGCAGATCGAGGTCGTCACCCTCTTTCCCGAACTGGTGCGGGTGATCGGCGAGCACGGCATACCTCGCCGCGCGCTCGAGGCCGGGCTGGTGAGTCTTGGGTTGTGGAACCCGCGGGACTACACTCACGATCGCCACCGCACGGTGGACGACCGTCCCTTTGGGGGCGGGCCGGGGATGCTGATGAAGGTGGCCCCGCTGCGCGAGGCGATCCATGCGGCGCGGGCGGCGGTTCCGCAGGGCAGTCCGGTGATCGCCCTGACCCCGCAGGGGCGCAGGGTGGACCAGGCCGAGGTGAACAGGCTGGCGCGTCTCCCCGGCATGGTGCTGGTGTGCGGTCGCTACGAAGGCATGGACGAGCGCGTGCTCGAGGCCGACGTGGACGAAGAGCTCTCGCTCGGGGATTTTGTCCTCAGCGGTGGTGAGCCGGCGGCGATGGCGCTGATCGACGCGGTCATCCGGCAGTTGCCGGGGGCGCTGGGCCACGCCGAGTCGGCGGTGCAGGACTCGTTCATGGCGGGCCTGCTGGATTGCCCGCACTACACGCGCCCCGAAGTGGTGGAGGGGCGCGGTGTCCCGGAGGTCCTGCTCTCGGGGCACCACAAAGAGATTGAGCGCTGGCGCCTGAAGCAGGCGCTGGAGCGAACCTGGCGGCGGCGGCCCGAGCTGCTTGCGGTCAGGCGTATGACGGAAGGTGAGCGTCGTTTGCTGGAGGGCTCGCATGAGGAATGCGGCATTGATCTCTGCAAACCGACGGCAAGCGACGAATCGAAGATGAGGTAATGAACATGAGCAATGTGATTCAGCAGCTTGAAGCTGAAATGATGGGCGGCATCGAGCGTCCGGACTTCGCCCCGGGCGACACCGTGGTGGTGAGTGTGCGTGTGAAGGAAGGCGACCGCGAGCGTCTGCAGGCCTTCGAGGGTGTGGTGATTGCCAAACGCAACCGCGGCCTGAACTCCGCCTTCACCGTGCGCAAGATCTCCCACGGCGAAGGCGTCGAGCGGGTCTTCCCGCTCTACAGCCCGAACGTCGCCAGCATCGAGGTCAAGCGCCGCGGTGACGTACGTCGCGCCAAGCTCTACTACCTGCGCGGCCGTACCGGCAAGTCCGCACGTATCAAGGAAAAGCTCGCCTCGCGCGCTTCCTGATCGTCCCACAAAGGCCCTGACGGGCCTTTGTTGTTTCTGCTGCATGGCAACCGAACAGGGTTTTCTCTCCACCCCGCTCGGCTGGTTGCGGGTCAGATGCATCGACGGTGCGGTCGTTGCCGTCGATTTTCTTTCTGTGCCTCCTGCGGCCGCAGCCCCCTCTGATCCCTGTCTCATTCAGGCCCTTGCTTGGCTTGCGGCCTATTTTGCCCGCGAGCCCCTTCCTGACCTCCCTCCGCTCGCCCCAGCAGGGACACCGTTCCAGCAGCGGGTCTGGCGGGCCCTCGCGGACATTGCGCCGGGCCAGACGCGGACCTATGGCGAACTGGCCGCGCAGCTAGGGACCGCCCCCCGCGCGGTGGGTGGGGCCCTGCGCGCCAATCCCATCCCTGTCATCATTCCCTGTCATCGCATCGTTGCCGCGCAGGGTCTTGGGGGGTATGCGGGGGCAAGCGAGGAGGGACGGTGGCGCAAGGCTTGGCTGCTCGCCCACGAGGGCGCTTGAAATCCCGCCCCTGATCCCCAAATTCGCGCTCGTTTTCGTCACTCAAGGAGCATCAAGCCGTGGAACGTCAAACCGAGACGCTCGAATTCCAGACCGAGGTGCGTCAACTTCTGCACCTGATGATCCATTCGCTCTACTCCCATCCGGAGATTTTCCTGCGCGAATTGGTTTCGAACGCCTCCGACGCCTGCGACAAGCTGCGCTTCGAGGCGCTCGGGGATGGCGGGCTGTACGAGGGCGACAGCGAACTGCGTATCGAGCTGGCCGTCGACAAGGCCGCCCGCACCCTGACGGTGCGCGACAACGGCATCGGTATGAGCCGTCAGGAGGTGATCGACAACCTCGGCACCATCGCCCGCAGTGGCACCAAACACTTCCTCGAGAGCCTCTCCGGTGACAAGGCGAAAGACGCCCAGCTGATCGGCCAGTTCGGCGTGGGCTTCTACTCGGCCTTCATCGTCGCCGACCGGGTGGATGTCTTTACCCGCCGCGCGGGGCTGAGCGCCGAGCATGGGGTGCACTGGAGCTCGGAGGGCACCGGGGCCTACACCCTGGAGAATATCGAACGCCCGGCGCGTGGCACCGAGATCGTGCTGCACCTCAAAGAAGGGCAGGATGAGTTCCTCGACCCATGGCGCCTGCGCGGCATCATCCACCGCTACTCCGAGCACATCACCTTCCCGATCATGATGAAGAAGGAGGAGGGAGAGGAGCTCGAGCGGATCAACCAGGCCACAGCGCTGTGGGCGCGGCCCAAGGCCGAACTTTCGGACACGGACTACACCGAGTTCTTCAAGCAGACCTTCCATGACTGGGAGGCCCCGCTGGCCTGGACCCACAACCGGGTCGAGGGCCGCACCGAATACACCAACCTGCTCTACATCCCCGGCCGCGCGCCGTTCGACCTGTGGGACCGTGAGGCCAAGCATGGCATCAAGCTGTACGTGCGCCGCGTGTTCATCATGGACGATGCCGAACGCCTGCTGCCGCGCTACCTGCGTTTCGTGCGCGGGGTGGTGGATGCCGCCGACCTGCCGCTCAATGTCTCGCGCGAGATCCTGCAGTCGAGCGAGGTGCTCAACCAGATCCGCAACGGCCTGACCAAGCGCGTGCTCAACCTGCTGGAGGAGCTGGCGCGCGACAAGCCGGAGGTGTATGCCAAGGTCTGGTCCCTGTTTGGTCGGGTGCTCAAGGAGGGGCTGGCCGAGGATCCCGCCCACCGCGAGCAGATCACCCGCCTGTTGCGCTTTGCCTCCACCCATGAAGGGAGCACGGGGCAGGATGTGTCGCTCGCCGATTACGTCACCCGCATGCAGGAAGGGCAGGAGGCGATCTACGTCCTGACCGCCGAGAGCGAGGCCGCTGCCCGGCACAGCCCACACCTGGAGGGCTTCCGCGCGCGCGGCACCGAGGTCCTGCTGCTGACCGACGCGATCGACGAATGGCTGCTGCCGCACCTGACCGAGTTCGAGGGCAAGCCGATCCGCAACATCAACCGCGAGGGCGTGCGTCCGGAGGGTGAGGCACCCAAGGCGGATGAGGCACAGAATGAGCTGCTCCAGCGCATCCAGAAGGCCCTGGAGGGCAAGGTGAAGGAGGTGCGGCTCTCCAGCCGCCTGGTTGAATCGCCGGCCTGCGTGGTGCTGAGCGAGTATGACCTGCCCCCCCATCTCAAGCGCATCTACCGTGAGGCTGGCCAGCCGGTGCCGGAGACCCTGCCGATCCTGGAGGTCAACCCGAATCATGCCCTGCTCCAGCGCCTGCAGGCCGAGACGGACGAAGCGCGCATCGCCGACTGGGCGGGCGTATTGCTCGGCATGGCCCTGCTGGCCGAAGGTGCGCAGCTTGAGGATGGCGCAGGCTTCGTGCAGCAGCTCAACCGCCTGATGGCCGGCGTCTGAGGTCGGGCGATCGTCGCGCGGCTATGTCATAATCCGATCATTGAAATCGGACTGGACAGAGCATTGATTCGACAGCGCACGCTCAAGAACGTCATTCGCGCCAGCGGGATCGGGCTGCATACCGGGCAGCGGGTGATGCTCACCCTGCGTCCGGCCGCGCCTGATACGGGCATTGTCTTCCATCGCACGGACCTGCCGGGCTGCCCGGCCATCCAGGGACATCCGATGAACGTCGGCGAGACCACCCTCTCCACCACCCTGGTCAAGGATGGGGTGAAGATCTCCACCGTCGAACACCTGATGTCCGCCCTGGCGGGGCTTGGGATCGACAACGTGCACATCGAACTGGACGGCCCGGAGACCCCGATCATGGATGGCAGCGCCAGCCCGTTTGTGTTCCTCCTCCAGTCCGCTGGGATCGAGGAGCAGGACGCGCCCAAGCGCTTCATTCGCATCAAACGCCCGGTCGAGGTGCGCAATGGCGACAAATGGGCGCGTTTCGAGCCGCATGACGGCTTCCGTGTGCGCATGACCATCGACTTCAACCACCCGGTGTTGAACGAGACGGCGCAGACGGCCGAGATCGACTTCTCCACCACCAGCTTCGTCAAGGAAGTCAGCCGCGCACGGACCTTCGGTTTCATGAAGGACCTGGAGATGATGCGCTCGCAGAACCTTGCCCTTGGCGGCAGTCTGGAGAACGCCATCGTGGTGGGGGATGAGCACATCCTCAACGAGGATGGTTTGCGTCTGGGCGATGAGTTCGTCAAGCACAAGATCCTCGATGCGATCGGCGATCTCTATCTGCTTGGTCACAGCCTGATCGGAGCGTTCACCGGCCACAAGACCGGCCACGCGCTGAACAACGCCCTGCTGCGTGCCCTGTTGGCGGATCCCGCCGCGTGGGAGGAGGTGATCTTCCTCAACGATGCGGAACTGCCGATTGCCTACCATCATCCCCTGATGGCCGCGGCCTGAGTGTCTGCATCACCAAGGTTTTCTGGACACCCCAGCGTGGAGCAAAGGATGCTCCCCC
>FWPV01014418.1_pt1 | contig 10097 bp, 7 predicted proteins | sample 2228371 | NCBI WGS metagenome assembly FWPV01 (sample SAMEA103939776, study PRJEB20133) | metagenome
CTTTCTATGTCTGCCTCCCCGCGGAGCGGCGGGATGCAAGCGGGCGCGCCCCCTACTGCAGCCCGCTGCGGCCGATGGCGTAGAAGCGTTCAGAGCGGCGCACCTTGAGTTCCTCGGCCGACAGGCCTTCCAGCGCCTTCAGTTCTTCCTCCACGGCGTCGCCCACGGCGGCCATCGCCGCTTCCGGCGCCGAGTGCGCGCCGCCCGGGGGCTCGGGGATGATCCGGTCCACGATCTTCATCTGCAGCAGGTCCTGGGCGGTGATCTTCATCGCCTTGGCCGCCTCGGCCGCGGTTCGCGCGCCGCGCCACAGGATCGAGTTCGCGCCCTCGGGCGGGATCACCGAATAGATGGCGTGCTCCATGATCAGCACGCGGCTGCCGCAGGCGGTCGCGATGGCCCCACCCGAACCACCCTCGCCCGTCACCACGGCCACCATCAGCGCCTTCTCGGTGGAGCGCGCGATCGCCTCGGCGACGCCGCGTTCTTCCGACGCCATGCCGGGATAGGCCGCCGGGGTGTCGACGAACGAGATCACTGGCAGGGTGAAGCGCTCGGCCAACTCCATCAGGCGCACCGTCTTGCGGTAGGCCTCGGGGCGGGCATAGCCGAAGTTGTGCTTCACCCGGCTCTGGGTGTCGCGGCCCTTCTCGTTGCCCATGACCACGACCGCGCGGCCCCGGAAGCGGCCCAGGCCGCCCATGATCGCCTGGTCGTCGGCGAACTTGCGGTCGCCGCGCAGCTCCTGGAATTCGTCGATCAGCGCGCCGACGTAGTCCACGAAATGCGGACGGTCGGGATGGCGGGCGACCTGCGTCTTCTGCCAGGCGTCCAGGTTGGCGTAGGCCTCACGGCGCATGTCCTGGGCCCGCGAGCGCAGAGCCTCGATCTCGTCGTCGAACGAGCCTGGACTGGCGGTTTCCGAGAGCTTGGAGAGCTCCTCGATCTTCGCTTCGAGGTCGGCGATCGGGCGCTCGAACTCGAGGTAGTGCGCAGCCATTCAGGGATCCGTCCAGGGAGGCGAGCCGCCTCGGGAAGCGGCGGAAATTAGGCGGGAACGGCCCCGCTCACAAGGCATGAGAAATCGCAGCGGTTCCGGCGCGGCGGAACACTCAAGCCTGCTGGCCGTTTGTGTGGCCTCGAGGAGACCGGAGCCCACACATGAACATGCATCTGAAGATCGGAATGGCCTCGGCGCTCGCCCTCGCGACCGCCGCGCCGATGGCCGCAGCCCAGCAGTATCGTCCCACCGACGAGTACCAGCGACAGCAGCAGGACTACAATCACGAGCGCGAGCAGTACGAAGACCGGAAGGCCCAGAACGAGGGCGCCCGAGAGAACTACCGCGAGGCCCGACAGGACTACGCCGTGGCGCGCGCCGACTACGAGCGCCGACTGGCCGACTGGGAGAACGCCCGAGCCGCCTATGACGCCCGCAACGGATACGGCGCCTACGCTCGGGTCTATGCCCGACCGACCTGGGACGACGCCGGATGGGACCGCATGCCCGAGTCCGCCGATCGCTATGATCGCCAGGCCACATACGAATCCCGCCAGTCGCGTCGCGACTATCGCGCCGCGCGGGCCGACTACGATCGACGCCTGGCGGAATGGAACCGTGCACGGGCCATCTACGACCGCCGCTATGGGTACGGCGCCTATGCGCGCATGTATCCGCGCCCGACGTGGGATCAGGCTTACTGGACCACCAATCAGCCGCCGCCCTACGCGGGCTACTATGGTCGTCCGGCCACGGCCACGGCGATTCCCTGCGGCAGCGGCGCCCGCTCGAACAACTCGACCGTCGCGGGCGGCCTGATCGGCGCTCTGGCCGGCGCGGTTCTGGGATCGCAGATCGCCGGTCGCGGTGACCGGACCGAAGGCGCCGTGCTGGGCGGCGTTGCGGGCGCGGTCGTCGGCGGCGCCGTCGGCAACGCCAACGACAAATACAAGTGCGACAGTCGCGGCCCATACTTCAGCTACGACGACACCGTGGAATACCGCGAGGGCCGCCGCCGCTACTCGTCGGCCTATGACAGCAGCTACTACACCCGTGAGCGATGCCGTCTGGCCGCGGCGCCCGTGGACGCCTATGGCCGCGACGTCCGCTATGTCCGGGTCTGCCCGGACAGCGACGGTCGCTATCGGATCACCGGCTAGGTCCTTTCCCTCCCCGCCGGGGAGGGACGGATCGCAAAGCGATCAGGGTGGGGGAGCCTCCGGCTTCCCCCTCTGGCCGCGCCCGCTCAGCGCTTCTTCGCCAGCGGATGGCGGGTCTGCACGATCTCGCGCAGGCGGTCTGAGGCGACGTGGGTATAGATCTGGGTGGTTGCGATATCGGCGTGCCCGAGAAGCTTCTGGACCACGCGCAGGTCTGCGCCGCCTTCGAGTAGGTGAGTGGCGAAGGCATGGCGCAGGACGTGCGGACTTACCCGCTCGGGATCAATGCCGGCGCGCGCCGCCGCCTCGTCCAGCACCTGTGCGAAGCGTCGCGGCGTGAGGCGACCGGCTTTGCCGCGTGACGGGAACAGCCATGGATTGGCCTTGTCGCCCTTGGGCAGGAAGGCCGGACGCGCGGCGATATAGGCCTTTACGGCGGCGCGCGCCGCATCGTTCAAGGGCGCCAGCCGTTCCTTGCCGCCCTTGCCTTTGATGATCAGGTAGGCTGGGTCGCGCGCCAGCGCCGAAAGCGGCAAAGCCGTGAGTTCCGAGATGCGCAGCCCCGAGGCGTAGGCCAGCTCCACCATGCAGCCGAACCGCAGCCCCTGGGCCCCGTCGCGAGCGCCGGCGGCGGCGATCAGGCGGTCCATCTCGTCCCGCGACAGCACCTTCGGCAGCGGACGGCCCTTTTTCGGCGCCTCGACCCGGCGCGACGGATCGTCGTCACGCCAGCCCTCGCCCAGCACGAAGCGATAGAACTGCCGCACCGCCGCGCGCCGCCGCGCCGCGGTGGCCGGCGACAAGCCGCGGACGCCCAGGTCGGCGAAGTAGGCTTCGATGTGCTCAGCGCCGGCTTCGGCCAGGCCTGTGCCACGCGCCGCCAGGTAACCGGAGGCGTCCGTCAGGTCTCGGGCATACGCTGACAGCGTGTTGCGGGCCGCGGCGCGCTCGACGGCCATCATCTCCAGGAAGGCCTCGGCCCAGTCGGCCCCCTTGCTCACTTGAGCCCCGCCAGCCCTTCGAGGGCGAGCAGCCGTGCTTCGTCGACAAGACCCACCCGCGACAGGACCCGGATCATTCGTACCCGGTCCGCCAGCGCCGGGCCGCTCGCCCCCGCCTCTGCGCAGGTCCACAGCGCCAGGAGCGCAGCCTCGCCCGTGCGGCGCGAGTCGGCGGCGGTCTCGAGGGCGAGGTTGCGGCCGACGGGCGCCTTGCCCTCGCCGATCGGGAAGCCGCTGATCCGCGCCCGATCCGCCGGCGGCAGGTCATTGGCCAGCGCGGCGACCAGCAGGGCGGCGGACTGCAGCCGGCCCTTGGTCTTGGGATCCCCCTCGCTGGCCGCGGCGATCAGGGCCGAGACGCCCGCCGGCGGCGGCAGGCCCGCCACGACTGAGGCGGCCAGCCCGCCGATCTGGGCGTCGATGGCGGTGGTGTCGTAGGTCGGGAGGCCCGGCTCGGCGCCGGAGAGCACGGCCGCCACCGCTGGCGCAGGCTTCGCGGCCGCAAGATCGAGATTCAGGCCGCGCGAGAGCGCGAGGTCCAGGCCATTGCGCAGCGAGGCGGCGCCGGCGGGCGTGCCTGACAGCTTCGCGGACATCAGCCGGCCGTAGACGGCGTCCCGGGCCTGGGCCTGGGCCAGGTCGAAGGTCAGTTGGGCCTGGGCGCCCTGCCCCGCCTCGGCCTGGCAGAGCGCGCGCAGACGCAGCCAGTAGATGTCGCCGCGCCCCGTCGAGAGGCCGCCGGCCAGCTGGCAGGCGCGGGCGACATCGCCGGCCAGGAGCGCGCTTTCAGCGGCGGCGCGAGACAGCTCGGCGCTGCGGTCGAGACCGGGCGTGCGTTCCAGGACGCGGCTTGCGGCCTTCACATCTCCCAGTGAGATCAGGGTGTTGACCCGGGCTCCGGCCAGCACTTCGTCATTTGCGGCCCCGGTGGGACCGGGCGCGCCGGTGGCCAGCAGACGCCGGGCAAGCGCGGCGGCCGCCGGCGACAGCGGACGCGTGCTCAGCATCGGCAGCACCACCCGGGCGGTGTCCAGCGGCGTCCCGCGCCAAAGGTCCTGGGGCAATCCGGTGTCGCGGCCGGGCACCGAGAAGGCGTCGGGGGCGGCGAGCTGGGTCACTTCGACCTGGGCCACGGCAGGCGCGCAGGCGACGGTAAGGGCGGCGGCGAGGAGGGTCAGACGCAACATGACGACAGCTTACTCACGGTGTCCCGTTGGCGCGAGCACACAGGGTCGTGTAAAGGCTGCGCCGTCGATGGATCGCTACGAACCACTACGCCGCCGCACGATCGCGCTTGTGGGCCTCATGGGCGTCGGCAAGTCCAGCGTGGGCCGACGCCTGGCCAGCGCCCTGAACCTTCCCTTCCGCGATGCGGACGCCGAGGTGGAGGCTGCGGCCGGCCGCTCGATTCCCGAGATCTTCGCCGCTCTGGGTGAACCCGCCTTCCGCGACGGCGAGCGCCGGGTGATCGCGCGCCTGCTGGAAGGGCCGCCACACGTGCTGGCCAACGGCGGCGGCGCGTTCATGAACGACGAGACCCGCGGCCTGATCAAGCAGCGCGCCGTCTCGGTGTGGCTGAAGGCCGATCTCGACATCCTGGCGCGTCGTGTGGGCCGCAAGGACAGCCGCCCCCTGATCGCCGGCAAGGACCCGATGGAGGTGCTGAAAGAGCAGGCCGCCGTCCGCTATCCGGTCTACGCCCAGGCCGACGTGACCGTGGAGACCGGCGACGCCGCCCATCACATCACCGTCGACCAGGTGATCGAGGCGTTGACCAGCTACCTGGGCGAGCCCGCCGAATGAGCCGCATCGTTCCCGTGGGCCTTGGCGACCGCGCCTACGACGTTCTGGTGGGCGAGGGCCTGCTGGAGCAGGCCGGCCGTCTGATCGCGCCGTTCCAGAAGCGCGGCCGCACCGCCGTGGTCTCGGACGAGACCGTGTGGGGCATGCACGGCGCACGGCTGACCGCCGCCCTGGCCGCCGCGGGCATCGAGGCGCTGCCGGTGATCGTGCCGCCGGGCGAGCAGACCAAGAGCTTCGAGGGCCTGGCCGACGTCTCGGATCGCCTGCTCGCGATGGAACTGGACCGGGGCGACATCGTCACCGCCTTCGGCGGCGGCGTCGTCGGCGATCTCGCGGGCTTCGCCGCAGCGATCTACAAGCGCGGCATCGACTTCGTGCAGATTCCGACGACCCTGCTGGCGCAGGTGGATTCCTCCGTGGGCGGGAAGACGGCCATCGATACGCCGCGCGGCAAGAACCTGGTGGGGGCCTTTCACCAGCCGAGGCTGGTCCTGGCCGACCAGACGGTGCTGTCCACCCTGCCCGACCGCGAGATGCGCGCGGGGTACGCCGAGATTATCAAGTACGGCCTGCTGGGCGACCGCGTGTTCTTCGAATGGCTGGAGATGAACGTCGCGGCCGTGCTGGCGCGCGACCCGGAGGCGCTGGCTCACGCGGTCGCGCGTTCTGTGGAGATGAAGGCCGAGATCGTCGCCGAGGATGAGAAGGAACAGGGGCGCCGCGCGCTGCTGAACCTGGGCCACACCTTCGGCCACGCTCTGGAATCCGAGACCGGTTACGGCGACGCGCTGCTGCATGGCGAAGCCGTGGGCGTCGGCATGGCGCTGGCGTTCCGCTTCTCCGCTCGCCTGGGGTTGGCCAATGGGCAGGACGCCGAGCGCGCCAGCCGCGCGATCGCCGCGTCGGGCCTGCCGACCAGGCTGCGTGACGTGCCCGGCCATCCGTTCGACGCCGGACGTCTGGTGATGCACATGGGCCAGGACAAGAAGGCCGAGGCCGGTCGATTGACCTTCATCCTGGCGCGCGCGCTGGGCGACGCGTTCGTCGCCAAGGACGTGGACGCCGCCGCCGTGCTTGAATTCCTAGTTGCGGAAGGCGCCCACCCATCAGGTGAAAAGCCGTGATCTGGGCGCTCGTCGCGGGCCTGGCCCCCACCCTGCTCATCCTGCTGACGATGTCGGCGCTGATCTCGGCCGCCGAGACATCGATGACGGCCGCCAGCCGCGGCCGGATGCACCAGTTGGAGCGCGAAGGCGACCAGGCGGCGCGCCGGGTCAACAAGCTCATCGGCAATCAGGAGACGATGATCGGGGCGATCCTGCTCTCGAACAACGTCATCAACATCTTCGCCTCGGTGGTCACCACCCAGGTGCTGGGCGCGGCCTTCCCCGGCTGGCTTGGCGCGGCGATCGCCACCGCGGTAATGACGGTGCTGGTGGTGATCTTTTCCGAGATCCTGCCCAAAACCATCGCCATCGCCCGCGCCGACGACACAGCCCGCTCGCTCTCGATCCCGACGTACTGGGTGGTTCGCATCTTCGGCCCGTTGGCCGATGGCGCGCAGTGGATCGTGCGCCAGACGCTGCGGCCCTTCGGCATCAAGCTGGACGCCGGGACCGACGTACTGGCGGCCCACGAGGAGATCCGTGGGGCCGTCGAATACCACCACTCGGAAGGCCTGGTGGAGAGTCGCGACCGCTACATGCTGGGCGGCGTGCTGGACCTGGCCGAGATGGACGTGTCCGAAGTCATGGTCCACCGCCGCTCTATGGAGACCGTCGACGGCGACCTGCCGCCGCGTGAGATTCTGGCCGAGACCCTCGCCAGCCAGCATAGCCGGGTGCCGATCTATCGTGGCGACGCCGAGAACGTGGTGGGCGTCCTGCATGTGAAGGACCTGCTGCAGGCGCTGGCCGAGACCGACGGCCGGATCGACGACCTGGACATCGCCGCCATCCTGCGCGAGCCGTGGTTCATCCCCGAGACCACCAGCCTGAAGGACCAGCTCGCGGCCTTCCTGAAGCGCCAGAACCACTTCGCCCTGGTGGTCGATGAGTATGGCGCGCTGCAGGGCCTCGTAACTCTCGAGGACATCCTCGAGGAGATCGTGGGCGAGATCGAGGACGAGCACGCTGTGGTGGCCGCCGGCGTCAAGCCGGACGCCGACGGCTCGGTTGTGGTCGAGGGCTCGGTCACCATCCGGGACCTGAACCGCGCGATGGACTGGGACCTGCCCGACGACGAGGCGGTGACGGTCGCGGGCCTGCTGATCCATGAGGCCCAGCAGATTCCCGAGGTGGGCCAGACCTATACCTTCCACCATCACCGCTTCCGCGTTGAAGCCCGCAAGGGCGCACGCGTCACCTCGCTGAGGGTCGAGCCCCTGCCGCGGGACGACGGGGAGTAGCGGGAGCCTCCCCCGCCCCGCGTTAGCGCGTCAGCGTCGGTAGGGCGGAACTACGACATACACGAAAGGGTCGGAGCTGGCCGCGGCCCTGGCAGGTCCTCGGGCGCGTTCGTGCATCTCGTGTATTTCGTGTTTCCAGAATGACAGCGCCTGCGGCGCAATGAGGGATGGGGAAGCGGCGGACCGCCTCCCCACCTCTGCAGCATCAGAAGTTCAGGTTCGCGCCGACGAAGAAGAAGCGGCCGCGGTTGTCGTATTGCGACGCGCCGGTGCCGGTGCCGGTGAAGGTCTCCGGCAGGCCCGGCGGGTTGCGGTCGAACAGGTTGATCACGCCCGCGCGCACCGACATGTCGTCGTTCAGCTTATAGCCGACGCGAAGATCGTGCCGGAAATAGTCGCCCGTGTAGTAGGGGTCGAGCTGGTTCGGCTGGAACGCGTTGTTCGAGACCATCGAGTCGATCCAGACCGTATTCCAGGTGACCGACAGCTTGTCGTAGGTCCAGCGAACCGAACCGTTGGCCTTCCACTCGGGCGTCGCGTTGTTGATGGTGTTCGCGAGCTGGGTGTAGGCCTGACCGGGTAGCCCCTGGAGGTGGAAGCGGTACATCCAGGTGGCGTCGAGCCGCATGGCGATCGAGCCGTAGTCCTTGCCGAACAGGTCCTCGGTCTGGAACCCGTACGAGATCGCGTAGTCCCAGCCTTCGACCTTCACGCTGGCCACGTTCTGGTTGACCAGGATCACCTGCGTCACGCCGCCGACGACGCCGGCCGCCGTCCCCGTGGGGTCACGCTGAATCTGCGCGCAGAACGGGTTGGACGCGAATGGCGTAGCCGAGTCGTAGCAGAGCGCCTGGAACAGGGTGTTGATGGGGATCAGGCCGACCTGATCCTCAATATTGTACTTGAAGAAGTCGGCCGAAATCTGAAGGTTCGGGATCCAGCGCGGCTGGACCACGACGCCGTACTGGTAGGTGGTCGCCGTCTCGGGCCCCAGGTCGGGGTTGCCGCCCTGCAGCAGCGGCAGCGACGGGCGGCCCGCGCCGAAGCTCGACTGGAATGTCGCCGGATTGTAGCCCGGAATCGCGGCCGCGCAGTTGACCCGTCGCGCCGCCTGCTGGGCCGCCGTGGCGCCGGCGAACACCGAAGCGTCGCAGGGGTCGGTGGCGGCGGTAGTGAAGTTGCGGCTTTGCGGGGCGAACAGCTCGACGATGTTGGGCGCGCGCACGGCGGTGGACTGCGAGGCGCGGAAGCGGATGTCCTTCACCGGCAGCCATTCGACGTGCAGGCGGTATTGGTCGGTGCCGCCGATCGTGGAGTAGTCCGACACGCGGCCGGCGGCCTCGAACGTGAGCTCCTCGGCGAACGGAGCGTCCTTCAGGATCGGGACCCGGATCTCGCCGTAGGCTTCCTTGACGTTGTACTCACCCGCGCGCGTGCCGATGGCGTTGAAGAACAACGCCCCCGAAGCGCCGATCGGATCCTGCGCGAAGAAGCTCTCCTCCTTGCGGTACTCGGCGCCGAAGGCCACCCCGACGGGGCCGGCGGGCAGTTCGAAGAGTGACGTCGCGAAGTTCAGGCCGGCGACCGTCTGCTTGATCTGCTGGTCGGTGACCGAGACGCCGTTGGCCCAATTGATGGCCTCTAGCGACGGCTGGCCGTTGATCAGGTCCAAAAGGGTGCAGCCCGCCGCGCGGGCGGCGGCGTCGCGGCAGACGATCTGGCCGTTCAGCAGCACGGCGTCCACCGCCTGCTGCACCCGGGCGATGTTGGGCACGTTGTACGAGATCGTCGAGCCGTTGAGCTCGGAGTACTGCACGTAGCTGTCCCAGTTCACGTCGCGGCCGAAGGTCTGGAACTTGCCCTCCATGCCGCCGGCGATGCGGATCTGCTCGCGCTCGGTCTTCACGTCGCGGTTGCCGAATTCGACCCAGGTCTTGCCGACCTGGACCTGCGAGGCCTGGGTGAGGGTGAGGCCCGCGCCGCGCTGCTCGAAGGGCACGGTGGCAGCCGACGACGCCGTCCAGGCTGCCCGCAGCGCCGCCGCCGCCGCGCCAGGACCGTTGAGGTAGGCGTTGTCGCCACGGATGGTGATCGGCATCGTGCCGCCGCCCGCCGCGCTGGAGAACGCCGGCGAGAAGATGCCGTAGCCCGAAACCTTCACGTAGCTGGCGTCGAGGAAGACCTTCCAGTTGTCGGTGACCTTGTAGTCCACATAGGTGCGCAGGACACCGCGATTGGCCTTGCCCTGCAGCGCCGTGAACACCTGGTTGTAGAACAGCGACGGGTCCTGGCAGGTGGGCTGGACGGTGGCGGTGGCGCAGTTCTGCGACAGGCGCACGATCGAGCTGCCGTTGTCGCGGATGTCGCGGGTGACCGACAGGCCCGTGCCCACCACATTGCTGTTGCGCAGCTGGAAGGTGGCGAAGGGCGAGGAGTTCGAACGCGACTGGGGCAGCACGTTCTGGACCGTGACGCCGGTCGCGGAGTTGCGGCGGATCCCCGGGAAGGCCCAGTCCCGGTCCCTCTGCAGGATCGGCTCGAGGCCGGCGTATTCGCCACCGACCAGCACGCTCAGCTTGTCGTCGAAGAATTTGCGGCCCCAGTTGAAGCCGGCGCGAAACTCCTCGCCATCCTTCTCCTCGGTGATGCCGGTCTGCAGGTCGACCTCGAGGCCGTCATGCTGCTTCTTCATCACGAAGTTCACGACGCCCGAGATGGCTTCCGAG
>FWPV01017122.1_pt1 | contig 10097 bp, 9 predicted proteins | sample 2228371 | NCBI WGS metagenome assembly FWPV01 (sample SAMEA103939776, study PRJEB20133) | metagenome
CTGCTCAGGGAGGCGGGCATCGAGCTGTCGGCCTACCTGGTCCTGGGATTGGGCGGCCCGGAGCTGAGCCGCCGCCACGCCTTGGCCTCCGCGGCCTTGGTGAACGCCGCCCGGCCGGAGTTTGTGCGCCTGCGCACCCTGGTCCCCAAGATCGACACCCCGCTGCTGGCGGACGTGTTGGCCGGCCGCTTCAAGATGTCGGGCCCGCACCAGGTCCTGGAGGAAACCCTGACCCTTATGAAGGCCATCCAGGTGCCCACCCGGGTGGTGAGCGACCACTACACCAACTACCTGGACGTCAGCGGCAGCCTCCCGGAGGATCGTGACCGGCTGGCGGCGCAGTTAAAAGCCGCCCTGGAGCGCGACGAGAGCACCTTCCGCCCCTTTTTCATCGGCACCCAGTAAGGCCGGGGGCACCAGAGCCCGGTTTTCCGGCCCTCCCCCGTGCGCCTCATTCAATGGGGCAGGCCGGCTCTTCCTTGCCCGGCTCCCGGAAGCCGTTGTGCTGCTTGACCAGCTCCAGGTAGCGCAGCGGGTCGAAGTCCACCCGACGGTACTGCTCATAGATCTTGCCCTTCCCCAGGTAGCTGTGCACCACGGCCTGTTGCCAGGGAACGAACCCCAGCTCCCCTTTGTGGGTCAGATAGTGGCTCATGAAGTTGGGCGTCTTGCCGTCGGGCAGGAACTCCTCCACCGGGTCGTTGAGGAACTCGTGGGCGTGGTAGAGTCCCATGAGGTGGCCCAGTTCGTGGATGATGACGTTGGCCAGCCAGTGCTGGTTCAGCCGGGCCCCCCCCGGTTCGTTGCTCAACACCGCCTCCTGGAACCGCCGGTAGGAGAAATGCACCACCGACAGGGGCAGGTGGGCGAAGGCATACTTGTTCTGACAGACGGAGAGGAAACTGAGGCGAAAGGGGGGCGCCACGTTGAAGGCCTGATAGCTGCGGGCCAGCCACTCCCGGAAGGGCAGGGCCTCCAGACGCAGGCGCTGTGCCGGGACCAGCATCCCGGGCCGGGGCGTCCCCGGCACGTGCAGCAGGGTTATTCCCAGGCGCCGGTAAAATTCCTCCACCTTTCCCCAAACCGCGGGAAACATCCGCAGGAAGGGTCGGAGCTCATCCACGGAAGCCGTATAGACTTCCACCGTCAGGGTTTTGGGGGCATAGTTCAGGGGTCCCAGGTCTTTCAGGGAATACAGGGCAGCCTCCTCCGCCGGCGGCGGGGAGGCCTGGGACGCCCCGGACATGAGCGCCAAGGCCAGCAGGAAAACTGCCAGGAGAGGGAGCCGAGGTAGAAATTTCACGGGTCAACCCTTGTCATTTTGGCGAGATCAGTTACATTTACAATTTTTGGGAAGGAGAATTCGGCCATGGCTTACACCTGTGAAATCTGCGGCAAGCGCCCCGAGGTGGGCAATAACGTCAGCCACGCCAACAACCGCAGCAAGAGGCGCTGGAAGCCCAACCTGCGCCGGGTCCGGGCCGTGAGGGCCGGCACCGTCCGCTATGTGCGGGTCTGCACCCGCTGCCTCCGCTCCGGGGCCGTCGTCAAACCGGCGTAGAGTTTGGTGTGGGGAAGGGGAAGGCCTGATCTCCTTCCCCACCCTTCTCCTCCGACCCCCCATGGGGGTTGGGCGGAGAGTTCCACCGGAAGGCGGGGGAGCCCCTGATACCCCCGACCTCCCCCCAATCATTCCTGCCCCCTAGCCCGTTACCCGGCGCACCGAGATCACTTCCTTCAGGCGTTTAATGGAAGCCAGGACCCGGTCCAGGTGGTGCTGGTCAGCCACCTGCACGGTGAAGTTGGCAATGCCCCGCCGGTCGGCGGTGGTTTCCACTGAGGCCTTGGTGACATTGACGTCCGCCGCCTTCAGGGCCCCGGTGATATCCGCCAGCATGCCGGGTTTGTCCACGGTGACCACCTGGATGTTGGCCGGATAGAGCTTTTGCTGGTGACCGTCCCACTCGGCCGGAATCTGCCGGAAGGATTCGGTGCGGGCCAGATACGGGCAATCGGCCCGGTGAATGGTCACCCCTTTGCCCCGGGTGATGTAACCCTGGATGGGGTCGCCGGGAATGGGCTGGCAGCAGCTGGCCAGGCGGATGAGCAGGTCCTGGAGGTCCTTGATGCGGATGGGCCCCAGGTCCTTGGGAGGTTTGGTCTCCAGCTCGGTGGGGGGTTGAGGTTCCGGGGTGATGCTCTTGAGAACCCGGCCCACCACCTGCCCGGCGGAGTATTTGCCGTGGCCGATGGCCTCAAAGAGGTCTTCCAGGCGCACCAGGGAGAGTTCCTGGGCGGCCTTCCGCAGTTCGTCCCCCTCTTTCAGCAGTTTCACCAGGCCGTGCTTGCGCAGCTCCCGCTCCAGCAGTTCCTTTCCCAGACTGATGCTCTGGGTTCGCTCGGAAGCCTTGAGCCACTGCCGGATTTTGGCCCGGGCCCTGGGGGTCTTGACGAATTGCAGCCAGTCCCGGTTGGGGTGCTGGCTGGGCGAAGTGAGGATCTCCACCGTGTCGCCGTTTTGCAACTCATAGCGCAACGGCACCATGCGGCCGTTGACTTTGGCCCCCACGCAGGTGTGGCCCACCTCGGTGTGCACCGCGTAGGCAAAATCCACGGGGGTGGACCCCCGGGGCAATTCCTTCACCTCCCCCTGGGGCGTGAAGACGTACACCTCGTCGGGATAGAGCTCCAGCCGCACCCCTTCCAGGAGGTCCTCGGGGCTGGTGAGGTCTTTTTGCAGGTCCACCATCTGGCGCAGCCAGGCGAAGCGCTGGGCGTCCTTTTCCTGGAAGGGCCGCTTCTCCTTGTAGCTCCAGTGGGCCGCGATGCCCTCTTCGGCCACCCGGTGCATCTCGTGGGTGCGGATCTGCACCTCCATGCGCTCGCCGTAGCGGCCGATGACCGTGGTGTGGATGGACTGGTAGAGGTTGGCCTTGGGCATGCCGATGTAATCTTTGAGGCGGCCCGGCACCGGCCGAAAATAGTGGTGGATGATGCCCAGGGCCTCGTAGCACTCGCCCACGGTGTTGAGGATGATGCGGAAGGCCAGGATGTCATGGAGTTCGTCCAGGGCGATCTGCTGGGCCTGGATCTTGCGGTAAATGCTGTAGGTGTTCTTCAGCCGACCGCTCACCTCGCCCTGGAGGCCGTGCTCTTTTAATTTGTCCCGGAGGAGCTGGCAGACCTCCTCGATGTATTTTTCCCGCTCCCCCTTTTTGCGCATGAGGCTTTCCTGGATCTGCTGGTAGGCCTCGGGCTCCAGGTAGAAAAAGGCCAGGTCCTCCAGCTCGGCCTTGAGGCGGAACATTCCCAGGCGGCCGGCCAGCGGGGCGTAGATGTCCAGGGTCTCCCGGGCGATGCGCTTCTGTTTTTGGGGTTCCATGTGGCCCAGGGTGCGCATGTTGTGCACCCGGTCGGCCAGCTTCACCAGCAGCACCCGGATGTCATTGGACATGGAGAGCACCATTTTGCGCAGGTACTCGGCCTGTTGGGTGAGCTTGTCGCCGAAGATGAGCTGGCCGATCTTGGTGACCCCGTTGACGATGTCGGTGACTTCCTCGCCGAAATATTCGTCCAGTTCGTCCAGGCTGGCGGAGGTGTCCTCCACGGTGTCATGCAGCAGGCCGCAGGAGACGGTGATGGGCCCCAGGCCCATTTGGGCCAGAATGTAAGCCACTTCCAGGGGGTGGGAGAGATAGGGCTCGCCGCTCAGGCGGGTCTGGCCTTCGTGCGCCTTGGCGGAGAAGATGTAGGCCTTCTGGATGAGGGAGGTGTCCGCCCCCGGATGGTGTTTGAGGACCTCTGCTTCAATGTCCTGGAGGCGGATGAGTCTAGTCATGGAGTGCCTGATTTATGTGCTCTTCCAGGTAGGGCCGCAGTTTGTCCAGCTCGACGAATCCGGTCTCTTTGGTCCGGCGGTGGCGCACTTCCGCCTGCCCCTGGGCCAGGGTCTTGGGCCCCAGCACCACCCGCAGGGGGATGCCCAGGAGATCGCAATCCTTAAACTTGACGCCGGGCCGTTCGTCCCGATCATCCAGCAGGACCTCCACCCCGGCGGCGGTGAGCTCCTCATGCAGGCCGAAAATGGCGTCCCGGGTGGCCTGGTCATGCAGGCTGATGGGGATGAGGGCCACCTGGAAGGGGGCCAGGGCCATGGGCCAGATGATGCCGTCGGCGTCGTGGCCCTGCTCAATGGCGGCGGCCACGATGCGGGAGACGCCGATGCCGTAGCAGCCCATGAAGATGAACTGCTCGACGCCGGCCGCATCCAGGAAGGTGGCCTTCAGGGCCTGGGAGTATTTCACCCCCAATTTGAAGATATGACCCACTTCGATGCCCTTGAGCAGGGTCAGGGCGCCGCCGCAGCGGGGACAGGGGTCGTTGGCCGTGACGGTGCGCAGGTCCGCCACCCGGGTGGGCTGAAAGTCCCGGCCCGGCTGGACGTGGGTCAGGTGGAAGCCGGTTTTGTTGGCGCCGGTGACGCAAGCCGACAAGCTCATCACCGCCTGATCCACGTACAAGGGCAGACCCAGGCCCACCGGGCCGCTGAAGCCCACCTCCGCTCCGGTGAGCTCCTCCACCCGGGCCGCGCCCGCCAGGGTAAGCTCGGTGAGGCCCAAAAGGTTTTTTACCTTGACTTCGTTCACTTCGTGGTCGCCCCGGAGCAGCACGGCTACCGGTCCCTGCCCGGTCTCGTAGAGCAGAGTCTTGACAATCTCTTGGGGGGTGACCTTCAGGAAGGCGGCCACTTCTTCGACGCTGCGGGCCCCGGGCGTGGCCACCTCCTGGGCGGGCGGGCTGGCCGCCCTGGCCAGAGCAGGGGGCGCCACCACCTCGGCCTTCTCCAGGTTGGCGGCATAGTCGCAGGCCGTGCAGGAGGCCAGGGTGTCCTCGCCGGTGTCGGCCAGGACCATGAACTCATGGGAAAAGCTGCCGCCGATGGGGCCGGTGTCGGCCTCCACCGTCTTGAAGGTCAGGCCGCAACGCCGGAAGATGCGGTTGTACGCCTCGTACATGGCGCGGTAGGTGATCTCGGCCCCGGCTTCGTCCACGTCGAAGCTGTAGCCGTCCTTCATGATGAACTCCCGGCCCCGGATCAGCCCGAAGCGAGGCCGGATTTCGTCCCGGAACTTCACCTGGATCTGATAGAGGTTCAACGGCAACTGCCGATAGGAATGCACCTCCCGGCGCACCAAGTCGGTGATCACCTCTTCGTGGGTGGGCCCGAAACAGCAGTCCCGGTTATGGCGGTCCTTGAAACGGAGCAGCTCCTTGCCGTACACCTCCCAGCGGCTGCTCTCCTGCCAGAGTTCGGCGGGCTGAACCGCGGGCAACAGCACTTCCTGGGCCCCGGCCCGGTTCATCTCCTCCCGGACGATGGCCTCCACCTTGCGCAGCACCCTCAGGCCCAAGGGCAGGTAATTATAGATGCCCGAGGCCAGCTTGCGGATCATGCCGGCCCGGAGCAGCAGCCGGTGGGAGACCGCTTCGGCCTCGGTGGGATTTTCCTTCATCGTGGGAATGAGCAGCCGCGAAAAGAGCATAAGCACTCCTAACCGACGTTAAGTTTATCATATTTTTCCGGCAGTATTAATCCTCGGCCAGGGCCCAAGGATTAAAAGAAGGGGTCAGGTGCCAAAGACCGGAGAGGCGCCCACCCCTCTCCCTGCCGGAGCCGAGAGATCAACCGGCACGGGCGGAAATTCTCAGGAGAATCCGGGAATAGGCCGTCGGTCCAGGCACCCGCCAAGTGCACCGGAATGGCTCAATCCTCGCCGAAGAGGGGAACCAACCGGAAGCGGTTCACATCCACCAGGCCCCGGTCGGTGAGCTTGAGCTCGGGGATGACCGGCAGCGCCAGGAAGGAGAGGGCCATGAAGGGGTCGGGCAGGGTGCCTCCCAGGGCCCAATAAGCCTCTTTGAGACGGCGGTGGGCCCCGGCCACCTCCTCCAGGGGGGCGGGGCTGAGCAGCCCGGCGATGGGCAGCGGCAGGTCGGCAATGACCCGGCCCCCGGCCGCCACGGCCAAACCGCCCTGGAGACCGATGACGTGTCGGGCGGCCAGCAGCAGGTGTTCATCGTCGGCCCCGGCCACCACCAGGTTGTGGGAGTCGTGGGCCACGGAGGAGGCCAGGGCGCCTTCCCGCAATCCCAAGCCTTGGACCAATCCCAGAGCCAGGTTGCCGGTGCCGTGGTGGCGCTCGATGACCGCCAGTTTCAGCAGGTCCCGGTTTGGATCGGCTGCCAGGCGGCCGTCTTTGGCCGGGGTGGGGAGCACCAGCTTGCGGGTGAGCAACTGCCCCGGGATCAAGCCGATGACTTTTACCCTTTCCCCCTCCACCGACGGGGCAAAGGCCTCCGGGGCGAGGTCCGGCACCCGAAAAGACCCCGGGGGCGGCGGCGGTTCCGGTAAATCCAAGTCCGCCACCAGGCGGCCGTCTTCGGCCACCAGCCGCCCGTTCTTAAAGACCAGGGCCACCCGGAAGTCCTTGAGGTCCTCCACCACCGCGAGGTCAGCGGCCAGTCCCGGAGCCAACGCGCCGCGGTCCCGCAGGCGGAAGTATTCCGCCGGGTTCAGGGTGACCAGCGTCGTGGCGGTGAGGGGGTCCAGTCCCAGGCTCACGGCCCGGGCCAGACGGTGGTCCAGGTGGCCTTTTTCCAGCAGGTCCTCAGGCTGGCAGTCGTCGGTCACCAGCATCACCCGGCGCCAGGCAGCCGGAGGCACCCCGGGCAGCAGGCTCGCCAGATTCCGGGCCAGGCTGCCTTCCCGGGCCATGAGGTAAAACCCCAGCCTGAGCTTTTCCCTGGCCTCGGCCGCCTCGGTGCACTCGTGGTCCGAACCGATGCCGCTCAGCCGGTAGGCATTCAGGTCTTTCCCGGAAAGCAAGGGGGCGTGGCCGTCCACGGGGCCCTCCGGAAACAGGGCCAGCTTGGCAAAGAGGCCGGCGTCGCCGCCCACCACTCCGGGGAAGTTCATCATTTCCGCCAGCCCCAGGACCCGGCGGGCCTGCCGGTACGGCGCCAGATCCGGGGCTTCCAGCCGGGCCCCGGAGGTCTCCAGGGGGGAGGCGGGCACGCAGGCGGGCAGCAGGAAAAAGAGGTCCAGGGGGAGGCCCTCGCTGGCGGCCAGGAGGTAATCCAACCCGGCCGCGCCCCAGACATTGGCGATTTCGTGGGGATCGGCCATCACGGCCGTGGTGCCCCGGGGAACCAGGGCCCGGGCCAGCTCCCCGGGGGCGAGCATGCTGCTCTCCAGGTGGAGGTGGCCGTCGATGAAGCCGGGCAGGATATAGCGCCCGGCCAGGTCCAGTCGGGGGCCGGGATAGTCGCCGAACCCGATCACCACCCCGTCGAACAGCGCCACGTCCTCCTCCAGCCACTCCCCGGTATAGACATTAGCCACCCGGCCGCCCGTCAGCACCAGGTCGGCGGCCGCCTGGCCCCGGGCCACTTCCAGCCGGCGCCGCCAGCGGTTCAGATCCATGGGAGGCCCTCACCTCGGTGGTGGGATGAAGTCCAAGCCGCGGTCAAATGAGGGGAGTTTCGCGCAAAAACGCCAGGCAAACAATATGGCCAGCGAGGTCCTCCGGGGCGGGCAGGGCCGGCCCCGGCTCAAGCAGGGCGCACTTTGGAGAGGTCCAGGGCGACCTTGACCTCGGCCAAATGCAGGCCCAAATGCCGGGCGATTTCCTCGGGGGGGAAGCCCTGGCGGAAGAGATCTTCCACCTGGGCCCGCAGACTGGCCCCGCCGCTGCGCTCCAGAGGCCTGGCCGGGCCTGCGGGGCCCCCGACTTTTGCCGCCTGGCTGAAGGGAGAAGCCGTCAGACGCTCGCCCAAAGCCTGGGTCAGCTCTTCCAACAACGCCAGGCGCCTTTCCCAGGCGTTGAGTTTCTGGCCCAGCTCCTCCAGTTTTTCGGTGACAGGACGCTCGGCGGCCAAAGAGGCGAGTTTTTGATTCAAGCCCCTGGCTTTAAAAAGGAACAGGGCCGCCACTCCCAAGAGCAGCAGGTCCAGCCCGACTTGTGCACTCAGCCAGTATCCCAGATTTTGCACGGAGCCTTCCTCCGTTTAGACCACGATATCCACGAGGCGTTCCCCGCCGGTTTCCGGGGCAGTTTCCTGGATGTCAGCCTCCGGCGTCTTTTTCCGGGCCGGCGGCCGCCATGGGTTTCCCGGCCGGATATTTCCCCCGGGCCCTTCTTCGGTCCGCTCCAGGGTCAAGGGATCGGCAATCTTTGGCACCTCGATGCTCTCCATGGCGCCCTCCCTCAGGGTCCAAGCAGGTAGCAGCGGCTGAAACCCAACCGCCGGCCCACTTCAGGGCCCAGCAGGCGGGTGAGTTCACGGCGCAACCTCATTTCCAGCGAGTGCTCGTCGTCCTCGGCTGCCAGCGCTTCGTAAACCAGGCTGCGCAGCCGGGGCTGTTCCAGTTCCTGCTTCAGTTTGCCGTCCACGGCATCGGTAAAAAAGATCTGGACCCGTTCCAACCAGACCCGGTTTCCCTGTTCCCGGAAGACGTAAAAGGGTGAAATTGCCCTGGCGTCCGCCGGGGTCGGAGCCCGGTCCGCCGGAACAGCAGGCGCGGCTGTGCGGTCGGCTGGCGGCGGGGTTCTCAAGGAGGTGTCGGCGGGAATCGGCCGGAAGGCCGCCAGCCACAAAATTGCCAGCAGCACCCCGACCCGTTCCAGTGGGGATTTCCGTGGCCGCCCTGGCATCTCAGTCGCCCCCGGATTGCAGGGCCTCCCTGAGCTTGCCCCGCAACCTCAGCATGGCCTGGGTGTGCAGCTGGGAAATGCGGGATTCGGTATATCCCATGATTTCCCCGATTTCCTTCATGGTCAATTCTTCATAATAATAGAGGGACACCAGGAGTTTCTCTTTATCCGGCAGGGAATCGATGGCCCGCACCATGATTTCCTGCAGTTCGGAGAAATGGAGCGCCAGGAAGGGGTCGCGCAGGTTGTCGTCCTGCAGGATTTCCGAAATTTCCGTCTCGGAAAGCTCCGGCGCGGTGCGGCTGGCCTTCCAGACGCCTTCCAGTTCCACCAGGGACACGGCCTTGGTCTCGTCCAGCAGTTGGTAGAATTCTTCCAGTTCCAGCCCCAGGGCCTGGCAAACCTCTTCGGGCTCCGCCGGCCGACCCAGGTGCCGCTCCAGTTCGGCGTACGCCTTTTCAATGGCATGGGATTTCTTGCGGACGGAGCGGGGAATCCAGTCCAGGCTGCGTAACTCGTCCAGGATGGCCCCTTTGATGCGAAATTCGGCGTAAGTCTTAAAGCTGATATTTTTCCCGGGGTCAAACTTATGGATGGCATCGATGAGGCCGATGATCCCCGAGCTGATGAGATCATCCAAGGAAATGTGGGAGGGCAGCCTCAAGGCCAACCGGCCGGCGATGTATTTGATGAGCGGCGCATACTGGATAACCATCTGCTCCTGCCAGGCGCCGTCCACGACCTGCGGCCATTGCTCCGGCCCGACATTATCCTGTACCTGTGCCAGCTGTTGTTTTTTCATCGGTCTCTGACCCTTAAATCGGCGTATCCGCCAGGCGTTGCCAGAATAACTTGATGTTGCCCAGGGTGGCGGCCGGCGGGGGAGATTCCCACAACCGCCCGGCCAGCTCAGTGATCCAGCGGCTCACCTTGGCCCTGGGGTAGAGCTGTAACACCGGCTGTTGCTTGAGCACCGCCCGGCCAATGGCCTCGTCATGCGGTATGACCCCCAGGAAGTCCAGGGCAATCTCTCGTCCCAGGAAGCGCTCGGTTACTTTGAGCAGGGTTCGGTAAACCAGGTGGCCGTCGGCGGGATTGGCCACCTCATTGACCACCAGGCGGAAACGACGCTCCCCGTGCTGGGTCGCCAGCACCTTCATCAGGGCGTAGGCGTCGGTGATGGAGGTGGGCTCGCCGGTGGCCACCACCAGGATTTCCTGGGCAGCGAGGTTGAAAAACAACACATTTCGGGAAATTCCCGCTCCGGTGTCGATGAGGACCACGTCCAGTTTCTCGGAGTAACGGTCCAACTCATTCAGCAAGAGGAGTTTTTGCCGGGCATCCAATTCCGCCATTTCCGGAATCCCGGAAGATGCGGGGAGA
>FWPV01017126.1_pt1 | contig 10093 bp, 6 predicted proteins | sample 2228371 | NCBI WGS metagenome assembly FWPV01 (sample SAMEA103939776, study PRJEB20133) | metagenome
CTCGCGCCGGGGAGGCCGCTCTTCGTAGCGTGGGGGCCGCTCCTCGCGGTAGCCGCCCTCGCGCCGGGGGGGCCGCTCTTCGTAGCGCCGGGGTGGGCGCTCCTCGCGGTAGCCGCCCTCGCGCCGGGGAGGCCGCTCTTCGTAGCGTGGGGGCCGCTCCTCGCGGTAGCCGCCCTCGCGCCGGGGGGGCCGTTCCTCGTAGCGCGGGGGCCGCTCCTCGCGGTAGCCGCCCTCGCGCCGGGGGGGCCGCTCTTCGTAGCGCCGGGGCGGGCGCTCCTCACGGTAGCCGCCCTCGCGCCGGGGAGGCCGTTCCTCGTAGCGCCGGGGCGGGCGCTCCTCGCGGTAGCCGCCCTCGCGGCGCGGGGGGCGCTCACGGGCGGCGCGCGCTCCCGCAGCAATGCCGGCGCCCGCAGCTACACCGGCCACGGCTCCTTCGGGTGCTACCCCCTCGTCGCGCCGTGGTTGCGCCGCCGGCACATGGCTGCGGAGCCTGGCAACCTCTTCTGGCGTCAGCGGGCGCCACTCACGCAGCGGCAGATCACCCAGGGCAATGTCTCCCTCGCGAACGCGGATCAGGCGGTGCACCTCGTAGCCCAGCTGCTTTGCCACTTCGCGAATCTGCCGCTTGCGTCCCTCGCGTAGCACTACGCGGTACCAGGGTCCCTCCGGGGCCGTCTCGATCAGCTCGACCCAGGCGGGCGCCGTCAGGTCGCCGTTCAGCAACACCCCGGCGCGCCACTGCCGCAGGGCTTCGCTGTCCAGCGGACGATCAAGCAGCACCCGGTATTCTTTCTCAACCTCGAACTTCGGATGAGTCAGATAGTGGGTCAATTCGCCGTCATCGGTCAGGATGATCAGCCCCTCACTATCCACGTCCAGCCGCCCAACTGGAAAGATGCGCGTCGGCACGTCAACCAGATCCAGCACTGTCGGACGACCCTGGGGATCATCCACCGTCGAAACGTACCCTACCGGCTTGTGCAGCATAATATAGGTGCGCTCAACCGGTCGACGCACCACCTCACCATCGAGCTGAATGACATCCTGCTCCGGGTCAACTCGTAACCCTGGCTCCAACACGACCCGGCCATTCACGGTTACCCGGCCCGCCGCGATCAATGCCTCGCAGTCCCGGCGGGAAGCGATACCCGCGCTGGCGAGGACTTTCTGTAGACGTTCTGCGCTCACGTTCAACCTTCCTCTGATGCTTGTGGTGGGTCACCTGGCCTGAGCGGCGCTACGATGCGAAGGGACGCCCTTCCGGCAACACTGGGTTGCGCGCTCCCCGTTTCGCTTGCATACAAGCAGGGGGCCACAGGGGGGGACTCCGATGCGCCGACTATCTAAACTGACCCACCAGGTACACGCCGGCCATCGCCGCGGCATCGCGCCGGGGCGCTCAGGCGAGCGTTGTTCACGGGCCTCTTGCCCACTTCGGTGGTGCGACGGCTGTCCAGGCTGCCGCGCGCGTGGGGGACGACTGTCCTCAACTGTTGGGAGGCGGCGTCTTGCGGGCACCATCGAGTCTGCGTTGCATTGAGTATAGCATATTGCGCCCCGTTTCAGGGCGCATCCGGCAATTTCGGCAGATTCGTATGCGGCTGCGCCGCATAATGATACGATGCAGACGCTGTGTTGCCCCCGAGGTGAGGGGCTTCCCGAGGGCCAGGGCTTGTTACCGCATTGAACGATCGTTCTGTCCGCCTTTGAACAGTTGGAGGCTGGGGGACGGAACGCTTCAAACCCTCCCGTCAGGGAGGGGTGGGGGGTAAACCCGGCTTCCACACGACCCCCGATGCGTTTAAGGGCGGATAGAACATCCGAGCCAACGTGGCTTGTACCGCATTGGAACGCCCCCGCGCACGGTTCTGGTCTCCCCTCTCCAGCGAAGCTGGAGAGGGGGAGGGGGTGAGGACTAACCAGCGCATCCCAACGCCATAACGCGCGTCGGCGCTCATACGTTCTGTCCGCCCCTGAACCCCGATGCGGGGGTCCCTGGCCGTTTTTCCAGGTAGCCCCTGGTCCGCTCACCGATAGCCAGGCTCGTGAAGAAGACCGTATACTGTGTCTGGAAACGCAAGACAGGCTTCCCGAAGGGAGAGACCCATGACGAATATGAACGCGGCCGAGTTACTCGGCGCGATGTCTACGCAGATGGCTGACGCGGTAGAGCGGGCCGCCGCGGCGATGGTGCAGGTGCGAGGGCGGGCGCGCGGCCCGGCCAGCGGCATCGTGCAGGCCACCGAGCGCGTGCTCACTGCTGATCACGTGTTGGAACGCGATGACGATCTGAGCGTGGTCACACCCGATGGGCGCGAACTGGCGGCCCGGCTGGTCGGACGTGACCCGGCCAGCGATCTGGCGGTGCTGCGGGTAGCCGGGCTGGACCTTACCCCGGCAGTTTTCGCCAGCGCGCCGCCGCGCGTTGGCCAGATTGTGCTGGCGGTCGGTCGCCCCGGTGCGGGACCGATGGCCTCCTTCGGGGTCGTTAGCGCCGTGGGCGGGCCGCTACGCACCCGTCGCGGCGCTATGCTCGAGCAGTTCTTCCAGACCGATGCCATTCCCTACCCCGGATTTTCGGGTGGCGCGCTGGTGGAGGCCTCTGGCCAGATCGCGGGCATGCTGACCACCGGCATCGTTATGGGCATCGCCCTGGGGGTGCCTGCCGCTCTGGCGATCCGTATCGCCGACACCATCGCTGCCGGCGGATCTATGCGGCGCGGCTTTCTCGGTATCAGCAGCCAGCCGGTGGAGATCCCCGAAGGGCAGCGCGCCGGCCTGACGCAGACCCGCGGCCTGCTTGTGGTGCGCGTGGAGCCGGGCAGCCCGGCTGCAAAGGGCGGCCTGCTGATCGGCGATGTGTTGACTGCCTTCGATGGGCGCGTGCTCACCGACACCGATGATCTCCAGGCTCTCCTTACTGGCGAGCGTGTCGGAAGGACCGTGCCGGTCCAGGTGATCCGTGGCGGCAGTCTCGTCTCGCTGCAGGTGACTGTGGGGCAGCGGTAGGAGCGTGTGGAGGTGTGGAGGTGAACGCAGGGATATGGCTTCCACCTCTACAGCTCTACACCTCCACAGAGGGAAACCCCGGGCTTCCCTCTGTTCGTATCAGCCGTCCGTGCGGCTGCGCCGCACAACGCACCCAAACCCTCCCCGCAGGCAGGGGCATGGGGAAACCCGGTTTCCCAACTACCCAACCGCGGTTGGGAGCGGCTGGCGCCCCCGCAGGCAGGGGCATGGGGAACCCCGGTTTCCCCGTATGTTCACATCAGAACAGGAAATCTGGCCTATGACAGCAGGACTTGAACCAACTGCCCCGGCGGGGCTGTTAGGATTGGCTACGGCTGAAGTTGCGGCGCGAGTGCGCCCCAGCGTCGTGCAGGTGCGCGGTCGCGGGCGGGGTGGCGGTTCGGGCATTGCCTGGGGCGATGGGGCGACGGTGATGACCAACTTCCACGTCGTTGCCGGAGTCGGCCCGCGTGTGGAAGTGCTCACGGCCGACGACCGGCTGTACCCGGCGCAGTTGATCGCCGGGAACCCGCGCCTCGACCTGGCTCTGCTCAACGTGGAGGGCGCCGATCTGCCACCTGCCCCCCTGGGGGACTCGACCCGTCTGCGCGTGGGCGAGCTGGTCCTCGCCGTGGGCAATCCCTGGGGTCAGCGGGGCGTGGTCACCGCGGGCATCGTCAGCGCTGTTGGTGACTTGCCCGCAGGCCCCGGCGAGCAAGCGGCCAGCTACGTGCGCTCCGACGTGCGCCTGGCCCCCGGCAACTCCGGCGGACCGCTGCTCAACGCCCGTGGTGAGGTAGTGGGCGTCAACGCCATGATCTTCGGCGGCGACCTGTCGGTAGCCATCCCCAGCCATGTCGCCGCAGCCTGGGTCCGGCAGCTCCCCCGGCGCGCGGTATTCCTGGGCCTGGGGGTAGCGCCCGTCAAGCCGGCGCGGGCAGCGGCGGCCAGTCTCGGATCGGCGGGGCTGCTGGTGGCGCACGTTGCGCCAGGCGGGCCGGCCGAGCGCGCCGGGCTGCGCAGCGGAGACCTGCTGCTGGCGCTCGACGGCGCACCCCTGCGCGCCACGGAGACGCTGCTCGAGGCCCTCGACCGCGCCCATCCTGGCGACCGGCTGCGCTTCGATCTCCTCCGCGCTGGCGCGCCGCTCACGGTTGAGGTAACCCTCGGTGGGCGCGCGGAGCGAGCGCTATGACCACGGTCTTCATTGTCGCGCCGACGCCAGCGCTGCGCGCCGGCCTGCAGGCGATGCTGACAGGCGAGGGGATTGACGTGATTGGTATGGCCCCCGCCCCTTCGTTGAGCAGCCTGGCCGATGTCGTGCTGGTTGCCGGCGACGACCCCGGCGCGGCGGCGCGGGCCATCGCCGGCGAAGAGGGCGCCGCCGTTGTGGCCCTCAGCGACGATGCGCGTCTCCCTGGCCTGCTGCGAACCCTGCCGCTCCCCGGCTGGGCCATGGTCGCGCCTGATGCCAGCCCGGAGGAGTTACGCGCCGCTGTCAACGCTGCCGCGCAGGGCATGGTGGCCCTCCCCCGGGCTATGGTCGAGCACCTTGCCGGACCGCGCGTAGCCACCGAGCCGCCGGTCGAACCACTTACGGCCCGTGAGACCGAGGTGTTAACCTTGTTGAGCGAGGGGCTGCCCAACAAACAGATCGCCCTGCGCCTCCAGATCAGCGAGCATACAGTGAAGTTCCACATCGCCTCGATTTTCGCCAAGCTCGGCGCCGCCTCGCGCACCGAAGCCGTCAGCATCGGCGCGCGCCAGGGCTTGATTACCCTGTAAACGCACCTGACAGCAGATGTGGAGACCAGGGGGGCAGCTCTCAAGTGGAGGGTTTTTCGCTGGATGGCTTTGTGATGCGCTGCTGGTCCTCATCCCCCTGCCCCCCTCTCCCTTAGCGGGGGAGGGGGGTATAGTGTCGGCGTTGCGATGCGCCAGATTCGCTGGCGCACCACAACGCAAGATTCTGCCCCCCTCCTCTGGCAGAGGAAAGGGTTAGGAGGTTGGGGTATGCGGGGCCTGGGGGTTACGCCCCAAAAACCATACACTGAGAGGAGGGTTTAAGGGCGGACAGAACATCCGGGCTAACGTGGCTTATACCGCATTGGAACGCCCCCGCGCATGGCTCTGGTCTCCCCTCTCCAGCTTCGCTGGAGAGGGGGAGGGGGTGAGGACCAAGCAGCGCATCCCAATGCCATAACGCCCGTCGGCGCTCATACGTTCTGTCCGCCCCTGAAAGAGGAGGGCAGGGGGGTGAGGACAGGGACGCCATCCGCCAGAAACTCTACCCCTGATACCAATTACCGTTGATGATGCCGCATTGCCTGAAGCAGTTTCAAGCGTTGTGCTGCCCAGCGTGGCAATCCGCAATCCAAAATCTAAAATCCAAAATGGTATGAAAGCCTCCACACCTCCACATCCCCCCTCCCGTGACTCCAGTCATCCCTGCGACCAATATTTTGCGGGTGATGTCACAACCTGCGATTGGCCTGTCGCCACTTGCCGGCTCCGGCGACATTCGCTACGCTAAGGGGTGACATACTGGCGCGTTCGATGAGGTTGAGCGATGAATGTTTTGCTGGTCTATCCACGCTTTCCCGATACGTTCTGGAGCTTCAAACATGCCCTGCGGTTCATCCGCAAGACGGCCGCCCTCCCGCCCCTTGGTCTGGTCACGGTCGCCGCAATGCTGCCGCCGGAGTGGCCCAAGCGCCTGGTTGACATGAATATCCGCGATGTAACCGATGCCGACCTGGCCTGGGCCGATTACGTCTTCATCAGCGCGATGATTGTGCAGCGCGAGTCGGCGCGCGAGATCATCGCCCGCTGCAAGCAGGCCGGGCGCCCGGTTGTGGCCGGGGGGCCGATGTTCACCGCCGAGCCTGAACTCTTCCCCGAGGTCGATCATTTCGTGCTCAACGAGGCGGAGGTGACCCTGCCGCGCTTCCTGGCCGATCTGGCTCGGGGTGAACCCGAGCGGATGTACCAGTCCCACGAGTTTCCCGACATCGAGCAGACCCCTGCGCCGATGTGGGAACTGCTGGAACTTGACCGCTACGCCTCGATGAGTGTGCAGTATTCGCGGGGTTGCCCGTACAACTGCGACTTCTGCAACATCACCACCCTCTTTGGCCACCGCCCGCGCGTTAAGAGCGCCGGGCAGATAATCAACGAACTCGATGGCCTCTACCGCCTGGGCTGGCGCGGCCCGATCTTCTTCGTTGACGATAATCTGATCGGCAACAAACGCCGGCTGAAGCAGGAGTTGCTCCCTGCGTTGATCGAGTGGCGTCGGGGCAAGGTGAATATGGCCTTCAACACCGAGGCGTCGATCAATCTCGCCGATGATCCCCGGTTGATGGAACTGATGGTGCAGGCGGGATTCACCACCGTGTTCATCGGCATTGAAACGCCCGACTCGGAGAGCCTGGCGGAGGCTAATAAGCGCCAGAATACCCGCCGCGACCTGGCCGCCGACATCCGGCGCATTCAGCGGGCGGGTCTCCAGGTTCAGGGAGGGTTCATCATTGGCTTCGATAACGATACGCCGTCAATCTTCCAGCGGCAGATCGATTTTATCCAGAAGACCGGCGTGGTGACGGCGATGGTCGGCCTGCTCAATGCGCTGCCGGGCACACGCCTCTACGAGCGCCTGCGCCAGGAAGGTCGCCTGCTGACCCAGACCACCGGCGATAATTCCGACGGCACTACCAATATTGTGCCAATGATGGATCCAGAGGTGCTGCGCAACGGCTACCGCATGGTGGTGCGGCACATCTATTCTCCCCGGCCCTACTACGAGCGCGTGAAGACGTTCCTGCGCGAATATGGCCAGCCCGTTAGCAAGGTGCCTCTGGATCGCGAGCACCTGATGGCTTTCTTCCGCGCCGCCTGGCAACTGGGCATGCTCGGCGCCGAACGTGTCGAGTACTGGCGCCTGCTGCTCTGGACAGCCCTGCGCCGGCCGCGTCTGGTGCCGATGGCGGTCACGCTGGCGATCTACGGCTATCACTTCCGCACCGTCAGCCTGTTGAATGTCAGGTAGACGCGCCGTCGCGCACCGGTGCATCTTCCCCTCTCGCGCTCAACGGCGGAGCCAGCGCGTGCGCCGCTTCGCGCCGCGCGCCTGCCTGCGCGCGCGCCAGGAGCCACAGACCCGCCACGATGCTTCCGAGGGCCACGCTGCCCCAGGCTGCCATAATGCCCCGGATGCTCGATGGTGGCAGGGTGGAGAGGGGTAGATAGGCCCACCAGAAATCCCAAACCGGGATGCGCCAGTCGCTCAAGTGCCAGCGCAACACGCCGGGATGCAACGGCACCGGGTCGAGCGGCAGCCGGTCACCGACCAGCGGGAGATGTTGCTTGCCTGCGCGCGCCTCGATCCAGCTTACGTACACTCCCAGATCTTCATCACGGGGGATGCCTGCGCTGGTGGGTCGCCATGTCGGTGATACCAGGCGTACCTCGGTCGTCGCGGGCGGCAGGGGGATGCGGTAGATGCGCCCCGGGCAGGGCGTGTCCGCTATTGTGACCTCACCCACAACCAGTGTCAACGGCGGTGGCCCGGTGGCAACCAGACACGACGAGACGGACACGCTGAGCGTCACAGGCGCATCCGCCGCTCGCACACGGATCCAGGCATTGCCGGTGGTCCAGCGTGGGAACTGCGCTTCACCCATGCCTTCGCTGGGCGCAAAGCCCTGGAGCAGCACCACCCGCCCCGGCGCCAGGTGGCGCTCGTAGAGGCGCGTAAAACCCTCGCCGAGCGCCCCGAGATGCGCAAAGACCTGCGCAGGCGGCAGCCGTGCCCCGAACCACTGGTTCATGTTTACCGCCAGTGCTCCGGCCTGCACCGCCAGGGTAACGACGGCCAGGATGGCGGTCAGGAAGGAGAACCAGCGAGCCCGGGCCACGGGGAGGCTCCAGAGGGCCACAAGCGGCAGGCAGAGCAGCGGCAGAATCGCCGTGAGGAAGCGTGGCCCCCATGCTCCGCCGCCGTCCCAGGCGTGCCAGGAAGCGTGGAAGAGCACCTGGGTGAGCGCCAGCGCCGCGCACACAAGGGCAATCGGCCGGTCGCGGCGCCAGAGGGCGGCCAGGGCGGGCAGGGCGAGGAGCAGCAGCGGGTTGCTCCAGATCAGGCCACGGTGCAACCCCCACACCTGACCGCTAAAACCTTCCCAGAACGGGGTAATGAAGCCGGATCGACCTTCGTCGCCGTAGCCCGTGCGCAGCGGGCTACCGAACAGGACGGTGTGGTAGAGCGCCAGCGATGCCAGCGGCAGCGCGACCCCCAGCCCCCACGCCAGCGTGAGGGGCCAGAACCGACGGGCGCGATAGGCCGACCATAGCGCGTACAAACCGATAATGGGCAATCCGATCCCGGACTGGATCTTCACCGCGGGCGCGAGGCCGGCCAGCAATCCCGATACGATGAAGGCGCGCGGCGATGGAGGCGCGCCATCGGGTCGCCAGATGGCTACCACTGCGCCCAGCCAGAGCAGGGCCTGGAGCGGCTCGGCAAAGAACGTCTGGGTATACGGCCAGGCCATCGTCCCCAGGCCAAAGATCAGCGCTGCCGCCAGCGCCGGCCCGTGTCCGGCAATGCGTCGCCCGGCCTGGTAGATCAGCGCGGCGGTGAGGGCCGTCACCAGCGGGTTGAACCAGAACGTGATCGCGCCGCGGAGCCACGCGCGTCCCTCTGCCGGAATACCCTGGCTGACCAGCATACCAAGCCAGTAGAGCGGTAACGCCGCGATTGACTGTCCGGGGCCATACCTGCTGTACAGCGACACCTCGCCGGTGTCAGGGTCGTGAAATACGAACCCGCCCCGGGTGCCGATGGCCTCGGTGAGCGCGTACATCTGGACTTCGTCAATCGCGTAAAAATGGCCGCTTGCGGTCAGTAGATAGACGCCCCAGAGCAAGAGGACAATGCCTGGCGCGGCGCGGGTTCGAGAGTTATGCATGGGTGGCAACATCCGGGTTAGCGCTATCCACTGCGCCGCTGGCCTGCTGCCGGGCCTGACCGGCGCTCATCGAGCGCCCGGGCGCGTATCGAGCGGATAGCATGTACCGCGGTATTGTAGCGTACTTCCAGGAACCCGGCGTGCTATAATCAGCGTATGCAGCGCGGTTTCCGTCAACCCGTAGTTGCCTGGAAGGTGGAAGGCTGAGATGCCCGAAGCCGCAGCCACGCCGTCCCCCGCTCCCCTGCTCTTCGGGCGCTACCGCGTCTCTGAGCATCGTGGCGATACGCGCCTCGCTTCAGTCTACACGGCGGTTGATGAGCGTCTGCAACGTCGCGTGCTGATCCATCTGCTGCGGAAGGACCTGGTCGGCCAGGCGCAACCCCATGCGCGCTTCGTCGCGCAGATCGGGCAAATGGCCCGGCGCTCGCACCCGGCCCTGCTCGATGTCTACGACAGCGGCGAGGCGAGCGGGCGGCCGTTCATGGTCACCGAGTTTGTCTCCGGTCGCCCCCTGCGCGGTCTCGGTGTGCTGACGCCGGAACAGGCGCTGCTCTACCTGCGCCAGGTAACCGGCGCCGTGGCCCTCTGCCAGTCCCGGCGCGACGCCGACTTGCCGCTGGGGTTGTACCACCCGCCAATCAGCAGTAGTAACCTGCTCCTGGTGGATGAGGGGCACATCAAGCTGGTGGATAGCTGGCTGCTGCCCCCGGGCGAGGCCCCGGCGGACATTGCTCACTACCGCGCGCCTGAGTTGAGCCAGGGGCAGGGGGCAACCCTGGCGACGCCGGTCTATGCGCTGGGCCTGTTGTGCTACGAACTCCTCACCGGAACGCGACCGATTACCGGCGCCGATGCCCGCGCCACTGCCCTCGCGCACCTGAACGCGCGTGTTCCGCCCCTGCATGTGGCGCGGCCCGCGCTCTACCTGCCCGGCGTGGAACGGCTGGTAGCCCGCGCTACGGCTCCTGCTCCAGATCAGCGCTTTCCCGACGCCGCGGCTTTCGGCGCGGCCCTCGATGCGCTCTGGCGCGACCAGGGGGCGCCCACGCAGCCGCTGGCGCCGCTGCGCCCACCGGTGACGCGGCGCGCGGGGGCCGCGACCGCGCCCCCCG
>FWPV01017127.1_pt1 | contig 10093 bp, 11 predicted proteins | sample 2228371 | NCBI WGS metagenome assembly FWPV01 (sample SAMEA103939776, study PRJEB20133) | metagenome
GCTTGTTCACCACCAGGAGGTCGCCATCTTCGTAAAGTATCTCCAGGGGGAGCGCCTCCGGGGTGAGCTCCGCAGGCTCCGGCGGCGGCACCGTGAGCAGCACCCGGTCGCCGGCCCGGACCCGATAGCTGGCCGGGCGCACCGTGCCGTTCACCCGCACCTCCCCCGCCTTCAGCCAGCGCAGCAAACGGGAGCGGGAAAACTCCGTCCGGCCGGCGAGAAACCGGTCCAGGCGCAGCCCGGCCTCGCTTTCCGCGACGGTGAGGCTGACGGAATCAGGAGGGCTGTAATCCACCCGGGCGACGCCGCCCATAGGCAACCTGAGGAAAGGTCGTCTCGGGGGAGGGGGCAGGCACTTCAGGGCCCTGGCCCTCCGCCCAAAAATCTTAAACTTTGCGCAGCACCCCGCCGTTTTTGATTTCGCTGAAGATCATGCGGCCGGCGGTAGTCTGGAGCACGCTGGTGACGGAGACCTCCACCTCCTTGCCGATGAAACGCCGGGCGTTTTCGATGACCACCATGGTGCCGTCGTCCAGGTAGCCCACCCCCTGGCCCTGGGACTTGCCCTCCCGCTGGATCTGCACGTACAGGGTCTCCCCCGGCAGCACCGCCAGCTTCAGGGCGTTGGCCAGATGATTGATGTTCAAGACCTCGATACCCTGGATTTCCGCCACTTTGTGGAGGTTGAAGTCGTTGGTCAGGATCTTGGCGCCCCGGCGCAGGGCCAGGGCCACCAGCTTGGAGTCCACGCCCGTCTGGGGCAGGTCCTCGTTGGCGGCTTCCACGGTCAGGCTGTGATGCTGCTGCAGGCGCCGGAGGATGTCCAGGCCCCGGCGGCCCCGGCTGCGCCGCAGGTCATCGCTGGAGTCGGCGATATTTTGCAGTTCATCCAAAATGAATTTGGGCACCACCAGGGCGCCGTCCAGGAAGCCCGTCTCCACGATGTCGGCGATGCGGCCGTCGATGATGACGCTGGTATCCAAAAGGTACGTGGTCTTGCGATAAGGCCGTTCCGGCTCCAGGAAGGAGGGGGCGTTCACCTCCCCGATTTTCTTGCCCCCCAGCACCAGACCGATATAGCCGAACACCGCGGAGAGCATGATGTACAGGGGGATTTGCAGGGTGGGCAGTTCCAGGAACTGGTCAAAGGGATAGCTGGCCAGCTTGGCGATGCCCAGGCCGATGAAGAGGCCCAGGGTGCCGCCCACGATGGTTTTCAAGGGGATGCGCCGGACGGCGGCTTCCAGGCCCAGGGTCAGCCCGGCCACGGCCAGGCCGGCGGCCACGCCGGCCCAACCGGCCCACCACAGGTGGCTGAGGTGGGGGATCTGGCTGCCGATGAGGTAGCCGCTCACCGCGCAGGTGGCGCCCAGGATGGTGACGACCGCCAGCTTTTTCAGCATGGTTGGCTCACCTCCATTGCCCGAGGGAAGCCGGGGCAGCAAGTGCAGACCGTGGATGATGGAGGGCTGAGCCTGCGCGGCTTCCCGGCCAGGCGGCGCGGCCGTCCCGGGGAGCCTGGGTTCTGATGCTGCAAGGACGCCTTACCGACCGTTGTCCGACTCCTCGGGAGCGGGCGCCGGTTGCGCCAACAACTCCTGAAGTTTGGCCTCCACTTCTTCTTCCTGCTTATTATTGACCAGAGACAATTCCTTCACCAACAGATTTTTTGCGGTGTCCAGCATTTTCCGCTCCCCGAAGGAGAGCTCTTTCTCCGACTTCAGCAGCGTCAGGTCCCGCAGCACCTCCGCCACCCGAAGGGGCGAGCCGGTTTTGATCTTGTCCATGTAATCCCGGTAGCGCCGATTCCAGGTGGTCTGGTTCAGGCGGCCGGGCCGGCTCTTCAGGATGGAGTAGATCTCGGTCACCGTCTGGCGGTTGATGACCGTCCGGAGACCGATGTTGGAGGCATTGTCGGTCGGAATCATGATGATCATGTCGTTGTCCAGCAGACGCATAATATAAAAGCGCCGCGGCTGTCCACCCACCTCACGCTCCTGAATGGACTCGATGAGGCCCACCCCATGGGCCGGGTAAACGGCCATCTCGCCTACATTGAACATGCCTCGTACCTCCGTGGAGCCTTCATGTACTTTATATCACAAAAGAACAATTCCAACAACCTGCCCTCAACGCTGAAAGCGAAACTGGAGGATCTCGCCGTCCCGGACTTCGTGTTCCCGGCCCTCCACCATGAGCAGGCCGGCCTCCTTGACCCGGGCCGGGGAGCCCAACTTCTGCAAATCTTCAAAGCGCATGACTTCGGCCCTGATGAAACCTTTCTCCATGTCGGAGTGCACCTGGCCCGCGGCCTGGGGCGCCAGGGTGCCGGCGGGCACGGTCCAGGCCCGCACCTCGGGACCGACGATGGTGTAAAACGTCACCAGGTTGAGCAGCCGGTAGCTCTCGGCGATGAGGCGGTTGACGCCCGGCTCGCTCAGTCCCAGGTTTTCCAGAAACTCCCGGCGTTCCTGCTCGGGGAGTTCCAGGAGTTCCGCCTCCAGGTCCCCCAGGATGGGCACCAGGGGGACGCCCCGGGCCCCGGCCAGCTCCTGCAGGGCCCCGTAGGCTGCGCCGCCCTGAAACTCCGCCTCGCTCAGGTTGGCCACGAACAGATAGGGCTTCACCGTCAGCAGGGCCACCGGGGCCAGGTGCGCCAGTTCCGCCGGGGTGAGGGTCAGCTCCCGCACCCAGCGGCCCCGGTTCAGGGCGGCCTCCGCCTTGGCCAGGGTCGCCAGGGCTCCGGCGGCCGCCTTGTCCCCGGACTTGGCCTTCTTTTCCAGCTTGGCGGTCTGGCGGGCGATCACCTCCAGATCGGCCAGGAAGAGTTCGGTTTCCACCACCTCCACGTCCCGGACCGGGTCCAGGGAACCCAGGGGATGGGGGCAGGTGGGGCTCTCGAAGCAGCGCACCACGTGCACCAGGAGGTCCACGTCCCGGATCTGGCCCAGGAACTGGTTGCCCAGCCCCTCGCCCTGGGAGGCCCCGGCGATGAGGCCGGCCACGTCCACGAACTCGATGGTCGTGGGCGTCAGCCGCTCCGGTTTGAGCATCTCACCCAGCGCCGCCAGCCGGGGGTCCGGCACCGCCACCACCCCGGTGTTGGGCGAGATGGTGCAAAAGGGATAGCTGGCCACCTCCGCCTGCGCCGCGGTGAGGGCGTTGAAAATGGTGCTCTTGCCCGCGTTGGGAAGCCCGATGATGCCGCAGCGCCAGCTCATGGTTGGGGGTGGTTCACGGGGGCGGGGGCTCAGGGCCGGCGGGCCCTACCCCCCACCTCACTTCTGGAGTCAAAGGTTGCTGCCAGTTCGGGGAGGCTGGCAGGACTGGGACCTCCCGGCCCTCCCCCAAAATCCTCAGGCCGCTTCCCGGCGTCCCCAGAGGCCGGGAATCCTGGTGCCGCAGAAGCGGCAACTGCCCTCTTTCAGGTGCACTTCCGTCACCTGGTGGCCCCGGCGGCCGATGACCTTCCTGCCGCAGCCGTGGCAGGCGGTGCTCTCCGCCGGGTGCCCGGGGAAGTTCCCCAAATAGACGTATTGCAACCCCGCCTTCAGGGCGGTCTCCCGGGCCCGTTCCAGGGTGCTCACCGGCGTGGGAAAATGACCGGCCATCTTGTGGCGCGGGTAGAAGCGGGAGAAGTGCAGGGGCGTCAGCGGCCCCAGCTCGTCCCGGATCCAGGCGCACATCCGGGCCAGGCTCTCCGGCCCGTCGTTTTTCTGGGGGATCACCAGGTTGACCAATTCCAGGTGCACCCCGGCGGCGCGCAGGGCCTTCAGGGTTTCCAGGACCGGCTGCAGCTGGCCGTCGGTGAGTTCCTCGTAAAAGGCCGGCTCGAAGGCCTTCAGGTCGATCACGGCCGCGTCCAGGACCTCGCAAAGCTTCGCCAGGGGCGCGGCCTGGATGTAGCCGTTGCTGTGCATGGTATTGAGGATCCCCGCCTGGCGGGCCAGACGGCCGGTATCCAGCAGGTACTCCGTGAAAATCACCGGCTCCACATAGGTATAGGCGATGGAGGGGCAAGCCCGGCTGCGGGCCGCGGCCACCACCTGCTCCGGGGGCAGGTCGAAGTTCAGGGTCTCCTCGGGCCGGGCCTGGGAAATCTCCCAGTTCTGGCAGAACTGGCAGCGCAGATTGCAGCCTGCGGTGGCGATGGAAAAGGAGGCGCTTCCCGGCAGCACATGGAAAAAGGGCTTTTTCTCGATGGGGTCCACGTGCACCGCACAGGGGTTGCCATAGGCCAGGGTGTAGTACTTCCCCAGGCGGTTTTCCCGCACCCCGCACTGGCCCCGTTCGCCGGAAGGAACCAGGCAGCCCCGGGGGCATAAGCGGCACTTCACCTTGCCGTTGGGCAGGCGGTCATAGAACTGGGCCGGCTGGGGCCGCACGAACCCCCGGCGCATCTCCTGGGCCCGGATTGGCCGGGGCAACGCGGGAAGGGTCAGGAGGGCCAGGGCGCAGGCCCCCCCCTGGATGAAGGAGCGGCGATGGAGGCGGCCGAAAGGCTGCCGCGATGAGGTCATCGGCCCATGCCTTTCCTCAGAAGCGAAGTGTCAAGGCCCCCGGTCTTGGCGAATGACACCCCACATGGGGTGATTGAGGGCTGCGGATGAGGCCGTACACCGGAACGGGCTTACAGGTTACGGCGAGGCCGGCCTGAGGGGTCGGCCGGTTACGGGCGGTAGCCGTTGATGCGGTTGCGCAACACCCCGGAAGTCTTGAACACCACCACTTTCCGGGCCCGGAGGATGAGGTTTTCCTTGGTTTGCGGGTTCCGGCCCCGCCGGGCGTTTTTCCGCCTTACCGAGAACTTGCCGAAGCCGCTCACCAAAAGGTCCTCCCCTTGGGTCAGCGTCTCCTTGATGATGGTCAGGACCCGTTCCACCACTGCCCGGGATTCCTGTTTGCTCAAGCCCACCTGGGTCTGCAGGCGGCTGATCAACTTCTCTTTGGTGAGGGCCATAACCTGCCTAAACTGCACACAAGATAGTGAAGTTATTAAAAATGATAAAAAAAAGGTCCTTGGGTGTCAAGTATTTTTTCCGGGGGGCAGGGGCGCGGTAGTGCGGCCGGGCTTTTCCTTGAAGTGCCGCAGGCCGAAATCCAGGGCGTGGAAGCGGCAGGAGTCGAGGCAGCGCAGGCACATGATGCACTCCGGGCTGGCCGGCGTCTCGTAAGGGACCACCCCGGTGGGACAGTCCCGGGCGCAGGCCTGGCAATGCACACAGTTGCCCTCGATATAGTCCAACTTGATGAGGGTGAGCTGGTTGAACAGGCCGTAAAAGGCCCCCAGGGGGCAGAGCACCCGGCAGAAAAACCGGCTGATGACCATGGCGAGCACGAGGATGAGGACCATCAGGGTGAATTTGTTCCAAAAGTAAATTCCCACGGTCTCCCATAAAGTGGGCTTCAGCACCAAAAGTGGCATAGCCCCCAACAGGGTGCCGGAGGGGCACAGCAGCTTGCAGAACCAAGGGTGGCCCAGGCCGTAGTGGTCCACCAGAAACAGGGGCATCAGGATCACCAGGACCACCAGCACCACGTATTTGCCCCAGCGCAGGGGCGGCCAGAGGCGGAACTTGCGCACCGGCACCTTGTAGAGCAGATCCTGGATAAAGCCGAAGGGACAGAGCCAACCGCAGGGCAGCCGGCCCACCAGGGTGCCGATGAAGCCCAGGTAGCCGATGACCAGGGTGCCCAGGTGCGGCAGGGTGCCGGGCGGGGTGAAGCGCAGGCTGGCGATGAAGTTCTGCACCGCGCCCACCGGACAGGACAGCAGCGCCGCCGGACAGGAGTAGCAGTTGAGCCCCGGGTGGCAGATGGCCTTCAGGGGTCCCTGGTAGATGACCGAGCCGCCGAAAGGAAAGAGCAGGTAGGAGTTGGTCCCCAGGGCGATGATGGTCTGAATCAGCCGGCGGAAGGCAGTCATTCAGCCCACCCCGATACACGCCAGGCAGATGGTGTTGCCCAGGTTCATCAGGTATTCCAGATCGCCGGTGTTCACCCCCAGCAGGAAGAGCGCGGTGAACAGAATGATGAGCCAAACGGCCTTCTTGGACATGGCGGACTCCTCTGGCCCCCAGGAGAAACGGCGTCGCAGACCCTCGGGAAGTGGGGGGATTTCACCGCAGAGGCGGATCATGGCAGCCTGCACCTTATTATAGTCAGAGGAACGGCGGGGTGGGACTTTTTTTCCAATTTTTTCCCTCATCCCGCTCCTCGCCCGAGGGAATAAAGGCAGCCGCAACCACCGGGCGGCGCGGCTGGCCCGGCCCCGTCAGGTTTTCCCTCCTTGCCTTCTTCCTCCCTTGTGGCTATTAATAAATCAACAACCGGCGGGCGCCCGCCGGCATCCTCTGCGGGAGGACGCCCATGACCAAGACCGCCCTGATTGTGGCCGACATGCTGAATGATTTCATCGATCCGGCGGGAGCCCTCTATGTGGGTCCCTCCGGCAGGGCCATCATCCCCTTTGTGGCCGCCAAGATCCGGGAAACCCGGGAGGCGGGGGGCCTCGTCGTCTTCGTCTGCGACGCCCACGCCCCGGACGACCGGGAGTTCCGCCTCTTTCCGCCCCACGCCGTCAAGGGCACCTGGGGCGCGCAGATCATCCCGGAGCTCACCCCGGCCCCGGAGGACCTCATCGTGGAAAAAACCCGCTACAGCTCCTTTTACCGCACCGGTCTGGAGGACCTGCTGCGCCGGGAAAAGGTGGAGCAGGTGGCGGTGGTGGGGGTGTGCACCTCCATCTGCATCATGGAGACGGTCAAGGAGCTCTGCGACCGGGATCTGCCCGCCATCATCTATCGGGACGGGGTGGCCGACTTCGACCCCGAGGCCCACGCCTTCGCCCTGAAACACATGGCCCGGGTCATGGGCGCCAAAGTGATATAATGCAGTGAGTTGTGGGGAGTGATTTTCCAGGGGTGCCCCCAGCCGACCCCCCGGCCGCTCTCCGCTTGCCACGCTTCACTCCTTACCATCAAGGCGGGTGACATGCACCTATACAATACTTTGACCCGCAAAAAGGAAGAATTCACGCCCCTCAGGCCAGGCAAAGTGGGCCTTTACGCCTGCGGGGTGACGGTCTATGACGACGTGCACCTGGGGCACGCCCGCTCCTCGGTGGTCTTCGAGGTGCTGGTGCGGTATCTGCGGCGCCGGGGTTATGAAGTGACCTGGGTGCGCAACTTCACCGACATCGACGACAAGATCATCCGGCGGGCCCAAGAGACCGGCCTCACCTGGGAGCAGGTGGCCGAAAAGTACATCGCCTCCTTCGCCGCGGACATGGCGGCCTTGGGGATTCCCCCGGCCCAGATCGAGCCCCGGGCCACGGAGCACATCCCGGAGATGCTGGAGCTCATCCGGGTGCTTCTGGACAAGGGCTTCGCCTATCAGGGGGCGGCAGGCGGCGACGTGTATTTCCGGGTGCGCCGCTTCCCCGGCTACGGCAGGCTCTCCGGCCAGAGCCTGGAAGACCTGGAGGCCGGGGCCAGGATCGAAGTGGACGAAGCCAAGGAGGACCCCCTGGACTTCGTGCTCTGGAAGGCCTCCAAGCCCGGGGAGCCCGCCTGGGACAGCCCCTTCGGGCCGGGCCGCCCCGGCTGGCACATCGAATGCTCGGCCATGTCCATGAAATACCTGGGCCAGACCCTGGACATCCACGGCGGCGGCCGGGACTTGGTCTTTCCCCACCACGAAAACGAGCTGGCCCAGTCCGAGGCGGCCACCGGCCAGCCCTTCGCCCGCTTCTGGGTGCACCACGGCCTCCTCACCATCAACCAGGAGAAGATGAGCAAGTCCCTGGGGAACTTCTTCACGGTGAAGGAGGTCCTGGCCCGCTTCCCCGCCGAAGTGGTGCGCTTCTTCCTCATCAACGGCCACTACCGGAGCCCCCTGGACTTCTCGGACCAGGCCCTGAGCGAGGCCGGGGCGGCGCTCCTGCGCCTCTACTCCGCCCTGGCCAAGCTGGAGGAGGTCCTGAAAGAGCACCCCGCGCCCGGGGGCCCGCCGCCGGCGGACTTCGCCCCGGCCGCCCTCACCCCGGAGGAAATGAAGCGCCTGCTGACCCTGGCGGCCCGCTTCGACGCCGCCCTGGACGACGACCTGAACACCGCCCAGGCCCTGGGCTACTTATTCGACGCGGTGCGCCTCACCAACCGCCTGCTGGAGAGCCCCGCCGCCGACCCGGCGTACCTGGCCCTCCTGGCCCAGGTGCAGCGCCACCTGAAGGAGCTGGGCGCGGTCCTGAACCTCCTCCAGGCCGATCCGGCGGAGATGCTGACCCTCTTGCGCCAGCAGACTGGGGAGCTGGCCATTTCCCCGGCGGAGATCGAACGCCTCATCCAGGAGCGGGCTTTGGCCCGGAAAAACAAGGACTTCGCCCGGGCCGACGCCATTCGGAAAGAATTGACAGACAAGGGGATTCTGTTGGAAGATACCCCCCAGGGGACGGTTTGGAGGATAAAGGTATAATAATAGGAATTCGCTGTTATTAATTACCTTCAGTAGTTGAGGGCGACATGAGCGACAGGAATCTTGGATACCTGGTAATGCTTGGCGCACTATTTCTTATCCTTGGGGTTCTCAAGATTTTTGATTGGGCCTTTACGTCAACCTTCACTTCACCACCTCCAGCAGCCAATACTCCAGAACAAATAGCAACAACACCCTCAGAGCCGGAACCCACACCGAAAGAACCTAAAAAGCCACTTTCCTCTTCAGCTTTATTACAAGAAGCAAAAGGGGCATTAGCAGAAAAATCAAAACTCTTTCCATATGGCGACTTATCAAAGGCCTCGATATTTCTTAGACAGATTAATCGGGAAGATAAAGAATATGGTGAAGCACAAAGACTTCTTGACCAGATTAATAAGTGGCAAGAGGAACAGGAAAAAATAGTTAAACAAGCGGCAGCCAAGGTTTTAAAAGAAAATCGCAAACGTTATGCTCAAAGCTTTGAAAAAAAATGCTTAGAAAAAGGTCTTGATTTTTATGTTCAAACTATAGGAAAAGACGCTTCTGTTTTAAAAATTAAATGGGCTCTCATGTCACGTCCTTTAATATATAAATTCATTAACGACAAGGAAATAGTCAGAACATGGAGAGAGTTGGGTTTTAAAAAAGTGTTGTTCACAGATGGTTTCCGCAATAATTGGGAGAGTAAACTGGATTAAGTAATATGGGATGGGCACTGCACCATTCCCTACAAGGAGGATCTCATGAAATTCCGGGTCATTATCGAACAGGATGAGGATGGCGTTTTTGTGGCCCACTGCCCCATCCTGCCGGGCTGCCTGTCCCAAGGCCGCACCCGGGCCGAGGCTTTGGCCAACATCGCCGAGGCCATCAAAGGCTACCTCGAAAGCTGACCAAGCACAGTGAACCCCCCCGCCACCCATCACCGAGGAAATCGTGGACGTGGCGGTATGAGCCGGCTACCGGTCTGGGCCACCTCACCATTTTCCCCTCCCCCCTTGCTTTTTCTGAACCATGACTTATTAATAAATTAATAGGCACAAGTCCGGGCGGTTTTCCCCGCGGCGCAGCCAGGCGACCTGTACCCTCCGCGGCCCGCACCTCCGGCGCTACCTCCCCCGCCGGCTCTCTTGGGGGGATCCCCCCGCTTCGGCCTGCCTCACCAAGGAGGTGTGTCATGGCCCTCCCCCTCCCCCAGACCCAGGCGGCCATCCGGCCCGCCACCCGCCTGGACCTCCCCGGCGTCCTGGACATCGAGGCCCTGGCCTTCGACCACCACTGGGACCACTACCAGTTCCAAGCCTCCCTGGACGACATCTTCCTGGTGGCCGAGGACCCGGCCGACGGCCGCCTCATGGGCTACATCATCGCCTGCTGCTGCCAGCTCTCCCGCCGGGGCGTCATCCTCCGGGTGGCGGTGCACCCCGACTACCAGCGCCGGGGCCTGGCCACCGCCCTCCTGGAGGCCGCCTTCAGCCACCTGAAACGCCTGGACCTCAAGGAGGTGGACCTGGACGTGGACGTGCTCAAGGCCGGCGCCCGGAAGCTCTACGAAAAGGTGGGCTTCCAGGTGGCCGAGGTCATCTCCCTGGACCAGGACGACGACGAAGACAGC